>Ga0172380_10002228_pt1 | contig 30780 bp, 33 predicted proteins | sample Leawe162metaG_FD_119747 | JGI IMG/M metagenome (GOLD analysis project Ga0172380, IMG submission 119747) | Leachate microbial communities from a municipal landfill in Southern Ontario, Canada - Leachate well 162 metaG | ecosystem: Engineered > Solid waste > Landfill > Unclassified | place... | reverse complement strand
TCGCCTGGCCCTGGGCGTAGATATCGCGCGGCATTTCAATCCGGAACATCAGCGCCGGCTCTCCGAATATATCCTTGAGCAATGCATATGCCGCGATGGTTTTTTCGCTTTCCCTGCTGATAAATAACGGCGACTCTGTTGATAATGACGGACGCGCAGCACTGAAGGCTGCCGGCATATCTGTATCGTCCACTCTTGCGATGGTGAGTGGCAGGTGCACCGTGTCGGAGATGCCGTTGATCATACCCTCATCGAAATATCGTGCCATGACAAATGTTCCCCTAATCGGGCCTTCATCGTTGCTGGTGAGGATGGGCTGAGAGGAGACTAACAGGGGTCCCTGGGGCAGGAGAATGATTCCAGCAGTATACTCCTCAACATCCCCATGGAATGTCAGGGCTTTGCTCAGTATATGTTCAAGTAGTTCGGAAGGTATGTCCATCTCCGTCTCGCTATCCAGGTCGAAGCCCTTCCCGTAAACCGTCTGACCTTCGTTGTTGATGACAAATATGAAATTTAGTTTGTTGTTTGTAAAAGTTGAGTCGGTGAAGTTGCTCTTGACATAGCCCTGGTGATCGGATGGATTCTGGACGTAGGCGTAAGTATCATCCCAGGAAGCCCAGTCCAGATTTAGCCTGTTTAAACTTTCAAGTTGATTATTGAAAGCATTGGTCGTGCGTTGAACCATTTCCCGCGCATATTGTTCCTCGATCCGTTGAAAGCTGCTCAAGAAGAAATACTGGGATGCGGCGAAAACGATGCCCAGCATTAAAGCTGTAGCACCGATGATAAGTAATAGCGCTTTCAGGCGGAGCGACACAGGCTCTTATCCACTACCGGGCCGAATAATTTATTAACTTGCAAATAAATCACGACAGATATGGTTTACTGCAATACCTTTACGAGTTTTATTGACGTTAATTAACTACTGGCTGTGCTTAATTATACAATTATCCGGTCTGGCAGGGTAATATTACTGCTTTTTTCTCCGCAGCAGTCAAATCCAGAAAAATATACATGGAGAACAAGAATTAGTGACCTGTCACAACCTGTCATGCAGAGGCCGCAGCAAAATAGAATCCAGAGGAATACGCGGGCGGGGAGGAGGGACCTCAGCTGGATATCCAACCGGCAACACTGCTACCGCAAATATGTTTGGCGGAAAGTGGAAAATCGAATTCAGCTCCTCGGCGCTGCCGATTGCGCCCACCCAACAGGAACCCAATCCGAGGGCAGTTGCGGTCAGCACCATGTGCTCGACCGCGATATAGGTATTCGCCATAGCCGTCATGAAATGCACGCTCAGGTCGTCATCCGGAGCCTTTAAAAAAAGTTCACGTACTGCAGGATCGGCGAAATAGCCCGACAGCGTTTCAATAACTCCGTAATCTATAAACTCCTGGGAGCGTTTCTCCCGCGCTGCCCGGGCATATGCAGAGAGGTCCACGCAGCAGACAAATACCACCGGCGCCTCTTCTATAAAGGCCTGATCGAAGCATACCTTTCGAAGCTTTCTCTTCTCCTCTTTGCCGTTCACAACGATAAAACGCCAGGGCTGGCGGTTGCTGCCTGATGGCGCCAGCCGCGCCGCCTCCAGCATAGCGAGAATAGTTTCATCGGATACAGGGTCACTGCGAAAGCTGCGTATACTCCTGCGTTGCCTTATAGCTTCAGAAACAATCAGCATTATAATCTCCTGCAACCCATCAAATAGCTTCTATGCCTGATAAATGATACGCTATCGGCAACAAAATGGTGAAAAAAGTGGTAGCGCATACCGGATTCGAACCGGTGATCTCTGCCTTGAGAGGGCAGCGTCCTAAACCCCTAGACGAATGCGCCAGATAAATGGCTGGGGATCCTGGATTCGAACCAGGGCTCACGGATTCAGAGTCCGCTGTCCTACCGCTAGACTAATCCCCAGAGTTTCAAAATTATAACATCGCTGCTGTACCTGAGGCAAACCTGCATGCCTCGTGCCTCAGCTACTTAGCAAACCTGCCGATTTCAATACGTTGCGTACCTCGGCCCGGGCTATCGGCATCATCAACTCCTGATTGAGAAAACCGAAGTCTTCCACCTCAAGCTTCTTCTTTGCGACCTGCCCGGCAACTTTTTCCAGGTCGCCGACCAGACGGTACTGTTCTACAATGTCGTACTCGTATTCCTTACAGACTTTAACTGCATTTAAAAGTACCTGCCGGGCATCGGCGCCGGTCACGGTCGAATAATGATCGAAGCAACATATCTCAACGTCCAGGGGCAACAGTCTGTTGATCGATTCTTTGTATAGTGTAAAGTCGAACTGAGGCGAGGGCCACGCCAGCCTGTCAACACCATCTATCGGGCAGGAGACGGCATCGCTGGGGAAAACAGCCTTGAGTCCCGGCACGTACACTGTAACGTCACCCGGCGAATGACCGGGAGTTTCAATGAACCTGACTTCCAGGCCATCTCCCAGGTCGATCATAGTGGAATCATCAACTATTTTATCGATTGTTACGGCATCGATCTTCAGGTTCATCCTTTCATACTCATCCTGCAACTTGTAAAGATCGATCATCAATTTGTTGACCATCTCAGAGTAGTTGATGACCTTCTCTTTGGAAAGCACCCGGACCGAAGCGTCGGTGCCCAGCACCTGCATATGCGGTAGCTTCCTCTTCAAGTACGGCACCGCCCCAAAGTGGTCGAAGTGAGGATGGGGGATCACCAGATATTCGATTATGCCGGTATCGATGTCAAACTCTTTAAATTGCTGTTCAAGCTGCGGGACGATCCAGTTCATGGCGCCGCCGATAAGCATGGACTTCCGCCCCTGCACCAGGTATATCAGGCTCTGCTTGATTCCCAGCATATAGAGCCCCTCGCAAATCTTACCCGGCCGGTCTATGTACATTCTTTCATCTCCTCCGTCGGCGGCATTATATCGAAATCATCTGTGGTCGATGTGAAAATCCGGATTTGACAGTGACTGTTACAATGAGTTATACCTGTTTAAGGTATAAATATTAATTTCTTGCTGGAGAATAGCATATCATGAAACTCACCTGGAAACCTATTATGGCCGGCATATTGGACATTGTGTCAGGCGCTATCGGTATGGTAGGCGGCGTATATTTCGTCGTGCTGACTTCGATATTCCGCAGCATGTACGAGATTCTGAACGTCGATCCACTGGTCATCGAACAGACCGAACAGCTCATAACCAGGTTCTTCGCCATACCCTTTGTGCTGGTCTTTATCGGCATTATAGCTATTATAGGGGGAGTTTACGCTCTCCAGCGCAGAATTTGGGTATTGGCCCTGGCGGGGTCCATCTGCTCATGCATAGTCTTCCCTATTTTCGGACTTCCTTCCATCATCATCACGGGACTTGCACAGGAGGAGTTTAACTAAAGAGGAGCTGAAGGTAACCACATTGTCCTCTCTCAATAAACTGCAGTCGTCTATCGGGATCAAGTTCAACAATCCGGATATCCTTCAACAGGCGGTCACACATGCTTCTTATATCAATGAGAATCCTGCGGCCGCTACGGGCGACAACGAGCGTATGGAATTCCTGGGCGACGCCCTGCTCAACCTCTTTGTTGCTGAAAAGCTTTACTGTGATTTTCCCGACCTGCCCGAGGGCAAGCTGACTGAGCTCCGTGTCTCCCTGGTGAGGCAGGAAAATCTGGCTGAAAAGGCGCTGCAGCTTGAACTGGGCGATCACCTTCTGCTGGGCAAAGGGGAAGACGCGTCCGGCGGGAGAATAAAACGCAATAATCTGGCGGACGCATACGAGGCCCTCACGGCGGCAGTATTTCTCGACCGGGGTATTGAATCGGCAAAGGGCTTCGTTATGTCCGGCTTCGCTGCTGATATCCAGGCCATCAAAGATGGCAAACACAGCCTTAACTACAAAGCGCTGCTGCAGGAACTTACACAGTCCGAGTTCAAAACACTCCCCGAGTACGAGGTTATCGAGGCGACCGGGCCCGATCACGATAAGATCTTCTGCGTATCCGTTTCAATGGGAGATGTTCTGCTGGCGATTGGATCGGGCAAGACTAAGAAAAACGCCGAGTCCGAGGCAGCCAGGGCCGCCTACAACAAGCTGATCGCAAAGCCGGATGCAGGCAGTTAATCTGCATATTGCAGCACAACCACTTCAAATTCAGTCGGCAGGTTGTGAGATAATATCTCAAGCTCGCTGCCCGCAATCCTCCTGACTTTACTCTTGCCCTTGACGAAGTCCTCAGCGTTCCACTGCAGGAACTGGCACCTGTCCGTTTTGTAGTGCATGGGGATGGCTATACGCGGCTTGATATCTTCACAGATTGCGTTGGCAGCTTCAACATCGATGGTGAATACGGCGCCTATCGGTACCAGCAACACATCCACCTTCCCTATTGAAGCCAGCTGCTTTTCCAATAGCCTGTGCCCCAGGTCACCCAGGTGGCATATCCTGATTCCATCTATCATTGCGCAATATACAGTATTGGCGCCCAGCTTCTTGCCTCCGGCGTCGTCGTGTAAAACATCTATGCCTCTTACCTTTACACCTTTAATAGCCATATCTACACTCCCCTTCACAATCTCGGGCTTGCCCGGCAGGGCATCCGTGCAGTTATGGTCTGCGTGCTCATGGCTGACGGTAACAAGGTCAACTTTCTCGTTAACCTGTTTATAGCTCAGGTGGCTGTCTGATTTAAATGGATCCATCAATAACCTCGTGCCATCGCCTGCTGTCAGCAGAAAACATGATTGACCGAACCATTTTATCTTCACGCTCAACCTCCTATCTTTCACTTAAATCTGCTATGAAGCGGATCAGCGTCCTCACGCCAAAGCCGGTAGCGCCTTTCACCAGCGCCCCTTTGGTCTTGTCCGTCATGAAAGGACCGGCTATATCGATGTGAGCCCAGGGCGTTTCGCCTATAAACTCCTGCAGGAAGAGGGCCGCTGTAATAGCCCCGCCATATCTGCCTCCGGAGTTCTTGATATCGGCAACGTCGCTTTTATTGAGGTCCCTGTATTCTTCAGGCATGGGCAATTTCCATAGCTTTTCACCACCTTTGTCTGCCGCCTTCACCAGCCGCTCGGCCAGACCACGATCGTTAGAGAAAAGACCCGCATATAAATCGCCCAGCGCGACATGGCAGGCCCCGGTCAAAGTGGCCAGATCAACGATAGGGCTGAGCCCGTTTTTAACTGCATAGGAGAGCGCATCGGCCAGTATCAACCTGCCCTCAGCGTCGGTATTGACGACCTCAATAGTCTTGCCGTTGGATGCCTTCAGCACATCCCCGGGCTTCAGAGCCCTGCCTCCGGGAAGGTTCTCCGTGGCCGGAATAAGCGCTATCACGTTTACATCCAGCTTCATCTGCGCTATTGCGTCCATGGCCGCGATAACCGCAGCTCCGCCCGCCATGTCTCCCTTCATATCCGACATAAACTCCTGGGGCTTAAGCGATATGCCGCCCGAGTCAAAGGTCAAACCTTTGCCCACCAGGCCGGCAACCTCTTTTCTGGCCGGATCACCGCGATAATCCAGCATAATAATATTGGGGGGCTCGGAGGTCCCCTGAGCCACACCCAGCAGGGCGCCCATTTTCTCCTTTTCCATTTGAGCGCGGTCCATAACCGTGATGCCCAGGTTATGCCTGGATGCTACCTCCCTGGCTTTCTCGGCCATGTGAGAGGGTGTCATATGGTTGGCCGGCTCGTTGACCATATCTCGCGCCATCATCACTGCGCCAGCCGTAATGCTGCCCATCTCAAGACCTTTGCCTATCATCTCAAACATGGCTTCATCGTTTTCAAGCAAAACGATCTCACCGGTCTCATGTCCGTTTTCATCCTTGGTCATATGGCGTTTGTATTGATAAGCGCCGAGCAGGCAACCTTCGGCTACCGCACATGAAAAATCGGCATATCCCGGGCCGCCTTCATTTCCAGCACGCAGGGCAAAGGCAGCAGATTTTGCCTTGTGCTTGCGCAGGACGCGCACAGACTCCCCAACCAGGTCCCTCAATTTATCGCTATCCCATTCAACCTGTTTACCCATACCGGCCACGACAGCCAGGCGGGACGGGATCTTTCCCAGCGTATGCAGCACGTGCAGCTCATTTAGTTTTCCTTTTACCTCACCGGAGCTGATGAGATCCTTTATAATCCCCCCCAGTGCTGTGTCCAGCTCGCCGGCCGCTCCTGCCAGACCCCCATCACCTTCGAAAACGCCGGCGATTACCGCGTCAGTTGCAATGGTGGTCACACCACCTGGCCTGACCTCAAATTTCACTTTTCCCTCCAAGAGATTATTTTTATGTCAACATGGGGGCACTGCGATACCACTAAAAGTTATCGAAGCCCACTGTGACGGCCGTGCCTGATTATATTACCACCTTTTCACCACCAGGCAATCTGATAATTGATTTGCCTGGGCGCACAATGGTATAATAATATAAAATAAACCTTTAAGTCAGCCCAGTGAGGCTGGCAAGGGAACAGTGAAGTTACTTCGCCGCAAATCCGGTCCGGGCAGATGTGCTTGTAACAGACCTCTTGCCAGCGCAGGCAAGAGGTTTTTTTATGCCAGAAAAAATTCTGCTTAATTCTTCCGACATCGAAAGGGCGCTTGTACGCGTAGCACACGAGATCCTCGAGCGCAACAAGGGCGCCACCAATATTGTATTTGTAGGTATCAAGACACGCGGTGTCCCGCTGGCCCAGCGTCTGGTCGCCATCATCCGCGGCATGGAGCAGGTAGATATCCCCGTCGGATCTCTGGATATAACCCTTTACCGCGACGATGTCTCGTCACTGAGCTTCAAACACGTTGTACAACAGACTTATGTGCCTTTCGATATCACCAGCAAACACCTTATATTGGTTGATGACGTTTTCTATACCGGGCGCAGCATACGTGCCGCACTGGATGCCCTGATAGACCTGGGAAGGCCCGAGACCATACAGCTCGCCGTGCTCATAGACAGGGGTCACCGCGAGCTGCCCATCCGTGCTGATTTCGTAGGCAAAAATATCCCAACTGCGCGTAACGAAGAGATCAAGGTATACCTGAGCGAGGTCGATGCTGTGGACAAAGTCACGGTTATGAGGACGGAGGGAGGCAAAAATGAGCTTAAGTGAGCCGAGACCGGGCACAGCTACACGGGAAACACTACCCGGCCCATCCATTGATTTCTGGAAACATCGTCATGTGCTCGATCTGGATGATTTCAGCAGGGAGGAGACCGACCTTGTTTTCGAGATAGCCGAAGGCATGGTGGAAATACTGGATCGCGATGTCAAGAAGGTGCCCACCCTGCGCGGCAAAACCATCGCCACCATGTTCTTCGAACCCAGCACCCGCACCCGCGCATCCTTCGAGATGGCGGCTAAATACCTGGGCGCCGATACCATCAGCCTGGATGCCGTCAGAAGCAGCGTAGCCAAGGGCGAATCTCTCATAGACAGCCTGCGTACGCTGCAGGCCCTGGAGGTGGACGCCATTATCATGAGGCATCCCTGCTCCGGCGCCCCCTATATAGCAGCGCACAACCTGGATACCAGCATCATCAACGCAGGTGACGGCTGGCATGCCCATCCTTCACAGGGGCTGCTGGATATATTCACGATGAGACAGCAGCTAGGAGACCTGAAAGGCCGTAAAGCCGTGATCGTCGGCGATATTTTACACAGCAGGGTGGCCCGCTCCAATATCTGGGGTACCCGCCATTACGGCATGAAGCTGATACTCTGCGCACCCCCTACCCTTATCCCCCACGGGCTGCCGGAGATGCTGGAGAAGTGCTCCCTTGGCCATGTGACCATAGAGTACGACCTCGACTCTGCAATTAAAAACGCCGACATCGTCATGCCGCTGAGGCTACAAAAGGAGCGGCAGCAAAGCGGGCTGATATCCTCTCTGCGCGAGTATATTCAAGGCTATCAAATCAATGCGGCGCGCCTGGCCGGGGCGAAACCTGATGTCCTGGTGATGCATCCTGGCCCCATGAACGAGGGCGCCGAGATCAGTCCGGATGTGGCCTACGGAACCAGATCGTTGATCGAACAGCAGGTCACCAATGGAGTGGCGGTTCGTATGGCGCTGCTGTACCTGATCGCAGGGGGTAAAAACAGATGACCAATGATCGCCTCCTGATAAAAAACGCCCGCATTATCGACCCGGCAGCCGGTATCGAGGAGACCGGTGATATCCTCATCACCAAAGGAAAGATATCAAAAACCGGTAAAAACATCTCTGCAGCCGGTGCCGCTGTTATTGACGCATCCGGATTAATTGCCTGTCCTGGCTTTATCGACCTTCACTGCCATTTGCGTCAGCCCGGCTACGAGAATAAGGAGACCATTGCCACGGGTGCGGCAGCAGCCGCGCGCGGAGGTTACACCACGATATGCTGCATGCCCAATACCAATCCCCCGCTGGACAGCGCCGCCACAGTTAGTTATGTCAATGATATAGCCACCAGAGATGCCCCACTCGTTAAAATTCTGCCGGTCGGCTGCATAACTGCAGGCAGGGCAGGCAGGGAACTAGCCAATATGATAGAGTTGTCCGCCGCCGGTTGCATAGGCTTCAGTGACGACGGCAGTCCCGTGAGCGATTCGCGCATCATGTCCCTGGCCATGGAGAACGCCGCCGTGCTTGGCCTGCCGGTTATCGATCACTGCGAGGACATCAGTCTGTCGCAGGGAGGCCATATGAACGACGGATGGGTAGCCGTCAGGCTGGGGTTAAAAGGAATACCTGCGGCTGCCGAGGAAATAATGGTGGCGCGGGATATTGCATTGTGTGAACTGACCGGCGCGAGACTGCATGTTACCCACATAAGCACCGCCGGCTCGACACAGCTTGTACGTGATGCCAAACAGAGAGGATTGAAAGTGACCTGCGATGTAACGCCGCACAATCTCACACTGACACACGAGCGGGTAATGAAGGTTCAGGACGATCCTCGAACATCACTGGCCTACGACACCAACGCCAGGGTTACCCCTCCTTTGAGGTCGCCCGCCGATATAGCAGCGTTGATCCAGGGAATAACGGACGGAACTATCGACGCCATCGCCACAGATCATGCTCCTCATACGATCGAAGAAAAGCTCTGCGAATTTGAGAATGCCGTATCCGGCATCAGCGGCTTTGAGACCGCATTCGGCGTTCTCATGTCCCTGGTGCATACAGGCAGGATCAGCCTGAATGCCCTTCTGACCTGCCTGACGGCAGGTCCTGCAAGCATCCTGAGAAACGGCGCAGGAACGCTCAAACCGGGCGCCTGCGCCGATCTGGCTCTGCTGGATATCGATCACGAATGGACAGTGAACGTCCATGATTTCCTTTCCAAAGGCAGGAATACGCCGTTCGCAGGATGTAAACTGAAGGGGGTGGTCGTGGCCACCATCAGTGGCGGATGTTTATCCTTCCGTCACAATTCTCTCAGGATATCCTGACGGCTGCGGCCCTGAACGCTATCTTCATACTCGTGGATAGCGCCCTTGAGCGAGTCCCGGTATGCCCGGTACGAGTATAAGAGTTGACTGAAATTACACAGGGAGGACATACTTGCCGCGAAGAAACGATATAAAGAAAATAATGATCATCGGATCGGGCCCCATCATCATAGGCCAGGCCTGCGAATTCGATTACTCCGGCACTCAAGCCTGTAAAGCCCTCAAAGGTTTGGGTTACGAGATCGTACTGGTCAACTCAAACCCGGCCACCATCATGACCGATCCGGGCATGGCCCACATAACATATATCGAACCTCTGACTGTGGCCATGATGGAGAAGATCATCGAAAAAGAGAGGCCGGACGCCCTTTTACCCAACCTGGGCGGTCAGTCAGGACTCAACCTCAGTGCCGAGCTGGCCAAAGAGGGAATACTTAAAAAATACGGGGTCGAGGTGATAGGTGTTGACGTCGACGCTATACGCAGTGGCGAGGACCGCATAGCCTTCAAGGATACTATGAACCGGCTGGGCATCGATATGCCTGAGAGCGAGGCGGTTTATTCCATCGAGGAAGCCGAGAGGGTGGCTTCCGAGCTGGGATATCCCGTGGTGGTGAGGCCGGCATATACCATGGGCGGCACAGGAGGCGGACTGGTCTACAACGTGGAGGAACTGCGCACCGTTGCCGGCCGCGGCATAGCGGCCAGTTTAATCGGACAGGTGCTCATCGAAGAATCGGTGCTGGGCTGGGAAGAACTCGAGCTCGAGGTGGTGCGCGATTCAAAAAACCAGATGATCACCGTTTGCTTTATCGAAAATGTAGATGCCATGGGCGTGCATACGGGTGACTCATACTGCGTGGCGCCCATGCTGACCATAGATCCCAAGCTGCAGAAAAGACTGCAGGATTATTCCTATAAAATCGTCGAGGCCATACGCGTCATCGGCGGCACAAACATCCAGTTCGCCCATGATCCCAAAACCGGGCGTGTGGTTGTAATTGAGATCAATCCCCGCACCTCGCGCTCTTCAGCGCTGGCTTCCAAAGCCACGGGCTTTCCCATCGCGCTTATATCCGCCAGGCTGGCGGCCGGGCTGACCATGGACGAGATTCCCTACTGGCGCGACGGCACCCTGGAGAAATACACGCCTTCAGGCGAATACGTTGTGGTCAAGTTCGCCCGCTGGGCTTTCGAAAAATTCAAGGATGCCGAGGACAAGCTGGGTACCCAGATGCGCGCCGTGGGCGAGGTTATGAGCATCGGTAAAAACTACAAGGAGGCCCTGCAAAAATCCATCAGGTCGCTCGAATCCGGGAGGCACGGTCTGGGATTTGCCAAAGATTTTAATGATAGAACGCTGTCTGAGCTGACGGCCATGCTGAAGGAGCCCTCCAGCGAGCGCCAGTTCATAATGTACGAAGCCCTGCGCAAAGGAGCCGGTGTTCGCGCCCTATATGAATTGACCTACATTAAGGAATGGTTTATCCAGCAGATGAAAGAACTGGTCGAACTTGAAGAAGAGCTATTGAAATTCAAAGGCAAGTTGCCGCCGGACGACCTGCTAAGGCGGGCAAAGAAGGATGGATTCGCTGATAAATACCTCGCCCAGCTTCTGATGGTCCCCGAGAAAACGATACGCGAACAGAGGCTGGCGCTCGGCATGAAGGAAGCCTGGGAACCTGTCCCTGTAAGCGGAGTGGAGAACGCGGCCTATTACTTCTCCACTTATAACGCCCCGGATAAGACGCAGAGCAGCAGACGTAAAAAAGTTATGGTGCTGGGCGGGGGGCCCAACCGCATCGGGCAGGGTATAGAATTCGATTACTGCTGCGTGCACGCCGCCTTTGCACTGAAGGATGAGGGATATGAGACCATCATGGTCAACTGCAATCCCGAGACCGTGTCCACCGATTACGATACCTCCGATAAACTGTACTTCGAACCACTGACCGTTGAGGACGTGCTCAGTATCTACGAGAAAGAGAAGCCGGAAGGCGTGATCGTGCAATTCGGCGGCCAGACGCCGCTCAATATAGCAGGGGAACTTAGCCAGTGCGGTGTGAATATACTCGGCACCACTCCTGAGGTAATCGATCTGGCCGAGGACCGCGGCAGGTTCAGAGAGATGATGATCAAGATGAAAATACCTATGCCGGAGTCGGGTATGGCCATTGACATAGAAGAGGCCCTCAAGGTCGCAGGCCGCATCGGATATCCCCTCATGGTACGCCCGTCCTACGTGCTGGGAGGTCGCGGTATGCAGGTGGTACACGACGAAGAGATGTTGCGCGAATACGTCAGCGCAGCCGTCGGTGTAACTCCCGACCGTCCCATACTGATCGACAAATTTCTGGAGCACGCCATCGAAGCCGAGGCCGATGCCATTTCCGATGGCACCAACACCTTTGTCCCGGCCATCATGGAGCACATCGAGCTGGCCGGCATACACTCAGGCGATTCATCCTGCATCATCCCGCCGTTAAGCATAGCGGACAAGCACAAGCAAATTATTCTCGACTATACCTCCCGCATAGCCCGTGAGCTCAACGTGGTCGGCCTCATGAATATGCAGTACGCTATCGCGCAGGATACCGTCTACGTACTGGAGGCCAATCCCAGAGCATCCAGGACCGTCCCCCTGGTATCCAAAGTCTGCAATATTTCCATGGCCCGCATCGCCACACAGATTATGCTGGGTAAGAAGCTTGAGACACTGGGGCTGACACATCGTAAAATACCGCATTACGGCGTTAAAGAAGCCGTATTCCCCTTCAATATGTTCCCTGAGGTAGATCCCGTGCTCGGTCCCGAGATGAGATCCACAGGCGAGGTGCTGGGCATGGCCGATTCATTCGGCATGGCCTTCTACAAAGCACAGGAGGCGGCCAGGCAGCGACTGCCGGACGGCGGCACCGTTCTCCTCAGCCTAAACAGCAAGGAGATGCCCACAGCTCTCAATGTGGCAAAGCAATTCAGGGATCTCGGCTTCCGTATCAAAGCTACGAGAGGCACTCACGACTTCCTGGCCGGCTATGGGATTGACTCCGAGGTGATCAATAAGCAACATGAAGGCCGACCCAATATCATCGACGGCATCATGAACGGAGAGATACAACTCGTGGTCAATACACCCAGCGGCAAGCTCAGTAAGTACGACGACTCTTATATCCGCAAGACCGCCATCAAGTATAAAGTTACTTATATCACCACCCTTGCCGCCGCCGCTGCTGCTGTGCTCGGTATAGAGGCTTACCAGAACCACAGGCCTGATGTTAAATCGCTGCAGGACTATCACAAAGACATAAAATGAGGCACTATTTTCAACAGGGCCGATTTGAGTGGCATGTCATTAATTAAAGGAGATAGAAATCAGCCTTTATAAAGACGACTATTGAGTAAATAATGAACCAGATTGACGCCGAAGTAATATCCAACACGGAGGTGCTGCGCTATCCCGGCGCAGCCTATTTCGTGATGCAACTCGAAGCTGCCCCAATAGCTGCCGCTACAAAACCAGGACAGTTCCTCATGCTTAAATGCGGGGATGACTGCATTCTGCGCCGTCCCCTGAGCATACACGGCATATGCGCCGACAGCAGGATACAACTGCTGTACCGGGTCAGCCAGCCAATAGACGGCACATCGTCAGGCAAAGGAACTGACTGGTTGTCACAGCGAACAAAAGGGGATAACGTGAACGTTATCGGCCCTCTCGGCAACGGTTTTCGGATAACTCATAATGCAAAAAAATTGCTGATAGTAGCGGGGGGCATCGGCATTGCACCGCTGGGATTCCTGATCGGGCAGGGGCTGTCACAGGGCAGGCAGGTAACACTGCTATTAGGAGCCCGCAATGCAGCAAGTATACTGCCTGAAAATATGATACCATCAGGAGCTACACTCGTGATCACCACCGATGACGGTAGTGCGGGTAAGAAAGGCCTTGTGATTGACATATTGCCGGAATACCTGGAAGGGACGGACCAGATCTTTGCCTGCGGCCCGCAGGTCATGCTGAGTAAGATGGCCGCGATTCCAGAGCTCCGGGCCAAACATGTTCAGGTTTCGCTGGAAGTACGCATGGGCTGCGGCGCCGGCGCCTGCTACGGATGCAGCATCAGGACAACACACGGAATGAAAAGGGTTTGCCGGGAAGGGCCGGTTTTCGATATAAAGGATATAATATGGCAGGAGGTTATTATATGACTGTCAGCTGCAAGAGGATACAGGTGAGCACCGGCGGCCGGGGCGAGACCATTAATGTCACGTCGGAGATCGCACGTGAGGTAAATAATTCGGGGATCAACAGCGGTGTAGTCACGGTCTTTATTCCGGGATCTACGGCGGGGATTACAACCGTGGAGTTCGAGCCGGGCCTGGTTGCCGATATGAAGGATATGTGGCAACGCATTATACCCGAAGAGATCAACTATGAGCATAATAAGGCCTGGGGGGACGGCAATGGTCATTCGCACGTGCGTGCCTCGTTATTGGGCCCTTCCATAACCATCCCGTTTATCAATAAACGGCTGACGCTGGGCACGTGGCAACAGATCATTATCATTGATTTCGACACACGCCCCAGGTCACGTGAAATTATTTTGCAGATCATGGGAGAATAATATAGTAACCTCGATCATTCGCTTGAGAGGAGGATTTTATGCCTAATGCGCAGTCGCTGGCCATTATACTGTTCAGCATTCTGGGCTTCTGCATCTTTCTGGCGTTGGGCGCCTTTGTGGGCAAGAAGACCGACACGGGCAAAGTGGTCACTTTTGCCGGTGTAATCGCCCTGGTGGCGGTGGTCTGCTATGCCATGTACTCGGCCTATTACTTCATTACCCTTGCGCAATAATTATTGCCCGGAATACATGGAAATAGAGCAATCATGATTCAAAGTTTTCAGTGTCCTATCTGCGGCGCTCTCAATGCACTGGGTGAGCCCGAATGCAGTGAATGCGGCCAGGCCTTCGTCTATAACTGCCCGGTTTGCGGCAGCCCGCTGAACAACCGCTATCCTGCCTGCCCGAACTGCCATACAGTCTTTAACTGGGGCGCATCACCCCGCGCTGTTGTGGAGGCCGCCAACCCCACTACTTCGCGTAGAGCATTTGAGCCGCAACCTTCTCAAGAGCTATCACCAACGCGCAGGGAGGAACCCAGGACCGCCGGTTTTACTCAGAGGCCGATGTTCTGGATCATACTCATCGTAATCTGCGCTGTCCTCATCGCCCTGCTTTTAATCGCAGATGGATTAATCAATAAATAGCCAGGAGGTAGTTATGCCCGATCCGAAGACTGTGACTTACATCTTCGCCGCTGTGCTTTTGGCCTGCCTCACACTATCGCTGGGCGGTTTTCTGGGGAAAAAATTCGAGGTTTTTCGCGTGGTCATCTTCGCAGCTGCCGTGGCACTGGTGACCATCATCGTATTCGCCATCTACTTCGCCTATCTGGGAATCAGCGGACAGCTTTAATTACGACATTACCGGAGGTTATACACATCGATGCACACGGGAAAATTCGGCACAGCCATCAATTGTATGGACGGACGCACTCAACTGCCGGTGACGGACTGGATGAAGAAAAAATACAGCCTGGATTACGTGGATATGATTACCGAGCCGGGCCCAGAAAAACTAATGTCTCAGGGCAGCCCCGAACATGTCAGATCAATCAAGTCCCGCGTTGAGATATCGGTCAATGCTCACGGCTCGAAGATCATTGTGATCGTTGCGCATCACGATTGCGCAGGCAACCCTGTTTCTAAAGAGGAACATATCCTCCAGGTCAGGGACTGCCTTAAACTGATTAAATCGTGGGGTCTGCCCGTTAATGATATCATCGGGGTATGGGTAAACGACCGCTGGACGATTGAGACTATCGACGCTATTAAGTGAACGATTTACTTGACTGGACTGCCTGATGTAGAATTACGCGAACTTTAAGGGATTGTCGCCCTAATGCGATAGAAACGTTAAGATGGAGAACCGCTATGAGTAAAAAAATAATACTGGCCCTCACGCTGGTCATTGTACTGGCCCTCGTGCTACCGTCCTGTGCTCAGCAGAAAAAAGAGATACTGCCCAGCCAGATGGCCCCGGTTACACGCGGCGACCTGATACTCTCGGTTTCCTCCGACGGCAACCTCGACATGCCCAACCAGGTACAGCTTAAATTCGGCACTCCCGGCACTGTCAAGGATATCCCCGCCGAGCAGTATAAGCTGAAAGGCAAACCGGTTAAGGCCGGAACACTGCTGGCCAGGCTTGACAATACCAGTTTTTTACTTAACGTCAAGGCGAGGCAGTATGCCCTGGAGCAGGCCATTAACAGCGTCGTTCAAGGATGCTGCGGACCGCATTATCCTACTTTTTATACGTTGGCCACCGCCCTGATGCGCTTCGAGCAGGCCCAGAGCGAGATTGCAAAAGCCGAGGAATACGTGGCAGCGGAAAAATACGCCGATGCCGCCTCAAATATATCACTGGCCAGGTACGACCTCGATGCCGCCAGGTCTGTTTACGCCGATCCCAAGCTGGACACTTTCCAGACGCAGTATGATGATTACCTCAATCAGCCTATAGAGTCCTATCCCGAGCTGAAAAAGATCGTGACCGTGCTGGATGTCCAGATCGCCAGCCTTGATAGTATCCAGAAGCTGCTGGAGGAAGGAGACTACGCTGCAGTGTTGCAGGCACTGGACGGCATGTCCACGACGTTGGAAGATGCTCATAGTATCGTTAAACAGAACTCGCGCTTGCCGGGTGCTTACACCTATCCCGACACTTCCACCGCACTGGCCATCTCACGTCAGGTGCTTGATTCCCTCTACCAGCTACAGGATTTGTTTTATCAGGATGATTTCGACCGGGTCAAGGCCGCCGAAATGCTGCGAATGGCAGAGCACGACCTGCGCATGAGCAACATGATACTCGACGAGAGTGAGACGATATACCGCGCCGGCCTCAACCCTCAAACACTGCGAAACTACAATATAGCCATAGAGACCGCCATGATCAACCTTGACCAGGCCAAGCAGGACCTACTTAAAACAGAGATCATCGCACCTTTCGACGGCACCGTCGTATCTGTCGACGTCAAGAGCAATGACCAGCTTTCTCAATTTGACTATGCTTCCAAGCCGGCCGTATATCTGGTGGACACAAAAACCATCAGAATGAAAGGCATTATCGATGAGATCGACATCACCAAGGTATCGGTAGGGCAGGCGGCAATTATCAAGGTTGACGCCCTGCCCGGACGGGATCTCAAAGGACACGTGCGCTTTGTATCGCCCTTCGGCACGCTGCAGTCGGGCGTGGTCAACTTCCCCGTCGAGATATACATGGACAAGGACGAGGATACTTCGGGGCTGCGGGGCGGCCTCACGGCCACAGCAGATATCATCACGGGAATGCGTGAAAACGTTCTGCAGGTGCCAAATCGCGCTATAAAAGGCCTGTCCGGTGACTACTGGGTGGACATCGTCATAGACGCCTCCTCGGCTAAAACGGAGAAACGTCCCGTGAAGACCGGTGTGCAGAACAAGAAAAACACCGAGATCATATCGGGTCTGAAAGAAGGCGAACAGGTCCTTATCGAAGCGATCAAATAAATACCTTATTCAAATGGGATTGAGTCATCATGTCCATGATCCATCTTGAGAACATCGTCAAGATCTACACAATAGGGGATGTACAGGTCAATGCGCTAAACTACGTCAGCATGGATATCGAGGCCGGCCAGATGGTCTCGATCATGGGGCCTTCAGGGTCCGGCAAATCAACCATGATGAATTTACTGGGTTGCCTGGATCGTCCCAACGCGGGCAAGTACGAACTGGACGGCATTGACGTAAGCCGCATGAGCGATGATGAGCTGGCCGCGGTGCGCAATAAAAAGATCGGATTCGTTTTCCAGTCATATAACCTGTTGCCCAGGTTGAATGCCGTCATGAATGTGGAGCTGCCTCTTATTTATAGCGGGGCACACGACAGGCACAAGCGCGCCATGGCGGCTATGGAGGCGGTCAGCATCGTCAACCGCGCCCACCACAGGCCCAGCGAAATGTCGGGAGGCGAACAACAGCGCGTGGCCATAGCACGCGCCCTGGTTAATGATCCGCCCCTGATTCTGGCCGATGAACCCACTGGCAACCTCGATACGCGCACCAGCCACAGCATTATGGAATTTCTGCAGCAGCTTAACAAGAAAGGAATAACCATAGTAATAGTCACTCACGAAGAGGACATAGCCTCCTACACCGGACGCACCATCTACCTGCGCGATGGAAGCATCGTCCAGGAGAAAGTCCGTTGAGCTTTTTGGAATACCTGCTGTCCTCCTGGCAGGCCCTCATCTCTAACAAGATGCGCTCTTCCCTGACTATACTGGGTATCGTTATAGGTGTGGGCGCCGTGGTCTTTTTAGTTTCCTTCGGACGCGGCCAGCAACAGCAGATGGCAACCGTCTTTGAAAACATGGGCGCCAATGCTATTTACGTTTCCGGCTCCACCAGGCAAACGATGGGCGGTATGAGGGCTGAGGGCACGCTCACACAGGAGGATGCGGATGCTTTAAATAACAACAGCAAGGCTCCCGCAGTCGGGGCCGTTGCTCCCATGTATTCCAAAATGCTCAAGACCGTTTACGGAAACCAGATCAGGACCATAAATATCATGGGATCCACTCTGGATATACAAAAGATACTGAACTATAAAATTGCCAGGGGTAACTTCTTCAGCGACAGCGATATCCGCAGAAGCAACAGCGTAGCCATTTTAGGCGCACAGGCAGCCAAGGATCTTTTCAGTACGGCCGATCCGGTGGGGGAAACTCTGCGCATCGGAGGCCGCAAATTCGAGGTGATAGGAGTATGCGAGTCGCGCGGAGGTTTCATGGGCACCAGCGCCGACAATTTCATCATGATCCCCCTCAGCACCATGCAATCCCATTTTGGCGTTGAGGCCGGACCCCTGGGACACCCCGTCCAGACCATCGTAGTTGAAGCTATTAAAACGGACGCCATCCATACGGCCAGGGATCAAATCACCGAGATACTGCGACAGCGCCACCACATCAGAGAAGAAGAGGATAACGATTTCAACGTTATCGATATGCAGGAGATTCTCAAACGCATGAACGAGTCCATGGCCATCTTCCAGGTATTTTTGGGCAGTGTGGCCAGCATCTCTCTCATCGTGGGAGGTATCGGTATCATGAACATCATGCTGGTATCGGTAACGGAGCGCACGCGGGAGATCGGTATACGCAAAGCCATCGGGGCTAAACGGCGTGATATCCTGGTTCAGTTCCTGGTGGAATCGGCGCTGCTCAGCCTGTCCGGCGGCATCCTGGGACTCGGTCTGGCGGGCATCGGCTCCCTGGCCATCAGGGGTCAGATGATGAATAATATGCCGGTAAGCGCGCCTATCTCTCTGGATATCGTGGCCATGGCGCTGCTGGTGGCCATTTGTACGGGAATCGTCTCAGGAACCTATCCCGCCTTCCGTGCAGCCAGGCTGGACCCCATCGAATCTCTGCGGCACGAATAGTCTATTTACCCTGCACCAAAGAGAGGAATTCCGCCCTGGTAACCGCCCTCTTCTCAAAAATGCCGCGCATGGCAGACGTAATCACATTGCTGCCCGGCTTTTTAATGCCACGCATCACCATACAGAGGTGTTCCGCCTGGATCACTACACCTACTCCATCCGGCTTGAGCGACTCCATGATCACATCCGCGATATGTTTGGTCATACGCTCCTGCAATTGCAGCCGCCTCGAATATATCTCCACCACTCTGGCCAGTTTGGATACACCCACCACCCATCCCCTGGCATTGGGTATGTATCCTATGTGTACGACACCATAAAACGGGAGAAAATGATGCTCGCACATCGAATAGAAGGGGATGTCGCGCACAATAACCATCTCGTGATGCCCGGCTGAAAAACCAGTGGAGAGCACTTCCTTTGCATCCATATCCAATCCCGAGAATAGTTCGGCATACATCTCCGACAACCTTTGCGGCGTATCCACCAATCCCTCCCTCGAGGGATCATCCCCTATGGCCTCTATGAATTCCCGGGCCGTCTTCTTGATTTTCTCAGCGTCTAACATTATGTCGTCCTATCGGCCGGTTAACCGCCGCCATATTTTTGTCTTTCCAGTACCCTGGTTGTGATTTTGTCCACTGCGCAATAGATCTCGGCTCCCATATACAGCGCCGGTTGCAGCAAATCCAGATCCAGGGTTCCGTCCGCCTTGAAGACTTCACCGTCGGCGTGTACGGCCACGACGCTTCCGATGATCCATGCATGATCACCGAAAATCCGATTGTCGAATACCATACATTCATAAGCCGCGTAAGCTTCCTTTAATATCGGAGCCTCTGTTTTAATCGCAGGGGCTTCCTGCAGATCAAACTGGGTGAACTTGTCACTGGAGCTTCCACTGCTGCCCCCCACAGCGGCGATGGTCTCCGCCCTATCCAACGGCATGAAGTTTACGGCGAACTGCCCGGCCCCGCAGATCATGTTATAGCTAAAGCGCTTGGGAGCGACAGCAATGCCGTAAAGCGGCGGTTTAAAAGACACCGGGCAGTGCCAGGCTACAGCCATAGCATTTCGCCTGCCATCGTGACTGACCGTCACTATGGCAGCTGTCCTGGGATAGTGGTGATAGAAAGCCCCGATATCCTCGGCAACAACCTTTAACATGTCCTCAGCCCTCCTCCCGGGAAGCGCGCTTATTTCTTCAAACCCAGATGCTTTTCGATGACCGCCAGTTCAGCCGGCAATTCGGGGAAGGGTTCCACATAGCGCACCGGTATATCCGGGTCTTTCAGTCCGTTGCCGGTCACGATGCAGACGATTCTCTTTCCTTTGTAGCTCTTACCCTGCTTTATCATCTTGAGCAGGCCTGCCAGCGGCGCGGCGGATGCCGGCTCGCCGAATACACCCTCTTTGCCGGCCATCATTTTATATGCTGCCAGAATCTCATCGTCAGTTACACAATCAATTATGCCACCCGATTCATCCCTGGCCGCCGTAGCGCCTTTCCAGCTTGCCGGATTGCCGATGCGGATAGCAGTAGCAATGGTCTGCGGCGCTTCGATGATCATGTTTTTCACAATCGGCGCTGCGCCCTCCGCCTGGAATCCCATCATTACGGGCGACCTGTCGACCTTTCCCTTATCCTTCCATTCTTTGAATCCCTTCCAGTAAGCGGTGATGTTGCCCGCATTGCCCACCGGTATGAAGAGATAATCCGGAGGACCGCCAAGATCCTCGATGATTTCGAACGACCCGGTCTTTTGCCCCTCGATACGGTAAGGATTGAGCGAGTTTACCAGGGTTATGGGATATCTCTCGGCCAGAGTGCGCGTTACCTTGAGCGCCTGGTCGAAGTTGCCCTCAATAGCAATAATCTCCGCGCCATATGCAATGGCCTGCGCCATTTTGCCCATGGCGATTTTGCCCTTGGGCACCAGTATTATGACCTTCAACCCGAACCGCGCCCCGTAAGCGGCCGCCGAAGCGCTGGTATTGCCGGTCGACGCGCAGATAGCCTGTTTGCTGCCGTCCTCCAAAGCCTTGGCGATGGCAAAAACCATGCCGCGGTCTTTGAACGAGCCGGTGGGATTGCAGCCCTCCAGCTTGAAATACAACTCACCCACACCCAGCTCCCTGGCCAGATTGACAGACTTGACCAGCGGGGTATCTCCCTCGCCCATTGAAATCATGGGCGTTTTATTGGTGACCGGCAGATGGTCTTTGTAATGATGCAGAACACCTCTTATCATCTCAGATAGCCTCCACCCTGATGAAGTTACTGATCTCCTTGACCACAGGCAGCTTGTTAATAATTTTAATGGCATCCTGAACTGCGCTCTCACGGGCAGGGTGCGTCATAATTACAATCTCCGCAGTGTTGGTCGAAGCATCCGATTCCTGCTGCTTGACCGAGGAGATGCTGATGCTGTGGTCTCCCATCACGTTGGCAATGCGCGCCAGCACACCGGCCTTGTCCTGCACCTTCATACGAAAATAGTAGCGTGTCTGGATTTCGGACATGGGTTTGATGCCCGACTTCTTCTCAGGTATGAAGCGCGGCGCATTGTCGCGTCCGGCGCTGATATTTTGCGCAATATTGATAACATCCGCCAGAACCGCGCTGGAGGTTGCCGAAGGGCCTGCTCCCTGTCCATAAAAGAGCACGTTGCCCACCAGATCGCCTGAAACGTAGATGGCATTATAGACGCCGTCTACCTTGGCCAGCAGCGATTCGGCCGGTATCAGTACCGGCTGCACCCTGGCCTCCACCAGATTATCGGATCTCTTGGCTATGGCCAGCAGTTTAATGGCGTAGCCGAACTCCTCGGCATAGCTGAAATCCTGCGGCTTGAGCCGGGATATGCCTTCGTAGAAGATCTCGTCAAAGTTCACATCCATGTCGAATCCCAGCGAGGTTAAAATGGCCAGCTTGTATGCCGCATCCAATCCCCCTATGTCGTTGGCAGGATCGGCTTCGGCATAGCCCAGTTTCTGAGCCTGTTTGAGCGCCATGTTGAAGTCAAGCTTGTCGTGCGCCATGCGCGTAAGGATATAGTTGGTCGTGCCGTTAACAATGGCATAAACGGCCTGTATGTCATTGGCCACCAGGTCCCTCTGGAAGGGAGAGATGAGCGGGATGCCGCCGCCCACGCTGGCCTCGAAACGCAGCCCTGCGCGGTGTTCCTTGGCGATCGACAGCAACTCAGTGCCGTGTTTGGCCATGACCTCCTTATTGGCAGTGACAACATGTTTACCGTTGGAAAGCGCTTCCTTGATATAGTCGAAGGCCGGATATTCCCCACCGATCAGTTCGATGACTATATCGATTTCGGCCCCGTAGACCACCCTGCGGTAATTATCGGTAAAGATGGCGCGGTCCAGCCCGGCCGAGCCGTGCCTGGACATGTCTTTCTCGACCACCGCCTTAAGGACAAGCGGGCAACCCGCCTGACGCGCCAGTATCTGGCTCCGCGCAACCAGCCCTTTGGCCACACCGGCTCCGATGGTGCCTATACCTAAAAGGCCTATATTGACGGGCCGTTTTTTTTGCAACTTTATTGGCTCCTGTTCTTTATCACCTTATCAACAGCAAAGTCCTTCTGTTTCTGATCCAACAAGTCCTCAACCTTCGCTTCTTTCATCAACTCCTGCATCCAGCTGCTCACACATTCCTCTTCAAGCGATTGCATTGTGGCACCATCGAGCGGACGGACCTGCTTATCGAGCACCTGCACGATCCAGTACCCGCCACCTGTTTTAACACTGTCGTCACGCATAACAGGGCTCATCTGTTTCACTTCGAGCGTGCTGAGCATACGTCCGAGCTGGGTATCATCCACGCCGGGTACGATCCAATCCAGGTCTCCGCCGCTGTCCTTGCTGGTGTGCTGCGAATACTGCCTTGCCAGATCATCCCAACTTCCCCCATCTACCAGCTTTTCCCTCACCACTTTAGCATCGTCCTCTGAGGAGAACAGTATGCCCCTGGCATGCACGCCCCGGGTATCGTCCTTCTCCAGCACTTCCAACACCCAGTAGCCGAAAGGTTTCTCCGCACCAGCATCATATATGGGATCACTTATTTCTTTTACATTCAGGTTGAAAAGCACATTTTTCAAGGCCGAGTCCTTGAGAGTGCCAAGTACCCTGTCTTCATAGCCTTTAGGCACCCATCCCAGGTAGCCTCTTTTCCCCTGTGTAAACGAGTCCAGCGAAAGAAGCCCCGCCATGTTGGAGAAATTATCTCCCAGTATCAACTTCTGTCTGCGGTCATCAGCCATGGCTTTGGTCTCGATCAACATGGCCTGCGCCTCCACTTGCTCAACCGGTCCGGGCAGGTTTGGCACGCATTGCATCTCCGAATGTTTACGGGCAATTACTCTGGCTCTGACGATATCGGTGCCGATATCGTTTTTATCCAGTTTCATATTTTCCAGTTCTTTGGTCATCTCATCGTCGCTGACAGTAATATTTTCTGCGGCTGCCGCTTCGATTATAACCTGACCCTGCGCTATACCCCGGGCGACTATATCGGGAAAGAGCTTGACTACATCGTTGGACTGGCCTTTCGAGTAAAAGTCCAGCGTCTTTATATAGTAGTCCATACTGTACGACTTATCATTGACTTTAAGCACGGTTTGCTGATACGGCATGACCTGTTCGCTGTAATACCAGAAGCCGATAATGCCGAGCACAGCGGCAATGACGACGCCCGTGACGATCCCGATGATTTGCGAGAGCCTTTTCTCCTTTTTCCACCTGGAGGCCTGTCGTTTAGTTGGGGTTCTGGTGATATTTGCTTTACGGTGTTTTCCAGCCAATTCTGAAACCTCTCGTCTATAAAATAAAATTAAGGCAATTCACATTGCCCGCTGAAGCCTAAGTATGATAACATATTTTCGTTTCTCAGACACGGGGTGTAGCGCAGCCTGGTAGCGCACCTGAATGGGGTTCAGGTGGTCGTCGGTTCAAATCCGACCACCCCGACCAACCACCCACACTAAACGAAGCCCTTAATCTACTTTATATATACGCAGAGAGCACGCGAAGTGGAGTATCGTCTATCAGTCGATCCCCCACCAGCGGGAAGGAAAGGCTTCTTTAAGGAATCTGTCGCCCTTGCCAACAGGCTTCAGGCCGAGGGCACGCATGTCGGCATCCACCATGATCATGACCAATTCCTTAAAACCCACCTTCGGCTTCCAGCCCAACTCCCTGGCCGCTTTTGACGGATCGGCCTGCAACTCATCCACTTCGGTAGGTCGCAGGAAGCGCGCGTCCTGCCGGACATGCTTGTGCCAGTCGAGGCCTGCATAGGCGAACGCACTCTCGATAAATTCTTTCACAGAGTGTTTACTGCCTGTACCGACCACATAGTCCGCCGGCCCTTCGGTCTGCAGCATCTTCCACATCACCTCGACATACTCAGGGGCATAACCCCAGTCACGCTGCGCATCCATATTGCCCATGGATATATGATCCGTTTTGCCGGCCAGTATCTGGGCGATACCGCTGGTTACTTTGCGCGTGACGAAATTCTCGCCCCGCCGTGGGGACTCGTGATTAAACAGAATGCCGTTGCAGGCGAAAAGGTTGTATGCTTCGCGATAGTTAACCACGATCCAGTATCCGAAAAGCTTGGCCGCGGCATACGGGCTGCGCGGGTAAAAAGGCGTCCTCTCACTCTGAATTTTCTCGGCTACCTTGCCGAAGAGCTCCGAACTGGAGGCCTGGTAAAACCTGGTCTTGAGCTTGGTCTCGCGGATGGCGTCCAGCAGCCTCAGTACACCGATACCGTCAACCTCAGCGCTGTACTCCGGTACCTCGAACGATATCTGCACGTGGCTCTGGGCAGCCAGGTTATATATTTCTTCCGGCTGCACCTTCTCCAGCACACGGTTGAGATTGGAGGAATCGGTCATATCCCCGTAATGCAGGAAAAGCCGCTCCTTCCTGTCATCGGCGCCGAACTTTATATGATCCAATCGTGTAGTATGGAAGGTGCTGGCGCGGCGTACTATGCCGTGTACTTCGTATCCCTTGCACAGTAACAGCTCGGCCAGGTAAGATCCGTCCTGACCGGTAATACCGGTGATAAACGCCTTCTTAGCCATTTCTCTCCTTAATGTATGCCCGCGATTATTCATTTCCCGGACGGGCCTCAAGGCCCATCCCTATATTTCGCTTACGTCCCAGGGAAATCGTTCGCCGCTGAGATGGCGCTTCCAGCGCTTCAGATCCTCCTCTACCATGATTTCCACCAGCCTGTTGAATTTGACCTGCGGCTTCCAATTCAGTCGGGCTTGCGCTTTAGCGAAATCACCTTTTTGCATCACGATGTCGGACGGCCGAAGCAAACCGGCGTCGGACTCAACATGTTCCGACCATGTCAGCCCGGCGACCTGGAAAGCCCTGCTCGCGAACTCCTCCACACTGTGTACCTGTCCGGTAGCTATAACGTAATCATCCGGTGCATCCTGCTGAAGCATCTGCCAGGCAGCCTGCATATATTCGGGAGCATATCCCCAGTCTATCCTTGCTCTGATATTGCCCAACTTCAGCTTTCTCTCCTTTCCCAGCGATATTCTGGCCACGGCATCGCTGATCTTGCGGGTGACGAACTCGATCCCGCGCAACGGCGATTCATGGTTGAACATGATACCGTTGCAGATGAACATGCCGTAGCTGTCGCGATAGATACGAGCCATCCAATGGGCGTACAGCTTGGCAGCGGCATAAGGATTGGATGGTGTGAAAGGCCGATCTTCGTTATATGCGCTGCCGTCGCCAGCGCCGAAGAGTTCTCGCGACGATGCCTGGAATATTCTGGTATGCGGACTGCCCTCCCTGGCGGCTTCAAGGAGGCGGATAAAACCCAGACCGGTTATATCTCCACACTCAACAGGAAGCCGGAAAGAACTGCCGGGTGAACTGTGCGCAGCCAGGTTGTAGATCTCGCCGGGAGTGCTCTTTTTCACCGCACGCAGCAGGGCTTTGCCGTCGGTCATATCGGCCTTAATCAAATTGACCTTATCGTATATATCCAGATAACGCAGGCGCCAGCAGGTTTGCGTATCGATAGCTATGTCCAGGCCGAATACCTCGTAGCCTTTTTCAAGCAGCAATTGGGACAGATAGGCCCCATCCTGACCGCCGACGCCTGTTATCAAAGCCCGTTTTATCATAGCTGTTTTCAATATATGCGGACGCGGCCTATCATATCACGAGCGATTCAAAAGGGAAACCCGCTTAAATAAAAAAAGGGACGGTATATACCGTCCCCATGCAGTCCCGAAAAGCTCTAATTCAGCTTCTTGACTACCCGCACCACCTGCACAATCAAGGCAAAGATATCCTCTTTCTTTTTGTACGGGGCTATTGTCATCCGGCCACCCTCCATCTTCAGGCAGAGGTCGCCGGGCGCAGGTTCCATGTCTTTACCGCAGATAATGATGTCACCCTTGTGTACAACATTATCGTACTCCAGGTCGCTGGATTTAATGCCTATCAGCTTCATCTCTCTACCTCCGCTTAAGGCCAACTCCCTCGGCACGAATACATATTCAATTATTTGCCTGCTGTCGATCGTCGCGTAAACAGGAACCACGGCCGGCAGCGATAATTGTAGTTCATTCATTATCTCATAGGGTGTTTTCTTTAGCAAATCATCCCTGTGACCCTTTTCAAGTACAAAATTGCTCAACTCGTTGATGGGAACCTTGAGTGCGCGCGATAACTTGCTCAACGACGCCAGCGTGACCGACTTATAGTCGCCCTTCTCGATACGGCAGATAAACGACGGGGACAGGTCGGCCAGCTTGGCCAGTTCGGCCTGCGATAATCCCCTCTTTGAGCGCGTCTCTTTTACATATTCACCTAACATATCTCTTTTCCACCCTCCACAAGATTATCTGTTTACCATAGTAAATATTTTATGCAACGAACCAAAAAGGTCCGAAAACCTATTGATTTTAGTAAATTATTCGTTTAATATAGTAAAAATGAAACTTCAGGCCGAGCTTTACAGGATAATGCAGCAGGAGAAGCTGACCAATGCCAGGTTGGCATCCAAGCTTGGTATATCTCCATCGATGCTGTGTCTGGTGCTGATTGGAGACAAAAAGCCGGGGCGGCGTTTCCTGCAGGGGCTGGCGACACATTACCCCGATATCTGCCTGAAATATTTACGGGATCAAACACCGGCCAAACCACAGGGCGGTTAGAAAACATGAACTTATATCTCCCTGCAACAAGGCGGCATATTTCTTTACCCGGATGTGTCTTTACTAAAGTGAATGGGTTTATTACAGCGGGGCAAATCACCCCGGTCTGACAAGGGTGTGATCCAACGGCCCCGGGCCCGCGACCTGGCTGGGGCGGCCCGGAAACCGTGGAAATAATTTGTTGGAGGTTTTTCATGGAAAGTGAAGGTTGGACCATTGGGCTGGTATCTGCGTTCATTGCCGTAGCCGTCCTTACTGGTATCATAGCAGCGTTCTCAATGCTGACCTGGGTGTTAGGGCAATGCTAAAGCGATTAACAACCATAAAAATAGGCACTCTGGAATTCCTGTACAAGTTCCTTCTGGTGCTGTTCATTATCATGCCGATTTGCATGGGCGGATGCTTCTGGATAGGGGTACAGGCTGATGCCGCCCTCAATATCCACCTGCTTAAGTTCATCATGCCTTTCGTCGGTTCGCTGGTGGGCTTATTCTTCACCGCCCTGCTTCTCCAGGCCGGACACAAGGCGGTTCCCGCACCAGTTGAACAACCGGTTAAGTCATATTCCGACAGCCTGGTCACCAGCAGGTCGGAGATCTCAGAAACGGCTTCACAGCCGAAACCATCCGTCCCGCGCGCCGGCTTCGTCACGCCATATTCCGTACAGGGAGGTAAATAAGACATCTCATTCTTCTACCGGGTAGCCTGCGTTTACCCAGGCGCCGAAATTGCCCTTGAGGGCATACACATTCTTAAAACCTGCGTCCTTGAGCAGGCCGGCGGCTGACAGCGGAGCACCCGTCCAGTGGCTGTAAACTAAATATGTTGCGTTCCTGTCCCAATCCGACATCGCCGCTGGAATAGTACATTTAGGATAATTGATTGCGCCGGGCAGATGGCCCTTATCATAAAAACGGCTCGACAGATCAATAACAACCACGTCAGTAGTCTCGTCAAGTAGTTCCTTGGCTTCCTGGGGAGTAAGCCACAAAGATGAGACACCTGACGTGGTCTGTTTATATGTAAAGCCTGCAATCACCACAGCCACGATTGTGAAAAAGATCGCGTAGAAAACCATTGCATGTGATGCCTTCACTGATGTGCTCCTTAATATTATTTCCGCTGTTTCGACCACAATTAACTTTTCAACCGGGGGACCAGGCGCCTTTTTCCATGCAACAACCGGTCTGGCGAGTACCTGCTGTCTGACATCCGGGCAATTTACATCGGGCAAGCAGAAAATCCTTTGTTTCCCGTCCCGGTGTCTTTATTAAAGTAAATCATATGAACGCCTTTGAAACATCGGTTGCAGCCTTTATTTTTTTACAGAAATCAGTAAGGAAAAGGCGTACCGCAAAATGCTTAGTTGCGGCAAGGGTTTCCATTATTTACCTTATCAAATCGATTTTATCGTAGCTATTTTGGGATTATACGATATAGCCATTTGCCACAGTAACCGGTTGAAAGGACAGGCCACCACCACCCCCAACATCCTTTGGACTTATTGTTTTATGCAGTATTGTAAATACCGCAAATTGAATGGAATAAGGTATGCTCTGCTTCAGATTTGAAGGACGGGGCGGTCAGCCCGCTAAAGAAGGTACATATTCTCGGCTTCCCGTAGCAATGCTTCGCGGAAGCGTGGATGGGCTATGCTTATTATGTCCAGCGCACGGTCCCTGGTCGATCTCCCCTTCAGATTGACCACACCATACTCAGTCACCAGATAGTGCACATCCATCCTGGGTGTAGTTATAGCCGCTCCACTACCCAATCTCGGCACAACCCTTGAAACCTGGCCGCTTTTGGCTGTGGAATAAAAGGCCAGTATGGATTTCCCTCCCTTCGAGTTATATGCCCCGCGCACGTAATCAAGCTGTCCGCCCGCACCGCTGTACTGTGATCCCCCCAGAGATTCGGCATTACATTGTCCCAGCAGGTCAACCTGTATAATGGAGTTGATAGATATCATGTTATCGTTCCTGGCGATGACCGAGGGGTCATTAGTATAGCTGACCGGGTAACTCTCCATGCTGGGATTATCGTCCATGTAGCGGTACATCTGACGAGTGCCCTCAGCCACGGTGAAAACATGCTTCCCGGTGTGCATGTTCTTTCGTCGACCGGTGACCACGCCTTTTTTGATCAGCTCTACCATGGCCGGGCCGAAAACCTCTGTGTGCACGCCCAGGTCCTTGTGATCGACCAGCTTCATGGCGATCACGTTAGGCAAGCCGCCAAATCCCAACTGGAGGGTTGCTCCATCAGGAACAAGGTCGGCAACCAGGCTGCCGATGGCTTCGTCTTCGGGCCTGGGGCCGGGCCATTTGAATTCGATCAAAGGCGATGTATGCTCCACAATGGCATCCACCTCTGAGACATGCAGCAGGGAATCGCCGAATACGCGCGGTTGGTTCTTATTTACCTCAACAATGAGACGCTTGCAGCACCTGGCCACAGTGGAAGTGTAGTCGTTGGCTGTACCAAAGCTGAAGAAGCCCGATTTATCCATGGGCGATACCATGGTAACGGTTACGTCTATATCGAGGTTTTCACGCATCAGCCTCGGCACCTGGTGGAAATGGTTTGGTACGTAATAATTCAGTCCTACCTTGACGGCTGAACGTGAGGATTTGCTGACGAACCATGAGAAGGCCTGCACGCAATCGCTGAGGTCGGGGGAAAGCAAGCTTTTAGAAACATTACCTGTGGGCAATAATGAGTGCACTTTGAGATCGTAAAGGTCTCCCACGCGCAACCGGTCGGCAATGGCCTGCAGAAGAGCGGGCGGCTCGGCGGCGGCAAGGCCGTGCACAATGGTGCTTCCGTTTTTTATCCCGCTTACTGCCCGTTCAGGCGTGGTAAGCTTGCGCCTGTACTCCGATTTGGGCGTCAGCATGGTCAGGCGCTGAAGCCGGCAACGGCCTCAGCTTCATCCCCGGCAATGGTGAACAGTTGCGTGAACCCGGCGATATCGAAGACTTCCTTGATATTCGGTTTCATACAGCAGAGTTTTATATCCCCCTGCTGCTTGCGCGCCTTCTTGAGCTGAGCCAGGAATACACGCAGCCCCGAGCTGCTGATATACTCCAGGCCTTCCAGGTTCAGCACGATCTTTACCTTCCCTGTTTCTATCAGCGAGTCGATTTTTTTCTCGGCCTCAGCAGCGCTGTAGGCATCCAGCCTCCCGCCGACGCTGAGAACATTTACATTTCCCGTTTGTTTTTCGGCCAGATCCAATGGGGCCTCCTTCTAATTACTGCTTTTTTTATACTCCTTCCACGCTGGAAAATACTCTCTCAAAGCCGGCAAGCCCCTCATCAATCACTGCGTCTGTATCAGCCATGCTCGTATACACCCTTGAGCCGGCCAGCGTTATCAGTCCATTAGCCATGTATGCCGCGCCCATCTCCTCAATCATATGTTTGCGCGGTTTCATCTCCTTTAAAAGCTTCAGCGGATTGCGGAAATCAAGTAGCATTACTCCTGAGGTCTCGAGATGCACGATCGAACCCTGGTTATATACTACAAAAGGC
>Ga0172380_10002227_pt1 | contig 30788 bp, 46 predicted proteins | sample Leawe162metaG_FD_119747 | JGI IMG/M metagenome (GOLD analysis project Ga0172380, IMG submission 119747) | Leachate microbial communities from a municipal landfill in Southern Ontario, Canada - Leachate well 162 metaG | ecosystem: Engineered > Solid waste > Landfill > Unclassified | place... | reverse complement strand
GGGGCCGCCACCTGGGCCGCCGGGGCCGGGGCCGCTGCCGCCACCTGGGCCGCCGGGGACGCCGCCGGGGACGCCGCCGGGGCCGCCGGGGACGCCGCCGGGGCCGCCTGGGCCGCCGCCGGGGACGCCGGGGACGCCACCTGGGCCGCTGAACGTGAGTGGCAGGCGGCCGAGCTGATTCGTATCTGCGACGAGTAAAAGGAGGTTGACCATGACCAAATTACATCATGTAAACGAAGCCGGCGACCGCCGGGAAGAATCCCGCTTCCGCCTGCGCGCGGCGCTCATGCGGCTCAGGCTCGCCGAGGACGCCGCCGTCAGGCAGCTGCCTACGGCCGACGCCACCGAGCTGGCCCATGCCATCCAGGGCGTAGTGGACCTGATCCGAACGCAGGAGGCACCGAAATGAAGCACTCCACCAAGCGCAGAGAATACGAGAAATGGCGCACCGAATACCACAAAGCAAAAGATGCACTGTCCGGCGCAGCTGCTGGCCCGATACAAGAAAGGCTCCGGACGCGGATGGTATACGCAGAAGCGAAAATGCTTGCCTTGCGTGTAGCGCATGGAGTTGCTCAACCGAAGGTGATGAAATGACCGCACTGACCACCTTCATCGGCACGACCGCCTACGCCGTCATGCTGCCCTGTGGCCGGCTGTTTGCCAGTCACTTCGCCCTGCTGGCCGCTATCAGCGTGCCAGTGATCGCCTTCCACTAGGAGACTGACATGAATCCCAGATACAAAACCGTCCGCGACATTCCCGAGGAATATATGCTGCTTCAAGGTGACGCAGCATCCGAAGTCACTGGCATGGACCACGGCTGTGCGTTCGTGCTGGTCAACGAAGGGGAGCTTCTTTCCCTCTACGTGACCGACTCGTCGGTGCCCTGGCTGGACGCCAGCGTCCACGACGTGATTTACACCATGTAAATAATGCCGCGAAGCGGTGTATTTGCATACCGCGGCCCGCAGGGGCGCATCATGTAAAAGGAGACTGACCATGTACAAGACCATCACCACCACTGATTTCGTCCAAGCCTTCCGCGAAATGGGGCGCGAGGATCAGTTCAGCTATGACGCACTCAAAGCCTTGTTCGAGTATTACGACGACGAGAACATCGAGCTGGACGTGATTGCCATCTGCTGCGAGTGGAGCGAATACAGTGAGGATGAATTGCAAGAGCAATTTGGGCACCTGATCGACGTGACCATCGAGGATGACGCCGATGATGCATCCTTTTTGGAGTCTGTCGTGTACGAGCTGGAATCTCAGACGACCATCATCCCTCTGCCTAGTGGGTACCTGGTGCAGGACTTCTAAAGGACACCAATCATGACTATCGAAAACGACATGAAGGCGAGGTATGAGGCTGCGTGCGATAGTTTCGGTGTTGCCCCAAGGGCAGCACTGTCGAATCGGTATATCCGTGAAGCAGCCGAGAATGGAGATCAAGAGGAGCTTTGGCGTCTGCTAGGTGCCGCGGTATCGCTTGGGCTTTGGCCGCTCCCTGATGCGTGGTATTGTCAGCCTGGTATGCCGCCTAGCGACTGGTATTGACCCAGCACCTAAAAGGAGATTGACATGCAAGTAATCGAACCGAACCGAAGGGTGGAGTTCCCCACCCGCGAACAGGCGGAAGCGTATGCCTTGGCTGTAGGCGGCGAGGTTGCCTACACCTTCGACGAGCTGGACGACAAAGCTAAAGATAAAGCCCGCTTGTGGTATTGCAGCGCTGGCTTGGATCACGACTGGTGGGACGGTGTGTACGAAATGGCCACGACCGCCGGCAAGTGCTTGGGCATCGACGTGAAGGCCATCGAGTTCGAGGGCTTTTGGAGCCAAGGTAACGGCGCGCGCTTCAAGGGCAGCTACACCTACAAAAAAGGCTGGCGCGCCGACCTCAAGGCCGAGTTCGGCCCTGGTGACACCCTCGTTGCGCTGGAGCGCATCGGCGAGGCACTGCAGGATATACAGCGCCCGGTGTTTTACAAGTTGGAAGCCGGGGTGCGAATGGATTCCCGGTATATGGCCACCTATGTGGACGTGGATGACTACGGGCTGACTGACCGACAGTGGGCAATGCGCCGCGAGGCCGACGTGCGAGACGAGATGCGCAGCTTCGCGCATTGGATTTACAAATCCCTCAGCGAGGAGTACGACTATCTGACATCAGACGAAGCAGTGGACGAGAGCATTGAGGCCAACGGCTATCTATTCACAGAGGAGGGCGAAGTGACTGGCTGACTGAAGGTTTGTGCAATTCCATCATGTAATTCACCGGAGTAACGATCATGACTGACACAAAAATCACACCTAAGCCAGGCGAGACGTGGGTGCGGCGGGACGGCGGGCTGGCAAGAATTTACGCTGTTGATGGTGGGGATGGGTTCGCTATACATGGCGCACGCAATACTGCCGACGGGTGGGTAGTCGATCAGTGGACCGTAGACGGGGCGTATCTACGGCGCATTTCAAGCCCCCGTGACCTCATCTGTAAGTACGACTGGCGGATTGAACTCGCCCCGATCTGGGCGGTACTCAAGCCGAAATATCGGTGGTTTGCATGGGACGGTGGATGGAACGGTTTGGCCTTCGAGCATAAGCCACAAAAGAGTTCATACGGGTGGTCCTACGGAGGAAGCCTCGTACACCTTGACGGGCTCATGCTGCCCCTTCCGTATTGTCCATGGTACGAAACCCTAACCGAACGCCCGGAGGTGCAAGACTAAACACATCCTTTGCCTGCCGCGGCCCGAAGGGGGCGCATTGCGTAATTCCTTTCCCAAGTACCGTAACGGAGATTCAAAATGCAAACGCTGAAAATCAATGACCTGGCCGCTTTCATCAAGGCCATTTCCCTGGACCTGAACGAGCCGGTGATGGTGTGGGGTCCGCCAGGGGGCGGCAAGTCCGCCATCGTGGCGCAGGTGACGGAGGGAGTCTCAGGCATTCTCGTGGACATCCGCCTGTCGCAGTACGACAGCGTGGACCTGCGAGGTTTCCCGCGGATCGTGAACGAGCACATGGCCTGGGCTTCCCCTGTGACCCTGCCCTTCGAGGGGAACGACGAGTTCCCGACTGACCGGCCCATCATCCTGTTCCTGGACGAGATCAACTCGGCCAGTCCTGCAGTGGCGGCGGTGGCCTATCAAGCTATCAATGATCGGCGGATTGGGGAGCACGTGTTCAAGCCCAACGTGCGGCTGATCGCCGCAGGCAACCGCGAAGGGGACAAGGGTGTCACCAACCGTATGCCGTTGCCGCTGGCCAACCGCATGATCCATGTCGAGACCATCATGGATGCCGAGTCGTGGGTGGACCATCACCTGGACACGGGCGGCGACCCGATCTTCGCTGCGTTCTTCGCGTTCCGCCCGCAGCTGATCTGCACGTTCGACCCGGCCAGTCCGCGCAAGTCGTTCGGGACGTACCGGAGCTGGACCAAGGCGGCGAAGATTTACAGCAGCAACATGCCGCAGGCCATCAAGAATGCCGGCATTGCCGGGGCGGTGGGGGATGGTGAAAGTGCCGAGTTCCTGGGCTTCGCTGACATCGCCGCGAAGATGCCGGACCTCGACACCATCATGGCCACCCCGAAGACCGCCGACCTGCCGGAGGGTGTCGGCATGACCTATGCCGTGGCCGTGGCCGTGTCGGGGCGCATGTCCGTGAAGACTGTCGCCAACGCCGACACCTACCTCAAGCGGCTGTCGCCTGAGTTCCGTGTGCTGGCCTGGCAGACCGCCACCAAGCGGCTCAGCCGTGAGACCACCAACGGTGGCGCCGACCTGATCCGCACCCCTGAAGGGCTGAAGTACGCGGCTGATCTGAGCCAGCTTCAGAAGTAATTACACCATGTAAATAACGCCGCGAAGTGGTGCATTTGCATACCGCAGCCCACAGGGGCGCACCCTGTAATTCTGTACGAAAGGAGACCAACCAATGAGCTTCGGATTCCAATCAACCGTGCGGCGCCTACCCACCATCCGCACTTATCAAGATGCCTTCAAAGTCTGGGCCAACGCGGAGCAGTGGCGGGATAGCCTCGGCGAGTTCGATCATCGGGTACTGGTCGGGCGGCGCAACAAGAACTACACCATCCGTAAGACGCCCGCCGAGTGCATCCGCTTCCGCCTGCACAGCACCGACGTGGTGACTGTCCACCCGGACGGCCACCTGACCTTGGAGTTGACCGATTGGAGCACAGCCATGACGGCGGCGTTTTTCCACGGCCTGACGCCTGGCGATATGCACTACTACGCCAGCGACAGAGGGCTGCAAATCGGTGGGCGGTGGTACTGGCTGAACGGGGACGTGGAGGTCGGGCCGTGGGTGCCTGACGGGCAGCGAGAGATGCTGTCCCAGACCAAGCCATTCAACACCTACAAGCTGGACCGCAAGGCATGGAACGCCCTGCGCAAGCACTACAAGCTCAAGCAACTGGCCGACGTGCTGAACGCCTACGCCTCCGCCGTGGGTGCGGAGGAGTGTGCTGACAAGTTTGAGAGCTTGTGTCAGGATGTGACAGGTTTGCCGGTGCAGGTGGTGAATCGGGTTGCCTCCTTCCTTGTAACGTCGGTGAAGGTGCATCGCTGGTGGGGGCACGGTCAAGTCCCCCTCGATGTTGGTGAGTTGTGTGTCAGTAAGCTGCAAGACTACCTCCTGCGTGACCACCAGGACGAAGTAACAACCTGCACAACCAAGCCCTACCTCACCAGCGAGCAAGAGTTCTTCGCGTGGCGGCGGAGCATGGCTAAGTGGGGCGATTGATCTGTAATTACACTGTGTAAATAGTGCTGCGAAGCGGCACACAAAAGGAGCCAAGCAATGGACATACGTGATCTCATAGGCAAGGCCAAGGTGCGGCTGATTTCCAAGTCACCGTTCTGGGCCACGCTGGTACTGAACTCCCCGCTGGAAGTAACAGACCGGGTGCCCACCGCCGCGACGGACGGCAAGACCATCTTCGTCAACCCGAAGTTCGCCGCGGACCTGACGCCCAACCAGATGGTGTTCCTCTTGGCCCACGAGGCTGGCCACATCATGCTGCTGCACGTGCAGCGGATGAAAGGGCTGATCCCGAACGTCGCCAACCAGGCAGCGGACTACGTGCTCAACGACCTGCTGGAGGATGACGGCTTCGAGTTCATCCCCGGCGGGCTGCTGGACCCACAGTACACCGGGGCGATGGAGCCGGTGTACTACCGGCTGCTCAAGGAGCAGGAAGACTCCCCGTCGCAGCCACAGGCGGGCAGCCTGGGCGATGACCTGCTACCGTCCAACATGACGGACGCCGAGGCTGCAGAGCACGCCCAGAAGGTGCGTGGGATGGTCGCCCAGGCTGCAGCTCTGGCGCGCCAGATGGGCAGGATGCCGGCGCACCTGGACCGGGTTGTCGGGGATGTTCTGTCCCCGCCTACGGCGCCGCTCGATCTGCTGCGCAACTACATGCAGCAGGTGGTGAGGGATGACGAGTCGTGGTCCCGGCGCAACCGCCGCTTCTCTGGTCAGTACCTCCCTGACAGGTACTCGGTCAAGCTCGGCCCCATCGGCATCATCGTGGACACGTCCGGGTCCATCGGCGAGGACGAGATCAATGCCGCCGTCGCTGACATCCGCGAGATCGCCGAGGAGCTGGAGCCCGAGCGCATCTACCTGATCGGGGCCGACGCCGCAGTGACCAGCGAGCAAGAGCTGGAGCGGGGCGAGGAGGTCCACGTCAAGCTCGTGGGAGGCGGCGGGACAGATATGCGCGTGCCGCTGGAGCATGTCGCCCAGTACGAGCCATGTGTGGTGGTGCTGATAACGGACGGCTACACCCCGTGGCCCACCTGCGAGCCAGACTACCCGCTGATCGTGTGCTGCACCACAAACGCGGACGTGCCGGTCGGCCAGGTTGTGCGGACGGGAGGGTAGCGGTATGGCTGTGCTTTTCGAGCAAGACGTACTGGAAATTTACACCCGTAATAATGCCTACACATTGGAGATGCACCGGCGAACCGAGAAGTGGCTGCTTGGCGTACTACCCAAGCACGACAGGCCCGACCAGTTTGTGGTGAAGTATAGCGACGGGAAGTTTTACCCGGTCTCGTCGCGCTCGAAAGTTGTGATTGAGCCAGCGGAAATCGGACACACCAAAGGCCAACCGCCGATGTCAAAGTTCGGCGTCCGCTGCGATATTGAAGGCTTCGATACCCTTGAGCAAGCGACACTATGGTGGGACACATGCAGCCAATGACACAAGATCAGGCAGTAGATATTTACTTCGTCTTCCGGAACGGGAATGTAGCGCGTTTCGACCGAGAGAGGTGGGATACACGTCACGATGAGCACACAGGAACTATTATCTGGTACTCAAATGCCGCAAATTTTGTGTTGCATCACGATGACGGTAAGTTTTATCCGGTGCTCGTACATACCCCCCCTGACGGTCCGGGGAGGGTAGGTAGAACTTATAGCCCATTGACCGAAGGCTTCGACACCCTTGAGCAAGCAGCATTATGGTGGGACACATGCAGTCAGTAAGCGAGCCGAAGTACCGCCTTGCCGCAGTAGCAGAGGACAGCCGTGTCCGTGTGTTTGCCGAGCCGTACTTGGTGGACACCATCACCGAGCTGTTCAACCTGACAGCGAAGCACGGGTATGTTATCTTGGTAGACGAAGCAGGCGGCTATAAGGTGGTAGATATACATCATCTATCGTGGGCGATCAGCCCCGTCTGGCCCGATGCTATTCCCGGAAAGATTGCAGTAGAGGAGGTAGAAAATTCCCAAGGGTTCGACACCCTGGATCAGGCTGTGGTGTACCTAAGTTCTGAACTCAACGGCGCGGAGGTGATGTACTTTACAACTAAGCAGTCAGCGTATATTGTTACCAAAGTCACCAGTGACATGTGGAAGCGGTGTGCGGATGGAGGTATATTTAAAAGGTTTTTACGGTATTGTCAGTTATATTCCTCAGATGAAAAGGAGTCAGTCAAATGAGTAACGTACTTTACGAAGGCATGATTGTCAGTATGCAGATCAGCGCCTGGTCCGGGCACAAGCTGGACCGTGACAAGACCCGCGAGCTGACCGAAATGGCGCAGGCTGAGACCGATGCCGCCCGTGTCAACAAGCATCTGGTCAGCAAGGATTCGCTGAAGGATGTGACCAAGGCGGGCGGCGCCTTGCGCCAGTTCTTCTATCGGGCTGCCCTGCCCTGGTCGGACAATGGCGACCGGCTGCTCAGTGCGACGGCGTTCCAGTCGTTCATGGACGACTACCAGAAGCTCAAGGATGAGTACGATGCGGCGGTGCAGGAGTTCATCAAGGTCAGGTACCCCGCTGAGCGGGCACGCGCCGAGTTCCGTATGGGCGAGATGTTCAAGGCCGAGGACTACCCGGAGCCTGAGTCCCTGCGCGCCCGTTTCGGCGTGGACCTGAACATCCACGGCATCCCGACCGGAGCAGACTTCCGGGTGCAGTTGTCCGAAGCGGACGGCGAGCGTATCCGGCGGGAGATCGACGCCGCCAACATGACCCGGCTGCGCGCCGCCATGCGCACCGTCTGGGAGCGCGTGTTCGATGTGGTCTCCCACTTCGCCAGCAAGATGGAAGGGGACGAGAAGTTCCGCGAGGCCACGGTGCGCAACCTGTTGGCCCTGGTGGATGACATCCCCGCGCTGAACATCACCAACGACCCCGACCTGATTGCCCTGGCATTGGACATCAAGACCCGACTGGGCGCGATCAGTGCCCCTGAGCTACGCAATATGCCGGCAGCCCGCGAGGCCGCCCGCAAGGAAGCCCAGAAGATCGTGAGCAAGATGTCCGGGCTGATGGCCGCGTTCGGAGGTGAGTCATGATAGTTGCTTTTGTTCCCGATTATGGAGGCTCTCCAGTCCATTACTTCCCTACGTGGGCGCAGGCGGAGGCGTTCGCTGCTGCGGTTGGTCTCGAAGCACTGACCACGACCGCTGTAGATAAACTCATATGCGCTGCCTTGGGCTTCAATGGTTGGGCGCCTGTACACGTCGTACCGGGGGCTAGCCCCCCGGAGGTTTTGGATGACGACTTTCCGGTTGTCGGAGCCGACTGGCTCGACGCTACGTTCGGAGGTGAGTCATGATGATCGCTATTGTCGTAGACACAGACAAGCGTAGGCATGAGTTCGCTACGTGGAGTCAGGCGGAGGCGTTCGCTGCTGCCACCAACAGGTCTGCGGCGCTTACGTCGGAGGTTGTTGCTGTGGTATGTCGGCTAGCAGACGCTGTGACTAAGTGTGGCGTGCTTGTGACCGCCACTGCAGAGTATCCTTCCCTCCAGTGGATACAGTACGAGGAGCCGTTTACAATTACTCGTAATATCCCTGTAGTAACCGTTGGCTGCGAGTGGCTTGACCGCAAGTTGATTCCGTTGTTAGATTCTATTTTGACGAAAGAGGTGTGATATGGATATGCTGAATGATCGTGAAGCGATGAACATGCTCGACCAGATTGTCGCCCGCACGCGGCGAATCGAGACCCGCCTGACCTCCTACCTGGTGGCCAACGGGTACCACACGTCCATCCCTCCGAAGTGGGTGGGGGCGGATTCTGGTATCGGGTACATCGCCGCCCCGCTCGACACCACCCTGGGCGCCTGCCTCAACGTCGTGCCCGAGGGGTATGTCGGCGAAGTCAACGTGATTCACAACGGCACGATTGTGGCCGTTGTGAACGTGTGAGGTGAGGTATGCTACGCCCAGTAAACGTCACCACTGACGCCCAGATCAATGAGCTTCGCCCCACCGGCAGGACGGAGACATACTGGGCGGGGCCAGACTTGTTGGTTGCGGTCAGGGCGGACAACACCAAGTTTTTCCGCACCTACACTGACAAGCACGTGATAGGCACCTGGCCGCGGGTGAACCTGGAGCTTGCCCGCGCACTGGCCCGCAAGTACAATACCAAGCTGGCGAAGAAACGCCAGTATGCGGCGCTGAAGTTGCGCCGGCAGGTGGAGAAGTCCGAGGCTTTACAGCCTGAGTTCGATGAGTTACCTTGGAGCTGACAACAGAGGAATTACATGATGGAAAAGGATCGCACAGTTATACCGCCTCCCCGAACCAAAGGTCCGGCCCACTACACCAGCTTGGAAATCCAACCGTGGGAGGCGCTGGAGGCGTGGATGACCGCGGAGGAGTTCGTCGGGTTCTTGCGGGGGAACGTCATTAAGTACATGGCCCGCGCACCGCGCAAGGGCGGGGCTGAGGACTATCGCAAAGCGCTGCATTATCTTGAGAAGTTGGTATCGCTGCTGGCTGACGAAGGAGAGCAGACATGAGCTACTGTAGATTCTCCAGCATGAACACGATGTGCGACGTGTACGTCTACGAAGATTGTCGGGGCGGGTGGACGACGCACGTCGCCAGTGCTCGGCGAGTCATCCCGCCAATCCCGAGTTTCTTGGATGGTAGGTTCCTGATGCGCGTCCACCGCTGGGCTGGGGCCAACTGGAACAATGACACGAGAGGGTTCGAGTACCCGAGTCGTTGGCGCAAGCATGTGGCCGATGTGTGGATACGCTTCGCTGCGTGGTGGCAGACGTACATTCACGGCGGCTCCCTTAAGCTCATCCCGATGCGCAAGATCGGCCTACCACAAGACGGCGAGACCTTCAACGACGCGACGGCTGAGGAGTGTGCGGGCCGGCTTGAGGCTCTGCGCGAGCTTGGGTACCGGGTGCCGCAATACGCCATCGACGCGCTACGGGAAGACCAAGCGGCGGACGACGATCAGGTATAGGAGCTACGCAAATGCGAATGAGAACCATTGCCATATTGCTGGGAGCGGCCACTGCTGTTGGTGGTCAGCTCTATGTGGGTATCCGCATGTCTCAGGCAGAGCAGCGGGCAAACCTGGCGCTTGTCATCGCCGTGGCTGCGGCGCACAAAGCAGCGGAGGTAGAGGCGACCTGCGCTCCAGGTAGCGCACCGCAGTCACTACCGACGCCCAACAAACTTCATCTGTAGGAGACCAGTAATGTTGAAGGGAAATGCCTACCGCTTGGCGTCTCAGACCCGACAGCACCTGCGCAGGAGCAAGACAACCTGTGCCCTGTGGATTGTCAACGGGGAGGTCCGCCGAACGAAGAACACTGACCTCGACATCGAGCAGATGGAGCGCAAGGGCGCTGTGCTGGTGGGGGTGTTCGACGGCGAGATGCCGCCGATGGACATGGCCGAGGCGATCATCACTGCTGACGCCGAGAACGATGCTGCTCGCCGGAAGCTGACACACCTGTGGCCCAGGTGAGGAAGCGCCATGTCTGTACTCATCGTCGTAGACGCCCAGCGCCTAAAAGACCTGCAGGAGTTTGACACCCCTGCCGAGACTGAAGACCAGGCCCGCATCGAAGCCGCGGCGATGGCGCAGCGGACAGGGCTGCCGTGCTATGTCCTCGGGGTGGTCGCCACCGCCGTGCCCGAGGTAGTTGTCAGGTGGACACCGTAACTACCGCAAGAGGTAACGCATCATGGCTTTCTATAAGTCTCGCAAACCCAAGCAAACTGACAGCCACTACGGTGAGCGGCTGCAAGGTATCATCGACTTCACATCGGACCACGAGTGGCACACTCTGCAGGAGATCGCCGCCGGCATCGGCCGGCCGGGGTCTGAGTCGTCTGTTTCGGCAGCGTTCTATGTCCTGCGCAAGCGTGGCTACCTGGTGGAGTGCGACCGCCAGTGGTATCCCGGTGTTTCCAAGTTCAGGGTGTTTTGAGTTATGGCGCACCCCTTAGTCACGGTAAAATGGAAGCCGCACGATGTGTACATCGGGAGGCCTAGCGTGTGGGGTAACCCGTTCGTGCTACAGCCTGACGAGCCTCGTGGGGCGACGATAGCGCGATACGAAGCGTGGCTGCTTAGTCAGCCGAAGCTGATAGAGAGGGCCAAGCGCGAACTTAAGGGGAAGGTGCTGGCCTGCTACTGCGCCCCTAAGCCTTGCCACGGCGACATCTTGGCCCGCATTGCGAATGAGGAGTAAGGTATGAATTTGAAAGATGCCATTGCCACACCCACTAACACCAGCAAGCAAAGGCCAAAGAAATGAGTAAAATCTTCGTCTTCGGATCGAATCTTGCGGGTATTCACGGGGCAGGGGCGGCCCTGACCGCCCGACACCAGCACGGCGCCCTGCTGGGTGTTGCTGAGGGGCGCACCGGCAACGCCTACGCCATCCCTACCAAGGACAGAAACATGTACCAGCGGCCACTGGCCGATGTTGCCAAGTCTGTCCAGACCTTCATCGAGTACGCCGCGCAGCACCCAGAGCTGACGTTTGAAGTCACGCGGGTGGGGTGCGGCCTGGCTGGGTTCGACCCACTGCAGATCATCCCGCTGTTTAAGGATGCCCCAGACAACTGTGAGTTGCCGTTGGGGTGGAGGTTCCTGCTGGAGGGGAAGGAGTGATACACTCCCCGCTTCGCAGTACCGATGGAGTTTCAAGATGACTGTCGATGTTCAGATCAAACGCCTGTTCGACGGGGCGGAGCTACCGGAGTACGCCACGGCAGGGGCAGGGGCGGTAGACCTCAAGGCGTGCATCGCCAAGTCCATGCGGATCGGGCCTGGCTTCACGGAGAAGGTACCAACTGGACTGGCCTTTGCGCTGCCTGCAGGGTACGGTATGTTCATCATTTCCCGCAGCGGGCTGGCCATCATGCACGACATTGTGGTGCTGAACTCACCGGGGCTGATTGACTCGGATTACCGAGGCGAAGTCTGCGTGGTGCTCAAGAACATCGGCGGCAGTACATTCCATGTGCACCCTGGGGCGCGCATTGCTCAGGCGTTTGTGGTACAGTTGCCCAAGATCGCATGGCAGGAGGCAGATACGCTGTCTGACACTGCCCGTGGTCTTGGTGGGTTCGGGCACACGGGTGTGTAGTCCGAGCGCAATTTGAACCTGAAACATTGCATGAGGTGTAAGCATGGCTGAGCAGTACAAGGTCTATACGGGTGTGGCCAAACCGCCCATCTCCCACGCAACCACGCGAGCGAGCAAGTACCCGTTCGCCACGATGGAGGTTGGCTCCATGTTCTTCGTCCCCCAGACCGAAGCCCGGAAGACCTTCAGCTCGCAGGTGACTGCCGCGGGCCGGCGGCTGAAGCGCAAGTTCTCGGTGCGCACGGTGACAGTCGAAGGCGTGGTCGGCGTGGGCTGCTGGTACGAAGGCCCACGCAGCGAGTAATCCTGCGACGTAAGCCCCCGGCTGTTGCGCTGTCGGCAGCCGGGGGTTGAGTAAGTTCAGTGTGTGCGGAGTGTTTGGTAATGTGGGTAGACGACCAGTACATCGCATTCGATTTCGAGACTTCAGGCACCCTTCCCGAGTACGCACTGCAGCCGTGGCGGGTGGCGCACAACCAAGCGTGGGCGACCAGTCTGGCCACTGTCAGGCGGACCGCAACCGGGCCGATCATTGGCGGCGGGCTGCTGGTCGCCGAGCCGTTCACCGCTACGGCCAGGTACATCCGCGAGCTACTCACCACAGCTATCGAGCACAAACTCACCTTGGTCGGGTGGAACGTGGCGTTCGACATCTCTTGGCTGCTGGCATACGGGTTCCGGGAACTGGTGTTCAAGTGTAAGTTCCTTGACGGGATGCTGTTGTGGAAACACCTGACTGTCACTCCCGAATACGATATTGACAAGGCACACAAAAAAAGTTTCAGTTTGAAAGATGCCGTCCGAGAGTTCATGTCGGACCGTGGCGGGTACGAGGAGGACATCGACTTCCACTCTACCGCTCCTGAGTCACTGGCCAAGCTGCACAAGTACAACATCCAGGACACAGCCTACACCCTCTGGCTAACCCGCAAGTTTTACAAACAACTTGAAGCGGAGCCGACCCGCCTCAAGGCCGCCTTGATCGAAGCGAGCTGCCTTCCTCTGGTGGCCGACGCCAACCTGCGCGGCCTGATGCTCGACCACGCCGCACTGCGCACCCTGGGCGAGACCCTGACGGCGGATGCTGAGACATCCCTGGCTGCCCTGGCCCCGTACGGCGTGACCGAGGCGGTTGTCCGCTCCCCCAAGCAGCTCGGCGGCCTGATGTACGGTCAGTGGGGGCTGCCGGTCATCAAGCAGAACACCTCCAAAAAGACCGGCAAGGTGACGAACTCCACCGACAAGGAGGTGCTGCACGAGCTGGCCTTCATTGACGCCCGCGCCCGCACCATCCGTGAGTACCGCGAGGCCCTGGGTAACAAGACCAAGTTCGTCGATGCACCACTGGAGTCTATCAACTATAACTCTGACGGGTGCTCGCACCCACTGGCTAATGTGTACTCTACGTACACTGGTCGCATGTCCTACTCCAGTAAGCAGGGCAAGAACAAGGACGAGCGGCAGATCGGCTTTGCTCTGCACCAAGAAAAGCGAGACCCTACCTACCGCGCTATCGTCGTTCCGCCGCAGGGGTATACGCTGGTGGAGTTCGACGCGGCCGGGCAGGAGTACCGCTGGATGGCAGTGGCCTCAAAGGACGACGCGATGCTGCAGCTCTGCCTGCCGGGCGAAGACCCGCACGGGTACATGGGTGCTCAGATCGCCCGCGAGGAGTATCATACTCTGCTGGCCGCGCTGAAGGCCGGCGACCCGGCGGCCAAGCCAAAACGCCAACTCGGCAAACTTGCAAATTTATCGCTTGGCTACAGAACCTCCGCCGCCAAGCTGCGCACTGTGGCGCGCGTGCAGTATGATCTGCCGATGGAACTCCCCGAGGCCGAGTACATCAAAAATACATACTTGCGAACTTATCCAGGTGTGCCACGGTACTGGGCGGAGCAGATCGCCAAGGTACGGCGGCTCGGGTATGCTGAGACCTTCGCCGGCCGGCAGGTGCAAGTAGTAGGCACGTGGAGCGGGGCCGACCGGTGGTCCCTGGAGTCCACCGCAATTAATTTCCCTATCCAAGGCACTGGCGGCGACCAGAAGTACCTGGCCCTGGCCGTGCTGCGCCCGTACGTTGTCAAGCACGGCATCCAGTTCGCATGGGAGTTGCACGACGGCCTGTACTTCTACATACCTACAAAACTTGTAGACAAAGCCATTGCAGAGATGAAGTTTTTGCTGGATAATCTCCCCTACACCAAGGCGTGGGGGTTCACGCCGCCAGTGCCCATGCCGTGGGACTGCAAGGTAGGCACGAGCTGGGGTAATTTGAAAGAGGTGAAGGTATGAGCAAGCGGGTAGCCTTAGTGCAAGGAGATTGTATGCAAGTCATGCGGTACCTACCAGATCACAGTATTAACCTCGTGCTTGTGGACATCCCTTACGGGCAGGTAAATAGAGGGTCGTCTGGCCTGCGAAATTTAGATAAATCGAGGGCGGACATACCGACGTTCCCTTTATCTGAGTGGGTATCAGAGACTGCACGTATTGCCTCCGGATCAGTGTATGTTTTTTGTAGCACAGAACAGGTGTCTGACCTGCGCGCAGGACTTGTCGCGCACGGATTCACTACCCGTCTAGGTATCTGGGAGAAAACGAATCCTAGCCCCATGAACGGACAGCACATCTGGCTGTCTGGTGTGGAGTGTTGTGTATTTGGCAAACTTCCAGGAGGAACATTCAATCTGCACTGCCAGAATACCGTCTGGAGGTTTCCGACTGTCAGAAGCAAGGACCACCCGACGCAAAAACCAGTAGCCCTAATGGAGTACCTAATCACAGCGTCTACTTCCCTCGGGGATAAGGTGTTGGATAGCTGCATGGGCTCCGGCACCACCGGCGTGGCTGCCGTGCGGACAGGGCGGAGGTTTATCGGGGTAGAGCTGGACGCAGAATACTTTAAGGTGGCTCAGCGGCGCATAGGCACAGAGATTATCGCTACTGCTCAAAGACAAGAAGCGACGCTGTAACTGTTTTAGTAATTTTCACATGAGGTGTATCATGGTAGGAAACAACACACTAATCCTGAACACAGCTACGCTGGTTGAAGCCGTGCAGTTTTGGTTGAACTCAAAAATAGCTGGGGCACCACCGAAGGTTGTAGATGTACGGCTGTACCGCCATAGCAGCCTGAAGGAGTTTGAGGTTCTGCTCCATAGTACAGCCCCCCAATCACAACCAACGGAGTCTGCGGAGCTGTAATGGAAATTTACTTTCGCAACATCAAGACCGACAAGCGGTACAAGGTGGTCGGCCGTGACGCAGCGGCCGGGACTATCACACTCGAAGGTCAGTTCGGGCAGTTCACTGAGAAGTACGACAAGGAAGTGTTCGCCAAGAACGGGTATGTCTTGGAGAAGGTTGAGGAGCCCGCTCAATGAAGCCACTGGCCTGGTCGTACAGCGCGCTCAACATGTTCACTACATGCCCTGCGCAGTACAAGGAAGTCAAGGTCACCAAGTCCGTGCAGGACTCGAAGGGGGACGCCGCCAAGTTTGGGGATTATGTACACAAGCAGTTCGAGCTTCGGCAGAAGAACAAGACCAAGCTGCCGTCTGACCTGGCCCACCACGAGCTGGGGATGCAGGAGCTGGCGGCGCTGCCAGGGGACAAGTTCTTCGAGTGCCGGCTGGCGCTGAACAAATCCCTGCAGCCGGTCCAATTCTTCGCGGGCGACGTATGGTCCCGGTCCATCATCGACTTCCTGGCTGTCCACCGCAACGTCGCCTACATCGTGGACTACAAGACCAGCAAGCGCGTACCTGACGAGAAGCAGTTGGCTCTGTGCGCCCTGCACATCTTCGCCCAGTACCCGCTGGTCAGCGAGTGCATGACGCACTACTACATGGTCAAGTTCAAGATGAGCGAGCAGCCAGGGTGGAAGGTTTTTCGCCGCACGGAAATCCCTACGCTCTGGGCCAAGTTCATGCCCGACCTGCGCCAGTATGTCGAGGCGTTCAAGACCGATACCTGGCAGGCCCGGCCATCGGGGCTTTGCGCTGGCTGGTGCCCGGTTACAACCTGCCAACACTGGAGCCCCAAGCGTGATGGCTCGTGAATTCAAAAGTGAGGCGCATGTCAAGGCCGCCGTCAAGAAACTCCTGACCGATGCCGGGTGGTTCTACTGGATGCCGCCGTCCAACGCCTACGGCAGGTCAGGTATCTCAGATTTCCACGCCTTGAAGGCCGGCCAGTTCCTGGCCATCGAGACCAAGTTCGGCAGCAACAAGCCGACCGCCCAACAGGCACAGTTCCTTGAGAACGTAGCTCTGCACGACGGCTGGTATCTGGTGGTCAACGAGAAGAATCTGGACGCACTCGCCGAATTGTTGCGAGCGAAGTAACCTGCCGAGAGGCCAGTAATGTTTGCTGTCGATGTACCGTCCAAGAGCCTGCTGTTCCGCCACGCCGACCCACTGGCCATCCGCGAGGCACTGCCCAAGAGCAAGCTGCTCGCGCACGCCGACTACAACGTCGCCGTCAAGCACACGCTGGATGCGACGCGAGTGCTGCGCAACCTGGGCATCCCCGCCCCGGCGCCCATCCGCTACAACTACACCTGGCCGGGCAAGTTCCGGCCGCACGCTCATCAGGTTGAGATGGCGGAGTTCCTCACGCTCCACAAAAAGTGCTTTAATCTCAGTGAGATGGGCACCGAGAAAACTGCCTCAAGCCTGTGGGCAGCTGACTGGTTGATGACCAACGGCTACGTGCGCAAGGCGTTGATCCTCGCCCCCCTGTCGGCGCTGGACCGAACGTGGTTGAACGAGATATTCGGCGTGCTGATGCACCGCAATGCTGGCATACTGCACGGCTCCCGCGCCCGCCGGCTGCAGGTACTGGCCGCGGACCTGGATTTCTACGTCATCAACCACGACGGGCTATCCATCGGCGCTGTCCACAAAGCCTTGATGGCCCGGCCAGACATTGATCTGGTCATCGTGGACGAAGCGTCGGCCTACATCAACGCCGGCATTGACCGCTACAAGGCGCTGAACAAGCTGGTCCAGGGCGACAAACGTGTGTGGATGATGACGGGTACCCCCACTCCGAACTACCCGACCGACGCCTGGGCACTGGCCCGCATGGTGTCCCCGTGGCGGGTGCCTGCGCACTTCGGGGCGTTCAAGGACAAGACCATGCAGCGACTATCCCAGTTCAAGTGGGCGCCACGCCCAGAGGCCACGCAGATTGTGTTCAACGCCCTGCAGCCGGCCGTCCGGTTCGCCAAAAAAGACTGCATCGACCTACCTCCGGTGACCGTCGAGGACCGCACTTGCCCGCTCACGCCGGAGCAGACCAAAGCCCTGGACACCATGCGCAAGGAGATGAAGGCTCAGCTACAGGAGAACCAGGTTACGGCTGTCAATGCTGCGGACAAGATAAATAAGATCAGACAGATACTCTGTGGCGCAGTACGTGACCCGATCAGCGGTCAGTACATTGTACTGCCTCACAAGCCTCGCCTTGATGTGGTGCGCGAGTGCATACAGCAAGCAGCAGCTAAGGTGTTGGTGATTGTCCCGTTCAAGGGCATCATACAGTCGCTTGCAGAGGAGTTGTCGAAGGAGTACACTATAGGTGTGTTGAACGGTGACGTGTCGATGACCAAGCGGAACCAGATAATCAAGGACTTCAAGACGACCCCGGCCCCACATGTGCTACTCTGTCACCCGCAAGTCATGGCGCACAGTTTGAACTTGACAGAGGCTGACACCTGCGTATTCTATGCCCCCATCTACAGCAACGATCAGGCGCAGCAGGTAGTGGAGCGGTTCAACCGATCAGGTCAGACCCGCAAGATGACAGTGGTCAGGATCGGGGGGCACAAACTGGAGTGGGAGATTTACAGCTTGATCGAGTCCCGTAGGTTAGGGCAGCAGAAAATGCTGGATTTGTATCGTGAAGTCGCTGGAGGTATGTAATGGACATTGGCAAGATCGTAAAAGCCTACGTCGCAATCCGCGACGAGAAGGCCCGCGTCATGAAAGAGGCCGAGGCCCAGTGCGCTGTGCTGGCGGAGAAGCTGGCCAGGCTGGAAGGGGAGTTGCACCGTGTCATGCTGGACTCCAACGTGGACTCGATCCGCACGGAGGCGGGCACGGCGTTTCGCAAGGAGTCGCTGAAGGTGAGTTGCAATAGCTGGGAGAGTTATGACACCTGGCTGCGCACGGCTGACGTTCCGTTTTCGGAGGCATACGAGAAGCGAGTATCAAAAAAGTTTGTGGAGGGGTACATGGGGCAGCATGATGGGGAGCTTCCCCCAGGCATCGCTGCCTACCGCGAGTTCGTCGTACAAGTACGGCGGGGTGATTGAGTTTTTCCAACTGGAGTTTGAACATGAGTAACGATCTGATGATCTTCAACACCGGCGCCACGCAGGTACCGGCTCACGTAGCACAGTTCTTCGACGCCAACGAGACCAACATCGTTGAACGCGACCGCGTGCCCACCCTCAACATCACCGGCAAGGTGTGGACTATCGCACTGCGCGATGGCACCAAGACCCAGCTCACCCGGCGCAACGCGGACGGGGACACGGAGATGGTGCAGACCCTGCGCGTGGTGGTGCTGGACTATGCCAAGCAGCGCGGACGTGCCTACTACACCGGCGCGTACGACCCGGAGATGCCCGGCCGGCCGGTGTGCTGGAGCGACGATGGTGTCCGCCCGGACCCCAGCGTCGCCGAGCCGCAGGGGGCCAACTGTGCAAGCTGCCCGATGGCGGCCAAGGGGTCCAAGATCACCGAGAACGGCAAGTCGGTGACGGCGTGCGCCCAGCACCGCAACGTCGTGGTCATGCCGGTGGTGCCGGGGATGACCTTCGAGCCGCTGCGCTTGAAGCTGGCCATCACCAGCCTGTTCGACAAGCAGAGCCCGGACCTGGAGAAGGAAGGCTGGCGCGCGTTCGAGAACTACATGGACTACCTGCGCGGCAACGGGGTCAAGCACACGGCCACCCTCGTGACCAAGATGCGCTTCGACCCCAACGCGGCATACCCGAAGGTGATCTTCTCGGCCGAACGCTGGCTGGAGCCGGCTGAGATTGCAGCTGTCGAGACGGCCATGACTGATGGGTCGGTCGAGGCACTGCTGCGCAGCTCGGCCCCCGAGGAGGCGGCTCACGCCCCGCTCAGCCTGCCTGGCCCTGCTCCGGTGGTGCCCCCTGCGCCTGTCAAGCCTGCTGCCCCCGTGGCTGCTCCGCCGCCCCCGCCGGCACGCGCCCCCAAGCCGGCGGCCGTCAAGCCCGCCCCTGTTGTCGTCCCGCCACCTGCGCCGGAGCCTGCGGAACAGATGGAGCTGACACTGCCGGAGGCCCAGCCGGCTCCCGCGGCCAAGCCTGCCGCCCCCGCTATCGTAGGCGAGGTGCCGGACGACGTGAAGGCGCTGCTGGACGAGTGGGGCGACGACTGAGTGGGTGTGATTTAATGTAAGCTGCGCACAGCGCCGGGCGGCGAGACCCCCGGCGCTCTTTTGTATCGTCGAGCACCAGTAGGATGGACACCCGTGAATGTCGAAACCTTCCTCCAGGCTGTTTGGCCTGGTGCTGGCTACTTCACCTTAGCAATCCCATTCAAGCCCGCGGATTCGTCTGTCTCAGTATTCCGTCATGAAGTATTTGAATCTCATCAAGCTACCATCGCAGCGGCCACGCGGCTAAGCCAAGTCAAGGATGTTTACTTCTGCGTCCACTCCCTTAAAGAACCGAAAGTCTGGAACCCAAAGAAAATAGATTGGAAGACAAAGACTCCAGGGGCGTATGAGATACGCACCCACCAGAATATGCACATGGCCAAGTGCCTGTTCCTTGACATTGACGTTGGCAATTCTGACAACAAATACCCCTCGCAGTACGAAGCCATCTCGGCCCTGCGCCAATTCATTGAGACCACCGGGCTCCCCAAGCCGTACATCGTCTCATCGGGTGGCGGCCTGCACATCTACTGGCCCTTCGTCGAGGCGATCCCTTCCTCTGTGTGGCTGGGCCTGGCGCAGAAGCTCAAGGCGCTAACTGCCGCCCTGCACTTTCAGGCTGACCCGTCCCGCACCGCAGACCCATCGTCCGTCCTGCGCCTGCCCGGCACCCTCAACCATAAGCGCGAGCCGCGCCCCGTGGCCGTCCTGCGGCAAGGCACCTGCACGCCTGTTGAGGAGCTGACGCGGATCATTGATGCCGCCTTGGCCAGCGCGGGCGTGTCAGCCCCTGTCCTGTCCCGCCCGCCGGTCAGGCTGCAGGGCTTCGCGGACAACACATCCCTGCCTGCCGGCCCGGACCCCAGCTTCAAGTCTGTGGTGGCCGCCTGCCCGCAGATGCAGGAGATCGTCCGGGCGCGGGGGGATGTGTCCGAGCCGCTGTGGTACGCCGCACTGAGCGTGGCCCGCTGCTGCCGCAACGGCAACAGCATCGCCCACAAGATGAGCGCAGGCGCCCCCAGCTACTCGTACGAGGAGACCGAGGCCAGACTGGCGCGGTTGGAGGCGGTTGGGGTCGGTCCGACCAAGTGCGAGACCTTCTCTGCGCACAACCCTGCCCCTTGCCAGCGGTGCCCAGCCTGGGGCAAGACCACCTCCCCTGTTCCGCTGGCCCGGAAGACCGAGCAGCTTCCCCCGCCGGTCGCCGAGGCCCCCAAGGTCACAGTCCAGACCGTCAAGAACCTGGCCACGCTGGTGCCGGTGGGCCGGGCCGGGCCGTTACCATCCCCGCCCCCGCCGTTCGGGCGGTCGGCGGTCGGGGTGACGATGCAGCTTGGCAGCTCAACCAAGCCCGACGAGGACGACGAGACAGCTGAGATCATCCAGCTCATGCACCATGACTTCTACCCTGTGCGCCGATACAGAGACCAGCTCCGCGGGACCGAGACGCACGTATGGGTCGCAGACCTACCGCTCACTGGCAAGGAGGAGCTTCACTTACCCGCCGAAGCTATGTACGATCTGCGCAAGCTCGGGGGGATACTGGCCAACCGGGGCGTAATCACAAAAGCCAAGCTACTTCCTCACATAGGCAGTTACATGTCTGCATATATCCGCTCACTACAGGCTGCTGTTGCAGCCGAGACCGTCAGAAACGTACTGGGCTGGAACGACGAGCTGACAGAGTTCACGCTACCTGAGAAGGTTTTACATAGCGATGGCACTGTCACCGTGCCGGTTCTCAGCCAGGAAGTCACGCGCGCTGTATCAGCCGTCCACTCCAAGGGCTCGATGGCCAGGCAACTGGAACTGTTGGAGTTCTTCGACCACCCGGACTACGCCGCTAACCAGTTCGTGATCTGCGCTGCGCTGGGGTCGCCGCTGTTTTACATGACCGGCCACCACGGCGTCGTGCTCAACATGTCCGGCCCGCCTGGCGCGTCCAAATCCACCACCCTGTACACCGGTGCCGGGCTGTGGGGGGACCCGTTGCGAATGACAATCAATGGCACTACGCGGGGTGCGACGGCCAATGCCCGCGACAACCGCATGATGGTCATGGCCAACCTGCCGCAGCTCGTGGATGAGATCACCCGGATGGCGCCGAAGGACATGGCCGACATGGCGATGGGGGTCACCCAGTCCGAAGGTCGCCTGCGCCTGGAGACCACCGGGTCCGAGAGGCGCACGGCGCAGAGCAACAAGTCCACGATCCTGATCTGCACCGCCAACACCAGCCTGTACTCTGCGCTGGCGTCTGATCGGGCGGACAGTACCGCCGAGGCGGTGCGCGTGTTCGAGATTCCCCTGCGCCTGGCCAGGGTCCACACCAAGGCGCAAGCGGATGACTACCTGCAGGAACTAAAGGCCAACTACGGCCACGTGGGCGAGCAGTTCATGTCCTACGTGATCCAGAACCGAGCCAAAATCCACGAGCGCGTCCGCACCATCATGCGCGCCGTTGACTCCCAACTGAACATCTCGGGCAGCGAGCGATTCTGGTCGGCTACGGCAGCGGTCGCCTGCTGCACCTGCGAGATCGCCGCGGAGCTGGGCCTGTTCAAGTACAACGTGAAAACCCTGTGGCGGTGGCTGGCCGGCCACCAGGTGCCCTCCATGCGGCGGGCGATGACCGAGCAGTACCTACCCCCGGTCAGCGTCCTGGCGGACTACCTGGAGACCATCAACGGCAACATGCTGGTGGTCCAGACAGCCGGCCGGTGGTCCGGCAATCTGAGCGCTGTCATCCGCGAACCCAAAACCAGCCAGCTCCTGGCCCGACATGAGGTGGACAACGGCAAGCTGTGGCTGCAACGCAAGGCGTTCAAGGACTACTGCACCAAGGCCGGCCACAACTACATGAACATCCTGGAGACCTTGCAGATGAACAAGATCATCCACCGCAACACCATCGCCAAGGTGCTCGGCGCAGGTACCGACTATGCCAAGGGACAGACCACCTGCCTCCAGCTCGACATGCGCCACCCGGACCTGGTGGGCGCCGTCGCGGACAACCCCGCCGTGGTGGTGCAGTTCCCTGGCAAGGATCAGAGCGCATGAGCAAGTTCGGCTGGCGTCGCGGCAACCCGTCCACCTTCATCCCTGTGGGCGACGTAGGGGAGGCCGCCAAATGGCTGCCCTACGCCCGTGTGCGGTTGGAAGCCATGATGAACAGCCTCGTGGCTGCCCCGACTGACCTGCAGCCCTACCGCCGCAGGACGTACTGCCCAGCGGACGGGGTGATCATCACGCTTGAGTCCCTACACGGCATCCCAAGAATTACGATTGAGACTGGGCTGCTGGTGTTCACCGCCGGGTTCGAGAACGATGAGTTTGTTATCAAGGCGGCAACAGAGTATGACCGCCTATTCCAGGTCAAGCTGAAACCCTCTCCTGAACCACTGGCGCCGCCTTGGAGCATCAGCTCGGTGGGCGGGTTTCTGAATCTGGGGGGAGGGCAAGGGATGTTCGTGGTTGGCCGGACATCTGGTGTATCGTTTGGGTATATCGTCACGATAGCAGGAGGTGTGTCCATCAAGCCTATTGTAGGGCTAACAGCAGTTAACTTCGAGCAACCTAGAATCGCTTACTTAGGCGAGTTTGTGGAGGGCAAACGGCTAGTGAATGTGTATTACGTCAGCAACGACATAGAGCAACCAAGGCTTGCGGTATTTACAGTCTCTAGCGAAGTCATTGCAGATTACCAGTTCCCCCTACTGCCGGGCTACACGTACGGTAGTACGCCTGTAACTGTATTCTATCCAATTGCCCCTATGGGAGCTGGACGAGCAGTTATGTTGGCAGGAATAGGCACAGCGCCTGTTATTACATACCGCCGGCTGTACTCCACGGACGGCGGTATAAGCTGGGAGTATCTACCCCAAGGCCCGCTTGAACTCCTGCTCGAAGCGGCAACACCTGTATTCGACGCGGTTCCAACCACGTTCAAGCTGGCCCCGCTGCCCGGTGGGCGAGCCATCATAACGGGCCTGGCCAATCCGACATTTCCTACTCCGGGTTCCTCGGCAGTCGTGGCATTCTTGTCAGATGATCGCGGACTGACATTTACAGGCCCGCATGTCGTCCGCGCGTTCGGAGTAGACCAGTTGCTACTAGAGCCAATCGCGCTAAGCGTGACTCAAGTCGGAATACTCACAGTGACGGACGTAGGGGATGTCTGCTTGTCCCGTTCTGACGACGGGGGCGTATCATGGATCGAGTTGCCACCTATCGCCCCCGGTGTTGCGACACTCTTGTCTAATGTTCGCACCGTAGGTAACATCGTACTGCTCACGCCGACTGCCTTGGGAGTTAGTGTTTACAGTTACGCAGATCAGACTCACCACCTATACGTGTCTCACGACATGGGGGAGACATGGGCGAAAGGTCAAGAGCTTGGGGCCGCAACCACGTCCAGGGATTTCTATGTAGCGTTACGCATTGGCAGTCAGAGCACGTCTTTGCCGGCGAACCCCGCCATCCCGGAGCTGTACGATTTGGTCTAGCTCGCCGCGGAGATAGTGGTCGAGCCGATACCTACCAACGAGGTCAACGCCGCCTGGGCCATCGAGCCGTACACGCCGGCCGCTGTCCCCGCCGCCCGCACCCGCGCGTCGATGCCCTGGTAGAAGGCGTCCAGGTTCAACTGGCCGACCTTCAGGGTGTTGTCGGCCGTCTGGAAGGGGATGCGCATGGCGATCTCGTCACGCTGCAGGCGGGCGCGGTACAGGTCCGCGGTGGCTGAGATCAGCCGGGCCTGAGCATCTTGGTTCACACTGGCCACCCGGAACGCGGCGTCAGGGGCCAGCATGATGGCGCGCAGGTAATCCGACGCGGCCCCCAGTGCCTGCAGGCGCGTCTTGACGGCCAGGTCCACGGCGAAGCGCAGGTTCTCGATCTCGATCTCGGCCTGCTTGATGGCCACGTCCCGCGACAGCTCCTGCAGGCTCTTGGCTTGCGTGGTGCGGTTGAGCTGCAGCCGGGCTGCCATGACGCCGGAGGGCAGTGAGAAGCCCCGTTGCGAGAACTCAATCAGAGTCTGCGAGTCGGCGCGTGCGCCATCGGCGATGATCCGGTCCCGTCCCCGCTGCCAAATCTGGTCCTCGACGGCCGGGTTGATCCCAGTGCCGCCGTTGGTGATGGTGTTGATGAGCCAGGCGGTGCCCTCGTCGTACCCGTCATTGTTGAGCGGGTAGTAGATCGTGAAGAACTCAGCCAGCTTGTCGCTCATCAACTGGATCAGCCGGTCGAGCTGGCCCTCGAAGGTGATGACTGCGTTCTGTTCCGCGCCAGGTACGCCGGGTTCAACCGCCGTCAGTGTGTACGCCAGCGGCACCGGCGGCACTACCATGTAGCCTTCGGCCTCGGTTACAGCCTTCCACGCGGCGATGTCCGCCGACGCCGCCCACAGCCCCGCAGCCCCAGAGGCGGTGGAGATTACCTTGTCAACGACCTGTTCAGGCGAGGCCATCCTAAATCCTCCGGTCCATCACGGTGGGCAGCAGCGTCATGTCCGCCAACTCGAAGTCGTCCCCGTTCTCGTTCAGCAGCTCGAACTGCCAGTGCGTCCCGCGGGAGCCGCGGCCAATGTCCACCCGATGCTGGCGCAGATCGGAGCTGTACGAGCGGGCCTTATAGTACCGCACGGCGCCCTCGACTTCGGTCCGCAGAATCAGCGCCCCGTCCGACGTGGCTCCGACGTACACGCTGGGTACGCGCTTAACGTTGGGCACGCCCAGCGTGGACCGTACGAACGCCGCCAGCGCGTCCACCGGCAGCCCCGCGTCGGTCTCTCCGGCCAGCTTGTAGATGCCGTCGTTCGCCACGCCGAAGTAGTCGTCCCCGCGGCGGAAGAAACTGTTGAAGCCGTAGTTGTCGTACTGCGCGCTGGCGCTGGTGTCCAGGTTCAGCACCCAGACAGCTGCCCCGTCCGGCAACTCCGCGCCCAGCTCGGCCTGCAACGACTGCAAGGAGCGCAGCGCGCCCGCGCTGAGTAAGGACAAACTGTAAATGCCCGACAGCGTGAGGGACGTGGTGGCCGCCAACGCAGACAGCAACGCCAACACCTGCAATCGGGTCAGAGACAGCGTGGAGGTCAGCGTGCCCGAGCTGTTCAGTATCAGCACCAGGTCGAGCTGGAGCTGCAAGGTCTCGGCGCTGTACATCGGCGACACCAGCATCAGGGTGTCTTCCCTCCACCACGGCGGGTAGCTGCGCAGCGTAAGATGCACGGGCAACGTCCAGTTACCTTGTCCGTAGATCACACCTTCCTCAGTGCCGATGGCCGCGACAGCAGGCAGGGGCCAGGTGCCACCGCCATGATCTTCGTCGAGCCCGATGCCCCAGACCGCCATGCGCGGCAGTATCCAGAGCCCCTCGTCCGGGTCCGCAGGGACGTACACCTGTTCGGTACCGTTGGCTGTGAAGGCAGGTAGGCGCCATGCCCCGGCACCAGGGGTGTCGTAGTCCGCACCAGTCCATGCCAGCGTGGGCAGTGTCCATGTGCCCCGCCCGCCCGCGTAGGCGTCCGCGGCGAACGTCAGGGTAGCCGGGAACGTGACATCCCCCAGAATAACCCTGCTGGGCGTGGCCTCAAAGGAGACTGCCACCGGGAAAACAACTGCTGGCGCGCCCGGAGCAGCCACGAAGCCCACTGCGACATCAAAGACCACGCGGGGGTCCGCCGCCACGGACAGACTGGCCGCCATCGGGAACGGCACAGTCCCCTCAACAATGTCCAGCGTGCCGATGGTCGCCCCATCCACCGCGTCCAGCGACGAGTACAGCAGGCCGTAACCCTGCATGGGTGCCATGTCCGGTACGGGTGCCTGTGGGCTGGCGACCAACGATTGGCCGACCACCTGGTAGTAAATCTGCCCTAGCTCAGACCGGATGATGCGCAGCGTGGTGGTGGGTGTGTTGGCCGCCAGCAGAGCGCCGCTGACGCCGTTCTCGAAGGGCCGGATGCCGGACGCATCGACCATCAAGCCGTAGCGGTACGCACTGGGCAGCGTTGAGTTGCGGGCGTCCGCATCCAGCCCGATGAACACAGCGTAGCTGCCGTAGCGCACCTGACATTCGATGTAGCTGCCCGGTGGCACCAGGTCAATGCTGTCCGCCGCACTGTTCCACTGCCGGTCATACAGGGTAGCAACGACGGCGGGTGTGGGCGGGGTGCCGGGCGTTGCCGGGATGGCTGCCGAGCCAGGGATGGTGGTGTAAACCACCTCGTAGGTGATGTAGGCGCCGCCAGGGTCTCCGGGCGTCAAACTCGGATCGTGTGTGACTGGGTAGAAGTGAACGACCTTGACCAGCTCCTCGACCACCCGCGGAGGCTGGGCCGGGATGTACGGCGTGCCAGGCGTACCTGCCGTGCCTTGCGCAGTAATTTCGTACAGCAGGGGTTTGACAAGCGTGGTCACTTAAACCTCTACCGCCCGCCGGAAGTTTGTCCAGAAGGCAGGTGCAATCGTACTGACTGCCAGCAGTGATTCCCAAAAACCACTTACAGGCAGGGTTTGGGTAGTCCACGCTGCCCCATCAGGGCTGGTCATGGCGATGCTGGTATTTCGCGCAAGCGTACAAAATGTGGAGCCGTCCCAAGCTAAGGCACCCCATATCTTATTGGTTTGTGGAAGTACATGTGCTGTCCATGTAGCGCCATTGGGGCTAGTGATAGCGACAGCCCCTCGGCTAAGCGCACAGAACACGGTGCCGTTCCACACCACCGACGCAAACTGCTTATCCCGCGAGCCCCCAACAGGAAGTGTGTGTGATGTCCACGTAGCTCCATCTGGGCTAGTTAGACACAGTGCAGGATTAACTACTTCATCGCTACCGTGCATAAGTGCGCAGAACACTCCTGCGCCCCACACTAGCCGGTCCCAAGCTGTATACCCAAGGTCTGGGAGTGCATGTTGTGTCCACGTAACCCCGTCAGGGCTGGTTAGGGCATAAGAGCCTATGCTGCAATATACGCTACCATTCCAGACTGGAGTGGTGCCTCCTCCCTCTGGCAGGAGTGCGTGTTGTGTCCATGTCGCGCCATCAGGGCTGGTTAGGGCATAAGAGCCTATGCTGCAATATACGCTACCATTCCAGACTGGAGTGGTAGCTCCCCCGGCAGGTAGTGTATGTTGGGTCCATACCGCGCCATCAGGGCTGGTTAGGGCAACACCTGCTCCAGCGTCAATCGCGCAGTAGCTACTTCCGTTCCAAACAGGTTGGCTCCAAAAACCACTTACAGGTAGTGTGTGTTGGGCCCACGTTGTGCCGTCTAGGCTGGTGATAGCTATATTGTCAAATAAACTTAGCGCGCAGAACCCGCTATCGCTACGCCCTATAGCAGTCCAGGATTGGGATACAGGCAAGGTGTGCTGCGCCCAATCGGCTCCATCTGTACTGGTGATTACTACATTGGAGCTTGGTTTCAGCGCAACAAACATCACTCACACCAGCGGCAGCGTCACGTTCAGCGAGTCGATGACCTTGTAGTTGGGTGCGATGAAGTTGACACTGCTGAAGTTGATGTCTGCCCCGACCACGTTCACTGTGCCCTGCACGCGCTTGGCGGTGGTGCTCAGGGTGCCCGTGTCGCCGATGGCCATGAAGCGGAAGAATGTCGCCGTGCCCGAGGCGCTGATCTGGCCGCGCCAAATCTCGCTGGTGTTCTTGGTCAGGATGCCAGCCGTCACCGTGCTGCCAAACGTGATGCCGGTACCGGTCGCGTCGAGGGAGATCGTGCATAGGACCGTCAAGGCAGAGCTGTCCGCATCGGCGGTCTCCGGCATGGCTCCGGCGTAAATCTTCAGCAGCCCACCGTCCAGGCCGCTCTTGAAGCTGCCCGTAAGCAGCATGTGGTCCCGCAGGCCCGAACTCAGTTGGATCGCCATAGTCTAGGCCCTCAAGTAATAGTGGCGATGGCTCGCCCAGTAGACAGGTTGAACGTGCCGCTGGCGACAATGGTCTCTGGGACGGCCAGAGCGCCGCCCGACAGGAAGTTCCCAGTCGTCAGAGCGTCCCAGATGCCAATGTGCGTGATGATGTACGTCGTCGCCGCCACGTCAGCAGTCCAGGTCACACCCGCATTGGACGCCTTGGCCAAGCTGGCCGCGGCTGCGAACGTGATGGACTTGCGCACGTAGCCCGCGTCAGTGCCGGTGGTAAGCTCGTTGGCTCCCGTCAGGCCAGGGGCGCCCACATGCAAGGACAGGTACCATGCGGTGGGGCGCGTCGCGGAAGCAGTAGACAGCAACCAGTCGAGGACCAGGTTGCCTGCGTATGTAGAAATAGCCATTAGTTACCCTCACCCATTGGTCAAAGCCAGCCCGGAAATCACCTGCAGTGACTCTCCGGCGTTGACAGTTTTCGGAGTGGGCGCTGCGACAATGGAGACTAAAACCCCCGTCGTGCCCCCCTTGACTGAGTTACTGTGCAGCCCCCCACCACGAACTACCGTTGTAGCGGTAAACGTGAACACTGCGGGGCTGCCGACGTTGGCATACGCCCCTGTGCCTGGGGCATCCGGCACCAGCGTCTGACGGACGGTCTCGCTGTACGCCGTTGTGATCTCAGTCGCGTTGGCAGGGTAGTTCGCAGCAGTGTCAGTCAACTGAGGGGTGTACGCCCCACTGTAGAGGCTGATGTACCACGTGCTGAACTGGCTGCCTCCCGACATGGCTGCGGCGATGATGTAGTCCCTGCCGGCAGTCGGGATGAGATTGTGCTGCGTCCACTCCCATCGAAGGTTCTGGTAGCGGTCGAAGCACCGGAAGGTGTAGACGAAATGCGGGGAGAAAAGGTCGATCACGGTTGGTGCCCTCCGGCCTTGCGGACCACTTCCATCTGGATGAACGAGGTCGCTGCCAGCGGAGAGATTTCAGCGCTCTGTACGCTGACGACTGCCTGCCGCAACCCGTCCTGCTCGCGCACCAACGTGGCGGCGCTCGTGCCGCTGTGCGGGGCGACCTCTTGCTCCTGAAGATTCTTCACCTGGCCGTCCTCCGCACCAAGAATAATACCTCTGTCACTGTACCACAGCACGTCGTTCGTGTAGGGGATCGCCGCCCCCGAGCCGTATACCGCGCCGTGCGGGAGCTTGGGCTCGATCTTAAAGTCTTCCGGGCCGGCGCCGCGCAGGAAGTAGGTCTTGTCGGACGCCAGCCAGACTCCGCTGGACACCGGCTCCATCACGGAGATGTAGGCCGCCTGCATGATGAACCCACGGTCCAGGCTGACCCAATCCGGTGCGAACGGCTCGGTCATCCAGAGCACTTGGTCGGACGCGATGCAGATGCGTCCGCTGTGCTCCCGGATGATCTGGCCGGGCGGAGGTGGGACAATCTGCTCGGTGACCAGGGGGGCGCCAGTACCGCGGGAAGTCGTCAGGGTGTAGGTCGCCGTGCCCGCGGCCAGCTCGGCAGCCAGGAACAACGTGGCGCCGTTGGTGGTGCTGGCGTAGACACGGATGCCGAGACTTGTCGGCAGGCCAGTGACGGTAATTCCCGCGGTAGCACCGACACCAAGAGGATCAGTCAGCTCCAGCGACATGATCTCGCTCGCCCCAGACTCCCGCCCATCGGCGTCCACGCGCGTGATGGCTATGAGGTAGGTACCGGCAGGCAGACTGCCGGCTGCGGCGTACACGTTTGGCGCTGCAGGCACAGGGATGCCCCAGTCTGCTATGCCGGCAGCCGTGATCTTTTTGGTAATCAGACCATCACTGAAGTAGACCGTATCGTTGAAGTACGCATACGTTGGTGTAGGCCCTAGCACACCATCAAACAATGTCGTGCTGGTGTTGTCGTCGTTCAACTTGCACAACTTGGTGCCCTGAATAAAGTACGCGCCCAGCGGGCAGCTATACCCTCCGCGAACATTGGTATTCGCGTAGACTTTCTCGTACCCTGCCCGCCTGCGTAGCGTGCCGGCGTTGTCAATGTCCGTGTTGACCGCATTGCGCAGGGTGCCATCAAGCAAGGCATAGTCTGGCTGGCGGTTGTTCATGCCCTTGGGCCACGGGCCGTACCTGACGGTCCGCTCAGACTGCACTGCGTCAGGGAGGTACTTGGCCATTATGCTGCCTGCTTAAGTAACGCGCGCACGGCTGGGTCAGCGACTTGTACGCGCACGGCTGGGTCAGCGAATTGTACGCGCACGGCTGGGTCAGCGAATTGTACGCGCACGGCTGGGTCAGTGAATTGTACGCGCAACGATATCTCGCCCGCAGCGCTACTTAGGTATGTGACGGTCGCCGCGTAAAACGTGTCGGCGTCGGTGTAGAGCGCCGGGGTCAGTGTGCCCGTGCCGGCCGTGACGGTCGCTGCGTAAAACGTGTCGGCGTCAACGTAGAGCGCAGGAGTCAGTGTGCCCGTGCCGGCCGTGACGGTCGCTGCGTAAAACGTGTCGGCGTCAACGTAGAGCGCAGGAGTCAGTGTGCCCGTGCCGGCCGTGACGGTC
>Ga0172380_10002226_pt1 | contig 30818 bp, 23 predicted proteins | sample Leawe162metaG_FD_119747 | JGI IMG/M metagenome (GOLD analysis project Ga0172380, IMG submission 119747) | Leachate microbial communities from a municipal landfill in Southern Ontario, Canada - Leachate well 162 metaG | ecosystem: Engineered > Solid waste > Landfill > Unclassified | place... | reverse complement strand
TTTGTCGGGCAGTCCTTCTTTACTTAATGATTGATCAAAAGGGTCTATGCCAAGTTTGCCAATCAGGTGCGGGCTAAAATAATAGAGTTTAAACCTGTCCAATTTATTTTTCAAAATAAAGTCACCCGCCTGATCCATTAAACGATCCTCGCGTGAAATCTTAAATCCTCCCAAATGCGAGTTGATACCCAGCCAAACAATCGCTGCGAGCAGAATTGCAACAAAAACACGGCTAGCCCCTTTATTTTTTTTCTTCAACCAGGATTCCAGAAAATTAAATCCCGGCAGGGCCGTCAGGGCGACCAATGGTGTTACAGAAGCCATCACACGTATCAGCCCGAGAGAGCTTCCTGTGCCCAGCCACCAGACAATGGAATGTGCTGCCAGAAATGTAAAAAATGACCCTGGAATTAGGATAAGGAAATACAATGAGGAGGTCAGCTTTCTCCTTTCGGTGGTCACCCATTTGTGCAACATGACTCCAAAACCAACAACGAACAGGCCTGCCAGGGGATAGCCAACGATTCCTTCGGTATGATGAATATAGTGGAGTAATGGTCCGCTTCCATATATATCCCGGGCATTATTTCCTACATAAGGCATGTTGGTTATCAGCCACCAGAAATCACCGTAAAAGAAATTTCCTAAGAAACTGATCAGCCAGAATCCGGCGGAAAGTAATGGCAATGCAAAAAATTGTTTCTTGAGACCAAGGACCAGGATGAACAATGGAAAAAGTACAATTCCTTCGGTCCTGATGATGGGCAGAAACGACCAAATGACTGCCGAAAAAATATATTTTTCCTTAAAAAACAACAAAATACCCAATGCCAGAAAAAAACTAAAGGTCACTTCGGTGAGCGAGGTGAACATCATAATAAAATAAACAGGGGTAAACAGAACCAGCAATATACCCACGGCCCGGTTTTTAAAATTAAAATGGTTGGCCAATTCACCAATTATTAAAGCGGTGAGAAAACCCATCAGTAAATTGTACACTCTGACACCATTGATACCCATTTGCGCAAACGGAGAAGCCAGCAAGGTAAATACCGGTTTTCCCCAGTGGTCAAACAAAAGGTTTGGGTATTTCCAACCCCAGTGGGCAAATTTGTAATGTGAGAAGTTATCTCCGCCACCATAACTGTTTTGGGTATACAATATAACCATTACTCCGGCGACCAGGCCTAACGCTAAAAATAAATAAATAATACGGTTGGTGATGCGGGGTTCCATCATACTATTTGGGTTTCGGCTTGATTCATTTGCCGTTGAATAAATTATACTTCAAAATGCTGTAAATAGCCCGAACGCCATCTCTCCATCCAATTTTTTTCCCATCCTGATAAGTACGACCGTAGTAGGAGATACCAACTTCATAGATCCGGATCCTGGGGATTCTTGAAATTTTGGCTGTTACTTCCGGCTCAAAACCAAAACGGGGTTCGTTTAGCTTCAACGATTTGATGATGTCCGCTTTAAAGAGCTTGTAGCAGGTCTCCATGTCGGTCAGGTTTAAATTGGTAAAGGCGTTTGACAACATGGTCAGGAACTTGTTTCCAATGGAATGCCAAAAGAATAAAATACGATGTGGATTTCCACCCATAAAACGAGAACCATATACTACATCGGCAAATCCATTCAACATGGGCTTTAACAGTAAGTTATACTCATTGGGGTCGTATTCCAAATCGGCATCCTGAACGATGATATAATCGCCCGTTGCTTCCTTGATTCCCCGGTGAATGGCGGCTCCTTTTCCCATATTAGTATGGTGCTCGTATAGCGTAATGTTTTTATTGCTATGGGTTAAGATATATTCTGCAACAACTTCTGATGTATTATCAGTTGAACAGTCGTTAATAATGAGTATTTCCTTTTCAACTTCATCAATTAAATTGACGTCCAAAATCTTGTCAAGTATTTTATGAATGGTTTTACCCTCGTTGTATGAAGGGATAAGAATTGAGAGGGTTCGTTGCATAAAATGTTTTTGCAGATGCGAAAATATAAAGAAAAAGATTATTTTTTTCCCGGTGTTGAATCGATATCAATATTTATGGCAGCGAGTAAAAACTGCGTACCAAGTATTAATGGCAATACTGATAGCATCACTGTTCCGGTGGTTGTTTCAACCATTATCGATGCATTATGTATCCATTTTACTAATCCAAATACTACACCCCAGATAAATAAAGGTAAGCCGATCAACACGTAAACTGAGGCCATATTAAAATCATAAATCAGGTATTTATAAAAGAATCGTTTCATAATTCCTCTGATTAATTTAGGCGGGAACTTGATCATAGTTATCCATATATTTAGCGAACTAATTTCGTCACCATATCGTGCAGGAATGGGAACATTAGCTAAGATTATGTTGTAGATATTGAGATGAATTAGCATGTCAGATTCAAAGAAATACCTTTTTTCCAACTTGTCGAGATTTATTTTTGATAATGCAGAACTTGATATGGCAGTATATCCATTGGTAGGGTCCATCATATTCCAATATCCACTGGAAGCCTTTACCATAAATGACAATACACTGTTTCCAAGTAGCCGTCCTAGCGGCATGGATTTTAAAGCCTTAAAATCCACAAACCTATTACCTTTGGTGTATTCAGCTGATCTAGAAACCAATGGCTCTATAAGTAATTCCAAATAATCAGGATCCATTTGATTATCACTGTCCATTTTTACAACAATATGGCATCCAGTTTCAACTGCTTTTTTATATCCCGTCACCGTTGCTCCACCAACTCCTTGATTTACTTCATGAAATAAAACTAGTATGCGTATATCATATTGATAATTTTCTTGTACATACTTGCCTGTATGCAGAGGACATTTGTCATCAATAATAATGATATGATCAATCCACAAAGGCAATCCATCTATTACTGATTGAATATGATCAATTGATTTATACGTTGGGATAACTATGCCTATCTTATGGTTTTGGTACATTTTTGATTGATAAAGAATGAGAGAACTCTAGTTAAGGATTTACTTTTTCTTTAATAGTTGTATCTATCTTTTTTCTTAAATTAAGGACTTGAAAAATAAAAATACAATCAATCCTTAAATTTATTTATTGTCAAATTAATAAAAACAAAATTAGTATAAAAACTGTTTCAACTTCTTAGTCAACTATCAGTATTATGCTTCGTTTAAAATGCAACGATTAATCAATAGTTACATATTTTACTTCAAACTCAAATGCTCAGAATTTATTTTAATTTTGCAAAGGTCACCATTTAATGTTGATTAATACGAATAAAAAATACCAGGAAGGAATTAGTTAATATGTATAAATTTGAAAAACTGGATTTATCCATGGTCGGAATACAAGAGGTTTCGGATTTATTAAATATTGTTTTCCCGAACACTAATGTAAATAGTGTTGAATATTTGGATTGGGAGTATAACCATAATCCAGAAGGTAATGCTATAGGATTTAATGCATATTTGGACAATTGTTTAGCCGCGCATTATGTTACACAACCTATAAAAGCCAGCATTAATGGTGTTGAAACAAGAGGGTTGCTATCTCTAAATACAGCAACACATCCTGATCACAGAGGCAAAAAGTTATTTACTATATTAGCACAGATGACTTATGAATATGCAGCAAAAGAAGGGTATTCCTTTGTAATTGGTGTGGCTAATCAAAACAGCATCAAGGGTTTTGTAAAACATTTAGGTTTTGATTTAATTAAACCATTAGATGTGAAAATCGGACTCGGTATACATGAAGAGTTTCAAAATTACACCTATAGTTTTTTTCGAGTATGGGACAGAAAATCAATAAATTGGAGACTATCTAATCCTATTAAAAAATATAGAGTAAAAAAGAAAAATGAGTGCACGTATATTTTAGCGCAAACTGGAAAATGGGGTATAAATGCTATAATTGGAGTATTTGACAACATTCAATCTGAAGAAATCAACTTCGTTAATAAAGGTTTAACTAGTAACGTTTATATTTGGATGGGGGTTAATAATAGAATTACCTGGGAAAAGTCTGCGTATATTAGTTTTCCTAATAGATTAAAGCCCTCACCATTAAATTTAATATTTAAAGATTTGACCAATAGCGGTTTAGTTTTAAATTCAGAAACAATTAAGTTTCAATGCATTGATTTTGATGCATTTTAAGTAGCTAGGTTACTTCGTTCTCAATTTTTTTATAAAATTATTAATAAAATGACACCAAATTTTTTAACTTTTGACATAGAGGAATGGCATAATGCCAATTTCAGTAGCCTTGACCTTAGATTATATAAGGACAGTCCATCCAATTTGGAGTCTAATATTGATAAAATCATTGATATCTGTGCGGAGTATAATGTTAAATCAACATGTTTTGTTCTTGGTAAATTAGCTCAGAATAAACCACAAATTATAAAAAAATTATACAACGCAGGTCATGAAATCGCTAGTCATAGTTATAACCATAAATTAATTTATAATATGACTGCAGAGGAATTTGACGAAGACACAAAAAGAACTTGTCAAATTTTAGAAAGTTTAACAGGTGAAAAAATTGTTGGGTTCAGGGCACCTTCCTGGTCTGTGAATGAAACAAATCTGGAATGGTTTTACGATGTTCTATACTCAAACGGAATAGAATATTCATCCTCGGTTTATCCTGCGAAAACTTATATGTATGGATTGCCGGATTTTCCTGCACATATACATTACCCAATTGTTAATGGGAAAACAAAAAAGGTTCTTGAAATACCCCAAAGTTTAATAAGTATGTTTGGTAAAAATATTGGTTTCAGCGGTGGTTTTTTCCTGCGGATTTTCCCATCTTGGTTTATTAATAGAACTATTACCCAAATGAATAAACAGGGTAATAGTGTTTTTGTCTATCTTCATCCTCATGAAATAGATGTTAATATTCCAAAAGTAAATTTGAGCAAGAAGGAAAGTTTAATTTTTTATTGGAATATTAGAAATACTGAAAAAAAAATCCGTAAAATAATCAATAAACAACAAAATTCATTTGCTGACATTAAGAGTTTCGTGGCTGGATTTTATTAATTCGTTAATTGTTTGGATATTGATTACTGAAATATTTGACAGTACTATTCGCTAGAACTATCAATCGCCTCATCCTTATATTTGTAAATCCCTTTTCTGGCAAGTTTGTAATCGGGATGGCGAAGTTTTTGATAGAAATCAGGAGCTGGGTGTGCTCTCCAAAATGAATTAAAATACGCCTCCCTAGTCATGGCTACCCAATGTATTGATCCATTATAATAACGCTTGTAATGCCAGGCGCTAAGTAATGTAACAAGAGTGAAAAAGACAAGCAGGATAGTTCTTTTTAATTTTATGGTTTTAAAAACCCACGTTAAAAAGGCGGCTAAACCAATTGCAAAAATACCATATGAGTCAATAAAAGGCCTTAAACCAAAACTTCCTCCGTACCACCAATCCCACCAGGACGAGATTATGTACCAGTTGATAAGTGAATAGATAACAATTGGCCAAAAGAATTCTTTTTTACTTTTATAAAGTATCCCAAAGCCAATAATTGCGAATATCATGACGGGTGTGTAGATTAAAAGCCCTTTTCGCCATGAAAAAAGAGTTCCATAAAATTGTGGATTCAGGAAAAAGAACCCCTGACTATCAGGGTATGAATAATAAAAAAAACCACCGGTAACGTATTTCCAATATAACATTTGAGGTACCCAAACTACAAAGAACATGAATGCCATTGTTATTATAAGAGGCCACTTATTTAACAAGAAAAAAAAGCGAGTTTTCAAACTTTCCCAACTGTCAGTTTTCCATAATAGGAATAAAATAACGACAACGATATTTGTAGGTCTAACAAGTGAAATAATCCCTGTTAAAAGACCTATGATTATTGAATATTTTATTTTAGGTTTTTCAAACCATAAATCAATTATGTAAATGAAAATTGAAATTAATGCAAAGCTATATGCATGCGACATGCCGGGTTCAATGGTTACATACCATAGCAGGTTCGTTGCTAAAATAGTAACTAACATGGTGATTGCTACGACTGGTTTAGGGAAGTACTTTACTAAAAATTTTCGCAGAAAAATGGCTCCCATCATGAGGTAAAAAAGACTACTCATTACCAGCGCAAATCGGTAAGGAGGAGAGTAGCCATTAGCAGGATATCCCAATAATTTCAGAGCGCTATGAGTTATTATAAAGGATGGGAAATATAGTATTGACATTCCAGAACTTGCTGTTATTACTGTTTTGTCCAATGGACCCTTTTTCCCCCAAAAATTTTTACCGAGCCTGTCCTTGCCATGTTTTAAAAACTCCAAGCTTAGATCATGATAGATAATAGTTGCAGGTAAATAAGCATAGAATGGTAATACATCATGAATAATTACTCTTTCTTCATTTTCCCAAACTAAATTATGATAATCACTATATAACACCACAAACAGGCAAATAAATATTGCCCAATAAGACGGGTCAAATTGTTTTAAGCTTATTTTTTTCATTTCAAAAGACATATAGGACACATTCATTATTTTAATTGGAATAGCTCATCTGGAAAATTTATTTAAAGAGTTCAGCCTGGAACAAGTTCTTGTGATTTTTAATCGAAAAATTGTTTATTACGCAAATTTCCACAGGGTTCGATTCTTGTAAAAGTACTTATTCCCAAATAAGGCTGCGAAAATAGTAGAATAATTTCTTGTTTTAAAAATGTAATAGCATTTATAGCATTTGGCTTAAAAAATGTTATTTCTTAAGCATTTTTTTGATAAACTTTTTCCCATCACATTCCAAATTACATAAATAGGTGCCTGATGCGACATCTTTATCCCAGTTGTACTGATAATTTCCAGTTGAAAGCTTTTTGTTTACAATCATATCAACAATATTTCCTTTAAGGTCAGTCACATACAATGTTACATGTGTTGATCTCTTTAGTTCAAAGCTTAGACTGGTCGTACTTGAAAATGGATTAGGGTAGTTTTGATTCAGACAGGCAATAAAACTTTCAGATTCATCAATAGCTGAATAATCTATTGATATCTTAGTCTCATTGAAAAATCTATCATAACCTACCAGGGTAAGGCTATCGATCGGCAAAAGTTCCTCATTTACTTCAAATGAAGTATTGGAAAAGTTATCAATACAAATTTGATGAAGCAAAACCCCATTTACTTTTAATTCCACTTTATTTAAGTCATCATCACTCTCAATATCGAATATGACATTATTGCCTTCAACTTTCGTGGATTTTATGTTGATAGTTGGTGGTTCATAATCAGAATAAATGGCGTTGGTAACAACCTGTTCATTATGAGGAAATACCTCTCTGACTTTAGAAACGTGTTCTCCGTTAATTCTGATAAATTTTGAATTAATTGTTCCAACCCCATACTCTTCCTTATCTAAATAGATCATATAGTTCGCAAAAGTAGGGTCAAGACTCATAATGTGGCCACATACGGCATCTACTGACAATGCTTTTTTACCTGAGATAATTAGTCTCATGTTATGTTGCATTTCTTCCATGGTCAATCCATCAAGCCCGGTTGGACCATGATCAAATCCCTGAAGGCCATCTACTACAACAAAGTCCACAGGCTTACACAGGTAAAAATCATGTATCCATTTATTTAAGTTCTCGTAACCATGGTCTATTTTGGTCCACTTGCCAAAAAATGACTCAGACATCCCGTAAATATTTGGAGGAGTCATGCCAATTGCAACATTTTTTATACCAGCGGTGATGATTGCAACTTTATGGTTTTTCAATACAGGGATGCTAATAACAACGTCAGCATTGTTATAAACTTTGCTGATATAAAATTCAGGAGACAGGTTTGGCTTCATGTTGTCAGGATAAAGTCTAACCGTATCATTCAGGAAAACTTTGTCTAAATGATTATCTTCGTAATCTTCAAAGGCTCCGCAACTATCTTCTAATGCAATAATTTGATCGACTTCGGGGATATTTTCCAAAGTATATTTGTAATAGTTTAAAATTTCTCTGGTAGAAACGGCAGAAGAACTTTCAATAATGTATATTTTCCCATCAGGATTTAATTCTCGCACCATCCTGGCAACAGCTCTTACAACACGCCAATCTGTTGCTATTCCGGATACCTCAACAAATTCAGGTGTTGGTGTCGGTGGTAATTCCACTAAGTTTGGTTTTAGCACTACATAATCACCGTTACTTATCAAATCACTTATTCCACCGGCCAATTCAACAGACGTTCTTACCAAAGATTCAATTTCTTCAAAATCCAGATCAGAGGCATCACTTTTAGTAGATTTAACCACCCCCACTTCATCGAAAGTGGTTATTATATTGCTATTTTGTGAGGCAACTCTTCTGTTTCCATCCCAGTTTACAATTTTGTTGTCTACCGTATTCTTTGCAAATAGCTTACTATATGGATTGCTTATAGGAAACAACACAATAGATGTAACGAATAAACTAATAAATACAATTGCATAACCCAGGTTATTTTTACTAAGATATCTTCTGGACTTTAATAAAAGGAAAGAAGAAGTGAATAACCCGGTGAGCCAGAGAATAAAAGCCGAAGCAAGAGGAAATGCGGCACGCTGACATGGATAAGCAGCTCTGCTTGGCTTTGGAATTACTCTGATTAGAAACCAGCAAAAAGCGATAAATCCAAGAAAAATAAGACCAATCTTTTTCCAGTTTGTTTTTCTTATAATCGAATAGAACTTAGTATTTATATATTGCATAATATTTTGGGATAAGGAGTCTACGATATTTTAGACCGATCATAAAAGGCGTACAAATACAAACTAAATATTAATGTCATTATCAATTGCAGGTAAATAGGAGTTGAAAATAATTCTGTGTCCAGAATCGCGAGGTTTATAAGGTCAAATTTTATCAGGTAGTATATTGCTTTGCTCAATAGAATGCTAAGGAATATTGATGGGAAAAGAAATTTTAATTTTTTCGCCAATCCGTAAAATAGGATAACATTCAAAAGCAACTCAAAACTTATCAGGATCATTTTTGGTAGTACGGGATGCCCTGATATAAAGTAGGAAAAAGCGGGCAACGATAACGCAATTATAAAAGCATTTGCTTTACTTGTATGCACCAGTGCAAAAATTAGCATTAACCGCATTGGCTCAATTAGATAAATTGTAAGACTAAATATATGAGAGATTGTAGGAACCATATAAATAAAACCCAGTGAACCTATATCAAGTAATAAACTATGTAGAGTCTCTTTATGTGTTTTAATTGTTAATGTTCTCATGGAGTAATTTTATTTGAAAAGTAATGTACCTGGTAACAGGAAAATATTTTTTAGTTAGATGTAAAGATACTTTTGTTTGGAGAAAAAAACAGTTTTATTAGAAAACGGCAGTGAAAAAAAATTTACTATACTATACTAACACAAAATCCATTTAGATGCTATTTTTAAAATACTTCAATTTTCCTCTTTTAATCTTTTTTCCAGACCTGTGATTTTATTTTCTTTGCAATAGTGATGTCATTTGAAAATTGGCTGTTCGACAAATTTATTTCACTATTTTTATCCATGTTATTAATGTGTTTGTGGTAAAACTAATTTGCATCATGGAGTAAACCAGAAAGGTTTCTTGGCTGACTTTAACCAAGTTATACTTTCAACAGTCAGGTAATGAAATGAAATTAGGAGAAACATGGAGTGGGGGGACTAAAGAAAGCAATTTTTGTTAATATGGTGCTATTGCAATTTTCCTATTTTTACGACCCAATATTTACTTTACAAAAATGGCAAAAGCAATTCTTTTATTAAAGAACATTGGAGTTGAGATCTTCATTGTATTCCTTTATATTTTGTTGATTAACAATTATCTTGGAAATGCTGAGAAAACCATGAATGCTGACGGAGTTGGATATTACGACTATTTGCCCTCCCTATTCATACACCATGATATGCTAAGGAACAACGCTAAAGCGGAAAAGGATACGGTTTTGTACGAAAGAATATCAAGCTATGCATTTTATGTAGATTATCAAGGTTTTAAAGTCAATAAATACCCTTGTGGAACTGCAGTGTTGGAAGCACCCTTCTTTTTTTATACGTACCTCACCACCCAAAAAAATGGAAATCAAGCCGATGGTTATCAGACTTCTTTTCAGATTACCATTTTTCATGCCGCGCTATTCTATTTATTTCTGACTTTATTTTTCCTCGCATTGTTACTGAAATTGTACCACATTAGGAAACCAATCATTATTATTACTCAATTACTACTTGTGTTTTCAACCGGGATCCTGGAATACGCCAATTATGATGCTGGCTTCAGTCATATTTATTCTATGTTTGCCATTACTGCGTTCGCTTATTTGGCTAAGTCTTTTTTTGTGACAAGGCAGCGAAAGTATTTTTTCTTAGCAGCTTTGTTTCTGGGCCTTATCGTAATACTAAGACAATTAAATGTAGTGATCATCCTTTTTATTCCATTTCTTGCAGGTTCCTTTTCTGAATTAAAGGTAGGTCTGTCTATATTTAAGGATATCAAGTCTGTTTTTTTAAGCATTTTGATCTTCCTTGGGATGGTCTCCATTCAGGGAATTTTATGGTATGCCCAAACCGGCCATTTTCTTGTCTATTCATATCAGGGTGAGGGATTTGATTTTTTAAAGCCAGAAATTTTCAATATTTTGTTCAGCTATCGTAAAGGACTCTTTGTGTATACCCCTATTCTGCTCGTATCATTATTGGGATTGATATATATGCTTTACAAAAAGCAGTACTATTTAACATTTACCTGGATGCTGTTTTTTTCAGTACTCACCTATTTGCTCTCCTCATGGCATTCATGGTATTACGGTTGTAGTTTTGGCCAGCGTCCATATATTGATTATTACGTGATTTTTTTTATATCTTTAGCGATACTCCTAAACGGAATCAATCTTTATGCTAAGTTTTTCGGGTTGCTTATTGCCTTTGCAACTGTCCCGATCAATATTATGCAGGCATATCAATACAAAGCATTTATTATGGAATGGATTAACATGGATGAAAAGAAATACTGGGACATTTTTTTAAAGACGGATGATAAATACAAAGGCCTCGTATGGAAGAAATCATATTATATGGATTATTTGGAAGAATTATCTCGCTATAAACTCGGAGACTTTGAGGTGAAATCAGGTGATAACTTCCTTCTTTTCGAAGTGGTTACAGATACCCTAATTGAGGTGAAGAAACTGGAAATTATACAGGTGAAATTCAATAATGAGTTTTTTGAAAATAATGACTCCAGGGTTATATTAAGTGTTACCAACAATGATGAAAAAACGTCTTATTACTGGCATGCAGTTCCTTTGATTCACTTCAAGGAGTTAGATTTTGGAGAATATCAAACAGGGTTTTATAATTTCCAGTTTACCCCTATTCAGGATACTATGTCAAGAACGATTAAGATTAGTATTAGTGGAGACAACCAGTTAAATAGCATAAAGGATGTTGAGGTCTTATTGTTGAGAAAAAAGTAACTATTTTCAATATTTATTGAAGAATGGCAGTTTGACTTAACTCGATGAGCTAGTCGAATCGTTTACTCCTCCGCTTTTGATTTTGACTGATTTGATAGGAGTTTAGTCAGGTTGCTTTCCAGTATTTGGATCACAACGATATCAGGATGCTCACTAATTATTATATTTTCATTTAGTCCGTATTGCCATCTGTCCCAAATAAGTAGGGTTTTGCCGAACATTTCTTTGTAGAATTGGCGCTGACTATTTGCATAAGATTCACGAATAAATAAAGCCTTTAGGTTATTCGCTGCCGGATTTACAAAAACTTGTTCATATTCATCAGGATAGCCAAAACCTTCGGGTGGGGGATAGGGCTTTTTCTCTCCTTCTTCAGCATTACTGACAAATGTTGGTTCAAAAATAAATTGCGTTTCCAAAAAATCGTTTTGCATATTAAGCATTTGTGCCAGATTACCCCCTTTACCTAGCGATTCCTTTAGAGTGTACTTTTTTAAAACCAACGATTGAACTTGATGCAAGTCCTTGCTGATATGTGAAAGTATGTATTGTGATCCATAAAAAGAACCTAAATTGTTCCAGTGGTTGTCAGTTTTAAAAAACAATGGAAAAGCTTCGGTTTTTTTACTGATGATAAAATCTGTAGGATCGATATAGGTGAAGTGATTTGCATCAAGATAAGCCTCTAATTGTGTTCTTAATGTTTTTTCGTTTTTCAGTTTAAATCTGTATGGTATTTTTTCCTCATAAATGGTATGTTTTTGAGGAATAATTGCAAAATAGAATTTTGCTCCGAGATTATCACAAAAATCTTGTCTGTAATTCAGTTCCTCAAGAATGCTTTTCAATTCACTTTCAGAAAAGAGGTTTTTCCCTTGGAAAGCTTCCATTTGTGCACCCGACATGAATAAATAGCCATCAAGTCCAATCAGAACTTTCTCAGGAAGCGGAGATATGTTAAATTTATTGAGGTTTATCTCATTAAAAGCAGTTACTATTTGTGTTCTGTAAGGAAAGTGGTCAGTAAAGTATTTATCGAATTGGGTCGGGAAAGGATCTAGATTATTAACATCCAACATGGGCCTTTCTGCAAGTTTTCTGTTTTCGGCCATATTTAGCTCTTCCTTTTTTGAAAGGTAGAATTGCAATAGTCCGGTAAATATAATGGATAAAAATCCAATAGTTAAAATACTGTTTGTTATTTTGCCGGTTTTTGTCATTAAAATCTAAAGTATATAAATGGATTGTATGTTCCAGCCACCAAATAAAAAGTACACGTAATAAATAGGAGTCCAATAGCGATAATATAAAATCCGCTTGTAATAATCTCCATTACTTTGTAATGGCTTATCCTTTGATCGTAAATAGCAGCGACCCAGGGGAAAAAATTGGTGGAGCTTATTATTCCGATGAAGAATACAATTATGAATCGTGAATCAAAATACGACATCCAATTGCTTTCAATAGCAGTATTGTCTACAAAAAGTCGTTTTGTAAAGAAAAGGGCATCGTCAATCGACTCAACCCTGAAAAATACCCAGCCTATCAACACCACCAATAGAGTGTAAAAATGTTGAATGGGGATCCATGTTTTATTCAAAAGCTTGTCCAATCCCAGTTTTTCCAAAACAAGGAAAAAACCATGAAAAAGCCCCCAAACCAAAAAACTCCAACTTGCCCCATGCCATAAACCAGTTAAAATAAAAACGATGAGCAGGTTGATATAGGTTCGGTTGTTTGATAACCGACTACCTCCCAAGGGTATGTATAAATAGTCACGAAACCAAGTTGATAGTGAGATATGCCATCTTCTCCAGAATTCTTTTATCGATCGGGAAATGTATGGAAAGTTGAAATTTTCAAGAAAAGTAAACCCGAACATTTTACCTAATCCAATGGCCATATCTGAGTATCCGGAAAAATCAAAATATATTTGAAAAGCATATGCAATGATGCCTAACCAGGCTGTAGGGGTCGTCAAATCTGAATAAGTTGAGTCCATTATCTCATCGGCAATGAGGGCAAAATTATTGGCTAGCAGCACTTTTTTGCTTAGTCCGATAATAAAGCGTTGCACTCCCTCTCCGAATTTATTGATAGAAAAACTTCGCTTAAAAAGCTGACCTGCAATATCATGATAACGAACAATGGGTCCGGCAATAAGTTGAGGAAATAGCGAAATGTAGAGTGCCAGATTGATCAGGTTTTTTTGATATGCTACTTCTTTTCGGTATACATCTACCAAATAGGATATGGCCTGGAAAGTGAAAAAAGAGATGCCAATAGGAAGGAGAATGTGAGGCTGTCCAATGGGTTTTATATCAAGGTTTAAAAAAAGGTTGTTCAGGTTTTCGACAATAAAATCTGCATATTTAAAGACAACCAGTACGCCTAGGTTTATGCCAACCCCCAACCCCAAAAATAGTTTTGTTCCTTTTTTTAGCGATATCAAATAGCCGAAAAGATAGTTTAGTAAAATGGACAACACCAAAATAGCGGAATAACTTACCCCGCCCCAGGCATAAAATATCAAACTAGCAAAAAGAAGTACAGTGTTTTTCAACTCTTTTCTGATGAGATAAAACACCAAAATAGTAACGGGCAAAAAGAGATATAAAAAAAGTGGGGAACTAAAAAGCATCCGGTTAATTACTGTTAAATAGATTATATTTTAAAATACTGTAAATAGCCCTTACCCCATCTTGCCAACCAATTTTTTTCCCATCCTGGTAGGTGCGTCCATAATAGGAGATGCCGACCTCATAAATGCGAATTTTAGGGATTCTGGCTATTTTTGCTGTTACTTCCGGCTCAAATCCAAAACGCGGCTCATTTAGCTTCAGCGATTTGATGATGTCCGCCCTAAAAAGCTTATAGCAGGTTTCCATGTCGGTCAGGTTTAAATTGGTAAAGGTGTTCGATAACATAGTCAGGAACTTGTTTCCAATGGAGTGCCAAAAAAACAAGATACGGTGAGGGTTTCCACCCATAAATCGTGAACCATATACCACGTCGGCAAAACCATTCAGCATGGGTTTTAACAGTAAATTATACTCTTCTGGATCGTATTCCAAATCGGCATCCTGAACGATGATATAATCGCCGGTTGCTTCCTTGAATCCGCGATGTATTGCGGCTCCCTTTCCCATATTGACTGGTTGTTCGAATAATTTGATCAGATCATTATCGTGTTTTTGAATGTATTCCTGAACTACAACAGATGTGTTATCGGTTGAACAATCGTTCACAATAACCAATTCCTTTTCTATCCCACCAATTAAAGTTACTTCCAATACTTTGTCGAGGATTACATTAATGGTTTTGGCTTCATTATATGCAGGAATTAGGATTGAGAGTTTTTGATGCATGTTCTCTATATTAAAAGGGTGCGAAATTAGCAAGAAAAAGGGTGCTAATCAATGGTGCTAAAAAAAGGTTTATTAATTGCCTTCAACAGGCGAAAACAATTCAATGGTCATATCGTCAAAATAAATGCTTTTCTTGCCTCGGTTCCAAACATACACCACCAGATTGTCATTTTTTGAACGAACTTCAGGTGTTAGATAATCCATGGTGATTTTGTTCCACTGATTTAATTTTAATTGTGAAGCAATCTCAGGTTTGTTAAGATCAATTCCCCGGTATTTGTAATTATCGCCTTTGTGTTGAAACGAAACAATTAATGAGGTGGAGGTTTCGTTTAGCGGATAGACGGGATAAACCCATACAGAAATTCTGAACCATGCGTATTCTTCGCAATTGATGTCCTTATATTTTATTTTAAAGGCAGGTGAAAATTGAATGGAGCTGTCCATTACGAACGAAAATGCTCCCTGATGCGCATATAAGTTAGAATAATGAAGATCGGTATTGGAACTGTCTTTTTCAAAATCTAAAATTTTCAAAACAGTATGTTCAAATGATTGATTATCTGGTACTTTTTCATTTAAGTTTGATCTATCAACTAACAGGAGATTATCATATGCCTTATTATGCACCATTTTACCAAAAGTTTTAAAATAGTATGGTCGGGTCATTCTATCCAGGCTGATAATCCCATGGTTAAGTTGCCATAACTGAAATTGATTTAGCAGAACAAAGAACACTATAAAAAGGGAGGCCAGTATCTTTAAAAAAACAGATCTCCTTGAGAGATCTGTAAGAAAATATCCAAATGGAATGGCTAGAACTGCGTATGATTGTATTAATGCCCGTTGCCCCATACTTTGTGCATACCACCAACACGACCAGCTTGAAACAATATAGAGGTTGACAATAAAAAAGATGAAAAGGGGAACGAATACGCCCTTGTTCCTTTTGTACAAATAGACAAATCCCCACAGTGCAAATATCATTAGAGGTGTATAAATTAACCACCCTTTTCTAAAGCTGAACAATGTTTTAAGTGTGTAAGGCCATAAAAATTCAAATCCTTCACCCGGATTATTATAACTGTAATAAATGAAATCACCACTAATGAGTTTCCAGTACAACATTTGAAAAGAACCAATCAACAGCAAAATGAAAGTAAATTGTAACAGTTGTGATTTATATCGTTTAAAGAGTTTAATTTTTTGAATAAGGCTCTCCTTATCGATAATATTCCATAACAAAGGAATCAGAATTGAAATCAGTTCAGTGGGCCTCGCAAGAGCGGCTAATCCTATAAACAAGGCCAATAGCCACACATGTTTTTTCTTATGGTTATTATGCCATAGTACGGTTTGCCATAAGATAAGTGCATAAAGAGTGAACAGATAGTTGTGTGGCATTTCTGCCGAAAATGTGCTGTATGAATAAAAGTTAGTTCCAAAGAATATAAGAAGCAGTAAGATGGTAGTTATTATGTCAGTAAAAAATTTATTAAGCACCTTCCTTAAAAAAAACAACCCAATAAAGAAAAACAAGATACTATTAGCCATCAATGCCCATTGATATGGTTTTGAAAAACCATCTGGTGAATAATCAAGCCAATGAGCCATGAGATGGCCCGCAAAAAAGCCTGGTGAATAAAAGATGGCCATACCCATGCTGTACTTCATTACCCAGTTTCCGTTATCGCAATAAGTTGCCTGATAAAAGGTACTCGTTGACTGATATTTATCAATAATATCATCAATAACCCCTTTGTTTTTTAATCCCAAATCGTGATAGATAAAAGTAGAGGGCAGGTATAGGTAGTATCCAAATGTATCCCAGCTTATTGGGTTAGCGGGAGGATGGTTAATCCTTAAACCAATATTGATAAATAATAAAATTATGAGTATAAGAATCGAGAACTTTTTCTTTTCTGATTGCATCTTATTATTTATGTTTTGATGAATTAATCTTCAGCATGATCTGGAAACCTAGGGAAGCAAAAATAGGAAAATTTAGTGGTTCATTTTAATGAAAAAAACCAAATGCCTGAAAAAGAATAGTCCATTATGGGTTGATTATATTAAGCAGTTATAAACCAGCATGATTAATGTCCATTCAGTTTTTTATACCTTTGCAACCTGTTTTTCAACACCTGATCATGAAACAAAGAACCTCTATCTCAATCATTGTTCCGGCATACAACGAGGAGGACGCCATCCGCTTTAGCCTCGACAAATTTATTGCCGGTGGTTATCACGAAAAATACGAGGTCATTTATATAAATGATGGCTCCACCGACCGTACTAAGGAAATTATTCAGGAATATCCGGTTAAGTTATATAACCATAACATGAATAAAGGATATGGAGCTGCCTTGAAAACCGGAATCCGCAAAGCAACGGGCGATAAAGTGGTGATATTGGACAGTGACGGGCAGCACGACCCTTCCTATCTGAATCAATTGATCGACATGCTGGAAGATTACGACATGGTGATTGGCGAGCGCGATGATGATTCGTTTCAGGTAAAGCGCCGGCAATCGGGCAAGCACATCATAAAAAAAGTGGGAGAATACCTGGTGGAACAAAAACTACCCGACTACAACTCGGGTTTTAGAGGCTTCGATCGCAAATTAATTCTTGAAATGCTGCATATGATGCCCAATGGTTTTTCCTTGTCGACTACTTCTACACTGGCCTTTTTAAAAGAAGGCTATACTATTGGGACGTTCCCAATTTCGGTTACCGAACGTATTGGTCGTAAAAGCAATGTGAAAATGGTAAAAGATGGATCAAAAACCATCTTACTTCTTTTTCGTATCATCATGCTCTTTAATCCATTGAAGATATTTTTTCCTTTCAGTTTGGTTATGAGTGCATTGGGATTAGCTTGGGGTATTTCCGGCTATTTCATTTCAGGTCGCCTACCCAATAGCGCCGTACTCATCCTGGTTTTTGGGATGATCATGTTTTTTATTGGATTGTTGGCCGACCAGGTAGCCATGCTAAACCGGATTAAAAGATAAAAATGCAACTACAGTCAGATAGAATCTACCGGCAAATGTGGGAAGATGCTGATGTTGAAGCACATTGGGATAGTGTGTCGTCGATTTACATTGTTGAAAACAATAAAGTAAAAGGGGCACATGATCAACGTTTTAAGGAAACTATCGCTCACCTCGACCTCAGATCTGACTTGCGAGTGCTCAACATAACCAGCCGCGACTGCGAAGCGGATGACTACATCAAACAAGTACGACCTGATGCCGATGTAACAAATGCAGAGATTTCGGCAGGACTAATGAATGAGGCCAAAAAAGTAAGACCCCATGTAAAACAAGTGAAGTTATCAACCTATTCTAGCCTACCTTTTGAAGATGGTCGCTTTGATCGCGTGGTGACTTTAGAAACACTGGAACATGTATCCAACCCTATCCGCTTTTTAGCAGAGCTGCATCGGGTTTCAACCCCTCAGGCGCGTATGGTGCTTAGTTGTCCTCCAGCCACCAGCGAAATTCCATACCGGATTTTTACTTTTATGTTCGGCGGACATGGAGAAGGCCCACACCGCTTTCCTTCCTCGAAGGAGGTAAAAAACTTGTTGGAGGAAACCGCATGGAAGCTTTTACTTCATAAAGGGACAGTTTTGTTTCCGGTTGGCCCGAAAAAATTTCAGGACTTGGGAGAGAAAATAATAAATCGTCTGCAAAACACTTTCGTTTCAGAATGGGGTATCCGTCAATTTTATGTGTGTGAAAAGTATTGATAAACTTGAAAAGGTAATGCAATCGGAGCTCTGCAACCGATGCGGATCATGCGTGGGTCTGTCGCGGGGGAAGATTGTTTTCGACGATAAAGAAGGCCGTTATGTACCCAAACTTGTGGACGAAATCGATGACAAGGTAGCCGATCGGTTATGGGCGGCCTGTTCGGGTAAAGAGTTTAATTTTCCTGGTTACAATCAACAATTTTATGCCAATGCGCCACATTTTCATGAATATACGGGCTCATATCAGGAGATATCCATAGGATATGCTCAAGATGCAGAGGTAAGAAGCAATGCGGCCAGCGGAGGTATTATATCTGCTGTGTTGCTTTTTTTATTGCAAAAGAAACATATTAATGGCGTCGTTACTTTACGCATGTCGCACGAAAAACCCTGGTTGAGTGAACCCTTTATTGCCACTACGCGCGAAGAAATTCTAGAGGCCGCCCAAAGTAAGTACACCATCAGTTCGGTGAATGAAATTTTACCGGAGATGGAGAAATTTAATGGAAATCTGGCCTATGTGGGCATTCCTCCACAGGTACAGTCCATTCGGAAACTTCAAAAAATAAACGATCCTTCGGTAAAGAACGTTAAGTATATTTTTGGACCTTTTTATGGGAACACATTGTATTTTTCATCGATTAAAAGCTTTTTGAAGTCATATGGGGAGAAAGACTACACTCAAATTAAAAAGCTCTATTTTCGCTATGGTGAATGGCCCGGGAACATGCGTATCGAAATGCAATCGGGACGTATTATCGAGCTCAAGAAGTTTCATGCCAACTACCTCATTCCGTTTCATGTGCTTCAAAACAGTCTGTATTGCACCGACTTTACCAACGAGTTTACCGACATCAGCGGAGGCGATGCCTGGGCACCGGTATATGAAGAACGCGGCAAAGGTTTTTCGATGATTATAAGCAGGACTCCGCAAGGGCAACAAATTATCGACGAAATGAGAAGCGAAGGATTGCTGGAGGCAAACCCCATTACCGAAGAAGAAGCCATCACCATGCACTCCCATGGATACGATTTTAAAAAACGCGGTGGTTTTATCCGGATAAAATTCAGAAAGCTCACAGGAAAAAACATTCCCGATTATGGTTATCAATTGTCTGGATTTCAGATGAGCCGTTACCTGATGGAAGTGGTGATCAGCGCCATGTTTCTGATACTTCGGTCTGGTTTGGCACGGTGGACAGTAGAGCAATTTTCGCCAAAATTTATTGGAGGTATTTTTGAAAAGGCACGGGATTTATGGAAGAAATCGACTAAGGCGATCAAGTACAATATTTTAAAATAATATGCGAATGGTATTAAATGGACCTAAAACAAGAAAAGTAATATACTATGGGATGCATTTAATAGGTATATTTCTATTAGTATATGTTTTGCAAGGCCTGAATTTTAATGACTTTTTATTTGAATTGAAATCGTATAATTTGCAAAGCATAACGTTTTGTTTTTTATCTTTAATCATAGTTTACTTACTAAAGTCATTCAGATGGTTTCGAATTGTTAAATCACTCGGAGGCAAGGTTTCATTCAGTCAATCAGTAAAATACTATATTTTGGCTGTATTTTTCAGTATTTTAACTCCTGGCAGACTTGGGGAATTTCTTAAGATATATTTTTTAAGAAAAGATAATGTTTTAAACAACACAGATGCATGGGTATCTACTATTATTGATCGCCTTTTTGATGTAATTGTATTGGGGATTGCGGGTCTGATTTCTATTTTATATTTTACCGAATACGAGAGTTTAAATGTATTTGGAGTAATCGTATTGGTAGTGTTTTTGTTTTTTGTATTTATATTCTTCATCCCTGAACTCTACAGAAAAGTACTATTCAGATTGCTACCAAAAAGAAAGTATAGGGTTTCTATGATTATTTTTTCAAATTCCATCATTCGTACAAGACCCGGATCGTTAATGTCATTGTTCCTGTCTGTATTATCCCTGTTATTTCTAGGTTCTATTCCATTTATCATCTCATTCTATGGTGTTTATAAAATAGATCTGTTTACATCTATTGGTGCTGTTTCTGTTTCCAATATTTTGTCATTTTTACCCATTACTATTGCTGGATTTGGAACTAGAGAATTGGTGTTTTCCTATTTTTGGGAACTAATAAGCTATCCGAAATATGTTGCCTTAAGCGTTTCCACAGTATATTTTATAATTGTATATATTGGATCAATTTTAATCGGAATAGTAATTTATATTGCAAAGTTTTACAAAAAATTTGACTTAAAGAAAATTAAAAATGAAAGGAATTACAAATAATTGGAGATTTGTTTGGAGAGGAGCTCTTGGTATTCTTGCCTATCATATTAACTTCCCTCACTCTCTTTGTATTTTTCTGCACCGTATTCGGGGTGTCAATATTGTCAAGGCCAAAGGAATGCTTATTGGTGGACAAGTTATAATTGACTCTTTATATCCTGAATTGCTAACCATTGAAGAAGAGGTCTATATCACAAGGAATTGTGTGATTTTGACTCATTTTAAACCAACGCCCTATCAAGCAAAGAAAATTGGCTTTATGCAGAAAGGTGAAGTTCTAATAAAGAAGGGAGCCTTTATTGGTATTGGCAGTACTATCTTACCTGGAATAACTATCGGTGAGGGAGCGATTATTGGTGCAGGTTCGGTTGTAACTAAAGATGTCCCCGATTGGGAAATCTATGCTGGAAATCCAGCCAAGTACATTGGCTCGGTTTTAGATTTAACATAGATTTTATGCTTTCTTTGCCAAAGCCATTTTTTGTTTAACTTATTTTTGCAGCAATAACGCAAACCTGCCAGTATTGTGAGAGAAGTTTTTATTTTTGGTTCAATTTCCTTTATTTTCCTCTTTTTGTTTTTCCTTTTCAATTCGTTGTTTTACTTCCTCATAAGGTGGTTCTTTGAGTAAATCATAAAAATTTCCCTTTGGTTTCAGTTTTCCAAAAGTACTCCAGTAGGCTTCTTTAGTCATATTGGCAAAGTGAATCGCTCCATTTCTATACTGTGTTGTTTCAAATAAATTATGAGCGATAAGCAATAGGAAAACAACAAAAAAGCTAATTCTAATTATTGCCCTCTTACTGAAGAGAAAAGTGCTAATAATAGCTGCCAAAGGGAGTGAAAGAAGACCATAAATATCAATAAACCCTCTGCTGCCGAAACCACCTCCGAACCACCAAAAGCACCAGCATGAAAGAACATAGACGTATAAAATTAGAGTTAAAGAGATAGGAATAATACTTTTTTTATTGTATTTTCTTAGAAAAAATATACCAATGATGGCTAAAAGCATCATGGGAGTATATAAAAGCCATCCCTTTCGATAACTGAATAAAATATTGAAAATCTGTGGGTCACTCCAAAAAAACTGAACCCCATCGCCATATGAAAAATAAAGGTAGGTCCCTACAATATACTTCCAATAAAGAAATTGAGGTAACCATATAAGAAAGCTCATAACAATCATTAACAGTACTTTAAGTATGTTTTTGATTAAAAAACGTAGTCTAACGGCCACATCATTAAAGTTAAATATACCCCAAAGAAGGTAAAGCACGATTATTAATACGTTGCTCGGACGTACCAATACAATCAAACCAGTTAGAAGTCCTAAAATCACAGATATTCGAATAGTTGGTGAATTGAGCCATTTGGGCAATACCCAAATAAAGACACTTATCATTGAAAAATTGAAAACATGCGACATTCCGGCCTCAAAGGTGCTGTAATAAAACAGGTTAGTTCCAATAACCACACCTAATATCGCTAGTGCTACTGCTGCTTCGTTGAAATACAGAAGTAGAGTTTTTCTGATAAAAAAAAGTCCAAGTATTAGATAGAACAATGCTGCAATCTGTATCGCCAAATGATAAGGCCATGAAAAACCATAAGGATCTATATCGAAAACAGTTGAGTATAAATGAGCTATGAGAAAAAATGGTGCATAGAGTAGTGACATTCCATACGAAACTGCTAATAATCGTTGCCCTTGCGGTCCAAATGAAATCCAGGCTTTCCCTTTTATATGCTCGTAATGATCTCCGGGTTTGGTGAAAAACTCGAGTTTCAAATCTGTGTAAATAAATGTAGCCGGTAGATAGGTATAGTAGGCCAAAGCATCAATTTGAATAACTTTCCCTTCCTTATAAAGTTGGCTGTTCATATCGGTTATAAATATAGCTAGTCCGATGATGGCAATGGCCAGTGTACTCAAATTCCATTTGTTTTTTAATTGATTGAGTGTATGTGCAATTTTATAAAAGAAAGTCTTCATATTAATTAATATTGAAAATTGTCCGTTTTGTTACAGGTTTAAACTACATGATATTTTCTTTGTTGCTATCAGTAAAGTGATAGAATATGAAGTTGAGAAAATTTCCTTTTCAATTTTCACAAAAAAAAACAAAAATTCGTTTGTGCATAGATATTATAATGACATCAATGTTTTTAAGTATACAATATTTCGCAAAAATAGTAAATCAATAACATTATACAGCATAGTTTTTATTCTCAGGTCTAATGATGTTAAGAAAGAAAAAATATTCATCACCAGATCGAACACTTGACATTAAAAACCATTATTTATGGATAAATCATTACTTTTGCGCATCCAGAAACTGAAATTATTTGTTCATATCAAAGAAAACCATATTTGAACTGTTTAGCGGATAATATTTCGATTATTAAATCTCATGTACTAAATATATGTGCGGCCAGTGGTTTTAACTTTGGAATAAATGACTGTACTAAATAATAAGCATGATAAAAGTAGCAAATAGATCATAGGATATGGTATTTAGCAGCATTGTCTTTTTATTCTACTTTTTTCCTGCTTTTCTGATCACTTATTATCTGGTCGGAAAAAAGTATAAAAACATTGTGATTCTGCTGTTTAGCATTTTCTTTTACAGTTGGGGAGCCCCAAAATTTATCTTTGTCATACTTGGAACCACCTTTATAGATTTTCATTTAGTAAAGTGGATGTCGCTAACCAAAAGCAAGAGAAACAGACGGTTGATGTTGACGTTGTCTGTTTCAATCAACATGGGCTTACTTTTCTATTTCAAATACTCTAATTTTTTTATCGAAAATGTCAATGGATTGTTATCCGTGTTCGGAACGGGCAATATTCAGTGGACGAAGCTGTTACTGCCGATTGGGATATCATTCTACACTTTTGAAACCATTACCTATGTAGTGGATGTTTATAGAAAAGTGCATAAACCCCTGACCAATTTCTGGGATTATCAACTGTATATCATCCTGTTTCCCAAGTTAATTGCTGGCCCTATCATCCGTTATCACGATTTGGCAGATCAGATCACCGATCGATCGCAAAACGACACGATAGATAACAGGTTAACAGGATTTTATCGGTTTGCCATTGGCCTGGCCAAGAAAGTGCTGATTGCAAACCACATGGGACAACAGGCAGACGCGATCTTTGCCATGGATTATGCCGGATTGGGCACGGTAACCGCCTGGATAGGAATCCTGGCTTATACTTTCCAGATATACTTTGATTTTTCGGGTTACTCGGATATGGCCATTGGTATGGCTAAAATGGTTGGCTTTAAATTCCCTGAAAATTTCAACAATCCCTATATTTCACAAAGCATAACCGAGTTTTGGCGACGTTGGCATATGACGCTTGGAAGCTGGATGCGCAATTATTTATATATACCGTTGGGCGGAAATAAAGTATCCAAATCACGACTATACTTTAACCTTTGGTTTGTTTTTCTAATGTCAGGATTGTGGCACGGAGCTTCATGGAATTTTGTATTGTGGGGAGCTTATCATGGCTTGTTTCTGGTTTTAGAACGTGGATTTTTGTTAAAATTTTATAGTAAAATAGGTAAATTACCCAGCACCATTATCACCTTTATTATCGTTGTAATTGGGTGGGTGTTTTTTAGAATTGAAAGCGAGTCAGATGCGTGGTTGTATTTAAGCAGGATGTTTGCTTTTGATTTTGTGAATTCGCTTACGTTTGATTCGGAGTTTAATACGTTCTTCATTATCGCTGTTTTCTTCGCCTTTTTCACCTATTTCTCAGTTGGACAAAAAATTCAGGATTCCATTTATTTTAAAGATTACAGCTACAAACTACACTTGATGGTAACGGTTGTCTCCATTGTTCTGGTGTTGTTATCAGTAAGTTCCATTACTGCTTTTGGTTTTAACCCATTTATCTACTTTAGATTTTAGATATGAAAGCAGCCTCACACAAATCACTCGTTTTACTGTTTGTATTCATTTTATTAGTGCTAACGGTTCCGTTTTTTCAGGGACTGTTTAATTTTGTAGAGCTGGCTCCATTAAAAGGTGACATCCGTCAGCCGGAGCATAAAAAACTCACGGTAAACAATTGGTTTTCAGCGGAATATCAACTAAAGAAAGAAGGTTACCTTAATGATGCCTTTGGATTCAGGAACTTTTTTGTCAGGGTTAACAATCAGTTGTCATTCAGCTTGTTTGATAATGCAAAAGCCAATGGGGTTGTAGTTGGGAAAAAGAATTATTTATACGAGAAAAACTATATAAAAGCCTATTACGGTACTGATTATATCGGGCATGATAGCATAGCACACCGCATTGAGAAACTGAGATTTATCCAGGATACCCTGGCCAAATTGAATAAGGATATCATCGTCATTTTTGCTGCCGGAAAAGGTTCTTTTTATCCTGAATTCTTCCCCGACAAATTCCATATGGAGAAAGGAACAACAAACTATGAAAAGTACCTGGAACTGGCCGGAAAGTCAGGATTAAATTATATTGATTTCAACCAGTATTTTCTGGATCATAAAAAAGATTCGAGGTATCCATTGTATCCACAATATGGTATCCATTGGAGTAAATACGGGATGTGTCTGGTGGCCGATTCCATGATCAGATATATTGAAGATCTAAGACACATTACAATGCCACATTTGTATTGGGATAGTGTTGAATTGGATCAGCCACGAGGAACTGACTATGACATTGCCGATGGCATGAACATTAAGTTCCGACTGAAGACGTTCGCAATGGCCTACCCCCGGGTAAAATTTGAATCCGATTCAGGAAAAATAAAACCTTCGGTGATGGTCATCTCCGACAGTTATTACTGGGGGATTTTTGATTTTGGCATGTCCGGTGTTTTCTCCAACAATCAATTCTGGTTTTACAATAAAAAAATCTATCCTGAAAGTTTTAAGTCTGATCTTTTTACCAGTGATGTGAACCTGCGTAAAGCCATTGCTAATCATGATGTAATTATTCTTATGGCCACAGAAGCCACCCTGCCGGGGCTGGGATGGGGTTTTATTGAACGGGCTTATGATATGTTTACAAATCCTGATTACAAAGAGATCGATCCTGATGAATATCAGGAAAAGATAAGAAGGCTTCGAAATAAAATAAAATCGAGTGAAGAGTGGATGAAATCAATAGAAAGTAAGGCAAATAGTAAAAATATTAGCGTGGATTCTATGCTTACCCTCGATGCCATTTGGATTATTAAAAATGAAAAAATAATTAAGTAGACCCCCCCTTATAATCCTGACAGCAATAAAAGGATGTCTTGTTTACAATTAATCTTAATTACTTGGCTTCCCAAAAAAATTATCTTATCTTTGCTATTTAAACCTGCAAAACTTAAAAACTAAAATCATGAAAAATTTATCTCGTTTATTTCTCGCCTTCCTAATCACAGGTATTCTGTTTTCAGGATGCAAAGATGCCCTGGATGTTACCTTTATGGCCGACTACACTTCTGATCTGCCCATTGTGGTATCACCATCTACTCTCAAATCTACCAATGGAACTTTTAGTTCTGTTACCACCATCGATCCGCTTTCGAATAGCGATATGGCTGACTATGCCAACAATATTCAGTCTATCGAAATACTGGAAGTCACGGGAACCATCCTGTCTGTTGACAACAATGCCGTACTGCAAACTGGCAACCTCAGCCTCATCTCAGCTGGTTTACCCACTGCATCATGGACCGAGACCAACCAACCCGTCCAGGCGGGTACTGTTTATACACTTGGAAATGATGATGGTCAGTTGGAAAAACTGAGTAACATACTAAGTAGCAAAAATGTGTTTACCGTTGAATTTTCCGGCACAACCGACCTGGACGATGTTACCTTCACCATGCAGGTTTTTATCCGGGCAAAGGTTGTTGCCAATCCTTTATAAATGATAAAAAAGTTTAAACAGTCTTTTTGTAGCTTTTAATGTCAGCATTGAAAAACGTACCGGGATTGAGATATTCAATCCCGGTTTTTTTTGTAAAATTATTCATGATAATAAATCCGTTTCACCCTGCGTGAGATCCGGCTTAAAATTTCATATGGGATGGTCCCTACAATCTCAGAAAGCTGGCTAACCGTGTGTTCCTCATCAAAAACGATTACATCATCATTTTCCACTGCATTGATGCCGGTCAGGTCAACCATGCACATGTCCATGCACACATCGCCGATGATGGGAACCGGAAACCCATTGATAAATAAGTTGGCCTTTTGGTTTCCCAGCGCACGCAACAATCCATCCGCATAACCAATGCTCACAACGCCAACAGGTGTATTCTTTTCTGCAATCCAACTCCGGTTGTAACCAACACTTTCGCCTTTTTTTACCTCTCTGATCTGAACCAACACCGATTTCAACCGGACTGCATTGTCCAACTGCATTTCCTTGTCGCCGATGCCATACATGCCGATGCCGATGCGAACCATGTCGAAGTGGGCTTCCGTGAAACGGCTGATGCCTCCCGAATTGGCCAGATGAAAAAGGACTTTATGGTCGAAATGCCCTTGGGTCATTTCCTTTACCTGCGTTAGTTGCTTGATTTGCTCACGGGTAAATTCATCGAAAGCAGGTTTGTCGCTGGCGGCCATGTGCGAGAAAACCGACTGAAGGTATAAGTGCGGGTTCTTTTTAATGGTAGAAATGATTTCAGCAATTTCCTCCATTCCAAACCCGAGCCGGTGCATGCCGGTATCCACTTTTAAGTGGATTTTAACCGGTTTATTTTGTGGGATAACATTGCGTTTGATGGCCTTTTCCAGTAACTTGAGGGTGCGCAGGTTGAAGATTTCAGGCTCCAGTTGATGCCTGATCATCGTGTCGAGGGCATGTTCCTCGGGACTCATCACCATAATGGGCAAATCGATGCCGGCTTTGCGCAGTTCCACCCCTTCATCAGCGTAGGCCACAGCCAGATAATCCACCTGGTGGTATTGAAGTACATTGGCTATTTCGAAACTACCACCGCCATACGAAAAAGCCTTTACCATGGCCATCACCAGCGTTCCGGGCTGTAATTTCGATCGGAACTTGTTCAGGTTGTTGATAATGGCATTCAGGTTGATTTCGAGAACAGTTTCATGGGCTTTTTGTTGCAGGATTCTACTCAGTTGCTCAAACTCGAAAACACGGGCACCTTTTAGCAAAATGGTTTGCCCTGAGAAACTTGCAAACGAGAAATTCCTGATAAAGTCTTCGGTGCTTTCAAAAAATTGCGATCCGGCTTCAAATTTATCAGCTTGACGCCTGATGGCCGGTCCGATACCTATCAACTGATGGATATTTTTTTCCTTTAGCAGTGAGGCTACATTTGAGTAAAGCTCCACTTCGTTAAGACCGCTCTGAAAAATATCCGACAGGATAACCGTTTTTTTCTTGTGTTGGTTTTGCTGATTTAAAAAATCGATGGCAATCACCAGCGAATTAAAATCTGAATTATAAGCATCGTTGATGATGGTGCAATTGTTGATGCCTTCCTTCAACTCAAGCCGCATGGCAATGGAATTGAGCGTAAGCATCCTGTCTTTTATAATATTTTGATGATAACCCATCAGCAATAGGGTGGCCCAGCAATGGATGGCATTTTCGATGGAGGCTTCATCCACAAAAGGGATGGTGATGTCGATGTTATTGGTGAGGAACCTGGCAGAAATGGCAGTTGATTTTTCACTTACGGTCACTCTGGTAATGATGAGGTTGCAGCTTTCCTCTTTTCCCCAGCTAAAGGTAGCAACCTTGCTGAGGATGCCCGAACGGATGATGGATCCCTTGATTTCTTTGTGATCGGCACAATAAATCAGGGTATCGACTTTGGTAAAGAGATTTAATTTTTCGCCTGTTTTCTGGGTGTGGTTGATAAAATTCTCATCATGCGCCTGGCCAATGTTGGTAAAAATACCAATGGTGGGTTGTATGATGGGCTGTAGTTTTTGCATTTCTTCGGGTTCCGAAATCCCGGCTTCAAACAAAGCCAGATCGTGCGATTCGTTCATCTGCCAAACCGAAAGAGGAACGCCAATCTGGGAATTGTAGCTTTTCGGACTCCGGACAATATTTTTATCAGGATGCATCAGTTGAAAAAGCCATTCTTTTACAATGGTTTTTCCATTGCTTCCGGTAATACCGATAACAGGGATGTTGAAATGCTTGCGGTGCTCCGATGTCAGGCGTTGTAGTGCGGTGAGCGTGGAGTTTACAACAAAAAATGAGGCTTCCGGGAATCGTTCCTGTTCATCATTCAGACGGGATACCACGAAATTGCGCACCCCTTTTTTATACAAACTCCCAATATACAGGTGGCCGTCGTTGCGTTTGCTTTGCAAAGCAAAGAAAATGGCTCCTTCGGGCGCAATCAGCCGCCGGCTATCGATTAAAATATCGTAAGCTTGTATATCTTCAGGTTTTGGACTAACCAACTTAGCCTGCAAGATATGCGCAATTTCTATACCTGTATATTTTCTATGCTGCATACATTCGTATGATTAGAGGTGTTGATTGTGAAGAAAGCTTCCTGCCGGTATTTAATCCTGCATACGTGAAATTTCATCACTATCCTCTTTGTTTCTGCCATTTCCTGATTCCTGTAGCAACCCTGTTCCAAGGGGATTGCTGGTGTCTTCATTGTAATTCATCCTGTTGTTGAAGATGTCCACAGCCAGATACATGGCATTGCGGATCGATTCTTCGGATGCAACACCTTGTCCGGCAATGTCGTATGCGGTGCCATGAGCGGGCGAAGTTCTAACGATGGGCAACCCGGCGGTAAAATTTACTCCCCGTCCGCTGGCCAGAGTTTTAAATGGAATCAGACCCTGATCGTGGTACATGGCCAGAATTCCATCATATTTAAGATACGATCCGGCAAAAAATCCGTCGGCAGGGAAGGGTCCGAAAACCAGTTTCCCTTTCTTCTTTGCTTTTATCATGGCCGGAATCAGGATTTCTTCCTCCTCATGACCAATCTGTCCATTTTCGCCTGCATGTGGGTTAAGTCCCAACAAGGCAATCTTTGGACGTGAAATCCCAAAATCCCTTATCAAGGATTCGTGTAGTACATTAATTTTGGAGGTGATTAACTCTTCAGTGATTTTTCCCTTTACATCTGCAAGCGGAATGTGCCCGGTTACCGTGCCTATTCGCAAATTGTCCGACACCATTAACATGAGATACTGAGTGGTGTTAAACTCACTGGCAAAGTATTCGGTATGGCCGGGAAAAGGAAAATGCTCGGATGTGGTATTTTCTTTGGTGATGGGGGCTGTTACCACTACATTTATTTTGTTGGATTTGAGGTCGTTTACCGCCTGTTTTAAGGCTTCGAATGCATATTCCCCTGCTATTTTGGCCGATTTTCCAAAATCAATTTTAACCTCCGCATCGTTGAGGTTAACCAGGTTAACCTTGTTGCTTTTCGAGAAAGAAGCATCACGAACGAGGTTGTAATTGAATGCGGTAGCGTTCATGTTTTTTCGGTTATACGAAAAAACCCTGGAAAGCCCGTAAACCACCGGGGTAAAAAGCTCCAGAATACGGTTGTCTTCCAGGGCTTTAATAATAATTTCGTAGCTTATTCCATTAAGATCGCCATGGGTAATTCCCACCCTGATTTTCTTGTCCTTTTCAATTACCGGGTTCCCTTTTTGCATAAGTCGAAGTTTTTTTCAATCCTGAAAATCTTATTGTTTTGAACAAAATACAGAATTCTTAACAAATTCAAGCTTTAGATTTATGCTGACAAAAGTACGATAATTTGTCCGCATTCGCTTCGCCCAATTCTTGCGAATAAACGAATCAAGTGAAAACAAATGATCTAATCTTCATGGTTCTTCGTTCCATGTTACTATATTTAACACTTTTGCAAATGATTG
>Ga0172380_10002225_pt1 | contig 30825 bp, 36 predicted proteins | sample Leawe162metaG_FD_119747 | JGI IMG/M metagenome (GOLD analysis project Ga0172380, IMG submission 119747) | Leachate microbial communities from a municipal landfill in Southern Ontario, Canada - Leachate well 162 metaG | ecosystem: Engineered > Solid waste > Landfill > Unclassified | place... | reverse complement strand
CTCGTCAGCGCCTTGGCTTGTTTTAAGTGACGACGAAATTTTGTCCGTATTAGATGCTACGCCAGTGAAAAGGGAGGGTAAAAAAGGAAGAAGTCTAAATATGGTATGGTTTGATTTTGATAAGGATAATAATGGTACAGTATTTAAGCCACAAAAATATGAAGGTGATCATAACGACTCAAGATATCGTCAAAGCCAATCAGATATGGAAGTTCTATCATACTCTCTTGATAAAATACTTGGATTTGATATTGTGCCTCCAACTAAAACGGTTTCAAGAGAAATGGAATTACCTCCATCCTTTGGGGTTTTCGGAAATACTACAAAGGGAGTGTATGAAGGTTCCGCCCAATTGATGGTCCCAGGAAAAAACGGATTGGTTCTGGGATATAATGGTTTATCAGAACTATTTAAAAACAATGAAAATGTTAAAAGAGATATGGAAAAAATAACGATATTTGATTATTTAACTTCAAATTGTGACAGACATGACGGTAACTTTATAGCATCAGAGGCTGGCTGTCATGCTATAGATAATGGAAGGTCTTTTCCTTTCATAGATAATAGTTTCACCGGCGATAAAAATATTCCATACTCACCTATATATAAAATCGTAACAATGGTTGGGGATGGTGTTAGTGATGAAGTTATTGCTGAAGTTGCCGACAAAATAAGAGAGAACAAAGATAATATAGATGCCGAGTTTGACAGGCGAAAAATGGGCCATGAAAAACAACTCTTCTGGGAAAGGATGAAAAACCTACACAAATTAAATGAAATGCTTGAGAATGAGTACGAAGAAGAAATTGCAACATACGGGACAAGGACTGACGATGAGGCCGACTGGAATCAAAAATTAAAAGCAAGAAGGCCAGCCGGATATTGAGAGTATAATTAACCAGTTTTTAACGAACTCATATTTTTGGGAGTAGAAATGGTTATTATCGGCCTTGGTCATAGAAAGCGCATGGGTAAGGATACTTTCGCGAAAATCCTCAAAAAGACTCTCAAAGAAAAATACCCTGACAAGAAAATAAAGATAGTCGGTTTTGCAGACAATGTAAAAATCGTATCCCAAAAGCTCTACGGTTGGGCAGGACTAAAAGATAAAACCTACTACAATAGCCCAGAACATGAGCACGAAAGAGAAATGGTCATCCCAAGACTCGGACTATCTCCAAGACAGATATGGGAAAAAATGGGTACAGATGTTGCCAGAAACATTTGGATGGACACTTGGGTTGAACTATTACTAAACGATACAAAAGCCGATATCTTAGTGATACCAGATACAAGGTTCCCAAACGAAATTGAAAAAATCAGAAAATACAATGGTAGGGTAATTAAAATAGTAAGGCCAGGCATTCCACACATAGACAACCATGTGGAAGGCGCCTTAGCAGACTTCGACGATTGGGATTATATCGTCAACAATAATGGCAAAAAGAAATGCCTACACAAAGAAGCTAACAAAATCATAGACATGTTCTTCAACAACCTATGAAATTAAATCTTGTTTGTTATTGACAGCATATGGTTGCGCTTGGGGTTGGATGAGAATTTCTTTAATCCAACGCATGTATAATAGAAAACATGGCGTTTGTTGCCAGTGCCGTATACATCATAAGGTGTCTGCTCAATTATCTTATGACTCTTATGGCCCGCAGCAATACTAACTTTCTTAGCCAAATCTATTAATGCTCTGTCCTTGCCGCTTTCCATCATTAACATCTGAACCTTGGTCAATTTATTTTTACCAATTATAAAACTACGGACCTCTTTCAGGAATGCGTTACTATATATGGCAATATTAAATGGAATGTTGGCATCCTTATTCAAAAGAATAATATCAGTTTGTACACTAAAGTCAATCTGATTTACCTGATTTAAGAATATACTTTCAACTTCGCATGTATCGTGTAATAAGAATGTGTAGTCGTATCCCTCTCCTGGGTTGATTAAGGCTGTCAATTCAAAACAGGAATAGGTGGTGTAAACATATTTTATCCCATCTATTAGTACGGTTTCATCCTTGTTAGAAGAAACGCTAATAACAATGTCTTGCTTACTTACACCAGACTTAATAAGTGAATTTACTAAGCGACCGATTGTATGTTCAGAGTATTTATCATTGGTGGCGATTACATAGCAAATTTTCTTGCCAGATTTGTTGAGAGGCTTGTATGGCATGAGCAAGTATTCTTCGTGCAAACCATTCTTCTGGTATGATGTTAGGCTTTTACCGTATATAGCAAGTTCGCCGTTTAGACACTGGATGCTGTCAAAGATAATATTCTGGCCATTAAGGTTGTAGGAAAGGTGGCCGTCTTTAGCTGACCAATAATCATTCTTGTCACCAGTCTTGAAATCGTCAGTTAAGATTATTCTCTTGATGGCACAGATGGTTTTTTCATCCTTATATGAATAAATGAAATAGTTGTCACCATTTATAGTCTCTAAAATTGTGTTGGCATCTTTTAATGGCCAAGCGATTGATATACCCATTTTGCCTTAACTCCAGAAAATTTTGAAAGTCTATATTAGCGCTAAATATCTAATTTTAATATTCATTTTTCTTCTTGGCTTTAAATGCTTCCTTCAATTGGACAAACTTATCTGCATTCTCTTTCCATGTACTCGTCAAACCAAAAGACCTATTCAAATGGTCCAAAGCAACTTCCTCTTCCCGATTAAACTTGTACTGATAAGATGTCGTTTTGTATAATAGGAACGAAGCATCTTTCAAAGTTCTTATTGTGTCGTCAACACCTGGAAAGAAGTTGTTGATAGATTCATTATTAGAGTCTTTTCTGGTAAATCCGCCACGATGGTAAATTAAATCGCCATATACGACATGCAAATAACGATTGAATTCTGGATTTATGTCGAAGTCTGTGATGGCGCATCTGGTAGGTTTCAGGCCCACACATTTCCCGCCATTTTTCTTGACTGTATTTGGAAACATCAACCCAGTATCGTCCCCTTGAGAGAATCTGACGCCCTTTTCCCACAAATTAGAAAAGGTATGGATAGTCATTACTTGGCAGGCAACATGGGTCGTCTCCCAGCAATGTTGGCTTCTGACACGCCATTCTAATGAGTTTCTTGGGGTGTCGGAGGGTGGAGGTGCCCATGGGTGTAGGATTCCCCCACAATCGCCGTCCTGTAGGCATTCTGTGAGCTTTGAGAGCCATCCGTGGTCAATAGGGAAACAGTCTGAGTCAAGGGTCATCACATAATCGGTAGAACATATCTCATCCTTGAACTTAGAAATGAAATTATCTAACAGTGAGCCGTGAACTCTGCTTCCTGTTAAGCCTGTTGGTATTTCGACTTCTTTAATGAAAAAACCAAGAGAGTCGCAATACTTTTTCTCTGCCTTGGCTATTGGGGTTGCTTTATCTTTTAGAATGAAGACACATATTGAAGTGCTGTTGGTATATCTTTTTATCGAAGATAGACAGCACTTCAATATGTCCAATGTTCCGTGTTTATAGCAAACGAGGATGGTAGTCATTAGAGGTCGATTTCGTGACAGCCTCCAACACGGGCCTTATGGGTTACTGAGCCTTCCTTACCAATCGCATCTGGCTTTGACTGGAAAGAAGCCTTATTACCCTTAAACAAAGCGGTAAGGCTTCGTTCAGTTTCTTCAAAAGTCATGCCTTCTCTCGCCGCTGGGCCAGTTCCTCCCAACATGTAAAGAGAGACACCATCGTTGACGCCATCTGGGGTGTCTTGATTTACCTTTGCCACTCTGTAATAAACAGCACCGAAGGCGTCATTTACGGTCTTGGTAACGATCTTGATTTCCTGTCCAACTTTAAACTTCATATGTTTTTCCTTTTTGTTTGATGTTATGTGTCACTATACGCAATTTTTCTTAGTATTTCACCAATTCTATTACAGGATTGTGGCCACTAAAAAATCTTGTTGATGAATCCTCAAATTGTTGTGTCATAATGGCAGCAACAGAACCTTTACGGCACTTTCTTGAGAATTCGTTTATTCCATTTTCACCGAAGACAAAAATCTCCATTGTGTTTATGTCATCTGAAAGTGAAACTACCAGCATCTGATTCTTCTTCTTACTCAATCGTTTCTGTATATCTTCTATCCTTGCAAAAACGAAAGCCGATTTCCCGTCTGGAAGGTTGCCGATGGTGTGCCAATTTTTGTTTATCTTCCCACTATACACATCAATTAAGGGTTTTCTTGACAGACACACACCAATCATCTCTACTTCAGCCTGCTCTAACTCTTCTACGGTCTTATCCACTACCGGTTCGTCAGCTTTGTTCTTCCTAATACGGTAAAACTCTTTCAGTAGGACATTCCTTCTCAATATGCCATCAACATCCGTAAAGGTAGTATCTGGCGCTAATGGTATTTTATCCAGCGCGCCGGCATAAATGGCACTTTCAATAACCTTTTTATTTAGTTTCCGGTTTTTATTTTTGCACCTTTCTACCAAGTCTTTGATATCGGTGAATGGAGCGTTAGTCATTATGGTGTCAGAAGAGTTGGCAACATTCTTTACATGTTCAATGCCATATCTAATGCCAATTCCCTCAATGGTAAAGGTTGACTTGCTGATATTGACATCTGGCCCATGTACGGCTATGCCTTTGCTTCTGGCGTAGTTGACATATAAGGCAAGTACATTGTCGCAACCAAACTTCTTTTTACCTTGGGGGGTGTTGTTAATCAATGAACATAAGAACTCAATAGGGTAATTGAATTTAAGCCATAGTTCGGCGGTGGTGATAGCTGAATAGGCTACGGCATGGGAATTGCTTGTTATGATACCAGAAGATAGAATAAAGTTGTGGCAATCATTTTCAACTTCCAAATCATAGGTCTGTTCATATCCGTAGTATGAAACATCTTCTACCTTTACTGAGTATTCGCCATTTATTCCGTAAGCAACTATATCATCTTTTTCAGATAGTTCGTGTAAAGGCTTCATACCTTGTGTTGTTAGGAACTTATGATATATACTACAGATTTCTTGTGCGCCATTACTAAATAAAACCTTAAATAGGGCCAATTTACCATGGTCGTGAAGAGCAACAACCTTTGTTTCGTCAATACCATCATTCGTTTTGCATTGAACTATATCTCCAGGTTTAATATCTCTTAACTTTTTGATATATGGGGCGAAATCATACCAGCATGTGATTTCCGTGTTTTCGTACAAGGATTTATTGAAGCCGTAGCCAGCGAATGATTCCAAGATATGCCAGACCTTTTCGCCCTCTTCCACTGATATCTTTCCTGTTTTAGCAACGCCCTTGATGAATTTCTCTTTCAATTCCATAATAACTGAAAGGATCTTTTTGCCTATACCCTTTCTTAGCTTATTCGTTTCGGCAGGCGTAAATCCAGCCAATTCTCTGGCTATAAGCATCGCCTCCTCCTGGTAAATAATTATTGATCGACTCTCTTTTAGTAGCTCATTAAAAGCGGCTGGCGTGCTATTGTCAAAGTCTTCGCCTCTCTTCCTCTTAGCGTAAAGAAGGTGCATCCCCATGTCTTTAGGTCCGGGCCGAATTAGAGAAGTTAATGCGCTAATATCGTTGATACTTTCAAGCCCTATATCGTCAGCAATAGGTTTGGTTCCTGGGTTTTCTAATTGAAAGATACCGAGCAAGTCTCCTCTTGATGAAATCCTGATAGATTTTGCATCACTAAGTGGAATATCTTTTCTGGTCAATTTTATACCACAATTTTGTTCTATAAGTTTCACGCAATCAGATATTACCGTTAGTGCGGACACGCCTAAACAGTCAAATTTTACCAGACCAACCTTGCTTAATTCTGCCACATCGCCGGACTCTGCCCAAGCTGATACAATACGGTCCTCCTTGTCTCTTATGACTGGAATTTTACCGTTTAAGTCATTTTCGGATATGATAACGCCACCAGCATGGGTAGACATATTCTTAACTTGATTCCTAAGTACTTTTGCGTGAGCTAAGACTTCTGGATATTTGGTTAGATACTTGCACAATTCAGGGTGTAATTGCATAAGATGGTCAAAATCCATATCGTCCACAGTTACTGAGTGGGATTCGTCGCCTTCCTCAATGTCAAATTTGGCCAAACTATCAATGCTCTTTGTTACGGCCATTACCTCGTCCAATGGGAGGTTTAATGTTCTGGCTACATCAAGAATGACAGCTTTAGTTCTGTAGCTTTGATATGTGCCAATTGAACAAGTCTTATTTTCGCCGTATTTTGTAACGATATACTTCTTAACAAGATCTCGACATCTTGGATCGAAGTCTATATCAATGTCGGGGGGGTCCGTTCTTGATTCGTCCAAGAAACGCTCAAAAAGTAATCCATACTCTAATGGATTAATGTGTGTAATACCGATACAATATGATACCAAACTTCCGCAGGCCGAACCGCGACCTGGGCCAACGGCAAACTCACCAAAGTTGTCATTGGCATATTTTATGAAATCTTGCACGATTAGAAAATAGTCATTCCAGCCCATCTTAGTAATGACCGCCAATTCATGCTCTAATCTCTTCACATACTTTTCGTCATTGTGAAATCCAAATTTCTCTAATCCCTCAAACGCCTTATGTCTTAGGATTTGAGCACTGTCTATATTAATCTTCGGCAATTTGATTGAAGAGTCCAATTCAATGTCTTCGGCCATACAAGCAATGTCATGTGTATTCTCGATGCCAGACCTATAAACATCTTCCGGTATGACTTCCTTAAAATCAAATTTCTCGCCAGAAGTCGTGACAAATCCGTTGTCCCACAGTTCGTTCATCTGTTCGGCATTTCTGTAGTAAAGATTCTTAACGCTGAATTGCCAAACTTCTTCTGGATTTTCTTTGGCATCTTGAACTGTTTTACCACCGCGCATTAGCATCAACAAATCATGTGTCTCTGAATGCTCTGGCAATAAGTAATGAGAATCGCTTGTAATGATGAATGGAGCATTTACTTCCTTGCCTAATTGAACCAGCATCTTATTCATCTTAACTTGGTCTGGGAACTCAACAAATGGTAATTCAATGTAGAACTTAGAAAAATGAGCCTTGTAAAACTCATATCTCTCAATTGCCTTGTTGTAAAATTGAATGTCTCCAGTGCTGTCCCATTTCCATAAAAGTGAGGGCAAATCACCACTGAAGCAGGTTGAGGAACTGACTAAGCCTGAGCCCCACTTAATGATAGCTTCGTCATTGGTTCTGGGCGTGCGGTAGAAGCCGTTTAATTGGGCGTCATTGTGTATTTTTATCAGGTTGTAGAAGCCATCATTGTTTATGGCCAGCATTAGAAGGTGATTGGCGCCACTGAATTCTTTCCTCTTTTCTGGGTCTGGATCGCGATTAGGGGACCAATACATTTCAGAACCGAAGATAGGCTTAATACCGGCATCTTTGCACTGAATGTATTGCTTAACCCAACCTCCCAAGCTGCCGTGATTAGTGACAGAACAGTAATTGCGCTTTTGTGACTTGAGCAATGCAATCAAGTCTTCCATCTTTCCTAAACCATCGCGAAGACTATATTCGTCGTGGTGGTGAAGAGAAACGAAGGCGTCTGGCTTCTTGGTTAAGTTTGGAAGGCCGTTAATATCCAATGACCAAAACTTTCTTGAGATAGGCTTGCCAACCTGTATGACATGGTTTGCATTGATGAGGGCTATTTCATTTAGTATTGGGAATCCTTCGCGAGGCCAAGTAACACAGACTTCGTGCTTAGAGATTTTCATTTTTAGTAAGTCTGGTTTTATATCGTAGGAAATATCTGGCTTGATAATGAGAATATCCTTGACATGCTTTATGCCGTCTTTTATGGAATACTTATCGTACAGATTTTTTAGAGTGGTGATTTCCATTTTCAGTTCCTATTGTTGACTGCGCAATTGCCGTAAAATGTTGGGAGGTTTTCTGGGAATGAATTTTCGTATGACCAAAGGTATTCTACGCCGGTCATGCCATAAAGAAAGGCAATCGTATCTACAACGCCATGCTCTTTGTGGGTGGCAACAGCAAATCTTAGCTTTTCTTGTGGCAATGTAATACAATTAGTTATATTGCCAATTACTGGATAGTATTCTGCAGCCTTAAAAAGTGAGATATGTTCCCTTGAGAATATCTTGGCCGCTGTTTGTGGTAAGCAGACAAGACATTCATCTTTTCCGTCGCGAAGCCGATTCTTGCTTAGTATTCTGTTATAAAAGAATGAATATCCAATTGGTTTATATACGAGATTTACTACAGGGCAATTTAGCTTCATGGTGTAGGCCATTCTACCAAAACAGTCGCCATTTAGCTTTTCGTCATATTTTAGTAATTTATCAGACTTAGATTCGTGTTTTGTCTTGGTCCTAAAATTTATACGGTTTTTCCCAAAGAAGTAATCTAAGGCGCCAATGGCAATGGTATCTTTTGATATTTGAGAAACACAACAGTTGGCAAAATTGTTGCCGTTTATGAAATTGGTTAGGTTATCAGAATTGTGGTAAAAATCTCCAGCAAGCATACATACTGATGGATTAGTGCCAAAATCTTGTTCGTATTCTTCGTTCTTGTCTTTATATCTTACCTTTACTTTCCCATATTTTTTTCTTACACCAGAAAAAGTCCCGGCCATAGCGGCTACTTGTCTTGGAAGTATAGATTGCTTTTTATCATTTATATTTATGACAGTAAGATCGTCTTTTATATCAGCAAAGAGAGAAAAATCAATCGGCTCAATATTCTTATTTCTAAAAATCCAAGCCGATTGATTTATCTTATCAACAGACACAAAGACAAATTCAGTATTATCTTTCATATGAATTTAAGCCTTTGTGTCTTTGTTGATTACTTCAGGTTTTCAAGAAGCGTAGCAAAGGTCGCCTCACTCTTGGTAGATCCGCATTCTCCAAGGTCAATAACAGCCTTGGCCACTTCGTCGGCGCGGTGATGGATTGAATCGCGGAATCTGCAATAGATCTTACCAATTGCAATCATCGGCTTATTGGCAAGATGGTTTTCGGGATCGAAGCCCTTAACCTTTTTCATCTCCACGACCAAGCTATTGATGAATTTGACGGATGCCACATATTCTTCCTGGAACTGCTCAAAGGTAAACTCCGAGTTCCAAGTAATGGCGGCACTCCAGAAGCCCTCAAGGTTGTTGTAGGTTGTCAATTCATTGTTCTTCCTACGAGAAACAGGGGAAACATCGAAGGCAATCGACTCCAATTCCTTGCGGGTTGCCAGATAAGTACAGAAAGAACGCATACCAGCCTTATTCTTTGCTGAGTTCTCGTACTTGACCTTTGAGCTTGCGTCATCATCACCATCCACACCACGGAGAACAGAATGGGCAGCCTTTTCAAGGGTTCTGGTGATACGGCTTGAATTTGCGAAGATAGTTCCGTCCCTTGCCTCACAAAGCGTCTTGCTAATGGAATAGACAGGGATTTCAACTTCCGAGCCATAAGCCAAAGCAAGGAATGCGGCACGGTGACGGCCACTTGAGCACTGAAGGGGAACTTCTGCCGAGTCTGTGATTTGGTCAACCTGAATGGGGTTGTGCATCAATCCAGCTTCAATGATGGCAATACCAACCTTCTTTAGCTGGTTTTCCTCAAGCGGCGCATTTGAATGGATTGAATTGATCTTTGGCATCAATTCGTACAACCTATTTAGGATGGCGGAGTCAGTGTTTGGCTTCTCGGTAAAGATAGGAATATCTCCAATCTTCATCTTTGGGCCAATGTGACGCCCAACCAAAGTTTTAATTGGCGGGAGCTTGTCCTTACCGGCAGCCTTTAGGACAGAACCGATGAACTTGTCAATAGGCAAACGCTTGGCCTTTTCAATATTCTCCTGCGTCCGAGCCGCTGGAATAACCACAGCAGGGGCTACAAAGGGCTTCCTGGGCTCAACAGATGCCTTGCCCGTCTCAGGGGCCGGGTCTTCGGTTTGAGGGGCTACAGGGGCCGTTTCAAGGGCCTGTTCTATATCGGCAGCATCAGGGTTTGCAAAGGGAGAAGTCTTTTCCGCTTCATCAAAGTTATCGAAGCTGTCAAAAGCGGCCTTCGAAGCCTTATCAATGTCTCTTACTTCCTTGAGGGCGATAGGTGTCTTAGCGTCTTTCATAATGTATCCTTTTTATTTGGATTAGCTTTTCGCGATATTGTCAAGCATATGTTGACAAAGGTTAAATTGCTTTTCTGGATAAGTGCCGTAATAGAACTTATTTGCGAATAGCATAGAGTCTTTAGGGAACTGTTTTATTGCTGCCATATTATACCAGCATTGTGCCTCTTGCAGCTTGTTAGAAATGAAAGAAAGATCCCCAAGTAGGCAAAAATTTTCGGCGAATCTATCATCTTCTACGCAACAAAGTATGGCCTGTTCTTTAGCTCTGGTGAGGTCGCCAATTTCTTTGTAGCATAGTGCCGTATAAAACCTTGAGAAAAACCGTTCTTCTTTCCAATCGCAGCAAGAAAGGTGTTTGTTGTAATAAGATATTGCTGATGAAAACTTGCCCAATTCACGGAAAGAGTTGGCAATATAGAAATAAAGCCTTGACGAACCACCATTCTTAGATAGGTCACTCAGCATTATTTCAAGGTTTCTGTGGACTGATGAATCTCGTCCTTTTACTGGAAGGTGTTCAACGGTGACATTACTTAGGTGAACAATGGCAGGAGGGAGTTTTAGAAATTCGTGGCAACTATGTTCTTCGTCAAATTTAATGTCAAAGAAATTGGTGAACATTCTGTATTGGCGATAGTATGTTTTGCCATATTTGATATTGAATGAAAATCCTACGGGTTCATGTGAATGCGTATCAAATTCTTGAAATTCTTTAACCTTGGCTTTTATTTCGTCAATATTTGAACTGGAAATATAATCGTCTGCGTCAAACCAAATAATGAACTTTCCTGAACATTTACTTATACTTTCATTTCTTGCTTTGCTAAAACTAAAGTCGCAAGTTGGGGTATCTTCGTTAAATAACTTAGAACTGTAAAATTTTACTTTTTCGTGAGATTCTGCAATTTCTTTTGTCTTGTCCGTACTGCCAGTGTCTACAATAATGATTTCGTCGGCCAAACCTTTTAAGCAGGTAAGAAAACGAGAAAGTACGGCTTCCTCGTTTTTGACAATCATAGCAACTGAAATTAGTATGTTATTTTTCATTCTTTGTCTCGATTTTATTTATTAGGTATGAAACAACTTCTTTTCTAACGCCACGATTGTTGGCTTCAATCTTTATAAAGTCGGCTGTGTCAATCGCTGTCTCTCTTGCCTTATTAATTACGGTGCTAAAACTTTCTGGATTGAACTTTGCCTTATCCCTGATTTCTTCAATGGCTGTTCTGCCAAATACATCTTTACCGCTTTTAACCGATTTGAGGACGATTTCTTGAATGTCTAATGGTTGGCCGAACTTACCCTCAATAAGTAATATCTTTGGCACTTTATCTATTTCATCAATTCTGCGTCTGGCCATACTTCCAGGGTTGCAAAAAGTCGTCTTACCTATTGTGTGCGTATCAAATCCAGTGTGTAAATCGCCGGAAAGCACCAAATCGTAATTTTCGCCAACCTTATCTGTCTTTATAACTTCGAAGGCGTGCATTTTGTCTGACAGTAATGAGTGAGACATCAATACTTTGACCTTCCCCTCTACTGTCGGCTTGATGGCAGCCACTTCCAATACATTATCCCATACATGTGACGCAGCTATGTAAAAATCCCCCAGAATTAACGGGTCTTTTATAACTTTGAAATTTTTGCAATGTCTTATAAGCATAGATAAAGAAGAGGACTTAATCGTTTCTGGGTTGTATCCATTAATATCATGCTGCCCAACTATACAATAAGTTTTCAATTTGCTTTTGCCTATAACATCCATTATATCGCCAATCATATCAAAAGAGAATACTTTGTGCGAATTGAACATATCTCCGCCAAACAGAACAAAGTCGCAGTTGTTTTTTTCTGCCACTTCATATGTCTCTCTTAATTTATTTAGCAATGCCTCTGTAAAGTCATCAATTCGGTGTCTTGGTGGCTTACCGGCAAAATGAATATCAGTGTAGAAAACAAACTTGCTCATTTTATCTCTCCAAAACGATGGCCATATCGGGGACGCTACTTGCCATACACTTTAACTTAAATCCATTTTTTAGCAATATTGATGAAAGCCACCAATCCAAAGAAACCCTAATCCCGTTGGCATGATAAACTCTGGCAACTATACAAAAAGTCTTGGCGTTGGCATTAAGAGCAAGATTTATTGTTTTTTCTATTTTATCCATATACTCTTTGGTATATTTTTCTTGAGCAATGTCCAGGCTTGACTCGCTAAATACAGAAGAGCCATAATAGGGAGGATGAAGGATAGCTCCGTCAATATCGCATGTCGGCCCAACTCTTGTTGAGTCGTCTATAATTACTAAATGGTTTGTTGAATATATATCTTGGGCTATAACATCTATATTGAATCTTTTACCTATGGCGATACTGTTTCCTGAACCAGCGAAGGCATCCCATACAATACTGTCTGGCTTGATATGATTCTCCAAAAACCATTCAGTTAGAAGGGGGTTAACTTCGCCCTTGTATATATCAAACCCACCCATATCGGCAATGATAGCTGCATCTTTTCTTTTGGCCTTCCACCAAGAGGGCGGTTCCATTTCAGATGGGTTGGAGTTAAAGTATTGCATTTATGTCTCCTATGATTGAAGCAAATTTGTATTTCAGTAACAAATCTACCAATGGCTTTCGTTCTTTTTTGGCTATTTTTTCAATATCTGGTATATCTACTACCATATCCATTTGTTTTAATGACTTGGCCAATCTTACCTTACTTTCAGATGCCAAGAAATTAACCTCTCTCTTAAGTAGTTTCTTTTCTGGCTTTGCTTTTATGAACTTATCTATGTTCTCTATGCTGCCATGTTCTTTAATATGCTCCATGGCCGTTTTTAGGCCCCATTGATCTATGCCATGGATATTATCGCCATCGTCACCCATTAACGCTCCAACCTCAACCCACTGTGATGGGGTAATGCCAAAGTGTTTCATTATATAGGCTTCGTCAACAACTTTATCATTCATTGAATCGTATATGGTGGTGTTCTTGTCTACGACTTGATAGAAGTCTTTATCGGATGACACTATGATGTTCTTACCACCAATTTGCGAATTGTTTCTAGCATATGTGTAAATAACATCATCTGCTTCATAGTCGTAGACCCTAACTTGTTGTAGAGACATAAATTTAAGCATGTCTTTGAGAGGACCATACTGCTTATTCATATTCTTTATTTCGTCGGGGACTTCTTCGTCTTTCTTTATTCTATTGGCTTTATAGGCGCTGTCAATTATTTTAGCTTCAACTCCAGCCTGAGATTCTTCTATGCGTCTTTTTGATTTAGAATCCCAAGCTACGATAATATGATAGAAAGGGAAGTTTTTCTTTAGGTGAATAATGCTTTGTATGAAACCAAACATCATGCCTGTTGGAAAAACTTCGCCTTCCAACTCACAAGATAAATTCCTGTGAGTCCAATTAACCCTATGGGCCAAATTGTTGCCGTCAACCAACAACAACTTCATTGGGAAATTGGCCATTTTATACCTCTACCTCGCTGGTGTCATCTTCTTCATCGTCTTCATCGTCTTTGGCCTTTTTAATCTTTACTGGGCGGCGAGTGATTTCATCTTCTTCAATCACTGGCTTTTCATCCTTTTCCTGCCCACTTTCAATCGCCTTGGCCAATCTTGCCTTGATGTTTTCAACCAGAGCCTCATTCTCCTTGAACAGATTGATAAGGCTTGGGCGTCCCTGTATTTGTTCTCCGTTCTCGCCAAATACAAACCAGCCACCCTTTTTCTTGATAACCTTGTATTTAATAGCGCTCTCATACAAATCCGCCCACTTATCAATACCAACACCAAAGGTAATGATAAAATTGGCTGTCTTATATGGGGCGGCAGTCTTATTCTTTCTGATAGTAGTCTTGACCTTATTGGCAACAACAATGTCGCCTTCCTTCTCGCTACCAATTCTGATAATCTCAATACGCACAGAGGCATAGTGTTTAAGCGCTCTACCACCAGGAGTTGTAGAGGTATCCCCCCAAGCCATGCCACCAATTTTATCCCTTAGCTGGTTGGTACAGATAATCGTACATCCGGCCTTAGCGGCTTCGGCATTGATAACACGAAGGGCAGATGAAAGCAATCGTGCCTGAAGACCAACTGTCTGCTTGCCGATTTCGTTCTCTTTTTCAACTTCTGGAACTAATGCCGCGATAGAGTCCACGACAATTAGTTTGACACCTTGAGATAACAGTTCCCTTAAAATTCCAAGAGCCTGCTCGCCGGTATCTGGCTGGTTAATTAAAAGTTCATCAACCTTCACTCCGATATTCTTAACATATTGTGGGTCAAGAGTGTGTTCAGCGTCAATAATAGCACAGACTTCATCGGGGTATTTCTTTTGGTATTCACCAACGATGTGGTATACCAAAGTAGATTTACCGGAACTTTCAGAACCATATACTTCTGTAATTCGTCCTTCTGGAATTCCACCTCCCAGTGCTTCATCTAAAGAGGCACTACCAGATGAGAATCGTGAGATTGGCACGATGGCGTTGTTACCCATAAAAGTAAGGCCATTTTTATCTTCACCGCCCCATGCAGGATTCTTATTAATTGCCCCGCAAATCTTCTTCAGCATTTCTTCTTTTTTAGTATTCATTATTTGACCTTATTCTTCTTGACTATTTCTAAGCATGGCTTTAGGCCAGGGCAATTCTGACATTCTTCGACGGTTTCGTCTGCCGTTCCATAACAAATAAATTGGGTAAAAGGAACAACGCCACCCGAATCTGCTTTAATCTCAACCATTTTCGCCGGTACTTTTTCTGGCTCCTTGGTTTCAATTTTTGCGACTGGGGTGGCGTTTTCTTTAATGTCTGGCGTTAGCTTTTTTTTTCGTCGTCATCGCCGAAAGGCAAGTTTTCGTCATCATCGTCGCCTAAGTTAGAAAGCAAAGCCTTACTAACTTTAGCCGCAACCGGGGACGGTGCTGCAACCTTAGTTTCGGTTTCTTCTTCGCCAAGGCTATTCTCATACGATTCCAACATATTACGAAGGTCCGAATGAAGGCTCTTAACGATCAACGCTGGTTCGGTCTGCTTATCGAAGAACTCCTTAAGGTCGTGGAGTTGCATTGCGCGTTCCTCTTCGGTAAGGGGAGTTTCGTGCAAAGTCTTGTTCTTGAAGGCGGCCCTGGCAGTGTAATTGGTTCGTGCGCCCTTGGTTTTGGTCACAACGATATCAATACCCTTTTCTGGGTCGGAAGCCTCGCATCCGATTTGCTCAAAAATGCCAAGAATACTCTTTAGCAATTCTGTTCCAATGGATGCAATCTTGTATCCCTTAACCTTCTTTTCCGCGCCATCAGCACCAACCTCGATAATGTAGGGATCCTTTCGGTCAATAACATTCCAACGAAGAGCGCTTCTGGGGCGGCAGGTGGCCTTAATCCAGTCAAGCTGGGTAACGACCTCGGGTTCAAGTACTACGCCGTTAGCCTTAGCCATTCTGATAGCTTCTTTGGCCGAATTAAAGAGCTTGCAGACAGGACATGACTGCACATCGGTAGGAGACTCCGTTTCAATGTCCCAATCGCCACAGTTGATTGACTTCTGAATCTTATCGGCTGGCTTGTTGGGGTTCCAAACAAATGCCTCGTTAGGGCACAAACCACGATTCTTGGTTGTGGGACTTGGGGCAATAAAATGCGTCCTAACTTCAAGGGGAGTTCCAACCAAACGAATGGTGTTATCGCCATCAGACCAGTTGTGGAAAATACCCTTAACACGGGCTTTGGGTGTGTAGTCGTTTTTCTTTTGTAGTTTCTTCAATTTGGCCATTACATCATCGCTCATTTTTATACCTCTTATTGTGTGTTACTTTATTAGTCGCTTTTAGGCTTATATATCCACAACGACAATTTGTGTATATCGAACTAAATTAACGCTTTAGCACTAACTTTCGCTCTCCTTTATGATACTCTTCAAGTCGGCTTCTTTTCTCTTCAAATATGATGATTTTTTATCTTCAGTATCTTTATTACTACTAAAATTTGAACTGGCCATTTTATCGTCGTCAATCAATGCGCCATAGGGTTTGAATGAGTAGCCCTTTTGACCCCAAGCTGTGTACCAAATCTCAAAGGTGTCGCATTGTTCTTGGAGTTCTTCAAGTTCCTTATTCATTCTTTCTCGGTCTGCCGCGTAAATCCTGTAATATTCATTTTCAACGGCCTTTTGGGATATTTTCTGGTCACTTTTGCGTTTTATTTCCGACATTTTTACGCAAGAGTGGGAGTGTATTTCATTTTCAAGGTTTTTAATCTTTCTTTGGATATCTTTTAGTATTTCACCGTAATAAGCAACTCCGGCTGGATGTGCAGCAATATGTTCTGCTAAGTTGAATTCGTTAAAGTGAAGCAACTTGGGAGATATTTCTGACAGTTTAATTCCGTCAATTTCTAACTCGCCACATCCTTCGCAGGCTTGTTTAATATCCTGCACCAGTTTTCTAAAATTATTCATGGGGCGTCCTTATATTTTTGCTGCAACTCTTCTATTATATTCCTCAACTCTGCAATATTTATAGAGTTGGAAGAGAAATTCTTAATAGCTTCAAGACCTTTTTTGTCATTATGTTTCCTGTAAATAATCTTGGCGCTCGTAGACAACTCTTGCAATTCCAAACTTTCCTTAATCTTCTTCCTACGAGAATCTATGTCGGCTTTTTTCTCAAACAATATTTTTTGAAGTACCCATCCGCCACAGACTAACTTTACGCCTACAGGGGAAAACTTAGGGTTCTCTTCTATAAATTTCCCAAAAATCCAATCGAGAAACTCTTGCGTAGTGATAAGGTTGTCTTTTAATTTCCTGCAAAGAATGTCAATAATTTTGATATCCGCAGGACTGAATGCTGAGATATATTCTGTCCCATATTTTAACTGGAATTTCTCCTTAAACACGGCTATGAATTCTTTACAACTCTTATTTCCTATTTTCCTCTCCGCCATTGGTACAGATTTGGTGTTTGATGCTCTTAGTAGGGATTCGTTTAGCAAATCTAAATAGGTGGAAACAGTAGGGTCGTCCATTATATTAAACATACTCGCATGAACCCTAAGCCAAAATGCAAACAGTTCATATTTATTGGTGTTAAGTGGGGTTCTTTCTCCCTCTATCGTGTCATCATTTTCTTCATTCTTTTTTTCAACTGGCTTTTTGCACTTACCGTTAAGTAGGCCCAAAATTGTGGCACTTGTATCTTCTTTACTATTGCTCATTTGAAAAAATCCTTTAGTCTCTCATGTAGTTGTGGATTATCTATGGCTATAGCCGCCAAGACAGCATCCTTTTCGCCACGCTCCCTTATAACATTGATAGCTTCGTTCCTTAACTCTAAATAGGGACACTTCAGTAGGGGAATGATTATTTGTACATTCCACCCGTCTCTTTTCCCGATTAACCTTAACAACTCCAGAGCCTTTTTATAGTCCATGGGCTGTAACAACATTTTAGCAATTACTTCAGCATCGCCATGGACAGCTACGATCTTTATCACAATGTCTTTTATAATAGATTTACTGTGCCCCATGTATTTCAATAATGGGGTGACATCAACTGGACCGGTACATCCTGCAATTCTATTTGCCATGCCGAAGTTGGGAGTTCCTTTCCCAATGTCTTCTGCCAATTGCTTTACCCACACATCAGTTAGCCTTATTGCCATTAAAAAACTCCTTTAATAAAAGTATTAGGACCGGAGGTAGATCTTGACTGTCGAGGCAGTCCCTAAGTTCTCCAATGTTACTAATGTTCATTGAAGATAATAGCTTCATATGTGTTTTGGTTATTTTAGGTATCTGAGATAGCCAAGAGTACTCCATTGGCGCATTGTATCTAACTTGGTCTTTCAGCTTACTTATAATCATCTTCACGGTAAGATTGTCCTTAAAAATCTCAGACAAAGCTCGCTCTATCCTTGGGTAATCAGATTTCAAATTCCTAACCGAGTTTTCTAAACCCTTTATTTTTCGGCCAGTCAAAAGACAATGCCAAGATAGACAAGAAAATTTCGATGCACTACCAATGTCAAGGCTATACTTCTCCAACAGACAAGATAAGTCGCTAAACGCCTCCTCGGCCTCTTCACTAAGATATCCAACATTCCTTTGGGATTCGTCTGATATATTACCAATAGCCCACGCTAATAGTTCTTCTTTTATGGGCGTTTTTTTCTCTATGGTGGTAAAGTTTTTTTGCCATGAAAATACTTCACCAGGGTAGAAATAGAAATCGCACGAAACAATACCAATTGGTGTTATACTATATTGTCCACCAATTTCTTTTATACAACAATTTTCCAACAAATTTATTAGACATTCTTTTATAGGCAATGTTTTACTTTGATATTGTAATAGGGTTTTATCAAGCCATTTGGTTATCTTAGTTTCGTCACACTTACCGTCCCTCATAAGTGGCAATAGGTTGAAGGCTGCGTCAACAGTATCAGACAAAGACGATTCAACTGGAGCAGGAGCCCCAAAGATAGCATCCTCTGAGAACTTTGTAGTGCGGTCTGAGTCAAATATTATGACATTTCCGTCTGCTCCATGCCCGCGACCACAACGGCCCGCCATCTGTCTTATTTCGGAGGTAGAGACATATTCATCAAACCTTTTAGTTCCTATGATTATTACTTTGTCGGCCAAGGGTATTTCCTCTCGTATAAGTTTGTATCTCGGATATACTCTTCATGGCATTCTTTACATTCATCACAACAATAATCTAATTTGCTTAACTTACTACACCATTTACATTCAACTATGCTTTTGGTTGAGTTTATATAGTTAGTTATTTCTGCCGGAACTTTGTCCATTATCTGCTTTAAATATTTGACTCCATCTTCCAGTTTATCGCCATTGTTGTTTCTATTTGTGTTCAAAGGACTCGGATGGAATAACGGCAATACGGGTATCTGATATCTTTCAGAGATTATAAGTTGACCGCTATACTTTGATATTCCGGTTAGTCCTGTAATCTGGAACAAGGCTGTTGATCCAAGAGTGACAATTAGATATGGGTTTACCAAGTCAATTTCGCTTTGTAGAAAAGGCTGACAGTTGTGAATCTCATCCCTTTCTGGTTGTCTATTCTCAATCGTATGACACTTTACTATGTTGCTAAAGTAAAACATTGCCCTACTGAGTCCATGCTTCTCTAACATTCCAACAAATATTTTACCAGACATCCCCATAAATGGTTCTTTCTGTTTTACCTCGTCTAATCCAGGGTTTTGTCCGATAACCATTATTTTTGACTTTAGGTTCATATTGGAGAATACATTGGATATGTTTTCGCCATCAACCTTTACACCGCCAATCGGACACTGCCGACATGAAATACAAGAACCTTTAAGTTTGTGCATATCTGTTGTTGCGGCAGATTCTGTTTCCGTTTGCCACCATTTGTTCAACATCATTTGAGATTTACCCCGGTAGAAAGTGTAGAAGTGCTTATAATTACATTAAGGTTGGAATCACATTGAGAGAATAATTCTTCAATTTTCTTGCGTTCCTTTCCAGATAAAGATCCATTATGAAACAGGCTTTTAATTTTTTTCTTTCTTAGTTCGTCGTTTATGTATTTGCCGATTTTCTTTGAATGCACGAAAACGATTATTTTCTTGTCTTTTGGCGTTTCCTTTATCTTTTCTAATATTGCCTTAAATACTTCATAGTAACCATAAGGAAGCGGCTCAAACTCATAAGATATATAGTTTGGCCGCCATGATGAGTTGATAGATTTAGTACTTTTGCCGTTTAAGTGCTTCAACCATTTGGCGATTTCAATATTATTACCTATCTCAGCGGAAACTAAAACAAGTCTCGCAGAAGGGTTGATTGTTGAAGCCCGAATGATGGCGGACTCCAATGCTGCCCCACGGCGTTTGGTTGAGAGAATATGCGCTTCATCTGCAACTATGGCGCCAACATCCCTAAACCATTCAGGGTAGTTTCTGGTCTTAGCGTCAAAGGATTCAATCGTCATTATTGCCATTCTTGACTTGAAGAACTTATCCTTGTCAAAATCTCTATCTCCGCAGACTATGACGGGATGGTTCTTTTTAAATTGCTCGTCCAAATGCCAATCGTCGTACTTTTCTTCAGCCAAGCTTTTGAATGGGCAAATATATAACAACTTTTTATTGTCAGTCTCTGTGTGAAATCCAAAGATAGCTTCAATTATCGCCGTTTTACCAGAAGCTGTCGGCATTGATATTACCAAATTAACATCCTGGTCTGCTGATTTTACGGCTAATACTTGAGCTTTATTGAATTCATCAAAAGGAAACTTACGGTAAATAAAATCAGATGTCTTCATTCGCCAATATCGCCAAAACATGTGATGCAACAACAGTCGAGTCCATAAAAGACGAAACCTTATTGATACACTTGCCATCGCTCCAGGTTGGCAATTTAATCATCATTTGCTCACCAACATCTGGAATGATAATGGTCAGTGCTGGTTCATCGTCAGATTCCTCTCTCTTAAAAACAATTCTCCTTGCCACTTCATTTTTTTGATCCTTAAAGATAAACAAGGCGCTGGCCAAGATAGAGACAAATTCCTCAACAGCCGTCTTCTGTTGGCCCGTATCATCGTTCTGTACGCTCTTCCTTAGTGCCATCCGTCTTGCCGTTACATTGGCACATTCACGGTTAATATCGCATATGCTGCACTCCTTGGCTTGCTCTGAATAGTTTCCTAAGCATGAGCCAGCTTTAAGGTTAGACAAAGGCTTAATATTGGATGGGTCTAACATAACACTAATTACTTTTTTATCCTTCATATATTTTACTCCTGAGATATGGAACCACGACTGAATTATAAACTCTGTTGACTCTGGCCACACTTAGCCCACTTTCTTCGGCTATTTTCGTACAAACTATTTTATCTGGAATCACAATGCCATTTTCAGGATCTCCAAATATGGCAGATAAAACATCATAACACTTTGGGTTGTCCTCAAATAGACACTTTATGCAATGGTCTATAAACTCTTTGTAATGGTTATCCTCGATAAAGATACCATCCTCTATTTTGTTGGTAAGCTCGCCATCTTTATCGTCAAGTGGCTCAACAAACATATTTCTTCGTTTCTGTATCTTTCTTGTGTAGTAAGAAAGACAAACACTCTTACATATTATACCAATGTAATACCCAATCTTACTTTTTGTATGGTCAAAATTGCGAGTCCTTTTCCTGATGGCCAGAAAGCACTCTTGCATAATATCGTTATACTCACATCCAAATAACATTCCCTTTTCTGTCATCTTATTAATGTGGAAGTGGACCAATTTCTTGTACTTCTCATGGAATATATGCTCTATGTCAACCCCGCTTTGGCTGAAAAACTCCAACATCTGTGGGTCATGTAGTGTTATTACCAATCCGGCATTATTAATCGGAAGTCTATCTACGCCATTGATAATTCTATTGGCAATTGATAGTTCGTCTATATCATTTTGACTCAATACTACAATTATGTCTGGATTGTTTAGTATGTGTATTAAGTCATGGCTTACTACGGGAAATCTTTCAATCATATTATTAATACCGTCCGTTATTGTCTAAAGATTCTGATAATATTTTTGAGATTCGTTCTCGGTCTATATTTTTAGGGTCTATTCCCCAAGGAAGGATTGCTTCAGTTACGGCGAAATTGTTAGATAGTTCTTTCTTCACTTTTCTACTTGTCTCGTATCCAGCGTTGTCACCGTCAAACATCGTGAATATGTGTTTGGGGTTCTTGGCACACAATAAGAATGTTTGCTCCTTTGTAATTCCAGAATGTAATACGCCAACAGCATAGAAGCCTTCCTGCGTTAGCTTCATCACATCCCTCGACCCTTCTACAATTATCAAGTTCTGACAGTTGACCGGAACATCATCTATGCCAAATAAATATTCTCTTAACTTGAATGGCTCTGGAGGATATAGAATTTTATTGTAGTCTCCCTCTTTCTCGGAAGGATGTGTCTTTATCCATTTATCTTTACCGCCAATGTCTAAGGCGCAAAATCCGTATATGGTTTTGTTCAGGAAAAATGGTATTACAACTCTATTGTTGTACCAGCCATAAGTCATCTGGAAACACTTAAACTTGTCTACTGTACTTTTCTCTATATTGGTTGGCTTTTTGTTTGGCGGAAACATGAAATACTTGTATCCGTTTTCTAACATTACTCGCGACTTGATACCATCCTCTACCATTTTAATATAGGAAGGTTTATCAGTACATATTTTTTTCTCAGGTTTTTTATGGTCCTTTAACCCCATTATTTTATTTGATAAGGCGGCCAATTGCAGCTTATCAATCGTTTCTACGCCTGTTAGCCATTTGACTGCTTCATCAGGCGAAACATCCAGCAGGCGGGCTATGGTGAACACAAGGTTGCTACCCCGACTTTCTGTCAGGCAGTTGGTTTTGCCGCTGACCTTATTACAAGACCATTTAGGATGGCTTGGGCGACGCTTAACAAATAGGTGGTGGTCTGGACAAAAGGTCCAAATTTCATCACCATCTTCTTTTTCAACATCCAAACTAATCCGCCTTAAAACATCTGGTATGTTAATTGACGGCATGAGCCAAGAAATGTCTTTATATCTAGCATTTTCCATTTCTCGTTTCAATGAAAAATGATAGTCATGTTCTTGGCTCATGGGACAATCCGCCAATAATGTTTAATCAATATATTACAGAGGGACTTCGGGCGCCAATGGTTCGTAAATCTCTTTACCGGCACTATGATATGCCGTAATGAAATTCGTTTCCCTAACATTTTCACTATTCTTATCTATGGCGGAACGGATTGAATTGATCGCCAATGACATCTTTTCAACGGCACAAACCAAGATGGCTCCAACCGTTAGGCAAGCATCTTCTTTGGCATTAACAATATGCAACAGCTTATTGTTGACGATCTCATTTGCGGGGAGATTGTTTGAGGCCATCTTCTTGATATTGAAAATAACTCTTGAAGTCGCCATGGCAGCACGGCCAACAAGTTTTCCATTGTCCGTTTCTACTACAATTACGCCGTCAAGTTTGTAGCAATCGGCATACCCAACATTTCTAAGTATCATGCCAGTCAAATAAATGGCGGCGTCTTCCTGAGAAATACCGTTATTGTCAACCATGGCCACCAAAGACTTCATGCAAGATACGGTATGCTTGAACAATCCGGAGGTACATGAAAGTGGCCCGCTCACAAAGAGTGGCACTTGCATAAACTCATTCTTAAACTTATTGGTGAAAACCGCCTGTAGCAAGGAATGGCAGTGCTTAATATTGACATTTTCAGAAGTGGAGATTGATGTAAGGAACTGTTCAAAGTATTCCTTATCAAAATTGAAAGTATCACTGATGGCAATAAAATTACTCAAATCGTCGGGCTTCTCGGATGGTAGGATGTTCTTGCAAACAATCTGGGGCGTTCCTTGGTATTCTTCAACAGAGGCAATCATCCCAATATAACCAGGCACGGGGAAATCCAATGGTAGGACGCCCCAATATCTTACCATGCTCTCGCCAGAATTGTCGCGGACATATAAGTCAGTATATTCCCTGTTATTCTTAGCAGTCTTGACGGTGGCCTTTGAGAGATAATAAATACCCTCTACTTCTTGACCGACCTTAACTTTACAAATCTTAGTGTGATTCATCTTTATCTCCATATTGTGAAACTATACTTTTCATAATTTGCCCGAAAGTTTTACGACAGGCTAATTTATGCGCTAATTGGCTTATTTATGGCTTAATTATTCAGGCTTATTGTTTTGGCCATTTTCTCCGTTTTGTCCGGCGAAAAATGCCTCAATTACTTTATTCTTGACAGCTTCATCATACGCCGCCGCAAACCACCGTATCTTATTTGTAATATAATAGGTTTTTAGTAGGTATGCAATGGTCATAAAGAATAACGAAAAGAGAACATAAAACATAATAAAATTGGGCTCTGAAACAAAGATAAGGGTCGTCAATGAAGTTATTATGTAAAGAGCGCAAGATTTGATGGAATTTGATATTAGCATTATGTACATGAAAAAATTGCCATCTCCATTGTTTAATATGATGGGATGATAAAGTACAGAATCGCTTCTAAAAAATCTCATAAACCAAAAGATTAACAGTCCACATAAAATGGCTGAGGCATATATCGCCACCATCCAATTCCCTACTACATAATTAGGGAGTCCATTGTAACTGGCAGTAAAAGCTGTCAATGCTCCCCATAGTAAACCTAAAAATGGGGCTATAGTTGCAACAAGCACGGATAGCTGTTGGCTTAGGGAAAGAGCGCGATAATATTCCAGTAATTTATTGAAGTCCATGTATCTCTTTCATTTTGGATATTACATACTCAGCGGGATTGCTTTCTGCCAGTTTCCATTGACTATTCCATAATTGTGGCCTGATAATGCCTTTACCCTTGTAAGCATTAAACTTGTCTATTACCTTTTGGGTATCATCTATTAAAATGTGTGCCGGATTAGCCAAACCGAATTTATCATTGACAAATATAACTTTTCGGATATCAAGTAACGGTAGATTCTTACGAACCCACGCTCTCTTGCCATCACAGCATGAACCATAATTTTCATCTGGTGGTGAAGTTGCAATATAAACATTGTCAACGCCAACTAATGATTGTGCCATCCAAAAGACTTCAAGCGTTCCGTCCAAGATGGGTAAGTTTTCCCAGAAAGAGGATGGGATTGTCTTAAAATCAATTTCGGATGGAAATACGCCATATCTGTGGCTATAATCTATTGGTTTTCCAGGTGCAGGCGCTTCCAACTTCTGTCCACGGCTCTTTAATAGCTTAACCATGGGATTCACAAAATCACAACAAACTCCATCCATGTCTACATAAATGTTCTCAATTGGCATGTTATACCTTGTTTTTGTTATTATAATGCTGGTGGTAATACTATCGTGCCAGCGTTGGGGTTTTGTATATTAAAACCAGAAAAAATTAATATGTGCTACAATTATTTACTTCAGATTTACTATTAGGCTTTTATAGTTTACCACAGTCTGCAGGTATTCAAGTTTCTCAGATATTGCAGATAAGACATCTTTATTGCATATGGGTTTGTCTGTCTTGATTGTAAATTCTTTTGTTTGGTCGCCAACTACAATTTTTATGGTAGTTGTCATATATTACTTTGGACACTTAATTATTTCAACATCTGTGGCTTCAAATAAAATTGGAGTTACCGTGTTTAATGAAATAATATCTCCAATATCTATTTTATTAAACTTCTCCCTGTCAAATTTTACCGCAATTATTTCACCAGTTACATTATTTTTTAGTGTGCATTCGTATTGCCCACAATTACCAAACATACGATAGACGGTGAAGTATTGTTTCATCTGTGCCTTAAATTATTAGTTGTTTAGCCAATCCTTAATTTTTTCTATCAGCGTTTTCTCCTTAGTTACTATACGCCAATTATCACAGAATTCGCAGTACTCAGATGATAAGAACCTTACTGAATAGAAAAACCCTCGATAATCTCTCTTACCATCTGAGAGAAATTCGCCATGATGTTTTCTGACAAGACTTAGAAATTCCTGCAGATTCTTAGCAGGAATATTGTCTTGGAAAACAACAAAACTTTCTTTTCCATTGGCTTTTGGGTTCATTTTATTTCGTATTCTAAGTTTTTAGGCCAAATCTTCATATGGAGGAGTCCAGGCGTTTCTATCCGTGATCCAATCAACCTCTACACCGCAAACCTCGCATTTGACATTAATATTAACTTTGATATTTTGAATCCCACCGTAAGTACCCTTCGTTTCTACGCCAGCTATTTTAACCACCATTGTTTTAGGGCGCTCTTCGTATTGTTTTCTGGCTTCATTCATGGCTTTATCCAACTCTCTCAACTCTTTGTTTTCAGCGAGAAGTTTTAACTCTGCGTCAAACGAGCATGGAGTGTCCCCAAGCAATTTACCACGAAGGCTATAGTATTCATTACACAATTTCTGTTCGGCTTTTGTGAATTTTCTTTCACATTTAACACAATGAATCTTTTCCACTTTAATCCTCCAAATCTCCATGCTTCACATTAAAACCAGTCCTACCCTTGAAAAGCTCTTTAATCTCAACAAAAGAAAAAGGTCTGGCCTGCCCAAGTTTCTTATAAGCATTGTCAATCCCAACATCCATGCTAAACCTACCCGGCATTATTTCGTCCAGTGTAGCTTCAGCGTTAGAGTGGCTATGCCCATAAAGGTTCCAAGCTCCACGGTGGCAACAGTCCCATATTATTTGGGCTGAATGGGTCATCCAAATTTTCTGGCCTTCACACCTAACCATTCTGGCATGGGGAACATCTGGAAAGAAATATTCCAATTCTTTATCGTGATTTCCAAGAATCAAAACGATATTTTTACAATTGATTAGACTTCTCAGGTATTTCAATCTTTCACAATAACTATCTCGTCTGGCAAAAAGTAAATCGCCAAGCAAATAAAGTGTGTCGTTTTCCTTGACAACTCTATTCGTGTTTTCAATAATGGTAAGGTTGTGTTGGTCTACAACGCTCGTAGGAAGACGCCAGATGCCCTTAAACGCATCCCGAGGCAGGGACTGGACCTTATCGCAGGTCGAGGCCCAATGCGCGTCTAAGGCCCATTTGCGTTGACTGTAGGCTATGTTATTGGCATGGTCAAGGTGCCAATCGCTCGAAAAGTAAAACATTAAGTAGTCCCTTTTAGGTTCTGTATGTTATTGGATAGTTTTTGAAAGTTTTTGGTCCATCAGCAATTAATTTTTTGCTATAGACTATGTATTTGCCGTCAGAGAATATTACAGATTTTAGTTTGTACTTGAATTTTAGTACATTACACAATTCATTACAATTTGGAGTTTCATTATTCATTTTGTTTTCCAATGATGGGAGATGTGGTTGGAATTCATCTACGATAGGTGAGGGGAGGGAATACAGGCTCGTCGTTGCTTTTCCATGTTAATACGGGACGCATATTCTCAGCATCATTTTTGAAGTATACCATGTCGTTTTCAAAAGCCGATTCTTTCCAATCATTACTTGTTAAACTATGACCAAAGTATAGGCCCATAAGAAGTCCAATAAATAATGCCGCAGCAACAAGAATAGCCCAGATGCCCTCGTCAGTTTTTTTACTCATTTTAATTAATTTCCTTATTGTTTGTGGCGTCAAGTGGATCCTTTATTACGCCATTTTTGTGTAGTTTCAAGGCAACCTCTGTGGTTGGCCTTTTGTTAAATTCTATTTTCTCTTCTTCAATTCGTCGTAAATCTTGCCTATCCATAATCTTTTTTGAGGGCAAACCACATGATGGGCACAGTCCGGCACGCAGTCTTTTATGTACTTTGTTCCACCAGATTGGACCCATTGTACCTGGATCACAATTGATAGCATAGCAACAATCACACATGTTATGGCTTCTGCGTTTGGTCGTTCCCGTCTTTGGCTTGCGAATCTTCTTATGACAACTACACATTTTAGTCTTTTTCATAATTCATACCTTAAAGTGCTAAATCTTCCATGTTTATTCTCTTAACACCAAACAATATAGCCCACATACTACCAGATGATAGGTCTAATTCCCTACAAGTCTCGGTCATATCTGGATAAAATTCTGCCTTTAGTGTACTTAGGTCAACATATAAAGTACAGTCGTCTTCTTCATTATCCCATTCAATAGCTATCACATCCTTTTCAACTGTAGGAACGATTGCCGGATTGTATTTATTATTCCAATTATCAATAAATAACCTTCCAAACCGATTTAGTAAGGAAGGTGTGTATGAAAAGCCATCTTCGTATCCTATTGTCGAATACCAATTATCTTTCAATTCAAGCAATCTTTTTTCTGCTTCATCCCATATTTCTTTGTTTGTCATGCTTAACCTCAATCTATTTTAACGATTTCAATTCGGCCATCAAGATGTTCAACTAATGCCGTACAGCTTTCAACCCAATCACCACAATTGTAATAGGTGATGCCATTTATTTTTGTAATCTCAGCCTTATGAATATGCCCACATAATACGCCATCACACCCTTTTCTAACGGCATATTTTGACAAACTATCTTTATAGTCTCCCATGATAACCGACACTTCTTTTATACGGCCTTTTATTGACTTGTTCTAAAATAAAACCCCTCCCTTTAGGGTGTGGGATACATTTTAGCATACCCAAAAGTATCAATTTAAAAAGTTTGATATAAACACCCATATTATACTCCTAAGTACGCTCAAACAAGGATTTATTTTTAGCAATGACACCTAAAACACAAGCTATATTTTTAGCCAGAAAGTTAACCAAGGAACGGCGCTGCCATCTGGTTCCTAAAGTGTTTATCCTAAAACTTGACCTTTCTAAAATCTCTAAGACAACTATGTCAAGCCTTCATCTGTTATTCAAAGAAGCTAAATGGCTATATAACAACATCTTGGCATCTGAAGACTGTTTTAAATATGATACAAAGTTAGATAAAGTAATGGTTTTAGACAAAGATAGGAAACCTCAAGAAATAGAACTTGCTACCATTTCAAGCCAGATGAAACAGGAAATTAGAAACCAAGTTAAACAAAACATACTAAATTTAAGTAAAGCTAAAAAAGCCGGTTTAAGGGTTGGGAGATTAAAGTTCAAAAGTGTAGTAAATACAGTAAATTTAGTACAACCAAATATAACCTACACACTCAAGGAAAACAAACTTAGGATACAAGGTTTCAAAAGCAAATTTACGGTAAACGGAATTGAACAGTTAATCAATGTTGTAGAGTTTGGCGAAGCCAAACTGCATAGAAACGCTGGAAATTTCTACTTCAAGGTTCTATGTTACGAAAATCCTAAAACCAGAATTAAAACCGGTAAAAGTGTAGGTATAGACTTTGGGCTAAGGACAAACCTAACACTTGTAGATACAGATGGTAAAATCAGTAAAATAACTGTAGAAGTGCCTATTAGTGATAAACTTAGAAAACTCCAAAATGGGTTAAGGACTAAAGTTAAGAAGTCACAAAACTGGTATAAACACAAGGTTAAGTTTGAGAAAGAACATACAAAAATAACAAATAAAAAGAAAGACATTAAAAACAAGATTATAAGTAGCCTAATAAAAGACTACGATCAAGTTTTTATACAAGATGAAGAGGTAAGTAGTTGGACTAAAAATAGATGGAATAATAGAAAAGTACAGAATTCGAGTTTGGGAGGGATTATTTCAGGTTTAAAGAAAAAGCCTGAGACTCTTGTGGTAGATAAATGGTTTGCTTCTACTAAAACTTGTGGTTCTTGTGGTAAAATAAATGATGTTGGAGAAGCCAAAGTGTATAACTGTTCTTGTGGATATATTAAGGATAGAGATATACATGGTGCTACAAACATACTCAATGAAGGTTTAAATAAATGTCGAAAAGACCATCCAATACGGTGCGTAGAGGATGTAAAATTGCCTAATCTTGGGGTTGGCGGAGATGCTGGTAAGGCTGTATCTTTAAACCTTCCTCTTAAAAATAGGAAGCCCTCACCCTTCAGGGTAGGGTAGCTCACCTGCTTGACAATGTTGCGAGCCAAGATGGATGTCTGAAATCCAGATTGTCTTACATCTAATCATTGTTGCCTTTAATTATTTTGACAAGAAGGTCTGGTCTACCATGGTAATCCAAAGCCTTAATTATTTCATTTTTAGAAACACCCTGCATTTCAAGTAGTTCATATTGGGCTTTCATATTTCTTTCCAATATGCGTTCTTCCCTTTGTGAAAATAGCGGCCATATCATAAATCCAAATATGGTTGCTATCGCCAAAGCCACAAGTATGTTCTCAAATGTTTTCATTTTGTCTCTTTAATCATACCAAGCTGGCGCGTTTTACAATATCAGCCCAGGACTGTTCATTGACAATATCACCATTCTTGAATACAAGTTTAAGCTGACTGTTCTTACAATCTTCTTGACGAACAGTTTTGTACTGACCGTCAATCAGGTCAAGATCAAGACGGCCACGCTTACTCGCCTTACTCTTGCCCTTGCTGTCCTTCTCCCCGACCAGCAGGCCAGAAAGAGGTTCCTTGTAGATGTCAACCCATACGCCATCCTGCAACTGTGAAGAGCACTTGAAGGCACTACGCTGAATATCTCTGGTTCCGTTTTGGAGCAAACCGCCGCCCATGCCGAACACCATATTTGAGGCCGCCCAGCCCTTGGCGCGAAGGTTCTCAAGGATATTGTGAATTTCATGCGGCTTCAATCCGTCGCCCCAAATAACGCGGACTACAGGATTAAGCTCTTTGTATCCCCGTCCTACCAATACGGTTCCAAAGGATTCCTCAAGAAGCTCAAGAAGCCTGATGATAACGAAAACAGGATCTCCACTGTCTGGCCGAGTAACAAATGGACTAAATTTGTCACGCTTAAGAATCTTTTCCCTATGATCCCGTCCAACAATATTTCTGGTAAAGTTGAAAATATCATACGAATCTGCAACGCAAGAAATTGGCCCTTTAGGATTGTTGTCAATAAACTGGCCAACAATCTTGCTTTCGCCTGCCCGCCCAAGAGAAGTCATTACACTATGCTCTGTTGCAGGAATACTTACAGCATATCCATGAGGAGCGCCATAATTGCTTCTGATCCAACTAATAGCGGCAACAGTATCGG
>Ga0172380_10002224_pt1 | contig 30829 bp, 26 predicted proteins | sample Leawe162metaG_FD_119747 | JGI IMG/M metagenome (GOLD analysis project Ga0172380, IMG submission 119747) | Leachate microbial communities from a municipal landfill in Southern Ontario, Canada - Leachate well 162 metaG | ecosystem: Engineered > Solid waste > Landfill > Unclassified | place... | reverse complement strand
GGCGCATAAACTCAATGCCAAGAACAGCGACGGTATGGCATATCCTGACAACTTAGTTTGGTAGGGCACGAACAACAGGGTCAACAAAAAACCATAGATTCCATAACGCAACATCCTAGGAACAATAACCGACACCATTTTCCCCCCCTATATAATTACTAGTCAGCTGCAACCGCAAAGCCAGTGGCTTTGCGGTTGCAGGCCCCTTTAAGGGGCCTGATCGCAATCGGTTAAAAACAAAATCTTATGCTTTCTGCCGTCATCCCGGCAAAAGTCGGAATTCAGTCCTTTTTCTGGATCCCGGCTTTCGCCGGGATGACATGGGTTACGAAAACCATTTCCGGAACTGTCCAACGTTGCGAGTCCCCCCCGCAGAGCCGGGGGGTTGCCTATTTGTTATTAGTCTTCCTTGAAAAAACCTTTTTTCAGCCAATAGCAGCCACAAAATCACTCCATTCATGCACCAGTCAACAGGCACGCTACTTCATAGCCGATCAACGTTCGTATGGATACCCTAAATCCTCCAGAGGCAACCCCCTTCTTTCAGCCAATATGGCGTTCTGGTGTGCACACCGACGATAGATTTCGGCCTCCCATTCTGGAGGCATTTCAGGGAAATTGATTCGCCGTCCGGAAACCACCCATTGGTGCATTAGATCATATATTGCAAGCGGCATCATGCCACGCCCCGTTAAGGCAAGATTATTACCCGCCGGCAACAGTGATTGCAGCTTCAGAAACAAGCCGTGGCGATAGCTCATACGCTCGTTATCCCGCGCCCTCGACAGGCATAAATGGATATCTTGAGCGGGAATCCCGAGAATATTCTGCAATTGATTAAAAAAATCCGTACGGTAGTCATGCATTTCCTCTAATAGCACGATGACCGTATTTTGGGGACCAAAAATTTCTTCATACACTCCGACCAACGCGTTGTAGTCCAGCCCGATACGCCACTTGGTCGGAAATGATATTCCTGCATAATTCGCTTTGAGCCAAGTCGCGAAAGAACGCCTCTCGCCTCCAGACTTTACCGCATGCAGGTAAAACGACTTCAGCATCGATGTTTGTGATCTCAACACAATCAATATTTTTGCGGGAGAAAAGAGGTCATAGAGGCGGGTAGCGATGATGCGTCGATCGACGTAGCCCTCCACCGACAACGCCTCATCAGAAAACAGTAAAGGGCGCCCGTCCCCCTGGGCCGCCAAGCCTGCCCGCAGCTGACCCACCATGTTCTCGACACTTTTTGAGTCATAGACCACCGAATCCTGAAACAGGATGCGCCCTATAAGACCCCGAGCGACCTCATTCTGGTAGGTATTGTTTACCTTCCCAAAATTGGCAAACCGTTCTTGAGTGCGGAATATATTGCTTTGGAGCGTCGTCGACGCTGCCTTGGGCAATCCGATATGAATTAGATTCATCTCTTGCAACCAGCCAACTGGCACCGTGTGCCCATATGCTTTTGGGTATCAAGTAAGTTCGTTAAACGCAGCCTAAATCCCCCGTCGGGTTCGCCATGCTCCACACTTTTCATGACGCATGGCCGCCGCTCCCGGAGCCACCCGAGTCATCACGACCATTTCCGAACAAGCCATCCAGCCAGACTCGCGGCGCGTCCTGATCTTCATCGAGTTCCTGCAAAATATGCGGGATCAGGCGCGCCATCTTATCATTAACCGGAAAAAAAGGATACAAACTATCAAGATACGCAAGCAAGAATCGGTAGACCTCCTCTTGCCTCCCTTCAAGATGCTCAAACTCGCACCCAAGCAGCACCCGATGGAAAAGCCTAGGCAACTCCTCCACTGCTTCAACACGATAATAAAGCGTATTGAACGTATGAAATGTCCGGCCAAGCATCAGTACCGGTTTGCCAAGCGCCAACGCCTCCAGCCCGATCGAGCCGCTCACCGAAACAACCATCTGGCAGCGACGGACAATCTCTTTCGACGGCGCATCCGAAATGATCACATTGTGCAGGCCGACAATATGCCGATACTGCCATAACGGCCGCATTCCGCGGCCACGCGGATGCTCTTTCACCACCAAGGTGTAGCCAAGGGGGAGCGCCTTCGAGAGCGTCTCAATAAGGGCAATCTGATTGGAATACCAGATGCCGTTCACCAGCGTGGACGCCTCGGGCTGGAAATGCATGGCGAACAGAACCGATTCCGACGGAATCTCTGCCTGCTGCGCGGCGATGAATTTTTGCAGGCGCCAAAGACGATATACCCGCAGAAGATTTGCATGCAACTTGCGTCCAGCGGAAATCTTGTAGAATTCCACATTCCTGTCCTTCTCGGCGTTATCCAGAAGATACGACAAGAGCTTGCCGCGCTGGGGGGTGACAGGCTTCTCGAAGTCCTTTTTTTTGTATATGTAGCTAAGGGTTTTATTCCCCTCGTAGCCCAACAGCACATCCACGAAGCGTTCCGCACGCCGTCGCTCTTCCTCCGTAAGCGGCCTAGATCGCATATCGAGATAGCAGCGAATCATGGCAAAGGATTCCAGGTAGCGCGTGTTGCCGAAATACCCGGACTCCATTACCCCCCCCTCGTTCAAAAACGAGGGTTGCGGCAAAAATACGGGGATGCCGTTTTCCTCTGCTACAACTGCGGCGATATAGGTAAAGATGTTGTCACCAAAGGCGGTGATCACGGCCCGTGGCTGGAAACGTGCGATTGCCTGATCAAAAAACGCCACAAACCTTGCCACCAACGGCACGATGTAGTCGTCTCTTTCAGGCCGATAGCCCGTACCGCCAAGCAAAAAAGAATAGTCCGAGAACGACCGCTCGGAGGCGACCACCGTTCCCCACGGAACCTTCGCATAACGGCGTCGCAACTCATCAACCGTATATGATGACTCCCCATTACTCTGTTCATAATGTCTCTCGAAGGAATGCACCCGCTCAATAGGCAAATTGCGGGCAGCCCATTCGGCATTCTTGTTGGTCAATACGACAAGGTCGGCCTCCAATCCTTCCGTGGAAAGCATGGCACCTGCGAGTGCGGAAAAACCGTCGACCGCGAGATGGTGGCTCACAACCATCATGCGGCCATTTCCCTTCACATTCATTCCGCCCTCCCGACCGCCCCGAGCTGATGAAGCTCCATACGCGCCAACTCGGCGGCGATCCGGATGCCCGCCGTCCCGTCACCGAAACGCCTATCCGGCAAATAACGCCCATGTGCCATCTGAGCCCGAATCTGCCCGGCTATGAGGCTATGGTCGTAGTTCGCGAACACCACATTGTCACCATGTTCCCTGCCTTGCTGGCGATCGCCGACGATTACCGATGGCACCCCCAAGAAGGCGGCCTCGCGAATGAAGGATGACGAGTTGCCCACGCAACACATCGCGTTATTCAGCACACAAGCATAATCCTCCGGCGCAAAATTCTTGTAGTAATAGATAGGCTCCTGCATATTCAGTTCGCGGAAGTGGCGAATTCCCTTGGACACGTCATCGCTGCCGGCATCCACGTTGGGCCACATCACCACCTTCTGGATATCCGGGATCAATTGAAGCGCCCTCAGGGTATGGCTGACTTCTTCAAATCCACGCCCGTAACTGGTCGTCACCGGATGCTGAGCCATCAGAATATAGGGTTTCGACCAGTCAAGCGGCTGACCCACGCCGAAATATCGCGCCATGCGCTCGTTACTGACCGATAAATCCTCATGCGCCAGGATATCCATCGCAGGACAACCATAATTGAATACGTAGCGCAAATCCTCGCCCATGGATATGACGCGCTGAGCAGACAATTCGGAGGCGACAAAATGGACGTCCGCCAATTTCGTGATGGCGTGGCGAACCCGATCATCAATGTTGCCACTGACCTCCCCGCCTTGCAGGTGAACCAACGGAATGTTGAGGTAAGTGGATGCGATTGCGGTGGCCATGGTTTCAAAGCGATCCGCCACAGTTACCACCATGTCCGGCTGAAGATCTTCGAAGGCCGAAGACAACTCGACAATGCCCAGTCCCGTAGACTTGGCCTGGGTCACCAGCGTCTCGCCCTCGATTACGTAGTGAATCGAACGCGCTGGCGTAAAACCGTCAGCACGAATCACGTTAACCGCCTTGCCAAAACGCTCAAGGAGAGTGGACGCCCCCACAATCACCTGCAACTCCAGGTCGGGATGCTCCTGAATTGCCCGCATCAAATACTTTACCCGGCCATAATTGGCCCGGCTGGCCACCACCACGCAAATCTTTTTGCTCATATCAAATCTTCCAGCCGGAGGAAACTCCAGCACTGTTTGTCGCAGCTCAACCGGCGACCGATTACCCGATCCACTTCACCCACTGGCAAACCGCCATCTGCTGGCTTCTTGCCTTCCAAGTCTTCGAGGCGCAGGACTTCTCCCGCACACATGTCACGATTGACGGCCAGAGCCTTTCCAAACATGCGACGTAATTCGCGCTTGCTTTCATCCAGGGTTTTGTCGGACCCGCTCCCCCGCGCGAGTTCGAGAAAGCGAATGCCTTCCACCAAATGCGTAAACTCATCCACCGTGAGCGATGCTCTCGCGTCCGGGCCGAACATCCGCCGGTCAAAGGCAATATGCGCCTCCACCACGACGGCGCCGAGCGCCACCGCACCGAGGCCGGCAAAAACAGTGCCCGAATGATCGGAAAAACCGACCGGGCAAGCGTAGCGCTCACGCAGGCGAGCGATCCAGGAGAGTCCCACATCCTGAGCGGCTGTCGGATATCGGGTGGTACATTGCAACAATGCCACTGGTACTTTGCGAGAGCGGAGCAATGCAATCGCCGCATCGAGTTCCTCAAGCACCCCCAGCCCGGTGGACAAAATCACCTCTTTGCCAGTATGGGCCAGCTTTTCCAGCAATAGCGGGTTCGCCGCATCGCCCGAGCCCACCTTATACCGCTTCACGCCCAACCCTTCGAGCAATTCAACCGCAGCATTGGAAAAAGGAGTCGCGAGGAATTCTACGCCGAGTTCATCGCACCGCGCTTTCAGCGCCTCCCAATGCGCGTACGGAAGCTCCATGCGTTTCCAGTAATCAAATCGAGTGGCGTCGACCGGCGAAAAATGCACCCGAAACGGCTCCAGCGGGCTGCTCTCGGCATCAGCAATGTGGACCTGGAATTTTACAGCATCAACCCCCGTACTGGCTGCCGCCTCCACCAGCGAGTGCAGGATGCCCACGCTGCCGTCATGGGCCTGCGCAATTTCGGCAATCACGAAGGTGCGCCCCGCCTTTTCGTAATCCCCAAGATTCAAGCCGAAACCTCCCGTCGCGCAATTTCTGCCGCCAGTTTATCCACGATAAAACGCTCGGTGCGCGCCATCGCATCCACCGTGGCCCCGCCGATATGCGGCGTCAAGATCAGATTCCGACCATCCGCCAGTGTACGCCATTCGGCGAGCCGATTTGCGCCATTCTCATCCGAGATAACGTCGGTGGCAACGCCCGCCAACCGCCCATCACGAATGGCCGACAACAGCGCCAGTTCATCCACGAGTTCACCACGGGCAGTGTTTATCAAGTAACGCCCGCTCAATAGCTCAATTTCAGCGCGTCCAACCAACGGCGGCTGCCCCAACTTGAAACTTGCGGACATGACCACAATACGGCTGGCATCAATCAGCTTGGAAATGTCCGGCATGCGCTTCCAGGCGGGTTCAGCCGGAACATCTGCCGGATCATACCAATAAACCTCCGCCCCGAAAGCCTCGCAATAACTCGCCACCCGGTGCCCCACTCGACCAAGACCGATAATACCGACATGGTTACCGAAAAGCGCCTCGCCGCGAAAACGGTCGCGATCCCAGCCCCCCGCAAGCGTATCAACGAACACCTCACGATAACGGCGTAATAAAGCAATAATAAGTCCAAAAGTATGCTCGGGTGTCGGTCGGATCGTTTCAAGAAACGCCCGCTCACCGCGAAGACTGAGTATCGTAACTCTACGGACGCGCAACGCCACTTCGTCAAGATGGGTATGGCCAGTGGTAGGACTGCACAGCCATTGCAGTTGCGGCGCCAATTTGAGCAGATTGTCATCTATCTGGTGTGCCAAACGAACAAATAAAACATCTAGGGACGCAAGAAAATCCCCAAGATCAACACCGGACCAATCATGCACGGCACCGAGCAATGCAAGCTTCGCTCGCGCCTCAGGACAGAAATTTTCCGGCTCCAACAATCCTATCTGCACAGTACCGCCCGCAACAGGTTGATGTCATCCGGAGTATCAAGGTCGATAGAATCGATCTTACTCATTTTCATCAGCATCGGTCGGTCACACACCAGTTGACCTGTCAAACGCAAATAAGGAACCTTCGTAATGTAAAGGGCACCATTCCTAACCATCACAGGACCATGCTCCTGCCGACGCACTCCCTTGTTGTGCAACGGATTTTTCGGTTTCAGATAGCCCGTCCCGTCATCCTCGTACATCACAAGATCATTAATATACTCTTCCTGATAACAAGAAATTAAAGACTGCGCGTCGTTCTGTTCCAAAAAACGAACAATGGCGGGAGCGATAGTATCGACATCCCGCTGTGGAGAAGTCGGCTGAAGCAAAAGTACTGCGTCGAAGGTCTCGCCTTTCTCGATAAACCAATCCAAGGCGTGCAATATGTATCCGATCGATTTAGCTTGGTCAGTCGCCAGATTCCCCGGGCGCAGAAAGGGAACATCACCGCCCCAACGACGAGAAACGTCGGCAATTTCAGCGTCGTCTGTCGTCACGATTGAACGAACAACGACCCCTCTCTCTACCAATCGAAGACCGGTTGCAATGGACCAGGCGATCAAGGGTTTTCCGCAGATATCGACAAGATTCTTTCGCGGAATACCTTTCGATCCTCCGCGGGCGGGAATAATGGCTAACACACGGCTGCTGATCATGCCTCTCCATCCAAAAAGGCGCGTGCCCACCACTCAAGATTGAGCCACTGCCACAAAAAGAAAGAATTATCCCGAGCACCATCTAGGTAAGCTTGATAAATGCGCCGAGCGCATATCGGGTCAACCCACCCGCGAGTGGTAAAGCTCTCCGATGCAAGAACCTCCTCGACTAGGGCACGCCAGGGGCCCGCCAACCATTCGCGCTGCGGTGACTGCACCGAACGCTTAACAGCCTTCGCAATTTCATCTGGTATCCAACGGGCAGCAATACGCCGAAACAACACCTTGGAACCACATGAATTCAACAGAAAACGGCGCGGCACAGCAAAGCCAAATTCTACCACACGATGATCCAAAAACGGCACCCGCAACTCCTTGGCCCGTGCCATAGACATACGATCATTAAAGCGTAATCCACGAGGAATCTTCGCGGCAAACAAGTCCAGCGCCGCCATCGCCCGGATTGGATCAGAGAAGTCCGATCCGGCGGATATTGGCAAAAGTGACGATTCACGAAGGAGTCTGCCCCCCAATGCCTCGGGGCGGCCTCCTTCACTCCCGTCGATAGACTTCCCTCGAAAATCGATCACCGCCCAAGGCGGCGGATCAGACTGCCAAAAATGCCGATAATCTGCACCCAGCGCCGTCCATTCCGCCTCGCTTTGGGCAAACATTACAGCAGCGGCATGATATTTTTTGTAGCCAAGAAAAACCTCATCCACACCATTACCATCCAGTAAAACAGTAACGCCTTCATTATCAGCCGCCTGATACAAGTAATCGTAACCGATTACGGACACACCGCCAAACGGCTCTGCCTGAAGCCGCACAGTTCGGTCTAACATCTTCCGGATGTGATCTTCGGTCAACTGCACAAGATGAAGAGCCCCATCGCCAGCTATTTGGCGGACCCAACTAGCTTCGCTATAAGGAGGTTCATAGTCCTGGGTAAACAGATGGATATCGGCCACATATTTGCCAGCCACACTGACAAGAGTAGAGGAATCAACCCCGCCGGACACATTAAGGCCCACACGTACGTCAGCAATCAGGTGGTCGGAAATCGCTCGCTCAACTCTGCGCGCTCCTTCTTCGATTAATTCTACTTCGGTCGCACCGGACAGATCGGGCAGATGTTCGGCAAGGTTATACCACCGCTTTTCCGTCCATATACCGGCATCAAGATCGATCTCGATAGCCGAGCCCGGGGTCACACTTTCAATACCGGAAAAGAAAGTGCATCGTCCCGTCTCGTAGAGTGTTGTTTCGAGGTAAGTACGAATGACGTTCAGATCCTCTTTCACCTTCTTCTGGAGCTTGAGCAGCGGCGGTATCTCACTGGCAAATGCCAGTCCGCCATCTTCGAGTCGCGTAACATATAACGGCTTGATCCCAAACCGGTCCCGCACCAGCGTTAGCCGATTAAGCTTCGTGTCGAACAGGGCAAAGGCAAACATGCCAACGCACTCGTTCAGGGCTTCAATGCCCCGCTCCGCCAGCAGCGCCAACAATACTTCGGTATCACCATTGGTGCAGAAATGCCAAGGACCGCGATAAGCCGCACGTAAGTCACGATAATTTACCACTTCGCCGTTATAAACAAGAACAAAACGACCGTCAGGGGAAAGCATCGGCTGATTGGCAACATTTGATAGATCAAGGATTTTAAGCCGTCTGTGTCCCAAGGTCGTGCGGCCGTTTGTGCTCTGCCAAATACCTTCTGCGTCAGGTCCACGATGCGCCAACATATTTAGCAGACACTTAGCTTCTCCTCTCTCCGTCCCGTGAGGCCTGAATATACCCAAGATACCGCACATCAGGTCGTCTCCAATATGCAAAACTCGCCGCATTCCCAGCGTGACCCGGCATAGGTGCCAGAAATTATGGCGCGAAGACAACGAGCAATCTGCTCACTCCTGGCATAAATGGAATGATGGCGCATCACCAACTGACGCCCCGCGTCGGCTATTCCTTGAAGGGATTGGTCATGCCGCATGCGGGCAACAACCGAGGCAAGATTAGCAGGGTCTGCAACGATACAGTTGACATAATCCCGAAAACCAAGATCACCAAAGCCGTTGCAAGGCGTGCAAACCAAGGCGGCACCCGCAGCCGGTATCTCAAAATATTTTCGCGGGACATTGCCCGACCCACCAGACGATGTGTACACCATACGGGATGTTGCCAAAGTCCTTTGAAACAAGTGGTTATACAGACGCACAAGCAGGTAGTGCCTATATACAGGCAAACCTAATCTGTTCGCCAATCTAAAAAAGTGAAAGTACTTCTTAGGCGCAACGCCCAAATTGCTGGCTTCTAGCGAAACTATTGCATCCCGTCGCAAGACGTATTCGGCACCCGGAATTGCAACATCCCATCTGCGTTCGGCCAAAACTGCCATCGAAAATTCATGGGGTAAAACGTAATGGCAGGCTGTGATGACTCGATCCGGATTTGCTACCAAAAAATCGTGCCACGCGTCAGTCAGACGTTCTTTCTTTTTCTGGTAATGCTTTTCCCGCAAAAAAATATCATTGGGCCATTCCTCAATTCGCCGCGAAAACTGATGATTGGGTCCCAACAAGAATGCTCCCGCTTCAAGAATCTTGTCGACCTGTTCTTGAGTCGAAGCGTAGCTGTCGAGCGACAATCCCGACACGACTTTGTGTCGTATCGGCAAACGCGAGACGGCAACCAACACATCCCTAAAAAACTTTTCAACCAGTCGCGCAGAAAACCCTGGCGTGACCATGTATTTCATTACGAACTCCACATTTTTCTGTAGTGCATCATCTGTCAGGCTTCCCAGAAATGGTGTGTTTGGCCCCAAGATCACAATATCATACGGGCCATTGGCATCAACCCATCGCGCCACCCCCGCACTAATCGTTTCTTTGTCAAGATATCCTGGCCCGAAAAACTTCATCGAGGGAAAACGGGACAGAAAGAGCTGTGGAAGCAACGCCGCAGTCGGATTCAAATACTGCGCATTGACATCAAGATACAGAATATTCAAGACTAGAACACCTCTGGTTTCGCAGAAAAACTACAAGCGTCAGCTTTTACTTAAAAACGCAAATCGTATAATCTGCATCATGGTAGTCCGAAAATAATACCAGCCGGTGAGTGAATGTCCGACAGACGTAGTCTAGCCAATAAGCTGGGTCCAAATTGAGTTCTAAAGTGCGCTCCTTAAAACCGTGTGAGCACTCCATATTAAAACCAAAACCTTTTGAGCTAAGCTCCCACATGCGCGTTAAAAAATTTTTAACAAAATCATCACGGTCGGGAAAATTGGTATTGAGGGCTGCACACGCAACAGCATATTCGACAGAAAGATCATCGCCTTTGTCCTCGATGAAATTACGAGCCACGAACTGACATCGATCATCCGTAATGCGGCGACGCGCCTCCAGGACAAACTCATCGAGCAAATCAACTCCCATATAACTGCGGGGAGCAACCCCGCGAGAGGTCATGAATGGGAACAGATCTCCAAATCCGCAGCCAACGTCAAGAACGCTAGCTCCCGACAAGTCGAATCCTCTCAAAAACTGCTCAAACCTTACTTCTTGAGATCGTCTACTGCCGTAGCCCAATGCACGTACTTGGTCTCCATGAGTCCGATACCAGGGAAGAAATTTATTTCGGACAATATCTGCATCATTCATTGACAATATCTCCATCAAATTTATGGTTCACAACGTCTTTCTGTCTCACGAAGCAAACAAATTTCCGATTTCAGGTATTCCATACCAAGCTCTGCGATACCAAGCAATATAGAGTAACGCATCTTTGCTCCGAGGATGGTCCGTCCCACAGAGTAGTCGACCCGTGTCAAATCGATACCAGCTTTCTTAAGCATTGCTTCATCCTGGTATCCATCCGCTCCCTGCCCCGACAAATAGTCTGTGGATCCCAACCTACGACACCGCTCAATGAGCCGTTGGTTACAGCGAAACTCGTCTAGACCCAACGCAGTTCCACGGAAAGTTGGAGTATTGATACCAAGGCTGGACGCTATAAACAAAATAAGCTCAATGTTTAACTCCGCGACCGTCTCGTGTTGCCAAAATGCCGCGACTAAACGATCAAGCACCAATTCGATATCCCGGCCATGTGGCCGTCCCCCTAAGTTAATACGTACTGTCTTAATCAGGCGCTCGAGTATTGCCGCATCCTTAGCGTAACGTTTGTCCGCAATCCGCTTATCGTCCCCCTTGCACACAGGCAACGTCAGATAGTTCGGAATACCGTTTACAGGAATTTCGACACGATTGACAAAGGATTGCTTTGGGTACTGGACATCGTCCGAGAAGACGAAAATATCACTTTTCAACATTTTCTCGAAGTAGCCAAACCATGGAAAAAAATTAGGTTGGTGGCCAGCAACCAAAGGGCTGGCACTATGGCCGGTCATTTGTCACATTTCCTTCCGACATTGGGCCGCCCATGCTCCTCGAGCAACCCGTCGTAATAGCGATGGCAGTGTTCTGCGCGTCCATCGATGCAGCGACTGATGCGCTCGCGCGGAGACCTCACTTCGTCCTGCCACCATTCTGGATGAGTCAACACGTAAATATTGCGGCTGTCCATGTCCTCAATCACCTCCATCAATGACCGATAGCGCCACAAGCCGTTGCTGTCTGAACAATAAACAAAATCACGGCGCAAAGCCGGAGCGCTGGCGTTAATTAGCCCTGCCACCTCGCTCGACTCGAAACGTGCCGTATCATAGATGGTCGGGTTGTGGAGCGAAAACACGCGAACCGGCACGTCCAATGATGCTTGCAAAGTCCGGGCTTCGAAAACCAACCGCTCCTCCGGCGCATTACCGGTCGGCTCAAAGTGGATGCCGATATCATGCCCGAATTCGGCAATTCGTCGCAAACGGCTGGTGACCCCAGACTCAAAGGCATTATAGAAGGGTGAAGTCAACTGCACGAAGTAGGTCGCCCGTACGCCACGCTTGCCTTCAACTTCTGCCATGGCAAGGGCTCGGTGCGGAGAAAAATCGATGTCATGCCGCCAAAGCGCTCGCCCATCCTCAACGGAACTATCGCCGAATTGAACAAAGCGATACCGCATTGCTGCCTTGCCCAACAGGGTAGCGTAAACGTCAAACATAAAGTCGGAGAAATTGCGATCCATTAACGTCATCCTAGCTGCTGGGCTGAAGAGAGGGCTCTCAGGGAGCTGTCACGCCCCATCAATTCTTCCCAGGTTCCTGATTCCACAACCGTACCGTCCTTCATGACCAATATTAGATCAGCACCGCGCACCGAGGAAAGTCGGTGCGCCACGGAAACGATGCAGATTTCCTTTTTCAGACCCTCCACCGTCTGTAGCACGGCCTGTTCGGAGGCCGAGTCAAGCGCACTGGTTGCTTCATCAAGAAGCAACACTTTGGGTCGGTTAATGAGCGCCCGTGCGATGCCAAGACGCTGACGCTGGCCTCCCGACAAACGCATACCCTGATCGCCTATTACTGTATCGTAGCCTTGGGACAGCGATTCGATAAACGTCTCAGCATGGGCGCGGCGTGCGGCTTCGTGAACCTCATCACCTTGTGCGTCATCCATGGCCCAAGCAATGTTTTCTCGGACCGTTAGGTGGAACAGAATGGTCTCCTGCGGCACATAACCGATTGCCCGACGCCAATCCGTCAGCGCAATGGCATTCATAGATAAGTCTCCCATGCGCACCTCACCTTCCGAGATTTCGCATAGTCCCAGCAGACAATGCACCAAGGTCGATTTTCCGGCGCCAGACTCGCCGACTAAGCCAACAAACCCGCGTGCTGGCAAATCGATACGCAAGTTCTTCAAGACGTCGATACCAACATATCCTGCGCGACGAATATCGATATGGAGGGAGGCCCCTTCAGCCGCAATAATACCAGGAACCTCGGGAACCGGTTCCCTCTGCCGATCGGCCTCGTGAAGGAGATCGTTCAAGCAGTTCAGTGCTGGCACGTAAGTCGCCAATAGCTGGAGGTTCTGCTGTAGCGCATTAAAGCGGGGCAGCAGCCTTACGAAAAGCGCAAGCACAACAAGCAGCTGCGCAGCTGGTATTTCTAAAATGCGGTGACCAAACACCAGCACCATACACAGCGCCGCTATCGAAAGAAACTCGAACAAGGCGCGAACGAGACCGGGCAGAAACGTTCCCCATGTGTGATGCTCACGCAACGACTCAACGGCACAGGCGACTTGCCGAATCGCTTTGCCCTCAGTTGCCGTTGCCTTAATAAGCTTTACACCGCCAAGGAACTCGTTGAGTAAGACGTTGAGTTCCGCATTCAATGGCCCCAACGTAATGCCAATGCGGTGATTCTTCGCTCGAATGCCCCGCACTCCGAGAAAGAGTATCAAACCGAATGCAATTAACGCAAGAGTCGCCAGCCATGAGAGCACGGCTGCGATCAAGAGATAGACAAGGGCAACCACCAACGTTGATACAAGCTGGAGTAAGACATAAAGCGCCCCCGCCAGACGGGCCGTCTCATTGGTGATAGCATTCACAAGCTGGCCTTGCTTGTGCCCAGAAAAAAACGTCCACCGCGCATGCATGAATGCCGCGAACAGATGGCGTTGCCATTTGGCCCCATAGCGACGCTGAAAGTTGGCCACCCACCAGACCTGCCAGAGACAAAGCAGCCCCTGGATCAGCAGTACCACAATCACTAGGACAAGAATTTCGTAAACCGAGAGCTGGTCTCCGACCAGGTGCATAAGGCGGGAGATGCTTGCTTGAGGCCCGTTTCCGCTCATACCATCGAGCCCGATCGCCGAAAGCAGCGGCAGCAGAAGCGCCATACTCAGACCCTCACCGAGGGCCACAAGCACCATCAGCGCAAGCAGAGATGGCAATTGCCAACCGAAAGTTTCTCGCAGATCGCTGACAAACACACCAAGTTGCGCAGTTAGCGTCACATCAACCTTTGTACTCTCAGATTTTAACATCTAAAATGATCCGGACATCCTTACCGTCGCCAAAGACGCGACCTATTGGTCGGGCTGGGGTACCCACTACAACGGTACCCGGCTCCACCTCGTTATTAACAAAACTGTTGGCTCCCACAACGCACTGATTGCCGATATTGACACCGGCAACAATCACGCTCTGAGGGCCGATATAAACGCAGTCGCCGATGTCGACCGCGGCCACCCGCTTGTCCTCCCGCCCACGAGACAATGCCCAGCGTACGGTGTCATGGGTATATATGTGTACACCGCTGGATATTGAGCAATAAGCCCCAATCGAAAGGCCCCCCCCACTACCGTCAAGAATGGTATTCGGCCCAATCCAAGTCTGTTCGCCCACGCGCACGTCACCGTAAACCAAAGAACTATTGTAGATGCTTGCTCCTTCGCCGAACCTAAGACGCTGCGCCCGCTCCCAGCGATCAAAAACACCATCCTGAAACGGCAGACTACGATCAAAACTCTCGCGCAGATTTTGATCCTGCTTTGCATAGAGTTGTTTCAACATTTCGAACAGCTCGTCAGTGTTCATGTCCATCCCAAGCACCCGTTTCACACAATTTTAACCATTCCTCCAGATTAAGAAGAGACCAGATAAGTAGGCGCCGGTTTTCACGTCCTTCAAGATGATCTTGGATCATATTCTGAATTACCTGCCGATCCAGATAATCAAAAATCCTAGCGTCACGCCGCATCAACTGACGACGGACATACTCGATGCTTTCGCCCCGGAACCAGCTAGCATCTGGCGCTGAAAAACCCTTTTTAATACCGTCAGCCACATCCTTGGGAACGTAACGTTCCATTACCCGACGCAACAGCAATTTGCCGTCCCGTGTCTTGTGAAAATAACGCGCTGTTTTGGGCCCTGGTTCGTTTTCGTTAAGGCGTACAACCTCGGTCAAGTTGCCTAATTTGAGATGCGCTGGAACACGCATGGCAAAGTCGACCAGATCATTATCGAGAAAAGGCACCCGCATTTCCAGTGAGTGGGCCATGGCGAGTTTGTCTTCAACCACCAGAAGTCCATGAAGGAAGGTCTTCGCCTCAAAATAGAGCGAATGGTTGACATAGTCCTCGGGCTGCGTCAAACGGTAAGCGTGCTCCTGAAACACCTCGCGAAAGATATCCTTTGGAGAGATGTGCTTTACACGGCTCCAAATCGGCGCAAGGACTAATGCCGCGCTGTCCGTCGGCAGCAGCCGCTGCCAAAACTGATAGTATTTATCAACGTAGTGCTCGAAGTCATCATTTACAAGGGCTCGATAATAACGCCATGGATAGCCCCCAAAGATCTCATCCCCGCCTTCACCCGACAACACCACTTTACAGAACTTGCTAGCGAGTTGGGCGGCATAAAAGTTTGGGTAACTCTGCCCCACCCGCGGCTCCTCTATGTGCCACGCAAGACGGGGCATAACACGTTCCATATCACCGGCCTTCAACACCATCTCGTAATGCTCGGTCTGAAACAGGTACGACATGCGTTCCGCCTTGGTCCGTTCGTCAAATCCCAACTCGATCCCGGAGGCCGAACTCAGGTCAAAGCCGCAGGTAAATGAACGCAGCTCTGGCAGCTCTTGTGCCGCCAGAGCAGTAATGGTCCCCGAATCCATGCCGCCGCTAAGATAAGCGCCGACCTCCACATCGCTAACCAATTGGCGCTTAACGGCCTGTCGGAGCAACCGGTCCAATTCCTCACGATAGGCATCGTCTGACTCGGGCCATTCCGGTTCGCGAAAATGAAAATCCCAGTACCGCACAGGATCGCCGGTTCCGTTCGGCAACACACGCATCCAGCAGCCCGGCGGCAACAAACGTACTCCACGAAACAAGGTCCGGTCTGTAAAAAAGTTCTGGAATGTGAGGTACTCATAAAGTCCCTCCTCATCCAGGCTGGCACGGCAGGCTGGATGGCGCAGAATCGCCTTTACTTCTGAGCCAAACACGATCCGATTTCCAACCCGCGTGTAGTACAAAGGCTTGATGCCGTATCGGTCACGGGCGAAAAAAAGGGTTCGCACGACCTTATCCCAGATAGCGAAAGCGAATTGCCCGTTGAAACGAGGAACAGCGGCCTCGCCCCACTGGGCATAGGCCTTGAGCACGACTTCACTGTCGGTGCGTGAATGAAACTGCCAGCCTAACGCTTCAAGTTCTATCCTCAATTCTTGGAAATTAAATATCTCGCCATTGTAAACGAGAACAAAGCGACCATCCTCGGTGGCCATCGGCTGATGACCAGCCGGAGAAAGATCGATGATGGCCAGCCTCCGATGCACAAGACCACAAGGCCCATCGCTAAACACACCTTCACCATCAGGCCCACGATGCGCGATGGCATCACCCATGCTGCGCAGGAGAACCGGCGAGACAGGTTCTCCATCAAATTGCAGATAGCCTGCGATACCGCACACTTAACCAATCCTCCGACGGGCAATCATGGTTATCCCAGCATCTTCTACCACCTCACGCTCAACTTCAAGTCCCGCCTCAACGCACCAAGCACGGACCTCTTCTGGCGATTGCCGATGAGCGTTGGCCGGGGCATACCAATTAAAATTAATATGATTCATTTCATCGAAAGTGAGATCAGGCCGATAAAACGCTTTGGCGATATGCCAGTAAAACAGCCGCTGAATATTGATAGAACCTGCCGGTATACCGAGTAGATCTATCGGCTCCGGAATATCAATCTCCGAATTAAGTTCGCCGAGGGAGATACCCAATCTGGTCAACGGCTCCATAACCCGCCATGCTTCATCTGGAGACATGGATTGAAGCTTTGCTCGAATATTGTCATCGGTAAATTCGCGTAACGGACCTTTCCTGCGATAGACATAAAAAAGAAAGCGCCCGCCTGGTTTCAATAGACGGGCCAACGACTTGAGAGCCCCCTCGGTGGAGTTGGTATGGTGAAGTACTCCCTCGGAAAAGATCAGATCGACTGAACCTTCAGGTAAAGGGAGGTCGCTGATATCCGCTTGTAAAAAACCGCCCGGCAATCCGCGCTCCAAGAATCGACGCCGAGCAACATCGACAGCTTCGGAAACATCAACCCCAAGATACCTAAAGCGCGGGGTCAGATGGCCAAACAACTCAAGTCCTGACATACCCGCACCACAACCTGCATCAACAAGAAGAGGTTGATCGCCGTGCTCGGCCAGCCAAGACGCCTTAGACAAATCTCCATACCGTTCGACAAGCCATTCGCGCATCCGCGCCAGTGAGGCCGGAGATTCGAATGTATCCCGTTTTTTCCACTTGAAGCCGAAAGTTTCGCGTGTTTGTTCCTGTGCCTGGGAAATCAGCCCTCGACCACGCGGAATACCATCCCTGACAATAAAATCCTGCCCGCGCAGGGTAAAAATCGCCCCTTCCTCACAAGGCTGTAGCTTCAGCACGTCCCACAGCCAGGCTGGTGTTTCAGGCAATGATTTCATAGATGCTACGCACCACATAGTCATAGTCTTCTTCGCTCATCCTATTGTGTAAAGGAATTGCCATGGTATGCGCATCACAATCGCGAGCTCCAGGGTAGTCTTCAGGAGTAAGCCCAAAACGATCACGGTAGTAGTTAAGCATATGCACAGCGTGGGTCCCTGGCCGGGTTGAAACACCGGCAACTTGAAGCTTTTCCATGAGTTCATTGCGCGGCAACGGCGCCAATTCTGGATCTACATAAATAACAAAGGCCTGCAAGGCATGGACTCCACCGACAGGGAGCACCGGCATGCGCAACCAAGACAAACCAGCCAGTCGCTCACAATAATACTCTGCCCAACGTTGGCGCTCTGCGATGAATCGATCTAGCTTTCCCAATTGCACCAAACCAACCGCCCCCTGCAAATCCGTCATGCGGTAATTGTAACCAAGCAAATTAAATTCAGGCAACAAATAAGGCCGTGGGCCATGATGACGCTGCTCCTCGGGAACAGATGCCCCGTGGTTTCTAAGCATTTCGGCGCATTCGGCCAACACCGGATCGTTGGTGGTCACCATCCCCCCCTCCCCGGTGGTAATAGATTTCCTCGGATGGAAAGAAAACGCTGCCGCATCGCCCAATCCTCCGGCCGGGATACCCTTATAGCTAGCCCCGGCGGCGCAGGCGGCATCCTCGATAATTCTTACCTTTGGAGGCAGCATACTTCGTAGCCCATCTATATCTGCACACATACCGAACAAATGCACGACAATAATAGCCTTGGTACGAGATGTAAGCCTTTGAGCGACATCCGCCAGATCAATGTTATAAGATGTGCGGTCAACATCGACAAATACCGGCGTAGCACCACAGTACAAAACTACGTTGGCAGTCGCCACCCAGGTAAAAGCAGGCACAATAACTTCATCACCAGGACCGATACCCATCGCAGCGAGAATCAGATGGAGTCCGGTTGTACAACTCGTAGTGGCAAGCGCGTGTTTGACCTGATGCCGTTCTGCAAAGGCTTTTTCAAAAGCAACAACCTTGGGCCCCTGAGTTAGCCAACCGGTCATCAAAGGCTCACGTATAGCCTGCCATTCATCTTCCCCTGTAGCAGGCAAGGATATGGCGATATTTCGCTTAGTTTTCATTGACTGGCACCATAAATGATATGGTTAATCTGGCCATCCATGTTTTTTTGCCAAGCTTCTCCATTAGTATGCCCACTCCACTGGTCACATGCTCCACACAATTTATCAGGATACATTCTTCTGATCTCGGTCATGATTGGGCCATTCCATACTTGTTTGATGCTGGAGTGGACGAGGGGTGGGACGACTTCAGGATTCCAAATATGATTACAACGACTATATCCCCCATCAGCGCTGACCACAAAAGTATGGGTGAGCTTAGGACAAAATGTCCGGTTCATGTCGGGTTGGTTAGCTCCCTTACCGAATTCCCCCCCCACGGTATGCTCCAAATAAAGCCTTATGCTGTCAAAACCATTCAGATTGTGGTCCGATGTACATTCCTTGAGAAATTCTCCGGTATTTTTTTCCGAATCGACAAAAGATATTTGGGTAGTCGTGTTACTCCAGGCTGGTTTATGCTCGACCATTTTTTGAGCGTTTTTATTCCCAATATTGGTGTGCAGACTGAAGGTGACAAATTCGCACCGATAAAAAATATCCATAAATTCCTGGCTCATAAAATGGCCGTTAGTTGAAAGATGGATACGAATACCTCTGTCGATGGCGTAATGCAGCAACTCCACGAAATTAGGATGCAAGCAACTTTCGCCACGCCAAAAAGGCAGCACAATGGCCTGCTTGTTTTCTGACTCAATTTCATCAATCATTTTTTTGAAAAGCTGCCCACTCATGTAACCGTCAGCCTCGTTTATATAGTGCCTTGGGCACATGGGACAAGACAGATTACAAAGAGGTGTGAGCTCCAAAACGATTCGGGAAGGAAATGCATCGATCTTCATGGGGGCGTGAGAATTTTCCATTACTCTGTCATTACATTCGTATAATCAGCCGCCTGAATTGCAGATATAATGCTATCTTGATCAATTTCAGCCAGATATGGGTGCATGGGCAAACTCAACACCTCACGCGACGCTTTTTCGCTCTCAGGAAACATCCCCCATTCATATCCACAGAAGGCAAAGGCCGGTTGCTCATGCAGACATCTAGGATAATACACGGAGACAGGAACACCCTGCTCTTTAAGAAACGTTGCGAGGATATCGCGGTGCCGCGCCCGGATTGTATATTGGGCATAGACACAAGTGTTACCTTCCGCGACATACGGAGAGGTAATCCCTGCCTGAGGGCTGAGCAGTGTACTTAGTCGCGTGGTGTATCGAGCCCCTATTTCTTGGCGTTGTTGAACTTCCCATTCAAAACGATCAAATTTAGCTAGAAGAATCGCCGCCTGAATAGTGTCCAAGCGACCGTTCATGCCAATATATGGATGATGATGCCGTTGTTGACCGCCGTGTGTGCGAATGGCCCGCATTTTATCGGCGAGCTGATCATCGTTGGTAAAAAGAGCGCCGCCGTCACCATAACACCCGAATGGCTTAGCGGGGAAAAAGCTGGTGGAACCGATGGTGGTGACACTGCAACTGCGGCGTCCATGTTGAGTAGCACCGAAACTCTGGGCACCGTCCTCAATTACCGAGAGATCGAACTTGGCGGCAATGGCATTAATCCTTTGATAATCAGGCATCTGCCCGAAAAGGCTGACAGGTATAATCGCCTTGGTGCGTGGGGTGATTGCGGCTTCAAGCAAATCCACATTAATGTTATAGGTATTCGAATCGATATCGACAAAAACAGGTCTAGCCCCGACTTGGCAAATTACCTCGGCAGTACTGATCCAAGTAAAGGGTACAGTAATGACTTCATCGCCAGGCCCGACGCCTAAAGCCCGAAGCGCTATCTCAAGACTAACCGTACCACTGGCCACGGTGATGACATGTTTAACGCCCACGTAATCGGCTAGTTTCAATTCTAATTCTTTGACCTCAGGCCCCATAATGTATTGACCGTGTTCGAGTACAGTATCAATACGTGCTTTAATTTGCTGTTTCAGTATGGCATATTGCCTTTTGAGATCAACAAAAGGCATTTTTGCATCACTCATTCTTTCCCTCCCAACAACAAACTGTTCCCTGTAATCGGTATTGCTCGCCTGTTACCGGGCACACGGCCACGCCATCTCCATCCACCGGAAACTCAAGTCGTTCACCGTGACGGCTCATCCAACCCGTCTGGCGGGCCGGATTGCCTACCATCCTGGCATAAGCGGGCACGTTGCGGACAACAACAGCCCCCGCACCGACAAAAGCATACTCGCCGATCGTGATGCCGCAGACAATAGTACAATTTGCTCCGAGTGTAGCTCCATGTTTGACAAGGGTAGGCCGGATTTGATCCATCTTGCGAATTTCTGCCCGGGGGTTATAGACGTTGGTGAAAACCATAGATGGCCCGCAGAAGACATAATCTTCCAAGGTTACCCCTTCGTAGATAGAGATGTTATTTTGAATCTTGCACCCATTTCCAATACGACATCTGGGGCCGACAACCACGTTTTGTCCGATGTTGCAGTTTCCGCCGATTCGTGAATTTTGCAAAACATGCGAGAAATGCCAAATCTTCGTGCCGGCGCCAATCTCAACATCTTTATCTACAGTAGCTGTCGGGTGAACAAAAAAAGACTGCGAGTTGTCGACTGAATCCTGACGATTAGAACTAACGGCGGTGGCGCGCCCAGTTTTCAAGGATTGCTGGCAGGCATTGAGGACCTGAAGCACATGGAGACCTTCGTTCCCGTCAGTACGAGGGATATTACGAGTCGCTATGCATTCTAAAAAATGAGCACATTCAACACGTAGCGGTTCTTCCTGCGGGACAGAAATAGTCTGCCCCTCTGCCTTAAGTGCCTGTGGTGCATTGTTAAGCCATTCGACTTGGTGGGCAAAAAGGGTCAACTTCTCTTCCCAAGGGACAGTATCATCGAACACTGCCATCTTCTGATCCCCCACCACCACCAGTTTCTGCTCCTTAAAGGGATGAAGCCATGACACAAAAATATGAGCCTTGACGCCACTGGCAAAAGAAAGCATTGAAACGGTAACATCGGCAATCTGCTGATGCAGAAAATTTCCTCCTTGAGCCTGGACCGACTCAGGCATTTCCTCAAGTAAGCCGAGAATAACCGAAACATCGTGAGGGGCAAAGGACCAGAGGACATTTTCCTCACGGCGCAGCTTGCCCATATTGAGACGGTTGGAGTAGACATAGCGAATGCGGCCAAGAGCCCCCTGTCGGACCAGCTCCTTGAGTTTCAAAAGCACGGGATGGTACCAGAGAAGATGACCGACCATGAGGATCTGTTTTTTCTCTGTGGCCAGTTGAATCAACTCTCTCCCTTCATTTTCCGAAAGACAGAGAGGTTTTTCCACATAAACATCCTTACCCGCAAGGATCGCCTCGCGGATTAAATTACCGTGAGTTTCCGCTGGGGTAGCGATAGCGATGCCTTTGATCTCTGGGGCGCTCAGGGCTTCGCTATAGGAGTCAGAGAGCTTAACACCAGGATAATCCTGGGCCATCCGATCATGGACCACCGGGCTGGGATCAACGATTAAGCCCAAAGCTTCGAGCCCGTAAAAATTTCGAACCAGATTCTTACCCCAGTACCCAGCGCCGATCACAGCGACTTTATTGGTGTTTATCATAGTTGACGGCATGAGTCCCCCAGAAATTTAGCAACATACCAGTCCATTGCTTCCTTAAGCCCTTGAACTAAACTATGACTAGGTTCGTAGCCGAGCAAACGCCTCGCTTTAGATATGTCGGCCAGTGAATGCCGCACGTCACCACCGCGAAAGTCTCGATGAACAGCTTGAGTCTCAACCAGATGAGGACAATGTTGGCTCAAACTATTGCGCAAATTTTGATAGAGGCTATTAAGGCTAGTGCGATCACCCACGGCGACGTTGTATACTTGGTTAACAGCGGCAAAGTTTTCAACAGTAGCAGCGAGCAGATTGGCTTGCACGGTGTTTCCAATGTAGCAAAAATCACGGCTGGTTTCACCATCGCCGTTGATATAAACAGGTTCGTTCTCAACCATTGCTACGATCCATTTGGGGATCACAGCTGCGTAGGCACCGTTTGGATCCTGACGTTTGCCAAAAATATTGAAGTAGCGCAACCCGATAGAGTTAAACCCATAAGTACGGGCAAAGACATCGGCATACAGCTCGTTGACGTATTTGGTGACAGCATATGGTGACAGTGGTTTGCCGATAACATCTTCCACTTTGGGCAGATCGGGATGGTCTCCATACGTCGAGCTGCTGGCAGCATAGACGAAACGGCTCACCTCGGCATCCCTACTTGCCAGCAACATATTGAGGAAACCACTGATATTGGTTTCGTTGGTGGTGACAGGGTCTTCGAGGGACCGAGGGACACTACCGAGAGCAGCCTGATGGAGGACGTAGTCAACAGTCACGCCTTCCCCCTGTCTCTCTCCCGCCAAGGAAGGGGGGAAGTAAATGGTGGCCTGTCGACAGGTGTCCAAGTCACGAATATCGCCCTCAATAAAACGAAAGCGCCCCCATTGCTCAGCGCTTACCACCCCCTGGACCTCATCAAGATTATGGCGGTAACCGGTGGAAAAATTATCAAGGCCAACCACCAGTTGGTCATATGCAAGAAGGGTTTCGAGCAGATTGGAACCGATAAATCCAGCCACCCCGGTGATCAGCCAAGTTTTCGGGTTTTGCTGAAGTCCGGTCAAGATATTTTGATAGTGAGTCATTATTGGGCCGACAGTAGAGTTAAACAAATTGTTCGTCGAAAACTTCTAACCTCGCATGCCTGACAGCAAACTCCATAATACCAAGACAACTTAACACCTGAGATCGGTCGGAAATAGTGGAGACCAAATTGTTCACGCCGCAAATTGTTTTCCGTAAGGATATCTCGCTCCATCCTGACTTTGGCCAGCTCTCGCTTTAGTTTGGCCAACTCCAATTCGACATCATTCAACTGCCGCGGCTGCTTGCCAATCTCGCCAAGCTTTCCTGCTCGGGCAGATCTGGGCCAGTTGAATATCGTTTATTTCGGCAAATAAAGACGCCGAGAAGCCTCCGGAACGGGAAATATCCTCCGTTACCAGCTTCACCGCCTCTTCCAGAAGTTCTTCCGTATATCTTCCGTTGGGAATCCACTACGTTCTGCGCCCCCCGTTTTCTGTTTAAAAAAACGGCGCTTTGTGTCCATTTTTTTAAACCTATCTCAGCAGATCCATTTTGCCCGAACTCTCTACTTTTGACTTGTCCATTTTCCCGGGGGAAAGGTCAATCACCTCTCTCCACCGTAACACATCCATTACCCTGTCGACACAATCAGACATTGCTTCTTTCCCGGTTTCAAGATGAAGAGCGGGGCGTTCCGGCGCTTCGTATGGCGAGGAAATGCCGGTATAATTCTTGATTATGCCGGCGCACGCCTTCTTGTATAACCCCTTAACATCCCGCTGTTCACAGATTTCAACAGAACAGTCACAGTGTATTTCCAAAAAGCAGTCAGCCCCGACAATGGCGCTGACCTTCTGCCGGTCGACACGCATGGGAGAAATAAAGGCACACAAGGCAATAACACCGGCGTCGAGAAAAAGCCTAGCCATTTCGGCAATACGTCGGAGATTCTCGCTCCGATCTTCGATGCTGAACCCCAAGTCGGAACACAGTCCATGGCGGACATTATCGCCGTCGAAAACAAAGGTCCGACACCCCAGGCCATGCAGATGCTCTTCCACCGCATGGGCAAGCGTAGACTTGCCCGAACCGGAAAGCCCGGTAAACCACACTACACAGGAGCGATGGCCATTCAGCCGTTCGCGTCGTTCGCGGGTAACCGTGGCATGATGCCAGACAACGTTGTTCATTGCATCCATTTCAAGTGAACGCCCTTCCCGCCAAATCAAAATCTGGGCATGCTACCGCTCTTCGGGTGAACACCGTTTTCACCGTTGCACCGGTATACATGACATTTTCAACCAGTGTCAAACAAAAACGAAAATCTATAAAAATAGGCCACAACAAACGCAACACCTTATTGCCGTTGCACCCTATCCAAAGAAAGTGTCGTTTTCACCTGGCGGTCGAGCAACTTCAAAAGCACCACCACATTTTCCTGGCCGGAAAATGAGTAAAACAAACCCTGAGCAGAGATATCGCCACCCAGTTCCGTTCGGGCTGAGCAAGATGCAAAAAGAGATAGCCGGGAAAAAATGGCTTGAGCTTCTCCTCTGTCCGTCGGGCGTGCCGGACAATGGTAAGCATCATGGGCAGATAGACCACATACCCCTGCCGCTTGTAATGCAGTTTGGCAACCTATTCCTGTTGGGGTTTGGTGCGGATGGCGAACCACTCTCGGGATACGCTTTGTTTCATGGAAGGTGGATGGATAAAACGGCCAAAAGACTGCCCAGCATCAGGCATAGCAGGGAATTTTGCATTTTCACCTTACCTCGAACGGCCCTGCCGAATCTTTTCCCGGCAGAACTGGAGGAGAGGGTGGGATTCGAACCCACGGACCTGGTCTCCCAGGTCAAGCGATTTCGAGTCGCTCCCGATCGGCCACTCTGGCACCTCTCCGTTCCGAACGATTATCGCGGCTGAAGCCGCTCCTACTTTTTGCCCCCACCTGCGCCGTTCCTTCTTTCCCGGAAAAAATCCTTGAGCAGGGCAGCGCTTTCCGCTTCCAGCAGGCCGCCTTCCACGGCCAGCAGATGATTGAGCCGCGCATCCTGTCCGACCTGAAAAAGAGAAACAACCCCGCCGGCCTTTGGGTCGATTGCCCCATAGATCAGGCGGCTCACCCGGGCGTGCACCAAGGCGCCAGCGCACATCACACAGGGCTCCAGAGTAACATAGAGGGTGGTGCCGGGCAAACGATAATTACCCTGCACCCGGCCTGCTTGCCGAAGCACCAGCATTTCCGCGTGCGCTCCGGGGTCGCACAGCTCGATGGTGCGATTGCCATTTCGGGCGATGATCCGCCCATCGCTGTCCACCAACACCGCGCCTATGGGCACCTCGCCCCGCGCCGCGGCAAGCCGCGCCTCGGTGAGGGCGACCTCCATGTACTGCTCGGGGGAGCCCATGGATAATGGATCCGGCACGTTACTCGCTTTCCGAAGCACGCTTGAGCCGGTTGGCCCGGTTGGCGGCCTCCCAGCCGGCCACGCACCCCTCGCCCACCGCCTTGGCCATCTGCCAGGGAGGCCCGGCAATGTCGCCCGCCGCGTAGATACCTGGAATGTTGGTCTCTTGCTTCTTATTGGTCTCGATAAAGGAGAAGGTGTCCGTGTCGAGCATGACGCCGATGCTGGTGGCAAGCTCCATGGCGCCCTTGGCCCCGAGTTCGACAAAAACGCCGTCCACCGCAAGGGTTTCGCCGTTGTCCAGCACAAGACCGCTCACCGCCTTTTCGCCGGCAATCTCCTTGGCCCATGCCCCCTTATGCACCACCACGGAGCTGGCTCCCAGCTTTTCACCAAGCTCCTTGGTGACCGCCATATCCTTGCAAACCAGATGGACCTCGGAGGCATATCTGGTAAGGGTCAAAGCCCCGTCCACCGCGGCGGATTCGTTGCCCACCACCGCCACCTTGGCGTTGCGATAGAAATTGGCATCGCAATCCACACAGTAGCTGACCCCACGGCCCAGCAGCTCCTTCTCGCCCGGCACCTTAAGCTTTTTGCGCGAGGTGCCGGTGGCGAGGATCAGGGTGCGGGCCGTGACCTGCCTCCCGCTTTCCCCGTTGACCGTGAAGAGTTCGCCTTCCTGGCCAAGATGCAGGACATCCTCCGGCCACACCTCCGCGCCGAAGCGGGTGGCCTGATCCAGGGCAATCCGCAGCAGCTCCGCTCCGCCGGTCACGCCATCGACGCAGAGATAATTTTCAACATGGGCCGAGTAAATACTGCTGTTTTCCAGGCGACCCAAAATAAGCACCGAAGCTTTTTTCCGGACTGCGTGCACGGCGGCCTGCAACCCTGCCGGGCCGGCGCCGATAATCACCACGTCCATTATCTGTTCGACCATTTTCCAACTCCCTTTTTTTAAAAATCCTTCGAATGAAGTGCACATTATATAGCTATTTTTTCAAGGGAAGGCCACCCCTTTTCCACATGCAATTACGCCGTGGACAGGAGGGGGGAATCTGTGTAAGATTCAATAGTTGACGTTGGTTTCCCTCTTTTTGAACGGCTCCTAAAAAATGCGCTATATCGCTGACCTGCACATCCATTCCCCCTTTTCCCGCGCAACCAGCAAGGCCGGCAACCTGCAAGGGCTTGCCGCCTGGGCCAGGGTCAAGGGCATCCATCTGCTCGGCACCGGTGATTTCACCCATCCCGGCTGGTTCAGTCAGCTCAAGGAGCAGCTTGTCCCTGCCGAACCGGGATTCTTCAAGCTCAGAAACGAGACAATCCCGTCACCCCTGCCGCAGGGAACACCGGCTGCGCTTCCCATTCGTTTTTTGCTCACCGCCGAGATCAGCTCCATCTACAAACGTCACGGTGCGGTGCGCAAGGTTCACAATCTGCTCTACGTGCCCGATTTCGCCTCGGCGGAACGGATCAACTCCGTCCTGGCAGGCATCGGCAACATCGAGTCCGACGGCCGCCCCATCCTGGGCCTTGACTCCCGCGACCTGCTCGAAATCCTGCTCGAAAAAGCGCCCGAGGGTTTTTTGGTGCCGGCCCACATCTGGACGCCGTGGTTTTCCCTGTTCGGCTCACGCTCCGGCTTTAACACCATCGAGGAATGCTACGGCGATCTCAGCCCGCACGTCTTTGCCTTGGAAACCGGCCTCTCGTCGGACCCGGACATGAACCGGCTCATTCCGGCCCTGGACCGCTTCGCCCTGATCTCCAATTCCGATTGCCATTCTCCCGGCAAGCTGGGAAGGGAGGCCAACATTTTCAACACCGGCTTCAGCTTCGTCGGTCTGCGCGAGGCCCTGAAAAATCCCCTGACCGGCGCCTTTGCCGCCACGATCGAATTCTACCCGGAGGAGGGGAAATACCATTGCGACGGCCACCGGAACTGCCGGGTATGCCTTGAGCCGGCGGAAACCAGAAAGATCGGAGCAATCTGCCCGGTCTGCGGCAAGCCCCTCACCGTGGGGGTGCTGCACCGGGTCATGGAGTTGGCCGAACGGACAGAGCCGTACTACCCGCCGGGTTCCCCCGCGGTGCACAGCTTTATCCCGCTGCCCGAGGTGTTGGGCGAGATTCTCGGCGCCGGCCCGGCCACCAAGGGGGTAATGGCCCTGTGCGCAAAAGTCATCGACCGTTTCGATTCGGAGTTCACCCTGCTGCTCGACACGCCCATCGAAGAAATAAACCGGATGTCGCCGGTGCTGGGCGAGGCTGTGGCCCGCATCCGCACGGGCCGGGTCATCCGTACCCCTGGTTACGATGGAGAATTCGGGGTGATCCGGGTTTTTGGGGAAGGAGAACGTGAGGAGCTGGCCGGGCAAATCAGCCTGTTTGCCGGGAAAAAGGCCACGCCGCCCGCAAAAAAACAGGGCCGCGGCCCGCTGCCCCTTGAAAAGAAATCCGTTTTGCCCACCGACAAGCCCCTGCCTCCGCGAAAGCCCAATCCGGAGCAGATGGCCGCCATCACCAGCAGGGCCGAGACCATTCTGGTGGCCGCCGGCCCCGGCACCGGCAAGACCTTTACCCTGGTGGCCAGGATCGAATATCTGCTGACCGCAGAAAACGCCCGCCCCGGGGAAATGGTGGCCATCACCTTCACCAACCGGGCAGCCCGGGAGATGCAGGAGCGCCTGGACCGGGATCTCGGCGAAGCAGCCCGAGCCATCTTCGTGGGAACCTTCCATGCCTATTGCCTGGGGCTGTTGCGCAAGGAAACCCCCGACCTCGTGGTCATCGGCGAGGACGAACGCGACCTTTATCTGCGCAAGGTTTTCCCGGATTTATCTCGCCCTGAACACCATATCCTCAAAAAACAACTGGCCGGCTACGTTGACCAGCTCAACAGGGGGACACTGCCCGCCGACGCTGACCTGCCGGATCTGCTTGGTCGCTACCTTGGCTCACTTACCCCGAACAAGACCATTGATCTCGATTTGGTTATCCCTTGGTGCGTGGAGCGCCTGAGCCGCGATCCCGCCTTTGCCGGACAGGTCTCCGACCGGGTGGCCCATCTCTTTGTCGACGAATTCCAGGATCTCAACCATCCCCAGTACCAGCTGGTTCTGTTCCTCGGCGCGCAGGCGCGGGTATTCGCCATCGGCGATCCCAACCAGGCGATTTACGGCTTTCGCGGCAGCGACCTCACCCTGTTCCAGCGGTTCCGGGAAAGGGAGGGCGTCACCACCCTGGCCCTGATCCGCAACTACCGTTCAGCCCCCGCCATTATCGATGCCGCGGCCGCCCTCATCCGCCGGAACCGGCAGAGCGGCGACACCCAGCTTGTTGCCGAAAGCACCAGCACGGCACCCATCGAATGGCATCAGGCTCCAAGCGCCCAGGCCGAGGCGGAGTTTATCGTGCAGCGCATCGAAGAGGAGGTGGGCGGCACCAGCAGCCTCTCCCGACAGACCAGCCGAAGCGGCAGCCATACCCCGGCCCGAAGCTTTGCGGACTTTGCCGTGCTCTACCGGCTCAGCCAGATGGCGGAGCCCATTGCCGAAGCCTTGCACCGCAAGGGCATCCCCTTCCAGCTCGTTGGCGCCACTCCTTTTTACCTCAAGCCCGCCCTGAAACCCGCCTGCCATTTCCTGCTGGCTGGCGCACCGGACGCGGGGCTGATCGAGCATCTCCTGCTGATCGCGGATCTCCCCGGAGTCGGAGAGTCAACCATTGCCCTTATCGAAAAGGAACTCCCCTTGCGTTGCCCTGATTTTTACGAGGGGGCGCTCGCTCTTGCCCTTCCCGCCGGAGCGGCAACAAGCATCGGGGAGATGGGAAAAACCCTCAAAAAATTTCGCCGGGCAGCGGAGCATGACCTTGCCCAACCCCTGGCCGAAGCCATGCCCGCACTGGGCATCGACCCCAAGGAGGCGGAGGCCAAACGGTTACTCGAACTGGCAAACGCCTTTGGCAACGATCTCCAGGCTTTTTGCGCACACCTCCGGCAAAATGCCCAGGCCACCGCCTACGATGAACGGGCCGAGGCCGTGGCCCTCATGACCATGCATGGCGCCAAGGGGCTTGAGTTCCCGGTGGTTTTCCTGGCCGGGATAGAAGAGGAGATCCTCCCCTGCACCATTGCCAATCTGCATTCCGATGTGGAAGAAGAACGCCGCCTCCTCTATGTCGCCATGACCAGGGCGCAGGAGAGCCTGATTCTAAGCGGTGCCGCAAGCCGCACCATCTTCAACCGGACAACCGGCCATCGCCCCTCCCGCTTTATCCAGGAAATCCCGGCATCCCTGCTGAGCGAGGTTGAGCACCCCCTGGCCAAGAGGCGGAATGCCGGCGGGAGACAATTGCAGCTTTTCTAGGGGAATGGGTGCAGCACTCTGTTTTTTTGCTCCACCTCGGCAAAACCCTTATCACAAACCGGAGTCCCATGGAAAACCAGGACAGACCCGCGCCCCGCACCATCCGGATCGGCGCGGCAAACATAGGCCTGATCGGCCTTGATCAGGCCCTGAACACGGCGCTCACCGGGCAGATGCAGGAAGCGAAGGCGGTGGATTTCCTTTTCAACGCCATTGCCAAGGAAAATTACGTCCCGGCCACGGCGGAATCGATCTACCGCGAGGCATTGCGAGCCGAATACCGACGCCGCCAGGGGATACAGGACACCAACTCGGAAACCCTCACCATTCGGGTGCTGGGCTCCGGATGCGTGACCTGCAACAAACTCAGCGCCATGCTCTATGAGGCCTTGCAAAAATTCGGCCTGGCCGCCGACATGGAATCGGTGCATGACCTGGATGAAATCTGGCGCTTCGGGGTCACAAAAACCCCGGCCCTGATCATCAACAACACGGTAAAGTGCGCCGGGCGGATGCCATCCCCGGCGGAGATCGAGGAGTGGGTTGGAGAAGAGAGTGAAAAATTAAGCATGAAGAGTGTAGAATAGAGCATTTCCCCCGGAACAATCCTCCCCGCACCCATCCATCGAGGCCACCATGAACCTTGCCCAAAGAATGGAATCCGCCGAAACCCGCATTACCAAAGCGGTGTTCCCCAACACCACCAACCACTACGCCACCCTGTTCGGCGGCACTGCCCTGCAGTGGATGGATGAAGCGGCCTTTATCACCGCTACCCGTTTTTCCCGGCAAAAAACCGTCACGGTCTGCTCGGATCGTATCGATTTCAAGACCCCGATCCCGGCCGGAACCTTTGTCGAACTGGTCGGCCAGGTGGTCAAGGTCGGCAACACCAGCATCCAGGTCCGGGTGACCGTGTATCTTGAGCAGATGTACGACGAG
>Ga0172380_10002223_pt1 | contig 30843 bp, 22 predicted proteins | sample Leawe162metaG_FD_119747 | JGI IMG/M metagenome (GOLD analysis project Ga0172380, IMG submission 119747) | Leachate microbial communities from a municipal landfill in Southern Ontario, Canada - Leachate well 162 metaG | ecosystem: Engineered > Solid waste > Landfill > Unclassified | place... | reverse complement strand
TTGTATACAGCCAATATTTAGTGCGTTATCAGCCAGTTATTGGCTTTGTGTTCGTTATTTGTAACAAATGATAGGGTGAAATAAACATCTAATTAAATACCTAAAGTATTCCACCGCAAATACCGGCTGCCATGAACTGAGCGAGCATTTGTCTCAACGCTTCAGGCGTTGTAGTCAACATAACCAGCTGAGTCCGATGATGTTCAGCTAATTTTTTATAGACGTTTATATATCTGTGCCAAAAAAAATACAGTCGCTCAACTCTAAGATAAAAAGTCGCGCTTAGTCTCGGCAAATAAACCTTAGGCTTTGCCTAAAGCAACCAAAAGAAAAACACATTACAAAGCTTGAACACTAAAGCACTTTAGCCCCACTCAGCTTTGACTTATCGCCTCGTATATGACACCATCTATACGCTTTTTAAAATCGAAATTTAAAGACAATCGAAGACTTCATGCCCAAACATTTTAACGTCATTATTATTGGAGCCGGACCCAGTGGATTATCAGCGGCCATCCGAGCGGCCGAGCATGGTGTTTCATACTTATTACTAGAGGCGTCGCAAACTGTAGCGAGCACGATTCGTAGCTATCAGCGCGGTAAACTGGTGATGTCTGAGCCGCGTGGATTACCTCTTCGTAGCCCGCTTCCATTTACGGCATCATTACGTGAAACTGTGCTTGAAAATTGGGAAAAATCCATTGCAGATCACAACGTTAATGTGCGCTATGAAGCTAAAGTGGTGGCGATTTCACGCCTTAAAAACAAGCTTGTAGTTGAGCTGGCAGACGGCGACAAGTTCACCGCTAATCACGTGGTTCTTGCCATTGGTGTGCAAGGCAATCTACGCAGACTTGGGATTCCTGGTGAAGATTTACCACAAGTACAATATCAATTGGATGACCCGGATGCTTACCAAAATGAAACCATTATTGTGGTTGGCGGTGGTGATAGTGGTGTAGAAAACGCGCTGGCACTTACCAATAAAAACCAGGTTATCATACTTAACCGCGCTGAAGACTTTAGTAATTTGAAAGAAAGCAACCTGAGCCAGTTAATGGAGTCTCGGCAAAAAGGTGCTATAGATTGGTTGCTCGAAACTAAACCTCAATCCATTGAAGAAAATACCACAGGCGAGTTTCCAATCACCCTATTTGCCAGTACGCCCAAGGGGGTTGAACACATTCCGTGCCATCGTATCATTGCGCGGCTTGGTGCACTGCCATCGCGCCCCTTATTGGAGAGCTTTGGCATTGCTTTCCCGACAGATGATGTGGGTGCCCTGCCGCTACTTTCTGCCAGTTATGAATCCAATGTACCCGGGCTCTATATTATTGGCGCACTTGCAGGCTATCCTTTAATTAAGCAAGGCATCAACCAAGGCTATGAGGTTATTGAGTATATTCTTGGCAATGATGTAGAGCCGGCTGATACTACTTTGTTGCGTGAAAAGTTTTCAAGCTTTTGCAACGATCGTGGGGTTGATGATGTGCTGTATAAAATTCAAAAAAACGTGCCGATTCTCGCCATGCTCAATACGTTGCAATTACGTGAACTGGTGTTAGAAAGTAATATTTTATTGCCAGAACCAGGCGATATTATCTTTAAACGCAACGATTACAGCACCACTTTCTTTTCTATCATTGAAGGTGAATTAGATGTACTGATTGATGAAAATAACGAACCAGACGCCACACTTAAAGCTGGCGACTTTTTTGGCGAACTTGCTTTGGTTTCTGGTCGCCGCAGGCCAGGCACAGTGCGCGCACGTACCAAGTGCGTCATTATCGAAACGCCACGGCGTGTGATGCAAAAGCTGATAGGCTCGGTGCAGGCCATGCGCCGCATGCTGAACGAAGTCGCTATTAAAAGTGTGGTTCAAGTTTGTATTGGGCTCTCCTTAAGTGAAGATGACCTTAATGATGTTGCCACTCAAGCAACGCTTAAAAGTTATGAAGCCGGTGAAGACCTTTTTCACGAAGGTGATGAAGCGGATGGTTTGTACCTGATTCAAAGTGGTTCAGTGACCGTATCCCGCATGATAGGCGGGCGCGAGGTGGTGCTGTTTTATGTGGCTGCGGGTAACTATGTCGGAGAAATGTCACTGGTTTCTGGCGAGCCCCGCTACGCCACCGTGCGTGCAGCAGTAGCCACTGAGGCCGTATTGATTAAAGCGGATCGTATGCGCGACATCATCGCGCGTAATCCTGAAATTCGTAACGCGCTTGATGCACGCTACCTTAATCATTTACAAGAACAAGAAAAACGTCAACAACTTGAAAGTGCCTCGGATGGTAGCGGTGCGTTTACCAGCCAATCTACGCAATCCAACTTAATCTCGTTCCTCATTCAACAAGGCGTTGGCGAGGCAACTGATGTATTGCTGATTGATGAGTCGCTGTGTATTCGCTGTAATCACTGTGAACAAGCCTGTGCCGATACCCATGGCGGTGCAACGCGACTAGACCGTGACACTGGGCCTATTTTTGCTAACATCCGCGTGCCTACTTCATGTCGTCATTGCGAGCATCCGCATTGCATGAAAGACTGTCCGCCAGACGCGATTCACCGTGCACCACATGGCGAAGTTTATATCGATGATAGCTGTATCGGTTGCGGCAATTGCCAGCAGAATTGTCCATATGACGTGATTCAAATGGCTGTGATTCAAGACCAGCCAGAGCGTAGCCTGTGGCAAATTATGTTGGGAATTGAGCCTAAAGCATTACCCACAACCAATAGTAGCAAGGTCGCGGTTAAATGCGATATGTGTAAAGATATCACCGATGGCCCTGTATGCGTACGTGCCTGCCCTGTTGGCGCTGCATTACGCGTTAATCCTGAAGGTTTGTTGGGTTATGCAAGCGGCACCTCTGGTGAAGTCGCTTTACTTGGCTTAGATGAAACTTAGAAAGCACTATTTGCATGCAACGCAGCAACATTTTTGACTTTAAAAATTACCTCTATTTTAAACTAGCGGTCGTTATCATTCTTATCGCTTTTGCTGCTTATTTATTATTTGAGCCAGCAGTTGGGTATTATGGCGGCAGTTGGCTTGGCTATGGACTCGGCACGATTTCGGCGTTGATGGTGTTATGGATGGCGTGGTATGGCGTGCGAAAGCGGCGTTACCGTGGTTCTGGCGCCACACAAGGCTGGCTATCTGCGCACATTTACTTGGGTACCGCGCTTACGGTTATTGTCACCCTGCATAGCGGCTTTCACTTTGGACTAAACATTCATACATTTGCCTACGCCATGTTGTTAATCGTCGTTATCAGTGGGTTTTTTGGTAACTACACTTACATGATTTATCCACGCCAAATGACCGAGAACATGGGCGAGGATAATTTGGATGGCTTGTTGTTACGCATTGCTGAATCTGACAAGTTAGCCCGACAAATTGCTTTATTGATGCCAGACCACATCAATAACGTTGTTGCGCGGGCTTGCGGCGAAACTTCTATCGGTATTGGCTTGCTAGAGCAACTCAGAGGATTTCAACCAAACTGCCCTTCCGCCATCGCGGTTCAACAACTCTCGACAGTGGACAACACACTATCCCCTGAGCAACGTAAATTGTATCGAGATTTATATTCAATCATGGTGCGGCGCGAGTCTTTGGTCAGGCGCGCGCGCCAGGATTTAATGTATCGCGCTCGATTAGGTTTTTGGTTATATTTTCATGTGCCGTTCACCATCGCATTACTGGTGGCGATGCTGGCGCATGTCATTGCTGTTTTTGCTTATTGGTAACGCATGATCAATTGTCTGTTAATTAAAATCACCCAAAACTCGCGTGGTTTACCCATGCGGAGTTATCGCACATTGGCCGCAGAGGAAATCGCGTTTGGTCGCGGTGCAGAGTGCACCGTTCACTTGCCTGACCCACGCATTGCTATGCACCACGCGGTAATCAAGCGTCGTGATGATGGTGAGCTACATTTAATAGCGCTTAATGGCGAGTTAGAATTTGACTCTGCATCCAGGCAAAACATTCCGCTAACACAAGGCACGCAAGTCATGGTGGGGCCGTATCTGTTAACGGTAGAGCCAACACCGCCTGATATCGATTTATCAATATCGCTCGCGCTGGCGCACAGCTTGCCTGATGATTTTCAAAACATCAAATCACGTACACACGAACCGCTACCAGGAGCGACACGATTTAAAAGACGTTTATCGATATGGATGGCGGCATTGATTGCGCTATTGTTTTTAGCGTTACCGTTAGCACAAAATTTAATCCCAAAATTACACGACACCATGGCAGAACTGCCCTTTGGTTTTGATCGAGTGTGGAGTCCAGGGCATATTTCAAATGCGCATCGGCATTTTGGCTCACAATGCGCCAATTGCCATCAAACGCTGACACAACAGGTCACTGACCAATCCTGCATGCAGTGTCATCGCGACACGACACCGCACATTACCGACTCCGCGCTACAGCATCATGCTTTTGAGGCTAAACGCAAGTTTTTAGGCAGCACACGCTGCGGTGAATGTCATCGTGAACACAAATCACCACAACCGTTAACACGGCAAGATGATGGCATGTGCATTAAGTGTCACGGCAACATTAAAGCCATTAATGCCAACACAAAACTATCGGATATTCATGATTTTGATAAAGACCATCCTGGCTTTAAACTCACATTCAAAACAGGTAGCAGCCATGATAATAATGAGAAAATTGAGCGAATCCCGCAAACTGAAAAAGCACGGCTCAATGAAAATTCTGGGCTAAATTTTCCGCATTCGCAGCATATTGGAAAAGTGCAGGGCCCTAACGGCATGTGGGATGTACGTGAGCTTTCATGTACAACTTGCCACCAGTCAAAAGGTAAAGAGCTGCAATTTGAACCAATCGCTTATAAGCGCGATTGTGCGGCTTGCCATGCGAGCGAGCTCAAGGTGGGCTCCGCGGACACGAAGCTTGATGTGCCGCATGGCTCAGAGCAAATAGTGATAAATACGCTAAAATTATTGGCGCCAAAAAATGCTGAGCGCTATTCAGAAAAATTAAAAACAGACGGTTGTGCCTACTGCCATGTGGTTGAAACGTCAAACAAAGGAGATGCGTTACCATGGCGCGTCAAGCCATTGCAAATTAACCAGGACTGGTTCAGCAAGGCGCGATTTAAACATGCGTCACATCGCACACAACAATGTGATTCGTGTCATCAGGTAGAGTCTTCAGAAACCAGCGCAGATGTAGCCATGCCCGACCGCGATTCCTGCTTGCGTTGTCACTCTGGCAAGCGCCCAAAACACAAACGCATTGCCAGCGGTTGCATGTCCTGCCATGACTTTCATAGCGTGCATGCAACAGTTAACGCATCCATTTCAAGTGAAAGTTCCAATCAGCACACACTTGATACGGCGCTTTCCATATCAAAACCATCATCTAAAGAAAAAGAATAAGCGCAAAATTTCAAGTCAAACTTGAGAATCGTTTTATAAAATAGAAACCTTATGACTGAAAAAAAAGTAGATGTTTTATTAGTCGGTAGCGGCATCATGAGCGCCACCCTAGCCTCATTGTTATCTGAATTAGATAGCTCACTAAGTATGATGGTGGTAGAACGCTTACCTCAGGTTGCCGCAGAAAGTACGGATGCATGGAACAATGCCGGCACTGGGCACGCGGGCTATTGTGAACTCAATTACACACCGATGCGTGCTGATGGTGTTGTGGAAATTGACCGCGCATTGTCCATTAACGCTTCTTTTGAGGTTTCGCTACAATTTTGGTCTTACCTTGTTGAACAAAATACACTGCCTACTCCAAAAAAATTCATCAATACAACACCGCATTTAAGCTTTGTTTGGGGCGATGATAATGTTGAGTTTTTACGCAGGCGCTATCAGCGACTCAAGGCACATCATTTATTTCAGGATATGGAATTTAGTGATGATATAACTGAGCTAAAAAGCTGGATGCCGCTGATGATGCAGCAACGCGATAGCAATCAATGCGTAGCGGCAACACGTGTAAGTTATGGATGTGACGTTGACTTTGGTGCATTAACACGTAGCTTAATTAAATCATTAACCACTAAAAATAATTTAGACCTTAATCTCAATACTGAAGTACAAAGCTTAAAACAACTAAGCAACGGACGTTGGCAGGTTGGCTTAAAAGACCTTACCAATAAACACAAGACAACGATTGATGCCGGTTTTGTATTTTTAGGCGCAGGGGGCGGAGCATTAGCGTTATTACAAAAGGCTAATATCCCAGAAGGCAAAAGCTATGGCGGCTTTCCAGTCAGTGGTCAATGGCTGGTATGCAGCAATCCTGACATTGTTAAGCAACATGACAGCAAAGTCTATGGTAAGGCCGCATTGGGCGCGCCACCCATGTCTGTGCCACACTTGGATACCCGCATTATCAATGGCAAACCTGCCCTGCTGTTTGGGCCTTATGCCGGGTTCACCACAAAGTTTTTAAAGCAAGGTTCGTATTGGGATTTGTTAAAGTCAATCAAACCAAATAATCTCAAAGCCATGCTAGGCGCTGGCTGGCACAATCTGGATTTAACACGCTACCTCATGGGCGAAGCACTGCAATCACATACTTCACGCATAGAATATTTACGCCAGTTTTATCCACAGGCGGTTGAGTCTGATTGGCAGTTAGCCCACGCTGGGAAGCGCGTTCAAGTGATCAAAAAGTGTGATGAAAAAGGTGGCAAGCTTGAGTTTGGTACTGAAATCATCAGCGCAAAAGATGGCTCAGCTGCTGCTTTGCTTGGCGCATCCCCTGGTGCATCTGTGTCTGTACAAGCCATGATTAACGTGATTGAACGCTGTTTTAAAACGCAACTGCAATCTGATGCCTGGCAGCAAAAAATGAAAACTTTAGTACCAAGTTATGGAGAATCGCTCATTACTGATGCCGAATTATTAAAAAAGATCAGAACAAGAACACTGAGCACGATGCAACTGCTCTAAATTCAAGCCGATCTTTGCGTGGTTGATTTCTCTAACTAGAAAGTCCTGAAATTACGTCCTTCTAAAAAGTAAGTCACGCACCGTTTGTACGCGGTAGAAATCCAGAGGCTTTGGTTTAACTTAGGTAAGATGATGACTATTATTGTCAGTCAGCATCTTATCCTAGTTAAGCTACAAGCTTAAACTGCAAGTTTAGTAGCAGTCAAGCTACGCTGGCGGCGCACTTCATACAAGCAAATACCACTGGCCACACTTACGTTTAAGCTTTCAACTGAGCCAAACATTGGAATTGTCACTAGTGCGTCACAAGTTTCAGCGGTTAATCGGCGTATGCCATCGCCTTCTGCGCCTAGCACTAAAGCAATTGGACCATCTAGCTTGGTATTGAGCAAGTTGCTTGGCGCGTCCATGGTGGTACCTACTACAAAAACCCCGGCCTCTTTGAGCTCACGTATCGTTCTAGCCAGATTAGTCACCGCAATGAACGGTACGGTTTCTGCTGCGCCACAGGCAACTTTACGTACGGTTGCGTTCAAGCCAACGGCTCTGTCTTTAGGTGCAATCACCGCATGCACGCCCATGGCATCGGCCACTCGCAAACACGCGCCTAAATTATGCGGGTCTTCCACACCATCTAAAATCAAAAAGAACGGCGGTTCGGTTAAATCAGACTCTAAAATATCGTGTATATCTTTGTATGGTATAGGTGTATCTACCACGCGTGCAATCACACCTTGATGACGACCATTCATGCCAGCCATACCATCTAAACGGCTACGTTCTACTTCCATGGTACGCACACCAGCAGACTCTGCCATTTTCAGCAAATCTTTCATGCGGGCATCAAGGCGGTCACGGTCAATTAAAATCTCTTGCACGCTGGCGCTATGTTGGCGCAAACGGCTTAATACGGCATGAAAGCCAAATAAAATACGGGCATCACTCATTTTTTTACCTTACGTTTAGTTGCTTTTGCAGTAGCTTTGGTCGCTACTTTTTTGGGTTTACTGGTTTTACTTTGTGGTTTAGATTTGCCTGAAGGCGATGGCTTCCGTCTTGATGGTTCAAATGACTCAGCTTTAGGCTTATTGCCAAACTTACCACCAAAATTGGTAGCTTCTGACTTTGGATCATCAAAACCAGGCGTGGATTTTACAGTAGATTTACCGCTGTTGCCCGTTTTAATACGCATGCTTATTTTTTTAGAATCAACATTAAGTTCATGGCTTATCTCATTGTTTTCATTAACAAAAGAAAAATCAATCTTAGTGGTTTCTAAATCAACACGCACTACTTTAATGGTCAACCTGTCGCCTAACTGGTAGCGCACCCCAGTCCGCTCTCCCGCCATTTCATGGCGTGCTTTGTCATAATGGAAATAATCGTTTCCAAGCTCGGTAACGTGCAATAAGCCTTCTACATACACGCCATCGAGTGCGACGAATAAACCAAAGCTGGTGACGCCTGCGACCGTACCCTCAAACACTTCACCAATTTTATCCTGCATGTAAAAGCACTTAAGCCAATTGGTCACATCACGCGTAGCATCATCGGCACGACGCTCAGTCATCGAGCATTGCATACCTAAGTTATTCCAGTCCCCAGCTTTATAACGATCGCCATTTAATACCGCTTTAATTGCACGATGAATGAGTAAATCCGGGTAACGGCGGATTGGTGATGTAAAGTGAGCGTAAGCCTCATACGCTAAACCAAAGTGGCCCACGTTGTCCGGGCTATACACAGCTTGCTGCATAGAGCGTAATAACACCGTTTGCAATAACTGCGCATCAGGGCGCTCTCTGATCTTGTCCAATAACTTACCGTAGTCTTTGGCGTGAGGTTTATCTCCACCCCCTACGCCAAAGCCAAATTCACCCATAAACGTGCGCAGCAGCTCTAATTTTTCAGGTGTCGGGCCTTCATGAATCCGATACAAAGCAGGATGTTCATGTTTCTTTAGAAACTCAGCAGCGCAAACATTGGCTGCCAGCATACATTCCTCAATCAGCTTATGCGCTTCATTACGTGTACTTGGCTCAATACGCTCAATTTTTCCATTATCGTCAAAAATCATGATGGTTTCTGATGACTCAAATTCAATGGCACCGCGTTTTTCACGTTGCGTCTGTAGCAATTGGTAAACGCTATTGAGATCATGCAAATGCGGTACTAACCAAGCGTATTCTTGTGCCAACGCATCTTTTGGATTTTGCAAGATTTCAAACACTTGATTGTAAGTCATGCGTGCTTTTGAGCGCATCACTGAGGGGTAAAACTTAAATTGCTTTACAATGCCGGCGCCGTCAATCTGCATGTCACAGATCATGCACAAACGCTCAACATCAGGGTTTAATGAACACAAGCCATTAGACAAAGCCTCTGGCAACATCGGGATAACACGTCGCGGAAAATAAACGGAGTTACCACGTTCAAACGCACCTTTATCCAGCACATCGTTTGGCTTTACATAAAAACTCACGTCGGCAATCGCCACCACTAACCGCCACCCTTTGCCCTGTGGCTGTGCATATACAGCATCATCAAAGTCGCGCGCCGTTTCACCATCAATCGTAATCAACGGCATTTCACGGCAATCAATACGGCCGCTGTAATCAGCCTCTTGTACTAACTTAGGATAAGACTCTGCCAGTTTCACGGCTTCTGCGCTAAATTCGTGTGGTAGATTATGCTTGCGTAGCGCAATTTCAATTTCCATGCCGCTATCAGCATAGTTACCTAAAATTTCCACTACTTTGCCCATCGGCTTTGCGTGTGAAGATGGCTGCTCTGTTAGCTCCACCATCACCACTTGCCCAGATTTTGCACCCATATCTAAATGATATGGAATCAATATATCAAGGTTAATGCGCTTATCTTCAGCGGCCACCACGGTTACGCCGCTGGTTTGAATCACACGGCCTACCAGCTTTTGGGTGCGGCGTTCAAGCACCTCTACAATTTTGCCTTCTGGCCGGCCTCTTCTATCCAAGCCACTCATGCGTACCATGGCACGGTCACCATGCATCACCTGCGACATCTCTTTAGGACTTAGAAATAAATCCTCACCATTACACTTGGTTTTATCATCTGGAACTAAAAAGCCAAATCCATCAGGATGACCCTGTACCACGCCAGCAATCAAATCGAGCTTATCCGCGATACACAGCGCACCTTTCCTGTTTCGAATAATCTGACCTTCACGTTCCATCGCATTCAAACGCTTATTAAACACCTCACGCTCAGCATCACTAATCTCCAGTAACGCGTAGAGCTGCTCAACACCCAACGGCACACCTTGGTCAGCCATGGTGCTCAATATCAGCTCCCGACTCGGCAACGGCGTGTCGTAGCGGCTCGCTTCACGCGCAGCATGAGGATCATTACTTCTTTTACTTTTGTGACTATTTCTATGATTTGTCATTGACAAAGCTCACCTTTAATATAGAATTCAACGCCTTAATTGGCTACAGTATTTAAATACTTAAGTTAATTGCCCGGATGGCGGAATTGGTAGACGCGCATGGTTCAGGTCCATGTGCCTTAGGGTGTGGAGGTTCGAGTCCTCTTCCGGGCACCAATCAAATGCATATTCTACTCTATAGCGCGTAAAATATCGCTCATCGCCTCAATGATAACTGATGCTGGCCAGCATTGGTTCAACGTAAACAGGTCGATAAACTCTGATTAGCCGTAAGCACCACCTGCAGGATGAGTCGCTTATGATTAGCGTGTGAAGTTAAGGGCGTTGTAACCTGGTTTTGTTGATTTTAAATTGGCAAGCAGGGCAACCGCTTGTGCCCTTTTACCCACATTTAATTTTTGAAAGATGCGTTTAAGGTGGCTTTTAACTGTATTTTGGCTGATATTTAAGATCATGCCAATTTCCTGATTGGTTTTACCCGTTTTAATCCAATCAATCACCTCCTGCTCTCGCTCACTTAAACTGGACAGACTAACCACGGGCGAACATTTCTCTGAACTATCCGCGGGTGCAAGCGGCGTGATTTTTCTGAGTGCATAGTCTATATGAGCCATAAGTAGAGGCATCGCTAAGCCATTGACTTCAAATGATTTCTGTTTACCTAAAAACACATATAAACATTCATTTTTACTACGGCAATCAGTAACCCCATAAACTAATATCGAGCACATTTCATTGCGATTGCCAGGAAATATGGTTTTAAAATCATACTCAGCAGCCATACCATTAAGACCATCAATCACATACCACTGGCGACCATTATTGACCCAACGTTTATGCAAATGTGTGGTACAGACGCCGATTTGATCTAATATTGCCCACAATGCACTCGTGTTGACACCCTCTAAATGAGAGGTGACGTCATAACTTAAGTTTTTACCAATACGCTTATCGCTAAAATCGCCCCAGGCAACTACAAGCGCATCGTGTGGAATCAAGCTGGTAATATTGTTTTGCATCCACTGAAAAAAATCGAAATGAGTTTCAATATGTTCAGCGTGCTGTATGACGGAAAAAATATCTTTCCAAAGTTTATTATTAACTTCTATATCCATAATAATTAGGCACCGTATGATGAGCAACTTTGCTCACGTACACTCACCAATGCATAATAAATGCCAGATATTTAATTCAATAAAAACAAATAGTTATAAGATAATTTTAGAAGGCTATTGATTTAATCGTTAACAAGTCAACTCTAGTGTCAATTTTACAACAACACCAAAAAGAGAAATTCGTGCCAAAACTAAAAATTACTCTAAATTTAGCGCATAAATCGCAGGTAAATTGCGCCACCATCCATAAACATCCATACCATAACCAAATACATAACAATTAGGCACTTCAAGCCCTACAAAATCGGCTTTAATCTGTTTGGCATGTCCAAGTTTTTTTTCAATCAATACTGCAGAAAACACTTTTAAGGCGCCAAGTGCTAAACATTTGTCTTGGATCTCTTTCAAAGTAATACCTTCGTCCAGAATGTCATCCACCAACAATACTGTGCGTCCAGATAAGTCTAGCTTTGGGAGTGATTTCCAACAGAGTGTCTTACCCACGGTTGCATTTTGGTAACGGCTGGCATGCACATGGTCCAACTCTAATGGAAATAAGAGCTGCGTTAGCAATTGTCCAGCAAAAACAACGCCGCCTCCCATGACGCAAATAACTACGGGCCGGCTATGTTCGAGCGTGCGCGTAATTTCTTTACTTAATCTCACAATTTCTGTTGCAACCGCCTCAGATGAATAAATAAGTTCAGATTGTGCGAGCAATTGTTGAGGATCAGTTAAATGCATATATTGGAGCCTATATTTCCTACTATGGCGCGGGTATTGCACCGCAGATTGTTTTACCTAATAAACTTCGTACACTTTTTATCTAAATAGAATGGTTAATGCAAAGTTACCTGCTCGCTCAAGGCCTGGGTGCGTATCTCTATGCCTGCCTGAATTTGCGGACTATATTCCTCAACCCAAACTGCCAACTCAAGTTTGATAAGATTTTCTTTGGTGCTATGTGCGCCTTCGATCCATTTCAGTAGCTTATTGACCCATGCGGTGTCTGTGGTTCTTGCTTGCGCAATACGCAGTTTTTCATGTGGCGTAGGCATGGTGTGTTCATCATCAGCTAATAACTCTTCGTAAAGCTTCTCACCAGGGCGCAAACCTACATATTCAATTTTAATTTCATCTAACTCTAACCCTGACAATCGAATCATATCCATGGCTAAATCAGCGATTTTAACGGGCTCGCCCATATCCAGTACAAAAATTTCACCGCCCTTACCCATTAGCCCTGCCTGCATCACCAACTGAGCCGCCTCTGGAATAGACATAAAATAGCGCGTAATTTCAGGATGGGTAATGGTTATCGGTCCTCCCTTGGCTATTTGCTCGCGGAATTTAGGAATGACACTACCACTGCTACCCAGTACGTTACCAAAGCGCACAATCACGAAGCGCGTACCTGTGGAACCTTGCAAGCCTTGACACACCATCTCCGCCAAACGTTTACTAGCACCCATTACATTCGTTGGGTTAACGGCTTTATCAGTTGAGATCAACACAAACTTTTCTATCCCAGCTTGTTTACAGGCTAAAGCCAGCGTATGCGTACCAATGACATTATTCGACAAGGCCTCCCACACGTTGCCATTTTCCATCATCGGCACATGCTTATAAGCTGCGGCATGAAACACGACTGCTGGTTGATATTGCGTTAATAGATTTGTAATACGTACGCTATTTTTAACATCACAAGTCATATATAACAACTTTGTCGGTAAGTTAAATGTGCTTAACGCTTGCTCAAGCTGGTAAAGTGCGAACTCTGAAATATCCAGACAAATTAACGTGGCAGGTTGATATTTCACGATTTGGCGACATAGCTCCGAGCCAATTGAACCGCCTGCGCCGCTAACCAATACCGTATGCCCGGCAATCAGATTTTGTAAGCCAGTGTTATCAAGCTTTACTGCATCACGCCCCAGCAAGTCTTCTACATCTACTTTTCGGATTTGCGAAATACTGACTTTGCCACTCATTAGGTCATCAATCGCAGGCACTGTCAGCACCTCTAACCCCAGCGCATTGGCAAGCTCAATCGCCTGACGGCGCTTTTGATGATATGCTGAAGGCATTGCCACAATCACGTGCGCGACACCCAAACGTTGGCACACAGCCTCTAATTGTTGTATGGCGCCCTTCACTTTTACGCCAAAAACTTCACGACCCAACATGGTTGCATCGTCATCTAGCATCGCAACCACATGCCATTGCGTGCTACGTGCCAAATCTTTAACCAAGGCAACTGCCGCATCACCTGCTCCCAGCACAATCACCGGGTTACCCTGCCTTAAGCTCACGCCATAAAGCTGGTGCTCTTTCCAAGCGCGATAGGCAAAGCGGCTGCCACCCATCATTAAAATAAGTAATAGCGGGTCAAGAATCAAAACTGAGCGCGGCACCACCGTGGCAGTTTTCACCATAAACAAAACCGCCGCCACCAACACTGCCGCTGAACCAACCGCTAAAAATATACGTTTAAGATCAGGCACACTGGCAAAACGCCACATACCGCGGTACAAACCTAATGCAATAAACACGCCGACTTGCAATGCGACCACCCACAGCATTGATTGCAACATTTCCTGAAAATGTGAATCAGGGATTGAAAAATTAAATCGCAACAAGTAAGCCGCGACCCAAGCGACTGTTGCCACCGCCATATCATGCAGTAAAGCAAAAAAAGTACGCGGGTTCATGAGTGTTTTTTTCATTGGTAGGCTATCTGCATTCTATCGTTAATGAACGAATTGACCGTTGCATCAGGGTTAGGTTGGTACAATCATTAAAGGGCACCTCTATTAATTCAATTTTTGTCGTTATGCTACGTTGCTCATAAAAAAATATTCCTTATATATCAAATATATACTGCGTCATAATTTTTTATTCGCGCCCTGCCTAACTTAAAAACTTGAATAAATAGAGGCCCCCTAAAGCTGGCTAACAACCAGTTGCCAGCTTTAACTGTATAAATGTGAATCAGCATTAACCTGCGAATACCAAATCCGCTTTTAAGTCTTCAATATATTCCAAGCCCACGGCAATTCTCACTAAGCCATCGGTAATACCTGCGGCAATTCTCGCTTCGGGCGTTACACGGCTATGTGTTGTCGTTGCCGGATGCGTAATTGTGCTTTTGGTATCACCCAAGTTGGCGGTAATTGAAATCAATTGTGTCGCATCAATTAGCGCCCAAGCAGCCTGTTGTGAGGTTTGATTGGCGTTAGATTTAACCTCAAACGTCACAATACCACCGCCACTGCTTTGCTGGCGCATGGCCAAGGCATGTTGTGGATGAGATTTTAAGCCGGGGTAATGCACACGTGCCACCTGCGGCTGTGCCTCTAGCCATGTAGCTAACGCCAAAGAATTTTTAGCGTGTGCTTCCATACGGATATACAGCGTTTCCAGTCCTTTCAAAAATACCCATGCATTAAATGCACTCATCGTGACACCTGCCGTACGCAAAAAGCCATATACAGGCTCCATGAGTACTTTAGAGCCCAGCACAGCGCCCCCTAGGCATCTGCCCTGCCCGTCAATATATTTTGTCGCGGAATGGATCACAATATCTGCACCGAGTGCCAATGGCCGCTGAATTGCTGGTGTGCAAAAACAATTATCCACCACTAAATGCGCACCGACTTGATGCGCAATATCAGCTAACACTTTGATATCACAAACCTCAGTAAGCGGGTTAGATGGCGTTTCTACAAAAAATAGTTTGGTTTTTGATGTGATAGCGGCTTGCCACTCATCTGGATTGGTCAATGACACAAATGTCACCTCTAAACCCCAGCGTTTTAAAATATTGCCAAATAACTGTACGCTGGTGCCAAAAATACTGCGTGAAGCAACAATATGGTCGCCTGCGCTACAAAGGCCCATCACGCAGGCAAGAATCGCCGACATGCCGCTTGATGTTGCCACGCACTGCTCTGCACCTTCTAATGCAGCCAGCTTATTTTGGAACATGGTGACAGTGGGGTTGGTAAAGCGCGAGTAAATATTACCAGGCTCTGTTCCGCCAAAGCGAGCGGCAGCTTGCGCGGCACTGTTAAATCTAAAGCTGGAATTCAGGAACAAAGCTTCTGAATTCTCACCGAACTCAGTCATCTCGCTACCTGCACGTACCGATAATGTATTGGGGTGATATTGTTGTTTATTCATAATGCCCTCAAATTCTAAATATAAAAAACCCGTGATAGCAATGGGCTAAAACGGGTTTTAGGTTCTCGCTTTAGCAGAATTTATTATGCGCTCGCAAGCTGAGTAAGGCTTTGTTTAAAGTTGGCCACTCAAATCAGCGCCATTACATATTAAGCCCTACCTTTTACAACGTCAAGCTTCAGCTTGATACTTATTTTGATATTTACTTGCAAGCGCAAATAAGGGCCACTATTTTCAAGAAGCCTACTACTCCTGGCTATCAATCAAATTTAAGTCCATTTGCGTACTGGAGTTAGCTGGCTTTTGCACTTGATTACCGTCGCCACGCGCCGCCTCAATGTTGGCCAAGTAAGCTTCATCAATATCGCCGGTGATATATTTGCCATCAAAGCATGAGCAGTCAAAATTATCAATGGCGGGGTTACTCAATTTAATGCCTTTAATCAGCGCATCTAAATCTTGGTAAATTAGCCCGTCCGCCCCGATTTCTTTACAGATTTCCTCATCAGTACGGTCTGTTGCCAACAGTTCATCCCGGCTGGGCATATCAATCCCATATACGTTGGGATAACGAACAGGTGGCGCCGCTGAGGCAAAATAAACTTTATTTGCACCGGCATCACGTGCCATTTGTACGATTTGTTGCGAGGTTGTGCCACGCACAATCGAATCATCGACTAACAGTACATTTTTACCTTTAAACTCCACGCCAATCGGGTTAAGTTTTTGGCGCACAGATTTTTTACGTAACGCCTGCCCCGGCATAATAAATGTACGTCCAATGTAACGGTTTTTAATAAATCCTTCACGATAATCCAAACCTAGGCTAATGCCGACCTGTAGCGCACTTGGGCGGCTAGTATCAGGAATCGGTATAACAACATCTATTTTTTTATCAGACCATTCACGCTTGATTTTTTCCGCGAGGCTAGTTCCCATGTCTAAACGGGTTTGATACACAGAAATGCCGTCAATCACAGAATCTGGCCGCGCTAAATAAACATATTCAAAGATACAAGAGTTAAGTTTTGGATTTTCAGCACATTGACGAGAATAAAAGTTACCGTCCATGTCGATAAATACCGCCTCACCAGGCGCTACATCACGCAATATTTTAAAGCCTAACACATCTAATGCAACGCTCTCAGACGCCACAATATACTCTGCGCCTTGTTCTGATTCCAGCTTGCCAATAATCAATGGGCGAATGCCGTTAGGATCCCGAAATGCAAGTAAGCCGAAATTGGCAATCATCGCCACCACAGCATATGCACCTTTGCAACGTCTATGCACACCTTCAACTGCATCAAACACCATGTCGGTATTAAGCACTGAGTTAGGGGCAGTTTTTTCAATTTCATGCGCAAGTACATTGAGCAATACTTCAGAATCTGAAGAGGTGTTGATATGACGCAGGTCTTGCTTGAACATTTCCTGTTTAAGCTGTACTGAATTGGTTAAATTACCGTTGTGACCAAGCACAATGCCGAAAGGAGAATTCACATAAAACGGCTGTGCTTCAGCTGCGCTAGATGATCCCGCTGTAGGATAGCGCACATGGGCAATACCCACATTACCCACTAGATTACGCATGTGGCGTGTATGAAAAACATCTTTCACGAGCCCGTTATTTTTATGCATATAAAAAGTATTGCCATCGGTGGTGACGATACCTGCGGCATCTTGTCCACGATGTTGCAATACCAGCAAACCATCGTATAACAATTGGTTAACTGGATTTTTACCTACAATGCCTATAATTCCGCACATGAATAAAGCCTTAATTGGTTAATTTTGTAATTGAATGATGATTTTTTATAATAATTTTTAGTCGTATTTAACATGCTTGGCAATGTTTTCAGGTATCCACGGCAATATGCTAATCACAAGTGCTTCAATCGGCGCGCTAAACATCGCATTGCGCCAGCGTTCATCTTGAGGGGCACTAGTCAGCCCAGCTAAGAACACCAATACACAGACGACAAGCAATCCACGAATCACGCCAAACATGGCACCTAGCAAGCGATTAAGCCAACCAAGACCTACTTTTCTAATAATTGCAGAAAGTGCGATACCCAATAAACTCGCCAGTAACAACGTTGCTAAAAAAAGCACTAAAAATGCGGCTAATACACGTAATGATTCGCTAGGAATATCAATGGGCATCATCGGCAAAACTTGATCAGTGTAAGTTCTGCCTACATAAAATGCAGCTACCCAGCCTAAAATAGCCAACACTTCCCTCACCATGCCTCGCATCACGCTAAATATGATGGATAAGCCGATGATGATCAATACTGCATAATCAAAACTGGTCATCGTTTTATTCTAACCCACTGATTTAATCGATTGAACGGGTAGTAGCGTGACTGATTAACAACGTTATTCATTGCTAACAACAATTCCAGTTAGACCTATTCCTTTGATTTTATCTAAGGCATTTACGGCCGCTTGACGAGATGTGAAATTGCCTACTTTCAGACGAATGTTTTCACCTTTAGGCGTGGATATTTTTTCCGTATGCGTGCTGAACCCAGTTGATTTTAATTGATCTTGTATGCGCTTTACGTTGGCAATATCAGCATACACGCCCACTTGTACTGTGAAATGCTCATCGTGCTTTTGAGGGGGCGTCGTATCCGTTACATTAACGGCAGGCTTTTTAGAGGTTGCACTTTTCTCATTGTTTTTAATTACTGCAATTTTAACTTCAGGATTTTTTGGTGGTAAAGGTTTTTCCGCTTTGAGTGCTGGCTCTTTAATTTCAACAGATTGAGTGTCGCTCTCTTTACTTTCGATAACATTTTCAACCACAGCTTCTGGGTCCGGCACTAAAACCTCGTTAATTTCAATCTTATTTTCATGCCCAATCATGGGCTCAGGGTTTGTAGTGCTTATGGTATCAGGCATCGTGATTTTAATGCTCTCGTGTTGTGATATCGCCACTCTATCTTGCAATATCTGCGGCAGAACAATCACCATCAACAGCACAAGCGCTACTGCACCCACCAAGCGCCGACGGGCACGTTTTTTAAGATTCAGAGCTTGGTCATTAGGTAGATCTGGGGGCATTACTGCGTCCTTAAAGATGAGGATTTGCGCGTTGATTCAAATGTTGCATTACATTTGCAACGGTAAAAAATGAACCGAACACGACTATTTTATCATTTTCATTTCTATCAATACAGGTTTCTGTATCGATACAAGCTTGCTCGTAGGCTTTAGCCGCTGTATCAAAACATTTAATGCTGGCATTAGGCATAATTTCCGCAATAATGGCAGCCAAGTCTGAAGCCAAAGCCCCGCGAACATGGTCAATATTGGCAACATACCAAGTGTCGATTTCATTTTTTAGCGTATTCACAACACCTTTCATATCTTTATCAGCCAACATTGCAAATACTGCCAAAGTTTTAGTGTGCGTGCGTTCTGTTAACTTTAATACTGCCAGATTTTCGGCAAGGGCTTGCGCTGCGTGTGGGTTATGCGCCACATCTAAAATCACCCAAGGCGTCTTAGACACTGTCTGAAAACGGCCCGCTAGAAATACCTGACGCATTGCATTAGCAATAGACGCGGTGGTAACAGGTAAGTATGCTTGTAACGACTCTACCGCCGCTACCGCGCATGCAGCATTATTGAGTTGATAATGGCCCTCCAACGCTGGCAATGGCAAAGTATGTATGACCCGCCCCATTGACAAATAACACCAATCAGCCGCTGACCTGATATAGGTGAAATCACGATTGATGCACTTAAAATCAGCCTCAATTTGTTGGGCATGGTTTATTAAACTTAGTGGGGGATGACTATCTCCACAAATAGCTGGTATTGATTGACGATACACCCCGGCTTTTTCAACGCCGATTTCCTCGCGTGATTCGCCTAAAAACTCTTGATGATCTAAGTCAACACTGGTCACGATGGCGCAATCAGGCTCAAACGCATTCACTGCATCTAATCTACCGCCCAACCCAATTTCTAAAATCGCGACATCAATCCCAGTTTGCGCAAAATGCCACATTGCGGCTAATGTCCCCACCTCAAAATACGTGAGCGCGATGACCTCTCCACTTTTTCTTGCTGTTTCAACTGCAGAAAATGCTACACACAGCGCCTCGTCGCTCACTTCAATGCCGTTAATTCGAACACGCTCGTTATAACGCAACAAGTGAGGCGAGGTATAACAACCCACAGCAAAACCGGCCTGCGTATAAATCTGCTCCAACATTGCGCAAGTTGAACCTTTGCCATTAGTGCCTGCGACAGAGATAACTTTAAATTTTTTCTGCAACTTTAAGCGCGCGATAACCTGTTTAACACGTGCCAGTCCCATTGCGATAGACTTAGGATGCAGGCTTTCAATGTACCTTAGCCATGCATTTATATCTTTAGGCGCCAAGTCGCTATCTCTAAGAACCAAATCACTAGGCATCTACATCACCTTTAGCAAGCTGCATCAATTTCAGGCTACGAATAATGCCAACGTTATTTGTCAATTAAGCAGTTACCGGCAAACGCATTAAATTAGCTAATATTCCAGCGAGTCTGCTACGCATTTCACGGCGGTCAATAATCAAATCAATCGCGCCATGTTCTAACAAGAACTCTGCACGCTGAAAGCCATCCGGTAGCGTTTCACGCACGGTTTGTTCAATTACACGCGGACCTGCAAAACCAATCAATGCTTGCGGCTCAGCCACAATCACATCGCCTAGCATGGCAAAACTTGCTGAAACACCGCCCATAGTAGGGTCTGTCAGCACTGATATGTAAGGCAATCCTGCTGCACTTAGTTGCGTAAGTGCGGCACTAGTTTTAGCCATTTGCATCAGCGAAAACAAACCTTCCTGCATACGCGCTCCGCCGCTGGCTGCTATACAAACAAAAGCCATTTTGTTATCAATCGCGGCTTGAACACCGCGCACAAAACGTTCTCCCACAACCGAGCCCATTGAGCCGCCCATGAACTTAAACTCAAATACCGCCACGACTGCCGGCACTGATTTAATGCTACCTTGCATCACAATCAACGCATCTTTCTCGTTTACGGCTTTCTGCGACTCTTTAATACGATCCGCATAGCTTTTACTGTCTTTAAATTTGAGCGTATCTACTGGCTGTACGCCAGCACCGATCTCAAATTGACCTTCCACATCTAACAATTGCGCTAAACGTGCACGTGCGCCAATTCGGTTGTGATACGCACATTTTGGGCATACTTCGGAATTATCTTCCAGGTCTTTACGGTACAGCACTGATTGACATGATGGACATTTACTCCACAGCCCTTCAGGTACGGTTTTTTTGTCGGCGCCGACAACACGTTTAATTTTTTGTGGTAGCTTGTTTAACCAGCCCATAGTTGCATCCTTTTTAACAATTACGCAGCATCTACTGCCGTTTTTAATTCATCCATCAGCTTAGCAACATTGCTAAGCAAATTTTCATCCGTTGACGCTTCAATGACTTGTACCATGCGGCTACCTACAACCACAGCGTCTGCAATCGCAGCCGTTGCTTTTGCTGTGGCCGCATCACGAATGCCGAAACCAACGCCTACTGGCAAACTGGTTTGCCCACGAATAGAAGCAACGCGTTTAGTCACTTCAATAATATCTAAATTAGCCGCACCGGTAACACCTTTGAGCGACACATAATACACAAAACCACTCGCCTGCTTCACAATCAAATCAACGCGTTCAGGTTCAGTGGTTGGTGACAATAAAAACACCGGATCTATATCGCGTGCACGAAGCTCTTTAACAAACTCACCACATTCTTCTGGTGGGTAATCAACTGTAATCACGCCATCTACATCTGCCGCTTTTGCACGATCTGCAAAAGCTATCGCACCGATGGCTTCTATCGGGTTAGCATAACCCATCAAGATAATCGGTGTGGTCTGGTTGGTTTGTCTAAACTCTTTCACCATAGCCAATACTGCAGTCAACCCTACTTTATGGGCCAAAGCACGTTCACTGGCACGTTGAATGACAGGGCCGTCGGCCATTGGGTCAGAAAACGGTACACCAAGTTCGATCATATCAGCGCCATGCTTAACCAGCGTGTGCAGTAAATTGACCGTATGTTTAGGATGAGGATCGCCTGCCGTAATATAAGGGATTAAGGCGGTTTTGCCTTGTTGTTTAAGTGTTGCGAATACAGATTGAATACGGGACATAATAGGCGTCAGTTAAAGTTTAAATGTACTAGTTAATTAGTTAGAAAATGCAAATATCTAAACAAAACAAGGCGTGAGTAAAAAATAACTACGAAACATATGCGTTATATGTGCGTGGTTATTTTTTGCGAAACAACGCAGTATTGTGGCATACGACCTTTCAAGCACTTTAGTGCTTAGAAAGTCGGAGTGCCGGCGGTACGAGATTTGCATTTTATAAAGTGATGTTTGCAAGTTTGGCAACGGTATTGATATCTTTATCGCCACGACCAGATAAATTAACGAGAATAATCTGATCCTTATGCATGGTTTTAGCCATTTTTTCAGCATGTGCTAAAGCATGGCTAGATTCAAGTGCCGGGATAATACCTTCTGTACGGCATAAATTATGAAACGCCGCCATGGCCTCATCATCAGTAATTGCCACATACTCAGCACGTTTAATGTCTTTTAGCCATGCATGCTCTGGGCCAACACCAGGGTAATCTAACCCAGCTGAAATTGAGTGCGTTTCAATAATATTGCCATCGGCATCTTGCATTAAATAGGTGCGATTGCCATGCAACACCCCTACCGGACTATTGGCTGTTAATGGCGCTGCGTGCTGACCGGTTTCCATGCCAAGGCCACCCGCTTCAACGCCAATCAAACGTACATTAGGTACATCAATATAAGGGTAAAAAATACCCATGGCATTAGAGCCGCCGCCAACACATGCAACAATTGCATCCGGCTGGCGACCTGCCATTTCCATCATTTGCTCTTTAGCTTCAATACCAATGACTGCCTGAAAGTCACGCACCATCATCGGATACGGATGCGGACCTGCAACCGTACCAATAATATAGAACGTATTATGCACATTGGTCACCCAATCACGCATTGCCTCATTCAGCGCATCTTTCAGTGTTTTAGAGCCGCTTTCTACCGGCACCACAGTGGCGCCCAGTAGTTTCATTCTGAATACATTAGGGGCTTGACGTTTAACATCTTCACTGCCCATATACACCACACACTCCAAGCCTAAACGTGCAGCGATAGTAGCGGTGGCAACACCATGCTGACCGGCGCCGGTTTCTGCAATGACTCTAGGCTTACCCATACGCTTAGCCAGCAATGCCTGACCAATAGTATTGTTAATTTTATGCGCACCTGTATGGTTTAAATCTTCGCGTTTCAGGTAAATTTGCGCACCGCCAATTTTATCTGACAAGCGTTTTGCGTGGTAAATAGGGCTAGGACGACCAACAAAGTGTTTTAAATCATACGCATATTCAGCTAAAAACTCAGGATCATGACGATATTTTTCGTACATGATGCGCAACTCTTCCAACGCTTCAACCAATGTTTCTGCTACAAACGTACCGCCAAATTGTCCAAAATGCCCACGTGCATCCGGCATGTCATAAAGCTGCATTATTTACTCTCCACTTTAACTTATTTGCATCTCAAAGCTTACTGCCTGAAACCTACTACATATAAACCTGTTGCATAAATGCAGCAATTTTTGCTGTATCTTTAATACCTTTTGAAATTTCTACACCGCCGCTTACATCCACCGCATAAGGTTTTACCCGTGTAATGGCCTGCGCCACATTTTGTGCGTTTAAACCACCGGCAAGAATCACAGGTTTTGCTAAGGTTGCTGGAATTAAATTCCAATCAAATACGTGCCCGGTACCGCCTGCTACACCTTCGGTATAATTATCCAATAACAAGGCTTTGGCTGCAGAAAAATCTTGTGCACATTGTACCAAATTTGTGTCTGACTTAACGCGAATTGCTTTGATAAAAGGCAGTCTATATCGCGCGCAGGCTTCAGGTGTTTCGTCACCGTGAAATTGCAGTAAATCTAATTTTACTTGCGATACCACCGCTTCAACAAAGCTGGCTTCCGCATCCACAAATAAGCCAACCACACTCACAAAAGCAGGGATTTTATTGGCGATTTCAATCGCTGCTGCAATGCTGACACAACGCGGGCTGGGAGCGTAGAATACCAAACCAATGGCATCTGCACCGTTAGCCACTGCGTTTAAAGCATCTTCCACACGCGTAATGCCACAAATTTTAACTCTAACTCTCAAAGCGTTATCCTTAAGCTGACGCGCTATATCACAAGATTTTTAACAACAACATTAAATCACAAGGCGCTATTGTACCGCTAAATAAGCACCTGCAAGCCATGTTGGGAGCGTTGAGGCAACCCCCATTTTTCATCATACCCGACACCCGTTAAATACAATCCACAAGGTGAGAAAGTTGGCGGCGACAACGTACGATCTCGCTTTTGTAATAACTCTTTAATATAGCTAGGTGGATAATTGCCTTTACCCACGTAAATCAAGGCGCCGATCATATTACGTACCTGATGTTGCAAAAAAGCATTTGCAGAGAAGTTAAATATAAAATACTGTCCAGCCACACCGATATCGGCTTTTGTTAAATGTCTGATTGGTGACGCTGCCTGGCATTCAGAGGCTCTAAATGCACTAAAATCATGCTGCCCCACCAGATAACTGGCGGCCTCACGCATTGCTGAAAAATCCAGCGGCAAATGAAACCAGCCAGCTTTGTCTGCCATCAGCGCAGGTGCTACCGATGAATTGACTAGCAAATACTGATAGCTACGACTAAAAGCTGAAAATCTAGCATGAAAGTCATCGGCTACTTGATGCGCCCACTCCACACGTACTGTTGGCGGCAAATGTGCATTTACGCCACGCACCCATGCAGAAATCGGGCGTACAGCCTCTGTATTAAAATGTATCACTTGACCAAGTGCATGCACACCTGTATCAGTGCGACCTGCGGCATGCACTCTAACTGTATGTTGAGCGATGCTTGCAATGGCCGCCTCTAATGCATCCTGCACAGCACCGGCATTCGGCTGGCTTTGCCACCCACAAAAATTTGCGCCATCATAAGATAGCCCTAATGCATATTTCACGAGCGCAATCCCAACACCAGACAAATTGAAGCTATCATCATAAAAATTACGATCAAAACTTTATCTAATAGACTAAAAGGTATTTGATTAAAAACAACTATTTTGTCACTCGATACATCATCGGCACTTAAATAAAGGTGATCAAAATGATTTAAGTCAAACGGCTTATGACGCTGCGTAGCAAAGTCCTCAACATACTCGAGCGTTAAAAATAATCTTACGGCAAATTTTTCTATATTTAACCCTACATATTTGAGCGGGCTAAGTAATATATATAAACCAAGAATTAAGTCTTGTTTTGAACCGGTGATAAACAATATATTAAGCGTAGCCAAGGCAATAGTTATTCTTTCGATATGCAGTAGCCCTAACTTCAAACCATCAAAAGTAGGTGCAAAATCAAGGGGAATATGTGGAATCAATTCACCAGGCGTACCAAATCCGTAAATAACCAATATCGAAATAAACAACCAGCGCATACGCATCACAACGCGCGTAAAGCTACGTATTTGCAAGCTCATTGCAACCATACAAACACCAAGAAAAAGTAGGTGCAATAGCGAGTTACTCAAAAAGTTCATAAGTAACAGCGTCAAAATAAAGCTTAATATTTTTATAATAGGGTGCATCGGTAAACGAGAGCCAATATTGAACTAAAAATGGATATCTGAAAAATAGCTGATCAGCGATTAAAAACCATTTAAGCCAGATTGTCCATTAGAGAAAAACAGTTCCTTCCCGCTTGCAGGGGAAAGGTTATGATTGGTATAGCGTAGCGATATTGCCACGTTTCACCGCATCCTTAGCCCTTGCAAGGCGGTAAGCCTAGTGGAACAATCCTGGTTTAAATTGATAGCGTTTAAGTTAGATAAAAAAAGCCGAGCGTTTAGCTCGGCTTAATCTTCTAAATTGCGTTAACTATGCCAAACTTGCCAATAACTGCTCAGCACGCTGCACCTGTTGCGGACCACCCTCTTTAAGCACTTCATCTAACAATTCACGCGCGCCCTCTTTGTCGTCCATATCAATGTAGGCTGCGACTAAATCAAGCTTAATATCAACATCTTGATTTTCAGATGCGGTTGGCGCTGCTAATTCAACAGATAAGTCATCCGTAGCAAATCCTTCCTCAGCTTTTACATCATCCTCGCCTAAATCCAAACTAATTGCTGAAAAATCAAACGCATTAGCATCAATTTCATTACCTAGCGCCAAGCTTTCAGAGTCATCAGTTAACGCTTCATCTTCTTCCAACGGAAAATCAAAAGAAATTTCCTCAACCTCAGGCTCGAGCTCCGGGGTCGACTGAGTTTGAGCCTCGGGGGCCAGGTTTGTAGCCACTACATCGGTTACAACATCAGGAACGTCAAATTCCAAACCAAATTCAACAGCATCACTGCTTATTTCTTGATCCGGCTTTTCAGCCTCAGTAGGCAGATTTAAGTTAGCCGCAACATCAAACGTATTTGCAAATTCAAAAACTGGCTCATCCTCAACCGCTGAAGCAGAAACGGCTTCGGCTAGGGGTGGTTCAATTAGGGTTTCAGCTAGAGGCTCAACTGAAGCCTCCTCTTTCACATTGAAATCTGATATATCAAAATCCATCAAATTATCATTGCTACTATCCGCTTCAACCACCTGCTTACTAGCCTCTAACACATCAACAACATCCGCTGTCGCTGATGCCACTTCTGTTGAAGCAATTTCAGGTAATTCCAGCTCAATAGCATTAACATCTTGCTCGTCAGTACCAACCAAATCAGAACCAGCTAAATCAGCATCAGTAAGCTCAGCAACATTTTCGCTTGTAGCAACATCAACACTACCCAAATCAAACGACTGGTCTTGATCAACACTTTCTGTTGTTGCAAAACTTTGCATGACAGCGGAATTAGCATCATCAATAATTGGCTCAATTACGGATTTGTTATCGGCAATCGGTTCTACTGTATCTAATGAAAAATCGAGACCATCTTCAGTAGATGTAGCAACTTCATCGAGATCAGAAACATCAGACTTATCAGCTGCCAACACGTGAGCACTGGCTATATTGCTAATGTCATACAGCGGATTCTCAGGCTCAACGGTGACACCAAGCTCAGCAACTTTTGCCCATGTAGGATCATCTGCCCCTAATGTTGTGTAAAGTTCGCCAGCGATGGTTTCAAATGCAGCTGCATCTTTACGACTCGCGTAAATTTCTAGTAGTTTTAAATGCAACTCGTAGCGTTTTGGTTCTTTTAAAATAGCATCTTTTAATATCTCTTCTGCTTGCGCATCACGGCCGTACGCCATGTAAACTTCGGCCTCAGCGATAGGATCAACATCGTTAGTGTCTATCATGCTGCCATCAGCACTTTGAGCAAAGTCCGTCAAGAATGATGTATCTGAATTGCTAGAGCTACCCGTAGTATTGCCAAACACGGTGTTTGCGCGCAGGCCACCTGAAGTTAAAATGCCCCGCTCAAAGCTGTCTAAATCTTTTCTACGTTTATTACGTAGAAACATCCAGCCAGCGCCCAGCAACGTAATGCCAGCAGCGCCACCTAATAGCGTTATATCTGCATCGCCAAATAGACCGTCAAAAAATGATGGCTCTGCCACTACTTCAACCGGCGCCTTAACTACTGGCGGCACTGGTTTTACTGCAGGTTCCACTTCAGCGACTGCCTTGACTTGGTTATCTGCCGATTTATCCTCAACTGTAGTAACCGTTTCTTCAGCATTTTTTTGCAAATCTGTCATGGTTTGGTTTTTCAAAACCAACAGCTTTTGCATATCTTCAATTTGCTTCTCTAAAGCACTAATCCGTTGCTGTGATTCTTTAAATGCTTTTTCACGCGCTATTGCTTCTTCTTGTAATACTGAAAGCTGTAGTGCTGAATCTTTTGTATCTTTACCACCCTCTTTACCGGCTTTTGTATTGTCTTTCTCGCCAGCCGACAATTTAACTACATCTTGCGCACCAGCTTTAATCGGAGCAGCTTGATCTTCAGCGGTGGTAATTTTTCCAGATGCAGATTGCTTTTGTTCGACTTCTTCAATGACTGGTTTTGCAGCCACGTTACCAGCCAAAGCGTTACGATAGTCATTCCAGTTGGCCGAATGTACCTTAATCGCCTGCCTAGCCTCTTGTGCTCCAATGGCCGTCAAAACTTCTTTTGAAGGCGCTTTGATAATCTGCCCAACCTTAAGCCGGTTCATATTTCCGTTGGTGAAAGCTTGTTTATTTTGCTCAAATAAACCTACGAGCATTTGATCCAGGCTCACCCCTTCAACCTGCATTTCTTTTGCAAGTGAATTTAAGGTATCCCCACGTGTTGAAATCAGTTGATTTTGCGCTGCATCGCCGCCAACTTCGCTTTGATCTTGTTGTGCTTTAATTTGCTTACTTGGTTTTTTGGAATTTTTAGAAGGTTGTTGTGCTTCATCAAATGCACTTGAACTAGCAGCACTAGCGATTACATCCCGGTTTTGCTTGCTTGCTGCGGATGGAAGTGAAACTGTTGAGGTTGATGCACTACTAAGCGCATCTTTATAGCCAGGTGGGTCTAATAAAATCGTGTATTCGCGCAATAAGCGACCCGATGCCCAATCTACTTGAATAAGCATATCTAAATACGGATCGCTGATAGGTTGATTGGTGAACAGCCTCAGGATCGGTGCGCCATCTGCATTTTTAGCTAAATCTACTTTAATGTTGCTATGAATACCTAGACGAGAGATGCCTTGGACGGCGTAGGCTTCTTCAGAAGCAATGCTAGCAACCATTGTTGAAAGCTCTTCTGGTGTGACTGATAGTAGCATCACTTCAGCGCGAAGTGGCTCACCTAAACCTGAATTTACGTTTAGCTTACCTAACCCTGCAGCAAAACCATAAAAAGGTATAAATGCCAAACAGACAGCCAACGAGATTTGCTTTATTTTCGATTTATGCACATTGCTACCTTTAATCAAACTAAAAATTTGCAATATGAAAATAACATCAAACAGTTAGCTATGCAAGCTCATAATGCACATTATATTCCAACCGCTATCTGGCTACCGACCTTCATTGTTATGATTTAGACAACAATGAAGGGGTAATCCTCACTACTTTTCTATTAAAATCCGCAACATACGGCGTAACGGCTCAGCCGCACCCCACAGCAATTGGTCACCTACCGTAAATGCAGACAAATAATCACTTCCCATGCTCAATTTACGTAAACGTCCGACTGGCGTCGTTAATTTTCCAGTCACTGCGGCTGGTGTAAGCTCGCGCATACTAGGTTCACGTTCATTGGGAATCACTTTTGCCCATTGGTTAGCCTCAGCTAACATTTGGCTGATTTCATCCAATGGCACATCTTTGGTAAGTTTGATTGTGAGCGCCTGGCTATGGCAACGCATTGCGCCTATGCGCACACAAAGACCGTCAATAATAATGGGGTTAGCTTCTCGACCTAAAATTTTATTAGTCTCAGCGCCGCCTTTCCACTCCTCTTTACTTTGACCGTTGCCAAGATCTTTATCAATCCATGGGATAAGACTTCCAGCCAGTGGCACGCCAAAATTGGCAACGGGGAAAGCGTCATCGCGCAATGTACCGGCTACCGTGCGGTCAATATCTAAAATCGCAGATGCTGGGTCAGCTAACAACTCGCTGGCGGCAAAGTGCGCCTCGCCCATTTGCTTGAGTAATTCACGCATATTCTGTGCGCCAGCACCTGATGCTGCTTGATAGGTCATTGAGGTTGCCCACTCAACCAAATTTTCTTTAAACAAACCATTTAAAGCCATCAACATGAGTGAAACAGTACAGTTACCGCCCACCCAGTTTTTATTGCCATGCGTATAGGCATCTTGAATCACATGCATATTGACTGGATCAAGAATAATCACAGCGTCTTTTTCCATACGCAGCGTTGAGGCCGCGTCGATCCAATGACCAGCCCAGCCATCTGCGCGGAGTTTTGGAAATACTTCGCTAGTGTAATCGCCACCTTGGCACGAGATAATCGCATCCATTTGCGCTAGTTCTGCAATGTTCATCGCGTCTTTTAATGGCGCTGAATCTTTACCTACATTCGGTGCTTTAGCACCTACTTGAGACGTAGTGAAGAATTGCGGCTCAATGTGCGCAAAATCATTTTCTTCTATCATCCGCTGCATGAGTACTGACCCAACCATGCCGCGCCATCCTACCAAGCCTACTTTAAGCATTTTCTATCTTTCTTATCATTTAAGGGTCTAGGGGCTAGGGTTTAGGGGCTAAGGCTGAAAATTCACCATTTAACCCCTAACGCTTAACCCTACAAACTATTTTCTAGCCCCTGATTCCTAGTCCCCAGCCCCTATAAAGAAGCTACCACGGCATCGCCCATCTCGGCACAACCCACTTTGTTGGTACCTTCTGTCCAGATATCCGCGGTTCTAAACCCAAGCGCCAGCGCTTTTTTAACGGCATTTTCTATCCGTTGTGCATTAGCTTCATCGTTAAAAGTATAACGTAACATCATGGCCGCAGATAAAATCGTTGCCAGTGGATTAGCCACATTTTTACCTGCGAGGTCTGGCGCTGAACCGTGGCTCGGCTCATACATACCTTTGTTATTGGCATCCAGCGATGCTGAAGGCAACATGCCGATAGAACCGGTAAGCATCGAAGCTTCATCGGATAAAATATCGCCAAAAATATTGCCTGTTACCATCACGTCGAACTGCTTAGGTGCGCGGATCAATTGCATCGCCGCGTTATCTACATACATGTGACTCAACTCAACTTCAGGATACTCTGCTGACAACTCAATCATTACCTGACGCCACAATTCAGTGGCTTCCAGCACGTTTGCTTTGTCCACTGAGCACACTTTTTTGTTCCGCTTCATGGCGATATCAAAAGCGACGCGTCCAATACGACGAATCTCGGATTCGTTGTAACGCATGGTGTTCACGCCTTCACGCTCGCCGTTTTCTAGCGTAGAAATACCACGTGGCTGGCCGAAGTAAATATCACCTGTAAGCTCACGTACAATCATGATATCCAAGC
>Ga0172380_10002222_pt1 | contig 30843 bp, 24 predicted proteins | sample Leawe162metaG_FD_119747 | JGI IMG/M metagenome (GOLD analysis project Ga0172380, IMG submission 119747) | Leachate microbial communities from a municipal landfill in Southern Ontario, Canada - Leachate well 162 metaG | ecosystem: Engineered > Solid waste > Landfill > Unclassified | place... | reverse complement strand
GCCTTGCCGGAGTATTGGCGCAAAAAAGCCTCGGACCCGATTTTCTATGACGGCGCGAACACATACATCGGTTTTAACGTCACGCATATCCCGGTGAAAGGCACCATCGTCTCCGTATGGTAACACGGCGTTCGCCTGTATCGGATCGTTGCCGGGCCATGCTGTGACAAGGATTGAAGCGCCGTATTCCAGCCTTGGCTTCCCAGTCAATCTGTGGTAATCGAACCTCCGTCGTTCGATTGTCGCAGGCCGGCAACCGTTAATTCAAAGGCGCAACAAAGCGGTCCTTGCATGCTCACCGTTTCCAATCTCGGCAAATCTTACGGTGCGCGCGCCTTGTTCCGCGGCGTGTCGTTTCATGTAAAAACTTCCGACCGGATCGGATTGGTTGGGCCAAACGGATCGGGCAAATCGACCCTGTTCCGCCTGATCCTTGGCGACCTGGAAGCTGACGAAGGCACGGTGGCGTTCCGGAGTCGCGTGGCGCTGGGATACCTTCCCCAGGAAATCGAACCCAGCGGACACGAAACGGTACTTGAACTGGCGACAACGGTTTCGCCGGAAATCGCGGCCTTGCGGAACACCTTGCGCGCGCAACCGCCGGACAGCGAAGCCTGGCATGCCACCCAGGCGCGTCTGGACGAATGGCGGCTCTACGAGTTGGAACCGAAAGCCCGTCGGATCCTGGCCGGGCTGGCCTTCCGTCAATCGGATTTCCAGCGGTCGACGGGCACGCTCAGCGGCGGATGGATCATGCGCGTCCACCTGGCGCGCCTGCTGGTGCAGGAACCCGGCTTGCTGATGCTGGATGAACCCACCAATCACCTGGATATCGAATCTTTGATCTGGTTTCAGGATTATTTGCGGACCTATCCGGGCGCCATCCTGATGATCTCCCACGACCGCGAATTGCTCAATCAGCTGGTCGGCAGTATTTTCGAAATCGCCCAGGCCCGTATCGTCCGTTACCGCGGCAATTACGACGACTATGTGAAGCAGCGCGCCATGCGCCAGGAACAGCAATGGGCGGCTTATAAGAACCAGCAAAAGGAGATCGCGGCCCTCCGGCAGTTTGCCGACCGCTTCCGCGCCAAGGCCACCAAGGCCGCCCAGGCCCAAAGCAAGCTGAAGCAAATCGAACGCATGGAGAAAATAGAGGCGCCCGCCGACATGGATCGGACGATCGCGTTTCATTGGCCCCAGCCGCGGCGCGCCGGGTTGAAAGTTGTTGCGCTGACCGATGTCCATCAGGCCTACGGTCCGGTCGTGGTGTATCGGGGATTGAATCTTAACGTCGAACGCGGCCAGCGCACCGTGTTCGTTGGGCCGAATGGCTCGGGTAAATCCACCCTGCTGAAACTGATGGCCGGCGCGATCCCGATCCAGAGCGGCCGCCGCGAACTCGGCCTGCACGTCAAAGTCGGTTACTACGCCCAGCATCGCATCGATATGCTCAATGCCGGACGGACGGTGCTTGAGGAAGCGCTCGACGCTTCCCGGCCGGTGGGCGAACAAGCCGCGCGCTCCGTTCTGGGGGCTTTCCTGTTTCGTGGCGACGATGTGTTCAAGCGCGTCTCCGTGTTGAGCGGCGGCGAAAAGAGCCGGCTGGCCCTCGTCAAACTGTTGCTCGATCCGCCGAACTTCCTGCTGATGGACGAGCCCACCACCCATCTCGACATGGCCAGTATCGAGGCCCTGATCGGCGCCCTTCGGGAGTATAAAGGCACTCTGCTGTTCATCAGTCACGATGTGTATTTCATCCGCTCCATTGCCACCACCGTTTTACATATCCATGCCGGGCGGCTGACGCCATATGCCGGCGATTACCAGTATTATCTCGATCGCTCGAAAGCGCTCTCCGAACGGGCCGCCCTGACGGACGGCGGCCGATTGGCCGATGCCCGCCCGGTTGAGCCGGGGGCTCCGACGCGCAAGACCCAGCGGCGTCTTGAGGCGGAAACACGGCAGGCGCGCTCGAAAAACCGCCGGGAACACGAAAAGAAGCGTTCCTGTCTGGAAGCGGAAATCGAGCGTTTTGAGACGCGGCAGAAAACGTTGACCGCCCAATTGGAAAATCCGGGCACCTACACCACGCCCGGGAAACCGATGGAACTGAACCGCGAACTGACGCAGGTGGTGGAATCCCTGAAGATCCTGTATGCCGAGTGGGACCAGGCGGCCGCCGGTGAGGAAGGGAAAATGGTCGATGGTTAATGGTCAATGGCAGATGGGAAACAAATCGCCGAACAGGGCCTGATCCAATATTTGCTTTGTTCTGTGCTCCATCAACCATTGACCATTTCCCATTGACCATTCCGATTTATGGATCCTGTCATTCATCCAGCGTGGATCGTTCGACCCTATGCCGCCGGCGACCGGGCGGCGGCGCGCCGGATTTGCTGCGACACAGCCGATGCGGGAAAGCCGGTGGAAGGGTTTTTCGGGGATCGCGAATTGATTGCCGACCTGTTGATGAATTATTATACCGACTTCGAGCCCGAGTCGGCCTGGGTGGCGGAGCAAGCCGGTGGCGAAGTGGTGGGCTATCTGACCGGCTGCCGCGACACCGGCCGATTCAGGCGTATCATGTCCCGGCGGATTGCGTTGCGGGCCTTATTCAAGGCGTTTTTGAGGGGGACCTGGTGGACCGCGTCCACGCGGCGCTTGGTGCGTTGGAATCTGCCGATCTGGTGGCGGGCGCTGGGCCATCCGGCCGTGCCGTTATCCGGATATCCCGCCCATCTGCATATCAATTTGCGGATGGAGGTGCAGGGACAGGGGATTGGCCGAAGGCTGACTAATCGATTTCTGGACCAGTTGCGCGCGGAGGGTGTTCCCGGCGTTCATTTGAGCGCGCGGGAGGATAATACCGCGGCGCTTGCGTTTTTCGAAAAAATGGGGTTCGCGCGCATAGACCGGCGGCCGTTCATGCGGACCGGGCCGGGGGTGGACGATATGCGTTATGCGGTGATCATGGCGCAATCGCTGAAATAGCGATACGCGGACGATGCCCTCAACCTAAACAAAACAAACCTCACCACAGAGGCACAGAGAGACTTCTCCGCACGTGTTCTCTTCCGACCGATCGTTGTGTGGAGCGGGAAGGAGATTAAGGAGACGGCGTCTTTCTCCGTGCCTCTGTGTCTCTGTGGTGAATCCCTGGTAAAGAATCCTCGCTTATGACCGGAATCATGGCGTCAGGCGCAGGGCGTCCCCCCCGTGCTTGCGCAGTTTTTCCGCCAACTTCTTATTGTTGGCGTCGATGCGATAACTTCGTTCCCACCACGTCAGGGCCTGGGTTTCGTTGCGCAGCGCGGACCAGACGTCGCCCAGGTGCTCCATGATCGTCGGGTCATCCGGCATAAAATAATAAGCGGACTGCAGGCAGTCCAGGGCTTCCGCAATCCGGCCCTGTTTATACCTGATCCACCCGAGTGTGTCGAGGAAGGCGCCGTTGTCCGGATCGCAATCCAAGGCCTGCCGGATATATTCCAGGGCCTGATCGAGGTGGACGCCTTTTTCGGCCCACATGTAAGCCATGTAATTGAACGCTTCGGCGTTTTCGGTGTCCAACCGTATTGCGCGCTGGAGCAGGTTTTCGGCCCGCTCGAATTGGCCGGCGCGCTCGCAGGCCGCGCCGTAATTGAAATAGAACATGCTGTCCGGCAACAAGCCGGACCCGGGCGATCGCGCGGCCAGCGTCGCAACCCGTTCGTAGGCGCTGACGGCCGCAGGGTAGATTTGGGCCCGGCTGTTCAGCAGTCCAAAGTAATACCAGCTTACGGGATCTTCGGGATTTGCAAGCACCGCCTCGTCCATTACATTCAAGGCTTCATCCAGGTCGTGCATGCCGATGTAAAGAAAAGCTATGCGGATGTAGGCTTCGCGCAGACCCGGGTTCTGCTCCAGCCCCTTTTCGTACAAGGCGATGGCGGTGGCATACATTCGGTTTCGCTGGGCAATCTCCCCGAAATTCAGGAAGTGCCGGGAATCCGGGAAGCGTTCGTTGTCGCGCAAAAGCAGGTTCTGCAGGCGCACAAAACTATCGAGCGCCTCCAGCGGCTGTTGGTTCCGCAGATAATACGCGGTCAGCATCTCAATCAATTTTTTATCTTCCGGGAACCGTTTCAGCCCGTTTTGCAGGGTCTGGCCGGCTTTGGCCGGCGCCGTCTGCATGTAATAAAACGCCAGTTTCAAATAGGGGGCCGAAGCGGTTGGATTGGTATCCACGGCGGAGCAAAAACTGGCCAGGGCCGCGTTGGTGTTTCCCAACGTTTCGTAAAGTTCGCCCAGATAAAATTGGACTTGTGAATTTTCGGGCTCCCGTCCGATCACCACTTTCAGCGTTTCAACCGCTTTTTCCTTTTGGCCGAGCGCCATGTAACACATGGCCAGTTTCTTCTGCAGTTGAATGGAGTCCGGCAAGCGGGTCGTTAATTTTTGGAAGACCGCCAGGGCTTTATCCGTTTGCCGGTTAATCAGGTACAGGTCGCCCAAGCGTTCCTGGTATTGCAGGGAGGCCTCGTCCGGTGGAAGATCGGCGGCTTCTTCGTAATAGGATATCGCCTTGGCGCCGTCGGGGGAGGGGATGGCCGGCGCATTCGCGATTTTTTGCGCGCACATGTCGCCCATTAATCGAAGAACCGGCAGTTTGTCGGCGGCTTTTTTGCGCGCCGTTTCGAGCACGGCGCGCGCGCGGACTTCGTCGCGCGCCGCGAGATAAAGATAGGCCAACTGGATATAGCCCTTGGCGTTGGCGGGTTCGAGATCGATGGCCCGCTGGGCGGCCTTGACAGCCTCCGCCGGCCGGTTCAGCGCCTGGTAAACCTGGGCCAGGTAAAGATGAGCTTCCACCGAACGAGGATTGTGCCGGCAGGCATCCTCCATGACGGCAATGGCTCGGTCATTTTGCCCCTGTTTGATATAAAGCACCGCCGCGCGCACATAAAGGGCGGCGTAATCCGGTTTCTCTTCCAGTGCGCGGCGGTAACTATCTATGGCCGCTCCGTTCGCGAATCCTTCCCGCAGAATTCCCATGCTGAAATCGGCCAGGGCCCCGGCCATGGCCGCATGTTCCGCGCTTAGCGCCAAGTCAGCCGGAAGGACGACGCGCGTGCTTGCCGGGGAAAGGCCGGAATCACCGACGCCGAGGCTCTGACAACCGGCGGAAAAACAAAGCCCGGCGCCCAGCAGGACGGACGACAGACACCGGACGACAGACGATGGACAACTCGGAATCCACCGGCGGATTTTATTTGTTGATGTTTTTATGGCGATTGGCTTTCAATCGCTTGCGGCGTTTGTGTTTGGACATTTTCTTGGCGCGCCATTTTTTCAGTGAGCCCATGGATTCTTCCTTTCTTTTTTACGCAACGATTTTATTAAGTGGAATTTCGATAATCCCTTCCGCGCCGGCGGCTTTCAGGCGCGGCATTATCTCCCGCACGACCTTTTCCTCAACCACCGATTCGATCGCGATCCACCCCGTCGCGCTGAGTTGATTGATGGTGGGCGCGTGCAGGGCCGGCAGAACCTTGACGATGGCCCGGACGGCTTTGCGCCGCGCATTCATCTTCAAGAGCACGCGCGTCTCCGCCATCAGGGCGCCCTTCAACAGCAGGGCGATTTGCTCGATTTTTTCCCGCTTCCAGGTGTTTTTCCAGGCCGCCTTGTTGGCGATAAATTTGGTCGTGGATTCCAGCACGGTCTCGACGATGCGCAGATTATTGGCCCGCAGCGAGGAGCCGGTTTCAGTCAATTCCACAATGGCGTCCACCAACTCGGGGGCCTTGACTTCCGTGGCGCCCCAGGAAAATTCGATCTCGGCGCGCACACCCCGCTTTTCAAGGAAACGGCGTGTCAGACCGACGGCCTCGGTGGCAATCCGTTTGCCTTGCAGGTCGGCTATCGCGCGAATGGGGGAATCGTTGGGAACGGCCACGACCCAGCGCACGGGGCGCAACCCCTGCTTGGCGTAGATCAGGTCGGCGATTTCAACGACCTTGGAATCGTTCTCCATGATCCAGTCGTAGCCCGTGATCCCGGCATCCAGGAGTCCGTGCTCGACGTAGCGGCTGATCTCCTGCGCGCGGATGAGGCGCGCTTCAAGGTTCGGGTCGTCGATGTTCGGAATATAGGAACGCGAGCCGACTGCGACCGAGAAACCGGCTTTTTTCATGAGCAGAAAGGTGGCTTCCTGCAAACTGCCTTTTGGCAAACCCAAGACTAATTTATTCATGATGGTGTTCCATTTACGGCGCTTGTAAAATAGCACGCATTATATCGCGCGCCAACGTCTTGTCCATACCGAAAGCGATCGCCCTAATCCGCGCGCCGTCACGCGCGGATCGATGCGATGACCTGCCGGATCGCGGCGGGGTAGGCGAGGTGTTCCTGCTCCTGGATGCGCGCGTGGAGGGATTCCGCGGTGTCCCCCTCCAGCACGGGCACGGTCCGCTGGAGAATAATCGGGCCGGTATCCGTGCCCTCGTCCACATAATGCACCGTACAGCCTGTGACTTTGACGCCATAGGCCAGGGCCTGCTTCCAGGCTTCCAGACCCGGGAAGGACGGCAGGAGCGACGGGTGAATGTTTACGATTCGCCCCGCGAAAGCCTGCAACAGGCGCGGTTTGACGATCATCATGAACCCGGCCAGCACGACCAGTTCGGCGCCATAATGACGCAGGCGGTCAATGGTCTGTTGTTCGGCCGCTCCGTCCAGCTTGGTTCGGAAAGGGGCGGGGTCGATGTATTCGGCCGGGATACGCATTTGCCGGGCGCGCTCAAGGATAAAGGCATCCTTGACATTGGAGAGCACGCAGACAATCTTGGCATCCAGCCGGCCGGCGTCGATGGCCTCGGCCATCGACTGGAAATTGGAGCCGCGCCCGGAACCCAGCACCGCGAGAGCCGTTGGTGTCGTCGTCATAACGCATAACCATATCATCCGGGGTGCGGGTCTGCAAGGTTGAAGCAGGCTGTAGTCCGTAGACTGAATCTAAAACAAAGAGGATAGCGCAAAGCGGCGGGGATTGTGGGCCAAAAAAACAGACGCATTTTTGTGAAGTGTGCGGTTTTGCTGTTTACAGCCTGCAATCACACGGCCTACGGTCTGCCGTCGTCGGTCTTTCTTGACTTGTCGTTATCCGGCGATAGAGTGTCAGGCACGCGGCAACGGGCGATTAGCTCAATGGTAGAGCGCTACCTTTACACGGTAGATGTTACAGGTTCGAGTCCTGTATCGCCCACGTCCGCCTGCTGCTCCGCCTGCGGCGCGACAAGCCACAGCGGTTCTGTCGAACCGCAGCTACACGAAAGCAGTGTAGCGGCCGTTCGATAGAACGGCATGGTGCGGACTACACCAAATAGCCACAGCGGTTCTGTCGAACCGCAGCTACACCAAAACAGTGTAGCGGCCGTTCGATAGAACGGCATGGTACGGACAATCCCGCCGGGTCAGGGGGCCCGGCCTGCAAAGATGCTGTGGGCCCGGCGCCATCAAATTTTTTCGCGATCGCGTCAGCAATTCTCATTATGGCGTTTTGTCGTCAGTCAATATGTCATCCCGAGCGAAGTCGAGGGATCTCAATTCGTGCGTAACACGTTATGCTGTAGATTCTTCGACTTTCCGCCACAGGTTGCTTGCCCCGCTCATAGCGGGGTGCGGCGGCGGTCGCGGCGCGTAGCGCCCCTCCCACAAGAAGAAATCTGTCTTACACCCGTGTCATGACGAACAAGCGCCCCTGATCCTCGCCTAAGACCGGCGGACTGTTTTACGAACGCGCTTTTCGCCCTGTGCCCGCACGGCGGTCGAGGCCGCCCGCCCTCCAGGAGGATCATCGCGTGAATCTCGATAATGGTTCATGGAGGGCGACGGGCCCCGTCGCCGTACGGGCGCGTGGTTCACGCTGGGTTCTTGGCAAGATGGCGCATCCTTAGGCAATGATTCTGGAAACGCGATGATGGCTTGTTTAATCCGCGGAAAAGCGCTAAAAACTACAGCGCAGCACATTTGTCGAAGATTACGGAAGGAAATCATCCATGACTTTAACGAAATATTCCATTGGCATCGGCGACCGGTTTGGGCGGCAGGGAGCGGCCCAGTTGGATGCCCTTTTGCGGGCGCAGGCGGCCGGCGTTACGATCACGCCGGTATGGAACAAGTCGAATCGGGAGCATCAGATCATCGGCACGACGCCGGCCGATACGCGCCGCTCCGCCGATCGGGCGGTGCGCGCCCGGAATTGGGGGGGGGCGTATTTTGTGGATGCCGACCATATCGGCCCGAAAAACGTGGGCGCCTTTATTGAGGCCTGCGATTTTTTTACGCTGGATGTGGCCGAATCCATCGGGCAACCGCCGGACCCGGCGGATCTGGCCGCCTTTATTAAAGGCCAGCGCCGCTTTGTCGGCCGGCTGAACATTCCCGGCCTCGACGCAAATATGGACGTCACGGCGGCCCAACTCGAACAGGTCGGCAACACATACTTGGCCGCGGTGAAGGAGGCCGCCCGTCTTTACCGGCAGATTGCCTCCGCCAAAGGGACGTCCGCCTTTGTGGCCGAGGTCTCCATGGACGAATGCGATACACCCCAGTCGCCGTCGGAACTTCTGCTGATCCTGGCCGCGCTGGCGGCCGAGCGCGTGCCGGTGCGGACCTTGGCGCCGAAATTCACGGGGCGTTTCAACAAGGGCGTGGATTATGTCGGCGACGTGGCGCAGTTTATGCGCGAATTCGAAATGGATTTGGCCGTGGTGCGCTATGCGCGCGAGCAGTTGGGCCTGCCGGCGTCCTTGAAGCTCAGTGTCCATTCCGGGAGCGATAAATTTTCGTTATATGCCCCCATGCACCGCGCCTTGAAGCGCTTCGACGCCGGGCTCCACCTGAAAACGGCGGGCACCACCTGGCTGGAGGAATTAATCGGCCTGGCGGCCGCCGGCGGCGATGGGCTGGCGCTGGCCGGGGATGTTTACGAACGGGCGCTGGCGCGCTTCGATGAGCTATGCCGTCCGTATGCCACGGTCATCGATATCGACCGCCATCGCCTGCCGGCGATAGCCGAGGTGCGCGCTTGGAGCGGCGAGCGTTTTGCCGCGACCTTGCGGCACGATGAACGTTGCCCGCATTACAATCCGCACTTCCGTCAGCTCCTGCACGTCGGCTACAAGATCGCCGCCGAAATGGGCGCGCATTATCTCGATGCGCTGGCGCGCTTCGAGCCGGTGATCGCCAGGAACGTGGCGGAAAACCTGTGGGATCGGCACATCCGCCCGGTGTTTCTCGGCGTCTGAGACAAAAAAACAATATGTTGTAATAGCAAGAGTAAGAGAGGATTAACTACGAAACACACGAAATACACGAAATGGATATAGAAAATATACTGAGTAATTATCTTTCGTGTGTTTTGCGTGTTTCGTAGTTGAAAATCTTTGGGTTGCGGACCTCCGCATTACCCTCAAGTGCTCATATCCGCGCCATCCGCGTTATCCGCGGTGAAGAATCCAATCCTCATCCTATTTCTGCATTCTGCATTCTACATTCTGCATTTCTTCCCGCGGCGCCACAATTACCTTGCCGCAAAAGACGCCCAGATCGGATGGAAAGCCGGCTTTGTGAGGATTCCATGCCGGCCGGACTTGAATGCGCAGCCACGCCTCGCGGTTTTTCCCGGGCGGCAGGGGTAATATCTGCCATTGCCAGGCGCCGGGACGTAAAAACAAGGACGATTGCCATGGGCCGGCTTCATCAATAAGCGTCAGTGACGGTGGCGCGCCATCCGCATCCGTGCCGGGCGCCGGGACAAACACCAGCATAAACATATATCCCGGCGCCGTGGCCGGCGTCAGGATGGCGGCATCCGCGCGCGCCCAGCGGCCTTTCAACGGCGGCATAACTTCCTGACGCATGCTTTTGGAAAACCCGGCGGAGATGGAGACCACGTTCGTTTCGGTTTGCAAAAACGCGGCGGCGATGAAAAGCGGCGAGCGCGCCGAGATCGTAAGCGCATTCGATGCCGGTGTCATCGTCGGCCGGCAGGCATAGAACCAGCATCGGTCGTCCAGCCGCTGGAATTGGGCGCCGCCCCACTCCGGCGGCGCGGCGCGCTCGGCGTTTATCGCGGGCGACATGGGGTGGGGGTCTGAAAAATAAATCACAAAAAACAATTCGCTCAAATTGGATTCCAGATTGCCGGGAATCGTCAGGCTGACCTGTTCGCCCGCCGAAAGTGCTATGCCTTCCATGACGGGTTTATCGACGCGCACGTTGGCGAAATGGCGCAAGCCCATGTTGCCGCTTTCCAGCGGGAGCGTCATGGCGTTGGTTAATAAAATGGCCGGGCGCGCGCCGTCTTTCAGCGCCATGCGATAGAGGCTCAGCGATAACTGCATTTCCTGAATGCGCGTCGGCAGAGCGTTGTAGGCTTGCTGTAATTTTCGGTCTTTGAAAACCGCCTTCTTCACCAGGCTGAAATCGAAACGGTCGCTCCGCGGCGTTTGGAAGGGGGTCGTGAAAAAGGCCGGCCGATCCGGGGCGGCGCGCATAATCGTTTCCCAGGCGCGTTCCGCGGCGCTGTAATCGTTCTTGCGTTCATTGTCGAGTCCCAGGGCGGTAACGCCGAACATGTGTTCCAGGGGCGCCGTGATGCGCGAATATTCGCCCAGTAGAATGCCGTGATCCTGCTGGATGGTCCTGGCAAACGGGGCCAGAAAACGCAGGAAGCCGCGGTGTTCGACCATGGCAACCAGATGTCCGCGCTGGGTCAGGCCCAGCAGGCAGATGAGAGCCGCCAGGGCGGGAGCGAGCCAGGCGGTCCAGGGCCGGCCCGGCCATTCCGGCAGGCGGGTTGCCACGGCCGTCAAACACAGGGCCGACATGGGAACGACCGCCAAAAGAAAGTAGCGGGTCATCATAAAATCCCGCATTGTGCCGGCCAGGGCGACCGCGGGCAATACGGTCAGCGCCAACACGATCCGCTCCGAACGCCATAGCCGGTCTCCGGTCAGCCAGACAGCCCAGCCGGCAAGGGTAAGCAGTGCCATCGGCATGGAAACCATGTTGGCGAAAGTCTGCCAGTCGGTCAGAACATTATAGTTTGCGACGATGTTTCCCGGGATTGGAAACGAGCCCATGCTTTCACGGTTGAAATGTACGTTGACTATGAACAGTGCGCCGGCCGTTGCCAGCGTCGCCGCCAGCCATACGGAAACACCATGGGCTGCCTTGCCCACAGCCGTGGTTTCATTCCGCTTTCGATTCATGGCCAGACTGGTTCCCGCCAGAACCGCAAGGCCCAGCGCCCAAAAAGGCCAGTAATCGAAAGCGGCTTCGAAAAACCGCTGAACGCGATAATAATCCGTGACGTACCTGGTTTCACCATAAAACAATAACAGCATCCCCAGCGCCATCGGCGGATAAAGAAGGAAGTCCGCGCGGCCCCGCAGGATCGCAAACCCAACGGCGATGGCCGCCGGAATGACCAGATACCAGGCGGTGATGTGAAAGAACGGCGCGGCGCCAATACATAGCGCGCCGAGTAGAATATCCCACCATTGCCGCCGGTCGCGCGCCTGCCAGGCCGACAGTAACAAAGCCAGTCCGGCGAAAAACATGAATCCGGCGATGATCTCCGGGCGCGCGCAGCGGGCATGCCACAAGGTCAGGGGATTCAATAAATAACAACCGAACGCGATCAATCCGGCTTGCGCGTGGACCAGCAGGCGGGAGGCCAGCGTCATCAAGACGAGTCCCGTGAACAAGGCGAACAAGGGGACGACATAAAGCGACCAGGAATTGTTGCCCAGCCGTGTGACCACGCTGATCAGCAGGGGATAAGCGGGCTGAAAATGAGGTCCCAGGATGGCGGCGTCCTTGTTGACCACCCACAAACAGGCGTCTTTGGTGGTTCCGTAGCCGGCGTGTCCATAATAAAAGGCGCTCCGTGTTTCCGGCGGCACTTGGGCAAGCAGGGGATCCACATAACACAGGTCGCCTTGCCGGCCGTAGGAAACGCCGGAATTCAGGTAAGACCCCGGATCCTCGCCGCCGAATATGTCCTCATGCGGACGAAACAGCAGGCCGACGGCCATCAATACCAGCAGGCCCCACAGCCAGAGGTGCGCCCGTATCGCCGCGCGGCCGGCATACAATAGCCGGGCCACGGCGGCCAGGGCCAAAATCCAGAAAAACGACCCGATGACGAATATCATGGCAACGGCATGCCTTCCTTTGCGTGTTCTGCCGCAAGCAGTTAAATTTTAACTTTATGATACAACCCGGAAGGTGACAAGAATTAATATTTAGATTGACGAATTCCGGGTTTGCTCCTAAGAATAACACGCCCATGCACTGACGGACGACAGACGGCAGACGACGGACGGCAGACGACAGACGACGGACGACAGACGACAGACGGCAGACGACGGACGACGGACGGCAGACGACAGACGGCAGACGACGGACGACAGACGACGGACGGCAGACGACAGACGACGGACGACAGACGACAGACGGCAGACGACGGACGGCAGACGACAGAAGCGACCGATTGACTGACTGGATTTTCTGATCTCTGACCTCTGACCTCTGACCTCTGACCTCTGACTTCTGACCTCTGACTTTTGGTTTTAAAACGGGGTGTAGCGCAGCCTGGTAGCGCGCCAGCCTTGGGCGCTGGAAGTCGGGGGTTCAAATCCCCCCGCCCCGATGCCAAGCGGTGGCCGTGAAGGTTGTGGGTTCTCCGCCGAAGGCGGATCCGCCTCTGGCGGAAAATCCCCCCGCCCCGATGCCAAGCGGTGGCCGTGAAGGTTGGATCCCCCGAGGGTCACTCATCAAAGGCTCGGTGTCAATAGACATAGTGCCCCCCCCTTCCGCGCGGAGCGCGGATTATTTCTCTTGATCCCCCGAGGGTCAGTCCTAATAATAGCGAATAAGCCGGTTTAGCATGAGGCAAAGTTCGCAGCTGCGGGGTTCAGGGGTGACCTGCGGAGTGGGTGCGTCACAGGGCCGCGGCCAACACAGGGAAACAGGGTTGTGTCTCGACAATCGCCATCTGAATCGGCGGGAAAACCAGCCCGTATTTTCGAAAATCCCAGAACAACATTCCAACATTCTGCAGAATGTTGGAATGTTCTCGGAGAGGGATTGACCTATGACAGCCCGGATGAATGTAACTTTAATGGCAAGCATTCGCATTTGCGCGAAAATGACCGCTGTTTTTCCTTTATTAACATTCTCGAAATAGACTGGACATGGTCTTGGAAGAGCCACGCCTTCACAGGCGCGGCTACGTAGCCGCCGGTGTAAACCGGCGGCAATTTCACGTCTGGACTATTATGAGAACGTTAGTAATTGCCTTTTTTATCATTTCTGCGACCCATGAATATTGGAGAGGAGCCAAAAAATTAATCCGGACACCGTGTGAGGGCACACGGCCTACAATTTCCCCATATTTTTGAGGGTTGTTGTAGGCCCGGCGCCCTCACCGGACGATTTTTTCACACGTTCTGCGGCCTTACCATGAAGTTTGGATTAGAGTTGATTTTGTAAACTTTAAGTTTACATTGGCCGTGTCAAATTAAACCAGATGGTCATCTCAGGTTGAGCAGATGACGGGCCTAACTTAAAGCGAATGATGATGGAAGTTGCGATATCGATAGGAGTAAGTAAATTATGCAATGGTCTGTACGCGATGTGGCGGAACGCCTGAACGTTTCGGAGCGAACTGTTTTGCGCTGGGTGAAAAACGACAACTTGCCGGCCAATCGGATCGGCAGTCAGTTGCGTTTCAACCGCGCCGAACTGCTGGAGTGGGCAACCTCCCATGAACTAAAGGCGCCGGCGGCGCTCTTTTACGGTGAAAACGAGGAGCGCGAGCATCTGCCATCCTTTTCGGATGCGCTTGCCATTGGCGGCGTCTTTCACGAGGTTGGCGGAACCGATAAATCCTCCGTCCTGCGCGCAATCGTCGATCTTCTGCGATTGCCGGAAGGTGTGGATCGCGAGTTGTTGTTTCGGATGCTCATTGCCCGTGAAGCCCTGGCCTCGACCGCTGTCGGCGACGGCATTGCCATCCCGCATCCGCGTAATCCGATCGTCCTGTGCGTGACCCAGCCGCTGGTTACTCTGTGCCTGTTGGCCAAGCCGGTGGATTTCGACGCGCTGGATGGCCAGCCGGTTTATGCGCTCTTTACGTTGGTCAGTTCGGCGCCGCGCATTCATTTGCATTTGCTTGCGCGCCTTTCCTATGTTTTGCGCCAGAGCAGTTTCAAGGCGCTGATCTCCGCACGGAGTCCGGCGGCGGATATTCTGGCGGAAGTGCGGCGCGTGGAGTCCTCTATCCAGCCGCCCGCCGCGTAAACGCATCGGAATGGGAGCGCTAATCGATCGGCATACCGGAGCGCGCCGCGCGCGTGGCTGGAAATATGCGCTGTGCCCGGTGAACCAGTCTGTCGATCTGCAGATCCGTCCGGTACCGGTCGTGATGGGTCAGGATCAACTTCCCCACATTGGCCGCGGCGGCCAGGCGGGCACAAGCGGCCCAGGTGCCGTGTCCCCAGCCGCGCCGCGCGGAATATTCGGCCGGGGTGTATTGCGCGTCGGCAATCAGCGCGGATGCCCCGCGGCAAAAACCGGTAAAGCCCCCGTCCGCGGGATCGGCGTCGAGTTCGTTGTCGGTGGCAATGACGAAGGAGCGTTTTGGAATGCTCAAGCGATAGGCTATACATTGCTGGGGATGCCGCAGCGGATGCCAGGCGATCTCGACGCCGTATATTCGCATGCGCCGGTTTCGCCGGGGAAGCGGCTGGAATCGGATGGCGGCGCCGAAACGCTCCAGATCCAGCGGCCAAAACGGCGGAGCGGCGAGTGTTCGCAGACAATCCGGCCAATTTTCTTTGCGGTGCGGGTCGGCCATGAGCGTGATTGAAGCCCCTTTCTGGTAGAGAGGCTTGAAAAGAGGCAAGCCGATCAAATGGTCCAGGTGAAAATGGGTGAACATGATCGTAATGGGCGGAAGTTCGCTCCGGCGCAGCAACCGATCGCCCAACGCGATAATTCCCGTGCCGGCGTCAACAATCAAAATCCCCTGCCGGGTGGCCATGCTGAAGCAGGTCGTTTCGCCGCCGTGCCGGTTGAACGCGCGGCCGGAGACCGCCATCGTGCCGCGGGCGCCATGAATAGTTAATGTCGGTTCGGTTTCCATGTTGACTTCCGTATCGGCCTGCGGAACAATCTATATCACAAGCAATGAAGCTGGTCATGATTAAAGTTGCGGGAATCGGGGCGGGCGCCCACCGGGAGGACGTATGAACTTAAAACTGGGCGAATTGCTCCAGCGCGTGGCGCGCGGCGAACTTTCCGCGGCGGAGGCCGAAACCATCCTGAGCGCGCATGGGGAAACCAATCTTGGTTTTGCGCGCGTGGACCTGGACCGCCTGCGCCGGCGCGGCCTGGCGGAAGTCATCTTCTGCCCCGGTAAAACCGCCGATCAAATTGTCGGCATAATGTCCGCGCTGGTCGCCGAAGGGCAAAATGTGCTCGCCACGCGCGCTACGCCCGAACAATATGCCGTGGTACGCCAGGCGCACACCCGTGCGGTTTATCACGAGTTGCCCAAAGCCATAACCCTGCGGATGGTCGAGCCGGGTCCCCCCGTTGGGCGGGTGGCGGTCGTCTGTGCCGGCACCTCCGATATTCCCGTGGCCGAGGAAGCGGCGCTGACGGCGGAGGTCATGGGCGCGCGGGTGGAACGAATCTATGACGTCGGCGTGGCGGGATTGCATCGGGTCCTCAAGCATTCGGAGACCTTGAAACGTTCCCGGGCTCTCGTTGTCGTCGCCGGCATGGAAGGCGCCTTGCCGTCGGTTGTGGGCGGGTTGGTGGATCGCCCGATTGTGGCCGTGCCCACCAGTATTGGGTATGGCGTCAATTTCAAAGGCCTGGCCGCCCTGCTGGCGATGCTCAATTCCTGTGCGCCGGGAATAACGGTGGTCAATATTGACAATGGCTTTGGCGCCGGCGTTGCCGCCGCGCTGATCAACCGGGTGGGGGAGGAAAGAAATGCGGAATGAAGAATGAAGAATGCAGAAACGAAGAACGAAGAACCGCGTTCCCCCAGGCTGTATCTTAAACATCGAATACCGAATACTTCTCTGAGTTTATGAAACATCTGCATTTCGACAGCGTGGGCGGCGCCAGCGGCGATATGATTCTGGCGGCCCTTTTGGATCTTGGCGTCAGCCGCGATGACTTGCAGCGCCGGCTGGCCGGTTTGCCCATCGGGCCTTTCGAGATTGAAGCCGCTTCGATCGTCGACCGGGGCTTGCACGGCACGCGGGTTAATGTGCAGGCGCCCTCCCATCAAGTTAGTCCTTCGGCCACTATGCCGTTCTCACGAACGGCCGCTACACCAAATGGACTGTCTGAACTCGGCCAGGGATGTGGCTGCGGTTCGCCCGCCTTGGCGCACATGCCCCATCGCGGGCTGAGAGAAATTCGAGCCTTGATCGAGGGCAGTCCGCTCCCGGCCTCCGTGAAGGCGGAGAGCGCGCGGGTGTTCCAGCGCCTGGCGGAAGCCGAGGCGCTGGTGCATGGGACAACTCCCGATCAGGTGCATTTTCATGAGGTGGGCGCCCTGGATGCCATTATCGATATTGTCGGCGCATGCTTGGGGTTGGACATGTTGGCGGTGAAGAGCGTTTCGCTCGGCCCTTTGCCGCTGGGCCATGGAACCGTCCAATGCGCGCATGGCATTTTGCCAGTGCCCGCTCCGGCCACGGTGGAATTACTTAAAGGATTCCCCGTGACGCCGATCGACGAACCGTTCGAAACTGTCACTCCCACGGGCGCCGCGCTTCTGACGACCTGGAAGACGCAGGATGCCTTCCCGTCCGGCAGTCGCATTCTGAAAGTGGGGCAGGGGTTCGGGGCCCGGGCTTTGAACGGACGGCCCAATATACTGCGGGCCATGCTGATGGAAACCATGGATGTCAGTCCGGATACGGACGCCTGTCTGGCGCTGGAATGCAATCTGGATGATCTGACGCCTGAATTGACGGGCAGTCTGATGAAGCGACTCTTGGATGCCGGCGTCCTGGATGTGTTTTTGACGCCGGCGCAGATGAAAAAACAGCGGCCTGGTATTCTGCTGACGGTTTTGTGCCGGTTGGAGCAGCGCGCGGCCATGCTGGATTTGATCTTTCGCGAAAGCACAACCTTCGGCATCCGGGAATATCCCGTTCAGCGCACGGTGCTGGCGCGCCGCCATGAATTCGTGGAAACTCCGTTCGGCCGCGTGCGTGTAAAAATCGGACGCTGGAAGGGCGCCGATATCACCGTTTCGCCCGAATACGAGGATTGCCTGCGCGCGGCCGAAAGCGCCGGGGCGCCCGTAAGGGCGGTTTATGCCGCGGCGCTCATCGGAAATGCGGAATGTGTAAGCAAGAGATCAGCGGTCAGAAGTCAGAGATCAGATGACGGCGGAGGGGAAGAAGAAAAGCAACGCCCGACGTCGAATGATTAATGACAGATGATGGGCTCGGCATGCTGCTTTTGTCTGCCTGACCTCCGACCTCTGACTTCTGATCGCTGGCTTCAGATTTCCACCGCGCCTTCGAACACATAGGCCGCCGGGCCCAGCAGTGTCACATTCTCGAATCCGTCCGCCGTCAGCCGGTAATTGACTTCCAGTGTGTCGCCGTGTTTGCAGGTCGCATGCACGGGCGGCGTGACGCGGCCCAGGCGTCCGGCAATCAGGGCGCAAGCCGTGATGCCGGTGCCGCAGGCCGGCGTTTCGGCTTCCACGCCCCGTTCGTAGGTGCGCACGCGCAAGCTGTGCGCTCCGGTGACGGCCATGAAATCGACATTGGTTCCCTGGGGCGCGAAAGCGGCGTGATGGCGCATGGCGGCGCCGATGCGGCCAACCTCTATGCGGTCCAACGCTGTTGTCTCAACCACGGCGTGCGGCACGCCCGTATGAATGGCATGATAACGAACAGTCTGGCTGCCCAACGCCAGGGTTTGGCGGCAGCGGCAGTCAAGCGGGGCGGGCAAGCGCAACCGCACGCTATCCGGGAAGACTTCCGCTTGCAGTAGGCCGGAGGCGGTTTCGATGCGCATGACTGCGGGTGCGGCGCCCAAATCGTGCGCCAGCCGCGCGATACAGCGGGCGCCGTTGCCGCACATGCCGGCCTCGGCCCCGTCCGGGTTGAAAAACCGCATGCGAAAATTGCCGCATGTGGAAGACTGAACCAGCAACAACCCTTCGCCGCCAATGCCGGCGTGCCGGTCGCACAGGCGCCGGATAAACTCCGAATCGGCGCAGGGGAAACGGGCGGAACGATCGTCCAGGAGAATAAAATCGTTGCCCGCGCCGTGCATTTTCCAGAAAGCTTGTTTCATGGCAGACCAGCATAACAGGCCGGATGTAAAAAAAAAAGGCCGGGGTTGCTGAACCCCGGCCTTTTTTGTCGATCCGAAATTACTTACTTCAGGATGGCTTCCTTGGCCGCCTTCGCGATGCGGAACTTGACCACTTTCTTGGCCGGGATATTAATGGTTGCGCCGGTCGCGGGATTGCGTCCAATGCGCGCCTTGCGCTGGACCAGAACGAGTTTGCCCAAGCCGGGAATCACGAACTTGTCCTTGGCGCCCTTATAGGCCATGCACACCAGGGTTTCCAAGGCAAGCCCCGCCTGCTTCTTGGTGATTTCCGCCGCCTCGGCAATCGCTGCAACGATCTCACTCTTCGTTTTTGACTTGGCCATTACACTGTCCTCCTATTGTGGTTTACCGCTACGTTTCCCTGAGCGCTTGGCGCCCAGGCCTGACATACTTGATCCGATCGCTTCCCGTGGATTCAAACCACGGATTTAACACTGAACCAATATCTTTAAAAAGGACGTGCGAGTCAATAAAAAAACAACATATTTTTATATTGCCCGCAAACCATCGCAGATAACGATTTATATAATTACACCGGCAGGCCCATAGTTCAAGCGCAAAATTTAAGTTTTACGGGTCCAGGTTTTCCAAAGCCAGCGTGGCGGGGTCGATCCGGCGGTAAAAGCAGTTGCGTGGCCGATCGTTGCGGTTGCGGGTATGACAGATGCCGCTGCGCCGTGGACGGACGCGATAGAGCAGGGAGTTCTGTTCGCAGTTGACCCGCGCTTCCACCAGGTCAAAGGTTTCACCGGAGGTTTTGCCCTTCTCCCAAAGCTCATTGCGGGAGGTGCTCCACAAAATCAGCCGGCGCGCCTTAATTGTCAGATGAAAGGCCTGCGCGTTGGTGTAGGCGACTAAAATCACTTCGCCGGTATCGGCGTGCTGGATGGCAACCGGCAAAATTCCGGCGCTCGCCGCGGCCGCCCGCTCCAGCTTGGTGAAATCCAATTTGAGTTCCGCGCCTTCTTCGATCGAATTCAATGTTTACCTCCGTTTATTCTTCCGCGAATCCCGGCATCAGCCGTTGCGCCTCGGATTTAAGCGCCGGATTGATTTGACAGGCTGCCGCGGCCTGCGTTTCCGCCAGTTTAAAAACGCCGTTTTCGTAACAGAACACGGCCGTGGCCAGCACCAGGTCGGCGCGCGCCGTATCCGTCAGTTTGGCCGTCGCCAGATAGTAGTTGGCTATTTTCACAAATTGCGCCGTGGACACTCGTTCCCAGGCGATATTGACGGAGCCGGACGTTCCGAAGGCAATGGTCAGTCCCTGGGCGGCATTGGCCTTGATGATGTCGCGGGGGGTGCCGCTGGTGGTCCAGCCTTTAGGATAGGGCGCTTTTTGAATGGCGCCGATCACGAACGCTTTCAGTCGGGACATGGCCGCGTAGGCGTCCTGCACGTTTGTGAAATAGGACTGCGTTTCCGGCTGGGTCAGGTTGGCTTTGATCTTGAGGATGTTTTGTGCGGCATTCTCGAATTTTCGCTGGGCGATCAAGGGGGCATTGGCGCCGCGGGCCCGGTCCACAATATCCAGTTCCAATTGGATTATCTTGGGACGCCGGCGCTCGACTTCCAGGGCCTGTTGCTTTGCCTGCGCTTGCGCGGCTTCGGAAGCCTTTTTGCGCGCCTCGGCCTGTGCGGCGGCCTCCCGTGTTTGTCGGACGGCGGCGCTGGCCCGGGCGAGAAGATCGCCGGCCTCAATCGCGCTTCGCTCGGCGGCGGGTTTGCATTCCTGAATCACATTGTGTCCTTCGACCAGGGTGTTGAAATAGTTCTCCAATTGTCGGACCTGTTCCAGAGCGGCGGCATAATTCGTGGCCGCCTGCAATTGCCGGCGCGCGCTATCGGCCATGGCCAGGGCGTCTTCCGTGTCGTTGAGGATTTCGAGCGTTTTGTCGATTTCGATCGCCGCGCGCGCCGCGGCGGGGTTTGGATTCGAATTTGCCGCGGCGATCCGCTCGATCCGCTCCGCCAGCGGCGTTGCGCCCTTGCCCATTTTGACAATGACAGCGGCCAGCGCGTCGATGCGCCCGAAGACGGCTTCGCCATCCTCCCGGGCTTTGTCGATCTGTTGAAGCTCCGCGGCCGCGGCCGCGATGCGGAGTTTTTGCCGGTGGAAGGCATGCCCGCCCCATGCGATCACGGCCACGACAACCGCCGCCGCCAGTCCCGCGCCGGCGCGAACCAAAAACTTCCGGCCAAACATAGACTGGCGGAGGAACGTGGGGTCCATCAAGGCCTTCTTGGATACCGCGCTTTTCTTCAACAATTTTGCGGAGGCCGCCAAGGCCGTCTCCATGTCGATTTGCAGGGCGGCATACGACGGGTGCCGCATGGTCGGGTCCGCTTCCAGCATTCGGGCCACCATGGCGGCCGTTTCAGGATGCAACTCCGCATTGATGTCCAGCAGATTGGGCGCCGGCTGATTGAGCCGCGCCATGACCACGTCGGTGGAGGTGACGCCGTCGAACGGGGGTTGGCCGGTCAGGACGTGAAAGAGGGTGGCGCCCAGGCTGTAAATATCGGAGCGGAAATCCACGTGTTTGCCCCGCGCTTTTTCGGGGGCGATGTAGTAGGGCGTGCCCCAGACGGCGCCACCCGGCTGTTGCTGGCCGACAAAACTGGCCAGGCCGAAATCCACGACCTTGGCTTCCCCGTTCTGGCCAAAAAGAATGTTGGCCGGTTTGATGTCGCCATGCACCAAGCCCACATCGCTGGCGGCCCGCAGGCCGGCGACCACCTGTAAATGAATTTCCAGGGAACGGGTTTCTTCCAGGGCCGCGCCTTCGGCAATCATCTCATCCAGGCGCCCGCCGCTGACCAGTTCCATGGCGATATAGAACTGGTTTTCCACCTGGCCGAACGAATAGATCTGCACGACATTCGGGTGGTTCAGGGCGGCGGCGGCCTGGGCTTCGTGTTTGAAAGATTGCACGAATTCCTGGTTGGCGCCTAATTCCTTTTTCATGACCTTCAGGGCCACGTGCCGGCCAAGGTCCTTGTCCATGGCGTGGTAAATGACGCCCATGCCGCCTGAACCGAGCCGGCCAATCAGCAGGAATCCGCCGAAGCGCGCGGGAACGATCTGGACCATGCCGCAGACGGGGCATTTGACTTCCGAAAAGGAGGGCAGGTGCGAAACGTCCAATAGTTTGTGGCAGTCGGCGCAGGCAATCTGTTGTACCCGTTCCGCCTCAATGCCGGCTTTGTGCGCTTCGGTCATATCGGAGTTTTTTGCTTTCCATAAGAGTGTGCGCCATACGCGCCTGTTCCTGATATCTGTGGCATCCGGTCGCCGGCGGCGACAATGCTCCCCAAGATCACAAGAATAATACCATAGCGCCGTAATTGTGCACTAACAAAATATTTGACTTCCGCACTCGAACCTTCACAATGCTTGCACGGGAAAACGATTGGTCAGGCCATGTCCGGCGCGCCGCCAGCGCGTGCCGGTGTGCGGAGGCGCAGCGATATGATGTCACAACGCGGAAACGACCCGGTCGATCTGGTGGTGGTGGGTTCCATCGGTTTGGATACCGTTAAAACGCCGCTGGCCGCGCGCCGCGACATTTTGGGGGGCTCGGTCAGCTATGCCTGCGCGGCGGCATCGTTTTTTGCGCGCACGGGCATGGTGGGCGTGGTTGGCCGCGATTTTCCGGAACGCTGCCGTGCGGCTTTCCGTAGCTTTCATATCGATCGGCGGGGACTGCAGGCGGCCGATGGAAAAACATTCCGCTGGTCGGGCGTTTATGAGCGCAACATGAACAGTCGGCGGACGCTTTCCACGGATCTCAATGTTTTTGCCGATTTCGCGCCCGATTTGCCCGCGGCCTACCGCAAAAGCCCGTTCCTTTTCCTAGCCAACATCGCGCCGGAACTCCAGGCCCGGGTGCTTTCGCAAATGCGCGCACCCCGCTTTGTGGCCGCCGATACCATGGATTTGTGGATTAAAATAGCGCGCCCCGCGCTCTTAAAAGTAATCCGCCGGGTGGATCTGCTCCTGCTTAACGATTTCGAGGCCCGTGAATTGACGGGCGAGGAACATCTTGTGCAAGCCGCGCGGCGCGTGCTGGCCCTTGGGCCGCGGTATGTCATCGTTAAAAAAGGCGAACACGGCAGCATGGTGTTCTCCAAACATGGCCTGGTCCTGGTTCCGGCCTACCCGGTGGACGAGGTCCAGGATCCGACCGGCGCGGGCGATGCCTTCGCCGGCGGGTTGATGGGCGTGTTGGCGCGCGGACGGCGAATTACGCCCTTGACGGTCCGGCGCGCCATGGTCTATGGCGCCATGGTGGCGTCTTTCACGGTGGAGGCCTTCAGCCTGGAAAAACTGAGGGCGATCCGGCGCGCCGATATCGAGGCGCGCGTCCGTCAATTTCGGCGCATGATCCGCTGTTGAAATTATAAACGCTGTTGCTTTTAAAGCCGCGCTCAATTAGAATACGTTTAATTTCGAGATATGGGCGTTGCCTGCTGTCGCTAATTATCGAATATCATCAACGAGGAGGTGTGTCATGGATCGTCGCATTTATCGGGTGCTGTGTTGCCTGGGTTTGTGCATCGGCCTGGGATTGGTCGCATCTGCGGGTCCGGTTCGCGCCAAGCACAATCGCGCCACGACTCTCATGATTGTGCCGGCGCGTCCGCGGATGGTGCAATTGGCCATGGATTTGGCGGCGATGCGCCCGATGGTGGTGCTATCCTGCCGCGGGGACGCGCGCGCGGCGGATCCCTTGTTGTTTGTCTGGACGAACGGCGCGTGGCAATACGTGACCCCGGATGATTTTCGCGAACGCCGCTTCGTGCCCGAATGGCCGCGTCGGGTTGTCGTGATCGGCGAGACCCAGGCTCTGCCGGCCCTGTTGGAGGACGAAGCGGCCTGGGGCGCCGATGTGACGCGGCTCAAGACCATGGCGCTGGCCGATCTGATTAACGGCATGGACCCGGTGTTCCATTTCACCGATCGCGAATGGGAATGGCTGGCCCGGCGCTATGCCCTGAACCTCACGGATGTCAACACGCCCCTGCGCGAATTCAATCCGTACGATATTCCGCGTTCCAAACTGCCGCTGGCGACGAAGGAATTTAAACAGAGGAAAGGCGATACGCCTCCGGCCGTGCTGATTGAATCATCCCCGGAGATCCCCGCTCCGGCGGAGCTTGCGAAACCGGCTGCCAAGTCCAAGACTAAGGAACCTTCTCTGAAATAAGGTGGCTCCCCATCTTCACGGTTCATAGGTTCGACCGTTCAGCGGTTGTGGAAAGAGCATGACTGAACGGGAACCGAGTCGTCGCATTGAATGTTTTGGCGTTGGCGGTTTGAGCCGTTCTCGGCCCGCTCCGATAACCGTGAGCCGCTGAACCGTGAACGCTGCAACCGAATAGACCTTTACCGCCGCACCTGGCCCGTTCCGTGGATCACGTATTTATATGTGGTGAGTTCTTCCAGCCCCATTGGGCCGCGCGCATGTAGTTTGTCGGTGCTGATGCCGATTTCGGCGCCCATGCCGAATTCGCCGCCGTCGGTAAAACGGGTTGAGGCATTCACATAAACGCAGGCGGAATCAACTTCGGCGGTGAATATCTTTTGGGCTGCGGTTGAGGCGGTCACGATGGCGTCGGAATGGTGCGAGGAATAACGGTTGATGTGCTCGGCCGCCGCTTTGACCGAGGGCACAATTCGGATCGCCAGGATCAAGTCCAGGTATTCGGTCGTCCAGTCCTCTTCCGTTGCCGCGCGCAGGGCGGGGACGAGCCGCCGTGCGGCCTCATCCCCGCGCAGTTCCACGCCGCGGGCCTGGAGCCGTGCTACCAGGCGCGGCAGGAACGCGCCGGCGATGGCCTCGTGAATCAGAACTTTTTCAACGGCATTGCAGACGCCGGGCCGCTGGCATTTGGCGTTTTCAATGATGGCCAACGCCATGTCCTGGTCGGCGCTCTGGTCCACATAGACGTGGCATACGCCCTTGTAATGCTTGATCACCGGCACGCGCGCGTTTGCCATGACCGCCCGGATCAAGGTTTCGCCGCCGCGGGGAATAACCAGGTCCACCAATCCTTCCAATTGCACCAACTCGCGGATTGCATCGTGGTCGGGTGTTTGAATGAACTGGATCGCGTCCGCCGGCAAGCCTTCGCGGACGCCGCCGGTTATCATGGCCCGGATAATGGCGTTGTTGGAGCGCGCAGCTTCTTTGCCGCCGCGCAAAATAACGGCGTTGGATGTTTTAAAACAGAGCGCGGCGGCGTCGGCCGTCACGTTGGGGCGCGACTCATAAATGATCCCGATCACGCCGATCGGCACGCGGCGTTTGACAATCTGCAGGCCGCTGGGGCGGACACCTCCGCTGGGGCGGACACCTCCGCTGGGGCGCGTCCAGCGCCGGATGGTGCGCCCGACCGGATCGGGCAGGGCGGCGACGTTGCGCAAGCCCTGCGCCATGGCCTCGATCCGCGCGCCGGTCAACTGCAGCCGGTCCAGCATGGCGGACGAAAGCCCCGCTTGCCGTCCGGCTTCCATGTCCGCCGCATTCGCTTGTTGAATGAGGGCGCTGTCGCCGAGGAGCCGATCGGCCATTGCCAGCAGGATGCCGTTTTTACGGCGGGCGCCCAGGAGCGCCAATTGCCGCGAGGCCGCCAGCGCCCGCTGTCCCATGTTCAGCATTTCATCGTGCAGACTCATTTTTGTGCCCCTCGTTTTCATTCGGCGTTGGGCGTTGGACGTTTGTAGTTTTCTTCTTGTCGGAAGGCGCGTTCATGATCGCCATATTATTCCTGTGCACCACCGCCGTGTAATTCGCCGCTCCCAGAATTCCGGCGATGGCATCCGTCTGCCGTCCTTGGATTAACCGGATGTCGCGGCTGGAATAGGAAACCAAACCGCGCGCAATCAGTGTTCGATCCGCAGTCCCGATGTCCACGGCCGCGCCGGCCTCGAACTCGCCATCGACCTTTTTGATGCCGATGGGCAGCAGGCTTCTGCCGTTCCGTTCGATGGCGCGCCGCGCGCCGTCATCGATAACCAGCGTCCCCTGGGGCTTATGGAAAAAAGCGATCCAGCGTTTGCGCCCCGTGAGGGATTCGGCGCGACGGTCGGACGCGGGCCGGATCAGGGTGCCCATGTCGGCGCCCTCCATGATTTTACCGATGATGCCGCTTCGGCGGCCGTCGGCGATGACGACGGCGGCGCCGGTTTTGGCCACGGCGTGGGACGCTTCCAATTTGCTGGCCATGCCGCCGGTGGAAAGGGCGCTGCCCTTGCCGGCGGCCAGGGCCAGCACCTCGGGCGTGACGCCTTCCAGGAACGCCACGCGCCGGGAACGTCCGGAAGATGCCGGCTCGCGCAGTCCGTCGGTGGTGGTCAGGATGATCAGCAAGTCGGCGTCGATCAAATGAACCACCAGCGATGCCAGCAAATCGTTGTCGCCGAATTTGATTTCATCCACCGCCACGGCGTCGTTTTCGTTGACCACCGGAATGACGCCGGCGCCCAGCATGGTCAACATGGTGTTGCGCGCGTTCAGGTGCCGGGAGCGATTTTTAAGGTCGTCATGTGTCAGCAATACCTGCCCGATTTTGCGGTGTTCGCGGGCGAACAGCTTGTCGTAGCGCGTCATCAAGCGGCTTTGGCCAACGGCCGCGGCCATTTGTAATTCAGGCAAATTGGTGGGACGCCGCTGCATGCCGAGCGCTTCCATGCCGGCGCCGATCGCGCCGGAGGTGACAAAGACAACTTCGCGGCCCGTGTTCCGGAGTTTGGCCAATTCCCGTACCAGTGAACGAATCCGGCGCATTTCGGGCCGGCCGGAGCGCTGGACCAGGATGCGACTGCCGATCTTGACCACAATCCGCCGGGCTTGCGCCAGTTCCTTTCGGGCCGTTACTGAAATATCCGCAAGGGTGTTCATCACGGTGTTTATGCTATCAGGTTTACACTGTGTGTCGAGTGGAATGGGCGAAAGGCGATGGGGGTGCGCTATTAATTTCCCGGTGGCAATGTTAGGCGCCCCCATGCCGATGGAGCAAGCCCACGGCCAGGCGGCGTCCGATTTCCCGGTAAATCTTCTGCGTCAGGAGATTTTCGCCCGCCAGCGCGTAGGGGATCTCCAGGCTTAAGGTGGGCACGCCGAGTTCAGCGCGCAGGAAGGCCGCGAACCCGGGCGTGGTCCAGCGTGACGGAGAGTTGGCGACCCGCTTGAATTCCGGCGCGGCGAACTCGGCCTGCAATTCGTTCCGCAGGGCGTTGCACCACTTTGTTTCCTCGGCCGCCAGGGGCCCGTTCGTATCGCCGCCGACATAAGCATAGACGCCGTCATGTTCGCAGACCCCCGGCGCGTGGAAGTCCAGCGCCAGGATCGGACGGCAACGCGCCTTCCAACGCAGGACATCTTGGCGGATGACCAGCGTTTCATGGCGCATGGGCGGCTGGCCCCAAGCGTGATCGAGATCGTAGGGGAAAGCGTCTTTGCCGTATTGTCCGCGGACGATGCCGTCAACATCCACAAGCGGCACAGCCCAGACAACGTAGCCGGACTTGCGAATCTGGGCCAGGTGCTGGAGGAATCCGTCGAGCACCCAGGAGCCCGGTGTTTCCCCGGCATATTGGCGGGCCACGATGTAGCAGCCGGGCTGCCTGCCGTCCAGTGATCCAACGGCATTATTCAGCCGCGCAATGCGTCGGCCGCCTTGGCTTACCCCGATCGCCGCCGACTGCCAGTAATTGGGATAGTGCTGTAAAAGCGACTGCACATCGGCCGCACCGTAGGGGAAGCAGAGGGCGACTTCGGTTGCCGGCGCAGGATGCGGAATCAGCCAGGACAATTCCCGCCGGCCATCCGGCATGCGTTTTTCTTCACCCTGCTTGAGCCGGGACCACGCATGGCCGGCCGGTTGAAAGACCGGGCGGCAGGCCGTGGCGTCGGTGCAGCCCGGCATGATGTCAAAATGCTTCCAGGTTAAGCGCACCTTGGTTTGACGCGCCGGATCGCTTTCCGTCTCCACCAGTCGAAAATAGAACCAGAGCGCTTCGGGGGACTCATAGGGATCGGAGGCGAAACGCACTTCGGGACATACGCCGTCTTCCAGGATCTCGACATCCGCGGCATTGCCGCCTGGAATTTGCGTGTTGACCTTCAGACTCATGGTGACAATGTGTCAAAAGAGGCCCGCGATGTCAAGTTTGCGCCGAAAACCGGAGCGGTCGTGCTCACCCGCCGGAGGCGGGTCAGCCTTCTGGCGGAACTTGTCGGCCTAAGGCGAAGCTTGCAAAAATGCCTTTAACCACAACCGGCCTTGGCCGGATTTAAGATAGCGTTCCATTACCATAGCGTCGGAATAGGAGTCGAAGTACTTAACATAAACCAGGTTCAACGGCCGTCTGTTTTTTGGTGCGGGGTTCACGGCCAGCTTGATGATCCATCAGGCGTGCGCGTAGATTGCGGGAACAGCCTTTATACAGGTAATCAGCGGTGGAAGAAGCAACGACATAGGCGGCAGGTTTAGGAAGAACAACCGCGATGGCAGATGGGAGGTCCATGATCGGCTGAAATCGGACGGGCATATCACGGCTGAAAACCCCTGGGGAAAGATTGCGCGCCGGGAACAGCACGACGAAGGCCGGCGGGAATTGACGGTTGACGAACTCCGCCGTGTATGCCAAGCCGCACAAGGCGACCTTCGGGTTTTGATTGCCATAGGCATTTACACCGGCTTACGCCTGGCCGATGCCGCCACGCTCCGCTGGGCCGAAATTGACCTTGTGCGCGGGATCATCCGTCGCGTGCCAAGCAAATCACGTAAGGGCCGGTTGCTGACAATTCCCATCCATCCATCCGGCATTGCGCGCCGTGCTTATAGAGATCGAACCGGAAAAGCGCCGCGAATACGTTATGCCGGAAATTGCGCGCGATTATGAGACCCGGCGGACGAACATCACAAACCGCGTTCAACAGCTCGTTGAGTCATGCGAAATCAAGACGCTACGCGACCGCAAAGGCCCAGGCGCGCGTCGAATTGTAGAAGTCGGCTATCATAGCTTGATGTTAAGGAATTTCAATCCACACGGCGGCAAGCGGTTCTATCGAACCGCAACTACACCGGCTCGTTGTAGCGCCGTTCGAGAGAACGGCAAAGTCGCGGCCTTTGGCCGCCTAACTTGCGCCATGCGTTTGTTTCCATGTGCGCGGAGGGGCATGTTCCGCTTTCCGTTGTGCAAGGGCTGATTGGCCATACGACCGCCGGAATGACTGAAAAATATTTCCACCTGTCGGCCGGGGCCGCCACCGCCGCCATTGAATCATTGCCGGCTGTTACCGGCGAAATCATACAACCCCTTGCGTTACCGCCATCCCAGGCCGACATCCGGGCGCAAGTCCGGGCCGCCCTGGACAAGTTGAACGGGAAGAATTGGCGGGAAATAAAACGGGAAGCGTTGGTCATATTAAATGCTTGACATATTAACGGCCTCCGTTCATAGTAAGGGCCAGACATGATAAAAAGCTTCAAATGTCGAGAAACAGAACGGTTATTTGAGCGGGAGTATATCCGGCGGTGGGGAACTGATATTCAGCGTATGGCACGGCGTAAATTGGAATGGATAGAAGCGGCAAAGACCCTTGAAGACTTGCGGGTGCCGCCTGGCAATCGCCTTGAAAAGCTCAAAGGTAACCGCGAAGGACAGCACAGTATCCGTGTCAATGACCAGTGGCGGATATGCTTTGAATGGCACGAAAGCCATGCTTGGAACGTCGAGATTGTGGACTATCATTGAGAAAGAGGAAACCATGAATACAAAACGACAAAAGCCCATCCATCCGGGTGAAATTCTATCGGAAGAATTCTTGAAGCCGATGGGAATTACGCAATACCGGCTGGCGTTGGATATTCGCGTCCCGCCCCGCCGGATCAATGAGATTGTGCTGGGCAAGCGCGGAATATCGGCGGATACCGCCTTGCGTCTCGCGCGGTACTTTGCCACGTCGGTTGACGTGTGGATGAACCTGCAAACGCGCTTCGAGGTGGAAACAGTGCGAGATGAGGAGGGCGAGATCATTGAGCGGGAGATTAACCCCGCCCAAACTCTTGTCGCCGTACCGGCTTGAAGGTCTGCCCGCCGTTCAGTGTAGAGCAAAACCGTTGCTTGACCGTTGCCCTCTTGTGTTTTCTCGATTTTACCACATGCCAGGACAAAGGCTACGCCGTGATCGCACGTCCTGGGCGATTCTACCATAAGACGGATAATGCCCTCGATCCATCAGAGCGGTAACACCGCAACGGACTTACCGCCCGGAATAAAGAGCGCCTACACCACAATCCAAGCATTGAGGTATTGGCGCGATCCAATCCCGAAACAGAGACAGCATCCACGCTCCACACCGATTTGCAAAACCGCGTGGAGGAAGGAAACTTTTACCCTTCTTCGCCAGGAAGCCATGTGGTTTGCCACAGGAAAGAATGGCGTTTCTGGCTTCCGTCTTCGCCAAGGCTTTGCCGGATAAGTCGCAGGGTTCCGCAAAGATGCTTCGCTTCTGAAAATAAATGCCTCATGATTGATTGACAGGCCAGAGATCGCCCCGCCCATCATCCCCTGGGACGGCCAAGGCGACGGCATAGGACGCGCTCCCGGCGCCTATCGCACACCGACCCTTACATTGGGATACCCCTGACCGGCGATCGTGCATTTACGCCGTCAAAATACATGCGCTACGAAATGCACGTGCTACATGAGCAAGGGCGCGTGTGGTAGTTATGTGATAGTTATAATAGCGAAACTATGCGATACGACAAGAAACCAGTACGAGAGGGGAAAACGGGATAAACGTCGAATACATCAATGTAATCAATGTTTGCGGGCTGGTGGTGGGGGATGGATTCGAACCATCGAAGGCGTTAGCCAACAGATTTCCCGCCGGAGGCGGGTCCGCCTTCTGGCGGAACAGTCTGCCCCGGCGAAGCTTGCAAAAATGCCTTTAACCACAACCGGCCTTGGCCGGATTTAAGATAGCGTTCCATCGCTGTGGCGTCGGAATAGGAGTCGAAGTACTTAACATAAACCAGGTTCAACGGCCGTCTGTTTTTTGTGCGGGGCTCACGACCGGCTTGATGATCTTTCAGGCGTGCGCGTAGATTGCGTGAACAGCCTTTATACAGGTAATCAGCGGTGGAAGAAGCAACGACATAGGCGGCAGGTTTAGGCAGAACAACCGCGATCGCAGATGTCAGGTCCATGACAGGGTGGTGGGGGATGGATTCGAACCATCGAAGGCGTTAGCCAACAGATTTACAGTCTGCCCCGGTTGGCCACTTCGGTACCCCACCTTAAAATATTGTTTCCGCCATAGACGGACAAGTTGTATTAGCAGATTTCCCGCCGGAGGCGGGTCCGCCTTTGGCGGAACAGTCTGC
>Ga0172380_10002220_pt1 | contig 30853 bp, 31 predicted proteins | sample Leawe162metaG_FD_119747 | JGI IMG/M metagenome (GOLD analysis project Ga0172380, IMG submission 119747) | Leachate microbial communities from a municipal landfill in Southern Ontario, Canada - Leachate well 162 metaG | ecosystem: Engineered > Solid waste > Landfill > Unclassified | place... | reverse complement strand
GGGCCCACTTGCACACCCGTAATGTATCCGGCAATGTAGCGCGGGCACAGCTTCGAGTCTTCAACGTTCACTGTCACCACCTGCGACTTTTTAGAAATATCAAACTCAAGTTTGAACGGATCTTTAGTAAGCGGGATATTGAGTATGGCTGAGAGCTCGCGAGCTATGCCGCGATGCGAGAGGCAGTCGTGCCCGCGGTTGGGCGTTACCTTAACGTCCAAGATATCGTCGTCGCCGTGCTTTTCTATCCCGTCTATCTCAAACGCATGGAATGTCAGCGCATCGGAAAGTTCCTCCGCGCTTGGCAGCGGCGCATCAAAGAAATTATCGAGCCATTTCTTGCTTACTTTCATAGTGATTAGGAACGGGCGGCGTCCAGGGCCTCGTGCGGCATCCGCACGCGGCTGCCCTCAAAGTCCTCCTCGGAGAACACCCAGATCTCCTCGGGCACTATCTTTACAAAGCGCCATATGCACGTGTCCTCGGCATACGCCTCGGGCCGATACGCAGCGGCAGCGGGAGTGCGCGCGGGCGTGGCGGCAAAGTACGTGTCAAACGCCTGTCGCACCTCGTCGGCCCCAACCAAGTGTGCCTTGCCCTTTATCTGCACGCCGGCAACCTTAGAGGAGGGTGCTTGGCGCGAGTCGTACACGGCGCAGGCGACGGCCGAGTTCTCTGCCACGTGCTGCATGTGGAGCGAGGTAGCGGGCTGCGAGAGCACGTAGAGGTTAAAGTGCTTGTCGTAGGCAAAGTACAGCGGACATACCCACGGGCCCTCGGGCCCCTGTGTGGCGAGCGACAAAAACTGCGAGGCATCGAGCTTCTCCTTTGCAAACTGCGTCCACTCCTCAATGTTTTTTAGTTCGTGTGCCATGTAGTTAAAATTGGTTAATAAAGCGCAGGTCACCCGAGTGCATGAGCCGAATGTCGTCTATGCCCCAGCGCAGTATGGCCAGGCGGTCTATGCCGCCGCCAAAGGCAAAGCCCTGGTACTTTTTAGGGTCAACACCGGCCGCCTGCAGCACGTTTGGGTGCACCATGCCCGCACCCATTATCTCGACCCACTTGCCGCGCAGCTTCTCGGGCACGCTCTCTCCCATCACGCGCATGTCTACCTCGAGCCCCGGCTCCACAAAGGGGAAAAAGCTCGGGCGGAAGCGCACCTCGGCCTGCCCGCCCATAAGCTTGGCAAAAAAGTCGGTCAGCGTGCCGCGCAGATGCGCCATCGTAATATCCTCGCCAATGACCATGCCCTCCATCTGAAAGAACTCGGCCTCATGAGTGATGTCTGTCGCCTCGTTGCGGAACACCTTGCCCATCGCCACCATGCGGTACGGCGGCTGTATGCCTTTTTTTATCTGCTCCTCCATGTAGCGCACCTGCACGTTGCTCGTGTGCGTGCGCAGCACCTCGGGGGCGTCGCCCTTCATAAAAAACGTGTCCTGCATGTCGCGCGCCGGATGGTCGGGAGGAAAGTTGAGAGAGTCGAAGTTGTACTTCTCAGACTCCAAGAGCGGGCCCTCCGCAAACGTGAACCCCATTGCGGCAAAGATGCGGTTAGCCTCGCGGATGAGGCTCGATATTGGATGGATGTGGCCTTTAATATCTTCCTGCATACTAGTATCCAAAGTATCGCTTAAATAGGCTAAAAATGCTATAGTGAGGCCCTATGGACGCAGCCGCGCTTGGCGTATATGCAGCCATCTTTTTGGCCCTCTTTTTTGAGGTTTTTTTGCTTATCTCATTCTTTGAGAAGCGCCCTGCTCAGATGACCGCCCTGCGCCCCAAGCGCTACCCCACCACGACCATTATCGTGCCCTGCTGGAACGAGGGCACCACCATAGGCGGCACTATAGAGTCTTTGCTTGCGCTGGACTATCCCCAAGACAAGCTCAACATTATGGTGGTAGACGACGGCTCGCAGGACAACACCGGCGCCGTGGCACGCGAGTATGCAGAGCGCTACCCTTCGCGCGTCGAGTATCACCATAAGGAAAACGGCGGCAAGTGGACCGCTCTTAACTTTGGGATATCGCGCACGCAGGCCGAGCTGGTGGGCTGCCTCGATGCAGACTCGTTTGTAGACGAGCACGCGCTCATAGAAATCGTTAAACTTATGGAGGACGACCCGACCATTATGGCGGTAACCCCGGCTATGAAGGTTAATAAACCCAAGCGCCTTATCGAGATGATGCAGGCGGTAGAGTACACCTTCGGCATCTTCTTTAAGAAGATGTTCGACAACCTCTCGGCCATATCGGTGTTGCCGGGGCCGTTCTCCTTTTACCGCCGCGAGATATTTGACACCATTGGGCCCTTTAAGCACGCGCACAACACCGAGGACATGGAGATAGCGTTTAGGATGCACCAGCACGGCCTTAAAATTGCCAACGCGCACACCGCCTACGTGTACACCAACGTACCCACCACCGTGCGCTCGCTTGTTAAGCAGCGCACGCGCTGGTCGCAGGGCTTTCTGCAGAACAGCCAAGACTACAGCCACATGTACCTCAACCGCCGCTACGGCAACTTTGGCATGCTGGTGCTGCCGGTGGGCCTCGCGGGCTTTGCCGCGGCGCTCTACACCGCCGGCTTTCTGCTCTACAACCTGGTGAGCCTTGTGGTGCTTAAAGTGTCGGGAATGCTCGCCACGGGCGTGCCGCCTCAGCTGCCCTCACCGCGCATAGACTGGTTCTACATAGACACGAGCATGATGCTCTTTTTAACCATTACCGTAGCGGTCATGACCCTGGTTGCGGTCCTCTTGGGCCAGCGCATCGCCAAGACACAGCTGGGAGTGGCGCACTATGTCTCCTACTTCCTCCTGTTTGGGCTTATTGCGCCGCTGTGGCTGGTGCGCGCGGCCTGGGGGGCGCTCCTTGCGCAGGAGAGCGCTTGGCGGTAGTCTCCATACTCTATACCTATGGCCTGGCAAAAATATATTCTTGCGTTTGTTATCACCGCGGCTATCTTTGCCACGGCCTTTTACCTGGCCAACCGGCTCGACCAGAGGCGCCTGGCCGACATCCGCACCACGCAGGAGGAGATCTCTATAGACATACTCTCGACAGAGACGCAGTTTGAGCTGCTGGGCAACCTCGACTGCGACGCAATATCGGCTAACCCGGTGCTCTCCGAGGAGCTCAACAGCCTCGCCAGCCGCCTGAGCGTCGCCGAGCAGAACCTGGGCGTGGACAACCCGGAGGTGACCCGGCTCAAAAAGCAGTACTCTCTGCTCGAGATTAAAGACTACCTCCTGATGCGCCAGATTAGCGAGAAGTGCCCCAAGGTAAAGCCGGTGTTTATCCTCTACTTTTACTCTAACGACGGCACGTGCGAGGACTGCGGCCGCCAGGGCGACGTGCTTACCTACTTGCGGGCTACCTACCCCACCCTGCGCGTGTACTCGTTTGACTACAACCTCGAGCTGGGAGCGCTGGAGACCTTGGTGAGCCTCAACCAGATAAACGGCTACAGGCTCCCCGCCATGGTCATAGGCAACCGCGCGCCGGTGTACGGATTTAAGAATCTTAACGATATGGAGAAGCTCGTGCCGGAGCTAAAGACCCTGGCCACCTCGACCCAGGCCACCACTACTGAGGACCGCTAACTTTTACTTGGAGCCGCCTCCCAGGCTTGAACTGGGGACCTTCTCTTTACAAAAGAGTTGCTCTACCAACTGAGCTAAGGCGGCTTTTTACTTTTTTCCAACGTTCACGGTCGTGAACGTTGGATTAGGGCCGTGACGAACTGATGCTCCCCTACCCTTTATTCTTGCGCACTGCTACTCCTCGATAACTGTGGCGCGGTTGGGGAGGTCCTTCTGCAGCTTCTTTTTATGCTCGGCTACCTGGCGCAAAAACGCCGAGGTCTCCTCGCCGCGCTTGGGGCTTGCGGTGGTGTGGCGCACCCGGTGCAGTGCGCGCTCCAGCCAGCCCTCCAGCGTTATAACCAGGCGCGCGCCCCACACTAAGAGCACGCGGCGCACCGTAGTGTAGAGCCTGCGCAGCCCCACGCGGATAAGCCCGGGCAAGACGTACTCGAGCCACGACATGCCGCGGTGGAAGAAGTTGCCCACCGCAGGCCGCGCCCTGCCCAGAATAACGCGCCCGGAGTTAAGCTCGTAGCGCTTAAGCACCAAGAGGGACATCATCCCCATAACCGAGACTATAAGCGTAACCGTAAAGAAGGTAACCACGGGTTAATTGTAGGCCCTACGCGACCGCAAAACAACTGAAGTCGGCGACCTCTGTGCGCTCGCCGAACTTCTGCGTGGCACCCGATATAAGGTCGGCAATAGTCTTCTCTCCGTCCTTAATGTACGGCTGTGCCAAGAGCTCCTCCTTAGTGGCGGGGCGCATGGCGCTAATGTGCATAGCGATGTCGTAGGCAAGCGCCATAAACTCCTCGTTCTTAGATACAAAGTCTGTCTCGCAGGCCAGCGACACCATAGCACCCACCTGCCTGTTGGAGTGGATATATGCGGCAACAGTGCCGGCGGCCAGGGTACGGTCGGCCTTCTTGCCCACCGCGGCGGTTGCGCGCTCCTGGAGAATCTTTAGGGCAGCGTCCATGTCGCCGCTAGTCTGCTCGAGAGCCTTCTTGCACTCCATGACAGAAACACCTGTCTTGTCGCGCAGCTCTTTAACCTGCTCGGGGGTGATAGCCATAGAGAAAACTTAGTTAGTAGCAACAACAGGGGCTGCAGCCGGAGCGGCAGCGGCGGGAGCAATAGGCGCCAGCGACTTCTCGTATGTGTCGGCAACCTCGCCCAAGACGTACTGGATAACCTCGCGCGCGGCATCGTTGGCGGGTATCGGGTGCGTTACAAGCTGGCGGTCGCAGTCGGAGTTCATAAGTGCGATAACCGGGATATTGAGCTGGCGGGCCTCAGCAACGGCAATGGCCTCCTGCTTGGGGTCTACTACAAAAAGCGCATCCGGGTTGCGGGTCATGCCCTTAAGGCCGCCAAACATCAGCTCGAGGTCTACTATCTCGCGGTCTATAAGCAGGCGCTCCTTTTTGGTGAACTTGGCGAGCTCGCCCTTCTCGCGCATGTCGGTCAGCTCGTCGAGGCGGTTGAGGCGGCGCTTAATCTCGCTGAAGTTGGTGAGGCTGCCTCCTATCCAGCGGCCGGCGCAATACGGCTGGTTAAGGCGCTCTGCGGCGCGCACTACGGCCTCGCGGGCCTCGGCCTTGCCGCCGACAAAGAGGATGGTCTTGCGCTCGGAGGCGAGCTTGGCCACAAACTCCAGAGAGTCGGACAGGAGCGAGGCGACCTGCTCGAGGTCAAAAAGCTCGACGCCGCCCTTGGCGCCGAATATGTATGCGGAGGTGGACGGGTGGCGGCGCGACGGCGAGTAGCCGAAGTGCGCTCCGATGGAGAAAAGCTTGTCTATAACTGGGTTTTTGTCTGCCATGTATTGGTTATTCTTTCGTATCTAATTTGCCCCGTCAGGGCAAATAAAAACGGCCCAAGGCCTTAGGTACAGGCACAGAATATCATGGCAAGACGAACTCCGCAAGGCGGCCCGTAAGCCCCAAAACCCTTGTGGCATCAGGCTCGTTTGCCACTGTTGCCTCCTGGCCCTTTATGGTTATAGGGGTCAGGGCAAAGCTCGTAGAGGTAGCGCCAAAGCTTACCTTAACCGCCAGGCCGTGGGTCGTAGCCCAGGAAAAGTTCTGGTCGAACATAAAGTTGCCCAAGGAGTAGAAGATGGCCTTACCTTTGTACTCTTCGATGTTTTGGACCACATGGGGGTGGGCGCCCACAACCAGGTCGGCTCCGGCATCAATAAACTCATGAGCCGCTTTAACCTGTGCGGCATTTGCGACGGTCTCGTACTCGTCACCCCAATGCGGCACAACTATAACCCTGTAGCAGGCGGGGCGCAGGCGGGCAATCTCCTGCAGCACCTCGGCGGTATCTGCGTCGTACAGGCTATGGTAGCCCACAAGGCAAAACTGCCTGCCGCGCACCTCAAGTGTCGTAGAGATGTCGAACGCATTAACCGGTTGCCCAAAGGGTTTGATCCCCCACTCCCTCAAATATGCCTGAGTGGAGTCAAAGCCGGCGCGATGAAAGTCGTAGGTATGGTTGTTTGCCAGGCTTGCGGCCGTCAGGTTAAGAGGTGCGAGCGCCTGCCGGGCAAGCTCCGGGTCAAACGTAAAGCGCAAAATAGTGTTGTCGCGCTGGGCAATGGAAGGATTGGTGGTGATAGTGCCCTCGAGGTTGGCCACGCGAGCGTCGGCGGTCTTCATAAGGTCTAGTACGCCCGCAAACAGCACGTCTGTGGACGACGCCATGGCGTGGCGCGCCACTGAGCGGTCGAGCATAATGTCGCCCACAAAGAGTATAGACGGGTCGGGCTCGACTCTCTGCGCAATTAAGCCCCACGGAGCCTGTGCGCTCTGCCACAAAACAAGTGCGGCAAGCGCCAGCGTGGCTGCTACTCCTCTCGCTATAAAAATGCGCCGCATGGTGTTTTACTCGTCTGTATCCTCCCCGCCCTCGGCCAGCTTGCCCTGCGCCTCCTGCAGGGCGTCGAGTATGTGGCCCAGGTCGCCGCCCATGACCTTGGGGATGTTGGACCACGACACCTTGATGCGGTGGTCGGTAATGCGGTCCTGCGGCTCGTTGTAGGTGCGTATCTTTTCCGAGCGGTCGGCGGTGCCTATCTGCTCGGCTCGCGTGGCCGCATAGGCCGAGCGCTCGCGCTCCTCCTGGGCCTGCTCGAGCTTGGCCAAAAGCACTATCATGGCGCGCTCTTTGTTGGCGTTCTGGCTGCGCTCGGCCTGGCTGCGCGCGTCGAGCCCCGTGGGAGTGTGGATGATGCGCACGGCGGTCTCGACCTTGTTAACATTCTGCCCGCCGGCCCCGCCGGCGCGGCTAAACTCGTACTCAATGTCTGCCGGGTTTATGACAATCTTGTGTTTCTTGCGAAGCGGCAGCACGGCCACCGAGGCGGTAGAGGTATGTATGCGCCCCTGCTTCTCCGTGGCGGGGATGCGCTGCACGCGGTGCACGCCCGTCTCAAACCGCAGGCGCTCGTACACGCCCAGGCCCCGCAGCTCAAAGACGGCCTCCTTGTAACCTCCCAAGTCGGTCTTGCTCTCGCTTAAAGTTTTGACTCCCCAGCCAACCTCCTCGGCATAGCCCTGGTACATGCGCGCCAGCTGCTCTGCAAACAGCGCGGCCTCGTCGCCCCCAACGCCTGCGCGCACCTCCAAAATGGCCTCGTTGGGGAACTCTTCCTCCTTCTTCTCCAATGCCACAATGCGCTCCATCTCGGCCACAACAGAGGCCTTCTGCTCTGCTATGCGCTTTAAATCGTCCGCAGCCAACTCGCCCAGTTCGCCCTCGAGCGCGCGGGTCTCAGCCTCCTCTTTTTCTAAACGCACAAATTCCGCGTACAAGTACGCAGTTTTCGGGTTGTCTTTGTATACGCTCAAGTCCATGTGGCGGTTGGGAGCGGCGCAAAACAAGTTGAGACGAGCATCTCGCAGGCCGACGGGCCGAGAGTAGCAAATTTCCAGCAGGAAATTATGTGTGCGAGACGAGGCTTGGTTTTGCGCAGCTCTGTCGCCAGGTCCCTACTTGGACTTCTTGGCGGCGGAGCGGCGAGCGTTAAACTTCTCGAGGCGGCCGGCGGTGTCGAGCACCTTCTCCTGGCCGGTGTAAAACGGGTGGCACTCGGAGCAGATCTCGACCTCGAGCTTCTCGTGGGTAGAGCCCACCACAAAGGCGCGCCCGCATGCGCAGGTTACTTTAGCCTCGGGGAAGTAGGTCGGATGTGTCTCTGTCTTCATGCACACAATTTAGCACAGGAATTTGGCCTTTGCAAACGCCTCTTACTGGTTGTCGGCCAGGTAGTCTATATCCTTCTGGTAGGTGGTGGCAAAGCTCAAGACCGAGCTGGCGTAGCCCAGCCCCAAGGTAGCCCAGTTGCCTCCGGCATAGTAGCGCCCGGCGGCCTGCTGCTCGGCGCTGTAGGTCTGCGCCCCGGCGCCCAGGTCCATAAGGTATACGGCGGTGGCCATAATGGCGTGCGACGGAGTCCACGGGTCGGCGGCGGGCGCACCCACGGCCGAGGCAATGCGTGGTGCGAGGCCTATCCAAGTTGATGCAATAAACTGCGAGGGGCCCATTGCGCCTCCCCATCCTATAGACTGCGGGCACGACACCGGAGTGTTGTATGGGTCGCGGCCGGCGGCCTGCATAAGCTCGAGGAACGGCGGCACGTCGCGGGTCGGGTTCATTACCCTATCAAACGGAGTGCCGGTGTTTTTGCCCTTGCCCGCGCCGGTGGCCGGGTCTACCAGCAGGCACTGCCCCACGTTGGCCCCCAGGTTGGACTCTTGGCGCAATATGCCGAGTATAAACGCGGCGCGCACGCCCGTTTTGGCCTCGGCGGCTTTGGCATACTGCAGGGCCGACTCGAAGGTAATAGCCCCCGTGTCGCGCAGGTTAAAGAGGCGGGCGCGTATTTCGGCGGCCTTGGCCTTGCGCTCGGCCAGCACCTTGTTGTAGGCGGCCTCGTCCTGCTTGGTGGCGTTTAAGAGATTAGTCTTTTCTGTTTTGCTCTGGTCTATGACGCTCTTTTTGGCCTCGACCTCCTTCTTGGCGTCGAGCTGCTGGGACTGCTGCTTTGCCAGCGCCTCCTTCTCGCTCTGCGTCTGGGTCTTAACCCCGCGCAGCTCGTTAAAGTGGTTCTGGAGCTCGGCGTCTATAGAGTCTATGCGGTCCGCATTGGCAAAAAACTCGGTAAGTGTGCCGCCCGAGAGCGCCAGCACCACCAGGCTGGTGTTGTCGCCATAGCTCTTCTCGCGCAGGAGTTTGGCTAGGCTTGCGCGGCCGTCCTCTAGCCTGCTCTCGAGCGTTGCTATTGCCTTAGACTTTTGGTTGATGGTCGAGGCAAGGGTGTTGATCGTGGAGGTGCGCTGCTTTATCTCAGCCTGCGCCTTTTTTATCTGCGTGTCGAGTATGGTGACGTCGCCCTGTATCGTGTTGGCCTTGGCGCGCGTGTCGTCAATAATCTTTTGGTACTGCTCTATCTCTTTTTGCAGCTGGTCGTACTGGGCCTGCAGCTTTGCGCGCTCCTCGGCGCTCAGCTCCTGAGCCTGCACCGGAGCCTGCGGCGCCGCAATATAAAAACCCCCTACCCCGAGCAAGAGGCCCAACCCCAAAGCAGCAATATACCGACCCATTCTCATGATTCTTATCATTGTATCAGACGGAGAAAGGCCCCGGAGGTTTCCTCCGGGGCCTTTTGTGATGAGTTCAGAATTATTCCTTGGTTTCGCCTTCGGCGGGGGCGTCCTCTTCCTTCTTGCCGCGCTCCACGGAGGTCTCGATTGCCGAGAGGTCTACAGGGGCTGCCGGCTCCTCCGGCTCCTCCTGGGCCACGGAGATCATGGCGACCACCTCGTCGGCGTCTACCGAGAGCTCGGCAGACTTAGGGATAGCGAGGTCGGAGACCTTTATCTGGTCGTCGAGCGTAGCCAGTTTGGAGATATCTACCATGATGTGCTGCGGCAGGTCTGCGGGCTCGCAGGTAAGCTCGAGCTCGTGCATAACCTTGGTCAGGATGCCGCCGAGGTCCTTAACCGCCGGCGAAACGCCGTCGAACTCCAGGGGCACCGATACCGTAACCTTCTGACCCTTCTGGATTGCGTAAAAGTCTGCGTGTATAGGGGTGCCCGTAACGGCATCAACCTCCACCTCGTGTATAAGCACCTGCTTGTCGTCGCCCAAGCCCTTAAGGGTTATAACCGAGGACTCGCCGGCGGCCTTGTAGAGCTTGCCAAAGGTCTTTGCATCTACAGCAATAGGGGTAGACTCCTGCGAGCGGCCATAGATAACGGCCGGCAAGACCCCCTTGTCGCGGAGTGCCTTGGCCTTGGTGTCGCTTGCGCGCTTTTCTACGGTCAGTTCCATATATAGTTGTACGGCCCACTATACCCTAGCGAAGCGAGAGAAACAAGCCCCTGAAGGGCTTATTTGCGAGCGAGCGACGGGTATATGAGCGTCGAGGCTCATATAGCGGATTTGCCCTATATCTGCAACCCAAAGCTCCATATAATTGACTTTTCCATAATAATCGGTACTCTTTGAGGTCGGATCTTGAAATGGGAGGATAGCTTGATAAAGTCAGGATTATACGAAGGAGCATTGAGCGGGCCCCTCAAAGCAATTGTTTTTGAGCCCCCGAAAAAATGGGTACCTGTACTCTCCAGCGTGCATCAATGGTGCACCAAAATCATCGAGGAGGCCTTGAAGACCGGCGCTGTTGCGCCAGAGGCCCACAACGGCAGCACGCACCTGCGGTACGTAGTCCTCTTCCCTACCGTGGCATATGGGGACGGCTTCCACACGCAGGACAGCCTTCAGCGATGTGTGCGCAGCGCACTTATCAAAGCTTACAAGGGCTGCGATGTGGTGATCCACATCGGCGACCGGCACCGAATTCGGGCCCGCGCCTCGGGGCATCTGGCCTCCGGCGGAATATACGATCTGTATCTGGAGGGAGCGTCGTTTGTGCGCGAAGACAATACACCCTGGTTCAAACTACCGGAGGGAAAGGCAGCGCAGATACATAGCCGCAAAGTACAAGCGATCTCGGTGCGCTGAACTGCTCATGACAACAAAAGCCGCCTCCGTTCTGAGGCGGCTTTTTACTTTTTGAATACTTACTGCTCTATAAGTTCCGGGATAAGGGTGACGTTGGCCTCTTTAGTGACAGCCGAGCCGGCGTCGTTGGTGCAGGTAAACCTGTAGGTGGTCTGGTTGCCCACGGTGGCGGCTGTCGTGCCCGAGTCGCCCGAGGCTATAGTGGTGCCCGCGTTGGTGGTAATGCGGCAGGAGCCCGAGGCTACGCCGGACGCATTCCAGGTAATAGTGACCGAGGCGCCCTTGCGCACGCGCACCGCATCCAGTCCGTTGACGCTTATATTGAGCACCGGCTGGCGGATGCACATGTTTGTGCCGGAGTCGCGCGTGTAGCCCGAGGCACAGGTACACGACGGCCAGTTGACCTCATTTGCACCCGGGCACTGCACCTGCACGCAGCTGCCGCCCTGCATTTGGTAGCCCACCTCGCATGTGCAGTTGGGCGGCGTGCCCAGCTGGTGCGCGCCCGAGCAGGCGGCAACCGGCGTGCACGACGCGCCCTGCAGGGTGTAGCCGCTGTTGCACGAGCACAGCCCGCCGGAGGAGGTGCCGTTGCCCGGCGGAGTCGCCTGCATGCCGGCAATGTTCGTACAGACGTCTACCGCCGCCACGCACACGCTGCCCTGCTGAGCCTGGCCCACGGGGCAGTTAACCGTCACCATGAGCGACTTGCCATAGTTGTTCCACGAGGGGTATGCGGCGGTAAGCGCAGCCGGATAAAACACATACTGGCCCGGCGCTGTAGCAGTAAAGGTGTATGTCTTGGGGCTTGCCGCGGTGGTGTTGCTCGTGCCCGGGAGAGCATTGTTGTTGTTGTCGTTAAGAGCGGTAAAGATGAGCGAGTCGCCCGAGGCGGCCGCATAGGTGCCGCGGATAGTTACAGGCTGGCCGAACGTCACCGCAACATTGTTGGCTACATTGTTGCCGGTTATAGCAAGCGTGGGCGGCGCAACCGCCTGGCTGGCAACGCACGTCGCGCCCTGCAGGGTGTAGCCGCTGTTGCACGAGCACAGGCCGCCGGAGGAGGTGCCGTTTGCCGGCGGCGTGGTCTGCGTGCCCGCAATGTTTGAGCACACATCGGTTTGCGTTGCCGCTGCACAGCTAGAGCCGTTCCACGGCTGGGCCGCCGGGCACACGGTGATAGTGCGCGACGCGTAGTTGGCGGCGTTGGGGTTGGCGTTTGATGCCGCGCGCGCATGGAAGAGGAACGAGCCCGTGCCCGTAGGGCTAAACGTGTAGGTGCGCGGGTTGGTTGCACCCGAGGCGCCCGTAAGAGAGGCGCCCACATTGTCGGTAATGCTCGTGTAGGTCAGCGTTTGGCCCGAGGGTGCGCTAAAGGTGCCCGTAAGCACGGCAGACTGCCCCAGTGTCATGCCGGTGGTCTGGGTGCCGCCAACCCGGGCAATAAGCGTTGCGGTTATGGTGCCGGTGCTCGCGGGTGCGGTGCAGGTATTGGTTGCCTGCGCATACGTATAGGTCGAGGGGCAAGTGCACGAGCCGGCAGGGCTCGAGCCCGCCGGGTAGCTGGTTTGGGTGCCGGCCAAGCTCGGGCACAGGTCGGTGGCAGGCGCGGGTGCCACGCTTACGGTGATGTTCTTTACAATATTGGCCGACCCGTTTTGCGGCGCACAACTAAGCGTAAAGGTTGTCGGGTTCTGCTTGAGCCCTCCCCATGCACCTGTCGAGACGTTGCCCTGGGTGGGACCGCCCGAGTACAAAATGTTGTCTGTGGTATTCCACACGTTGCAGGCAGTCATGTTGGTAGACGACCAGCTCAGGCCGGCGTTGTCGTTATACGCGTAGCTTGTCTTATCGGAGAGGAATGTGGAGGTCGGCTGTGCCGGAGGAGGAGGCGCCGAGACAGTAATGGTCGTCTGGGCGTAGGCGTAGTCGTACCCGGTAAAGGTGTTGTCGTGGCACTCCCCGCTATAGGTAGTGTCCTCATATAGCGGGCCGGTATTGTAGTACACGTCCTCTGAGCCGCCCGCTGCCACCAGCTGCAAGGAAGCGACCTGCTTGCCTACTGTGCCGGTAGTCGGTGGTCCCTGCTTATAAAGCTTATAGCCGTCCTGGTTGTAACAATGAAAGCGGATTATAGAGCTACCGCCGGAGCTCACAGTAGTCGGCTGGCCCGTAAAGTATTCCACACTGATGGCGTGCGCCGGCGCAGCCGGAGCCATAAAGGCCAGGAACGCCACGGCAAAGACACCTATGCTAAAGATATGGCGCACGAGGGTATTGTACCGATGCATATAATCGTATTAAAGCTAAGGCGTACCCTTAGTATATGCCTATTGTTGGGCAAACAGCCTCATCTTGTGGACAAGAAACGCCTGCATGGCCGCCACGGCGGGGCTTAGGAACTTGTACGGCGTGGTCTCGTCGCCCTCAAGTGCGCTGCGCAGGGAGTCGCGGTACAGCACCCGCAGCTCGGTGTTTATGTGCACTATTGTTATACCGGCCTTGATGCAAGCGACTATGTCCTCCTCTGTATTGCCGGAGGCGCCGTGGAGCACAAGCGGCACGCCGGTTGCCTCGGCTATGGCCTTAACGCGCTCCGGGTGCAGGCGCGGCTCGGCCGCGTGTTTTAGCATCCCGTGCACATTGCCCACCGCTGGGGCAAAACAGTCCAAACCGGTGGCCTCCACAAACGCTTTGGCCGCCTCGGGCGTGGTTAAGTTGGCCTCGGTCACGCCCTCGGGCAGGCTGTCGAGCTCTTTTGATGCCTGGCCTATGTAGCCCAGCTCGCCCTCCACAATAATGTCGCGGCCTGCGGCGCGCGCGTACTTAACGCACGAGGCAAGCAGGTGGATGTTCTCCTCCGTGGGTAGGTTGGCGCCGTCTACCACCACAGAGTCTACCCCGGCGGCTATGGCGCGCTGCACTTTCTCGTTGGTGTAGGTGTGGTCGGCGTTTAGGTATATCTCGGTGCCCTGCTTTTGGTACAGCTCTACAAGAGCGCGCGCCTGCATAAACGGAAAGTACTCGCGCTCGCCCTCGCTTAGGCCCGCTATAACGGGCAGGCCGGTCTCGCGCGACGCGTCAATAATAGCCTTAAGCTGGTTGGAGTCGCTAAAGTTAAAGTGCCCTATAGCCTTGCCGGCCGCCTTATATTCCTGGATAACGTCGCGCAGTGGTCTCATGTATACAGTGTACTACAAAGCAAAACGCCGCCCACGAGGGCGGCGAAGCTCATTTACGACCCTTAACTGAGGTCCAGGATGGCAAATATCATAAGTCCGTGGTCGCCCGCATCTAAGCGGCCACTGTTGCGGACCAACGGTTTCCACTCGGTCATCATAAGAGTTTGGATAAGCGCCAAGGCTTTTGTATCATCACCGGAACGGGAGCGGAAGTACAACGTGAGCTCCTCGACTTTCGGGAATATCACCTTACCTTCCTCAACAAGTTCCGAGAGTTCCTCTGTGCTTATCCCGTCTTCCGCAATAATCGCAGCGAGCGCACGCTGGCATACGGCAGGCGCGTTCAGTTCCTGGGCGAGCGGTAAAAGTTTTTGCCTCATTTAAGCCTCCTTTGATCAACTCCGGCAAAAAGCATACCACAGACGCGCAAACGTGCGCTATACTTTTTAAATGGACTTTCTGGCCGTGGGCGACATTGTGGTAGACGACTTTATCCGCCTCCAGGATGCGCATGTTACCTGCAAGATTGACCGCGAGGCCTGCGAGATATGCATGCGCTGGGGCGACAAGATCCCGTTTGAGTTTGCCAAGACCGTAGCCGCGGTGGGCAATGCCGCAAACGCCTCTGTGGCAGCGGCACGCTTGGGCCTTAGCTCGGCCCTGCGCGCCTACGTGGGGGCGGATGCACACGGCCAGGAGTGCATCGCGCAGCTTATGCGCGAGAAGGTAGACGCCACATTTGTAGAGAGCCAGGCCGGCAAGCACACCAACTACCACTACGTGCTCTGGTTTGAGGACAACCGCACCATACTTGTTAAGCACGAGGCGTTCGACTACGCGCTGCCTGCCCTGCCGGAGGGCCCCAAGTGGCTCTATCTCTCAAGCTTGGGCGAGAACTCGCTGCCCTACCACCACATGTGGAGCGAGCAGCTTAAGCGCTGGCCCGCCACCAAGCTCGCACTGCAGCCCGGCACCTACCAGATGAAGTTCGGCACAAAGGAGCTGGCCGACATTTATGCGCGCACCGACATTGTGGTGTGCAACAAAGAAGAGGCTGAGCGCATACTGGAGATGCCCGCGGGCAGCGACATGCAGGAGCTTTTGACTAAGATGCAGGCGCTTGGTCCCAAAATTGCTCTTATAACCGACGACAAGCGCGGTGCATTCTGCGCCACCAAGGATAAGCGCTACCACATGCCGCGCTACCCGGACCCAACGCCGCCCTACGAGATAACGGGCGCGGGCGACGCGCATGCCTCCGGCACCGTGGCCGCACTAGCGCTTGGCTTGCCTATAGAGGAGGCGCTCATGTGGGGCGCGGCCAATGCCTCGGCCGTGCTGCAAAAAATAGGCGCACAGGAGGGCCTGCTGACCCGCGCGCAGCTCGAGCAGCGCATAAAGAACCCGCCCGCGCCCTGGGCTGTCGAGACGCTATAAATACAGAGTAAAAGCGCCCGCGGAAAATCCGCGGGCGCCGTTTTTGTCATTGCTGTGCTGATGCTTCGAGCACATCGAGGCCGGGAGTATAGAACCGCCAGTCTATGTAGAACTTGTGGCCGCCCATCGTGCCAACGTAGCCGAGATTTCTTGAAACATCATGCCACCCTCCGCACGAGTAGGGTGCGCAGAAGTGCATGACAGGCATATTGGGCCTGCCGTGCCCCAAGAGTATGTTGTAAGCAATCTCGGCCGAGGCATCCCAGGCCTCCATGTCGGTCACATCAACCCAGTAGCCATCGTATTGCCGGATAACCTTTCCGTTCTTATTAACAGCACTCTTACTGGCTACGCTGCAGATGTCCGAACCTCCGAACTCTGCCAAGTTGGCCCAACCCCGGAAGAAAAGCGACCACCCGATGGAGTACTTCTCCTCTATTGGCATACGGGGGTTGCGTTGCTCGCCGTAGATGACCTTCGTCACGCACATCCAGATCCGCTGGTCTACCTGTTGCGCCATTGCCGGCACAGCAAGAGCCAGCAACATGACGGAAACAAGAAGTGTTATTTTCACTACAAACCCTCCAAAAGTGACTTCCTGCTCGCTACTATACCCCTTTTATTAAAAATGTCAAACCTCTAAAACCCGGAGGGAGGGATGCCTATGGGGAGCGAGTTAAACGCCTCCACAATAAGCACGCCCATTAGGCACGAGAACCCTCCGACAAACGCAAACCCGACGTAGTTATTTACTCTTGCGGTCATGAGCTTTTTGCATTGCGGCCGAAATATTGGGCGCGCTTAGCTTGTAATGCCCGTACAGCTCTGCGAGCGTCCCCGACTGCCCAAAGCTGTCGCGCACGCCCACCATCTCGACAGGCAGCGGACACTCCTGTGCCAGCAGCTCTACTATAGCGCTGCCCATGCCGCCCGCCACCTGGTGCTCCTCTACAGTTACCACCGCTCCGGCGTCTTTTGCATAATGGAGTATCAGCTCGCGGTCCAGGGGCTTAACAGAGGCGACATTTACAACGACCATGGGCAATGTGTGCTCAAGCTCTTTGGCCGCCAGCAGCGCCTCGTACAACAAAGGTCCTGTGGCAAACACGGCCAGCTCGGGGGCATGCTCGCACTCCCACACCACGCCCGCGCGGCCAATCGCAAACGGCGACTCTGCCGTTGTCATGGTGGGCGACTTCTCTCGTGCAAGGCGGATATAGACAGGCCCTTGGTGCGCGGCGGCGGCGAGCGTTGCCTTGCGCGCCTCCTCACTGTCTGCGGGAGAGAGCACAGTCATATTAGGCTGAACACGCATAAGCGCCAGGTCCTCAAGCGCTTGGTGCGTGGCACCATCGGGGCCGACAGAGATGCCCGCGTGTGCGCCCGCAATCTTAACCGGCACATTGTTAAGCGAGATGGTCGTGCGTATCTGCTCGTTGTTGCGGCCGGGGCTAAACGCCGCGTACGAGGTTATAAAGGGTATCTTGCCGTAAGCCGCGAGGCCTGAGGCCACGGTGGCCAGGTTCTGCTCCGCCACGCCCAGCTCTATATAGCGGTCCGGATATTTTTCCTTAAACGCCAAGGTGCGGGTGCTCTCGGCCAGGTCGGCGCACAAGACAACCACATTTTTGTTTGTTTCTCCAAGTTCAAGCAAGGCCTGCCCAAAGCCGTCGCGCGTAGCCGCCATGTCCGGCTTGTCAAATATATTTTCTTTTAGTTTTGAATCGGGATGCAGCATCTTTTTGTATGGGCAAAAATAAATTTTTGCTATTCGTGCTCGCTTTGTATCTTGCCCTTAAGCGTGCGCAGCTCGTTTAAGAACACCTGTGCCTGCTTGTCGGCCGGCACCACATCGGTGGGGCCCTTACCGGGCGGCACGCCGTGCCAGCGGTAGTCAAACTCTATCTCCTTAATCCCCTTGCCCGGTATCGTATGGGCGATAATCACGGTCGGCTTCTCATAAATCGCCCTGGCCTGGCTGCACGCGTCTATAAATTCGCGCATATTGTGGCCGTCTATCTCTATAACATGCCAGCCAAACGCCTCGTACTTCAAGCGCAAATTCTCAAGAGGCATCACGTCCTCGGTCATGCCGTTTATCTGTATGTTGTTGCGGTCAATAATGCCCACAAGGTTGCTCAGCTTGTTGGCACCGGCAAACATGGCCGACTCCCAAATATTGCCCGAGTCGTGCTCGCCGTCGCTCATGGCGCAGTACACACGGAACTTTTTGCCGTCCATGCGCGCACCGTACGCTATACCCGCCGCCTGGCCTAAGCCCGAGCCAAGCGGCCCCGATGTTGTCTCGAGCCCCGCCAAGCGCTCGCGCTCGGGGTGGCCCTGCAGGCGCGAGCCGAACTTGCGCAGGGTCAGGCACTCGGCCAAGGGGAAGTACCCCGCATGCGCCATAGTAGCGTAGCGCACCGGCACAATGTGCCCGTTGCTAAGTATCAGGCGGTCGCGGTCCTCCCACTCCGGGTGCTCCGGGTTGTGCTCGAGCACGTTAAAGTACAGAGCGGCAAAGATGTCGGCCATGCCCAGGGGCCCCGCGGTATGTCCCGAGCCGGCCGCCTCGAGCATCTCAATAATAGTCTCGCGGATAGAGGCGGCTTTTAGTTCTAACTCTTTTATTTGCTTATCGCTCAGAGCCATTCGCTCTATTATATAGCTCTTTATGCGCGGCCTTTGGGTTCTCGGCACTCACTATGGCACTGCCCACGACAAGGCGCGATGCACCGGCCTCTACCAGCTCCTTAATGCGGGGCGCCACAGCACCGTCTACCTGTATAAGCATACTGGGGTATGCCTGGCGCAGGGCCCGCACCAGCTCCAGGGCTTGCGGGTCGGGCGGCTGGCCCTGGCTGCCCTCCTGCGCAATGCCCATCACCTGTACGTAGTCATACAAGCCCTCGTACTCGCTTAATGCATCCGGTGTGTCGCTCGAGCGCAGGGCCACACCCACCTCCACGGCAAAGTCGCCCGCGCGATACTGCTGCAGCATCTCGAGCGCCTCTTTTGCCTCGCCGCCAGCTAGGTGCACCACCACGCGCGCCGCACCCAGGCTAACCAGCGCCTGCGCCTCGTGCGCCTGCCCCGCGAGCATCAGGTCTACCTCAAAGTTAAACTCCTCCCAAAGAGGGAACGCTTCCTGCCCCTCCAGATAATTACTTCCGACAAAATCTATCTGCACCCAGTTTGATACTCCGCGCAGGCGCTCCAGCCCTTCCTCTAAGTCTCTTTTTGACCGGACCAAAAGCGCCGGGATAATATCAACCATTGTAGTCCATCTTTAAAATCCTGCGCTGATGCCGCTCGTCGTGCTCAAAGTTTGTCGCAAGCCACAGCTCCACGGCCTTCTGCGCCTCCTGTGCCGAGACAAAGCGCGCGCCCAGGCTCAGCACATTGGCGTCATTGTGCTGGCGCGACAGCTTTACTATATCGGCAGGCCCGCCGTAGTACACCGCGGCGCGCACCCCGCGCACGCGGTTGGCGGCCATGGCCTCACCCTGCCCCGACATGCCGGCCACTATGCCCATCGAATCATGTGTCTCTGCAACGCGCTTGGCGCACGGCGTTATGTAGTCCGGGTAGTCGTCGGCAGGGTTTAAGCGCGTGGGCCCCATGTCCTCTACCTCGTGCCCTTTTTCCATTAAAAAGTCCGCGAGCTTCTGCTTGAGCTCAAACCCCGCATGGTCAGATGCCAAAAAAATCTTCATAACCCATTATTGCCTTTATTTGGTCCGTTTCCTATGGCTTCGCCACCAGAAACGGTTGTCCCCGCAGCTTTTACATGCCTTACAAGTGTGTGGGTATAGCCCATCTCGTTGTCGTACCACGCCAGCACCTTAACCAGGTTGCCTATTACGCGGGTCATCGAGAGGTCGGCCACCGAGCCGTAGGTAGAGCCTATGATGTCGGATGAGACTATAGGGTCCGTTGTGACGGTAAATATCCCCTGCCATTGTGCTTGACCAGCGGCATCGGTCAAAATTTTATTTACCTCCTCGGCAGTGGTGTCGCGCTTGGCAATAAACGTAATGTCCGCAATGGATCCGGCCGGTACGGGCACGCGCAGGCTGATGCCGTCAAAGCGGCCCGCCAGCTGGGGGTACGCCTGGGTTACGGCAATGGCCGCACCCGTGGATGTCGGCACAATGTTTTGTGCTGCGGCACGCCCTTCCTTAAGGTCTTTTTTAGACGGGCCGTCTACAAGAGACTGCGACGCCGTGTAGCCGTGGGTGGTGCTCAGGAGCGCCTTGTCTATGCCTATAGCCGCATCAAGTATCGCAATGAGCGGCGAGGCCGCGTTGGTCGTGCACGACGCGTTGGAGGTCACCTGCACGCCCGCAAGCTTGTCCTGGTTGACGCCCATGAGCACCGTGGCACCCGCAGGAGCGCCCGCATCCGAGGCGCCATCCTTGGCCGGGGCCGATATAACCACGCGCCGGGCCCCCGCCTCTATATGCGCGCGGGCCTTGGCAAACTCGGTGAAAAATCCCGTAGACTCGACCACCACGTCAATATTCAAATCCTTCCACGGCAGCTGGCCGGGCTCCTTTTGTGCAAAAACCTTTATATGCTTGGCGCCCACGACAAGCTCGCCCTCGCCGGCGCGTACCTCGGCCGGAAACTGGCGGTACACGCTGTCGTACTTAAGGAGGTAGGCCAGAGCCTCCAGTGTGCCTAGGTCGTTTATCGCAACCACATCTATCTCGGGCTCGTGCCACGCTGCGCGCAGAAAGCACCGGCCTATGCGCCCAAAGCCGTTTATGGCAACGCGCAGTGCCATGCTATTTAAGCGTGTGTGCGACAGCCTTGCCGTTGACAGTAAGACCTACAAACTTGATAGGCAGGTCGTGCTCCGGGGTAAAGGCCAGCTCAAACGACTGCGTAGAGCCGTCGGCGACGCCCTGGCAGTTGCCGTCCTGCGCCTCGAGTACTCCGAGCGATATTCTTACCTCCAAGACGCCGTCAATCTCCTCGGCCGCAACACCGCTTGCGACCCTGTTGCAGGTGGATGTCATGGGGATAGTGCCAAAGAACGTGTGCGCGCCAGCCCTCTTTACATAATTCACCTCTACCGTCTCGGGTGTCTCGTAGGCGGTGTTAACAGGCAGTGCCGCCTGCTTTTGGCCGCCGCGCAGTATCCAGTACCCGCCGGCCACTACAGCCACAATAAGCACCAGCGCCACCGAGCCCACCCATACGCCCTGCTTGTCTGTAGTCTTGTCCATGTGTGTAGTATATGCCTATTGCTCGATAAACGACGGTACTATCCCCACCGTTGTTGTCTGAGGCGCGAGAGCGCCCGTGCCGTCGCTGCACGAGAGAGTATAGGTGGTGCGCGCCGTTATGGCCGGAGTGGTCGAGGAGTGCGTGCCGTCTGCATAGCTCACCGGCCCGATATCGGGGCTCACCGAGCAGCTTGTCATCCCGCTTATGGTCCACGTGAGCGTTGCACTTTGGCCGGCCCTCACGCGCACAGGCGTATGCGAAAAGTTTGTAACAGAGCCGGCGGCAACCGTATCGGCATCGTACAAAAGCATGCTGGCAAAGTACGGCGCGGCTACCGTGTAGCCCTCGCTGCTGCCCGGATCATACTGGTTGATGTAGACCGTGGCCTGGTAACTGCCTAGGTCAAGCTCGTACTGGCCCCATGTCTCAAGTTGGATTTCGACGGTCTTTGCTCCTTCCCCTCCCTCGTCCTCCTGCGGCGATATCGCCAGCGTGCAAGACTCGTCCCCACTAGGGATAACCAAGCCGTCACCGCTCACTCCCTGGCAGGTGGTATCGTCGCCAAAGTCGTAGTCATCCCCATAGTAGGCCGTCCCATCCCTATCAAAGCTTATCTCCAAGCTGCTAGCCGTTGAGCCGGTGCGCGTAAAGGTAAAAAAACCGTCGTCTCCGTTGTAGTCGTATTGGTACGCTGGTCTTGTTGCATCCTCGTCTGTTGCCACAATAGACACGGTCGGGAGCTCGACGGTCTGCTGTTTAATCTCAAGCGAGAGCGCACCCCATTGGTCATAGCCGCCGGACGCCGCAACACTTACAGGGTCGCCGGCATAGGGCGCAACTTTAGTAAAGAACCCGCCGCGGATGCCGCTTGAGAGCAGGTCGCCCACCTCGCTCGAGCCGTCGCTTGCGGTAAATGCGCTGGTAGAGTCGCTCACAAAGCCCGCAATTATGAGCGAGTCGTCAGCCTCGGGCACGGTAGAGACAGAGAGCAAGCTGCTGCCGGTCGAGGAGTTGCTGCCTGTGGCGCCTATGGGGTCGCTGGCGCTTGCACCCGAGACATAGGCTATGGTGTAGGTGTAGTAATCCGTGGCCGATGCGGTAAAGACAAGGTTGTTAGAGCCTTCATACAGATTCTCGCCATAGAGATAAAATATCTGCACACCACCCTGGGCAGTGCCGCCCACCAGTTGGCGGCCAGACTCTACCATTTGCACGCCCCCGTAGGTTATAGTGCTCATCTTGTCGGTGCGGTCGTCGGAGCCCACCACCACCACCAGTACGCGATCACTGCCCGAGCCCGCGTTATAGTCATAAACAGTCTTAGACGGGGCATTGAGTATGGTCCCCGAGACCGGGTTGTTTGTAGTAGGCGCTGTCGAGGGCGGCGGCCCGCCTGCCCTGGCGGGCGAGGACAATACTATAGCGGCCGCCTGCACCAGCAGGAAGGTGGCAACCACGACAAGCGGGAGCATCCGGGAGCGCATAAGGTGTTGTATAGAGCGTTGCATAAATATAAGTTATGGGCGAGGCCCGCCGCCGGCTTGCTCGGTGGGCGTGAGTATTATGGTCTCGGTCTGCTCGGGCACGCCGTCTGTGCCGGGCGATATCATTATCGTGCAAGAGCTCTGCCCGGACGGGATAGTGGCGCCCACTGTAGTAATGTCTTGGCACGAGCTCCCTCCTGTATTAAACGAGTAGTCGTCGCCGTAGTCGGCCGTGCCGGTTATGGTGTACACAACAGGCAGGTCAAGCGCGGTGCCGTTCTCGCCGCCGCTGCGAGTAAGCGTAAACGTGGCTGCGCCAAACTCGGTACCCGGCTCGCCCGCGCTGCCGCTGCTCCCGGCGCTTACAACAAGGCCGCCGCCCGCTCCCTCGCCTGTCACCGTCAGCGTAAAGGATGTGTTGCCTGTAGCGCCGCCGGTTCCGCTTGCGTACACATCAACCGGGTAGTTGCCCGGCGTGGTGCCTGCCGGCACCGTAATGCTAAAGGTGGTGCACGTGTTGGGGATACTTGTGGGCACGCAAGAGCCCGGCGAGTCTGGGTACTGGGCCCCGGCAATGCTATCGAGCCCGGACTGGTAAAAGCCGTTTACCGTACCGCTGCCGGAGGCGGAGGCGTTAATTGCGACATCTACAGTGCCCCCGGGTGCCACGCTCGGGTTACTGGTCTGCGGGCTGAGACTAAAGCTAAACCCTCCGGAGTCCTGCACCACCAGGTTAAACGAGTCGTTCTTCTCTATCGTGCCGGCCGGGTAATCGTAGGCATATACCGATATTGGGTACGTACCCAGCGTGGCCGAGCCTGACACAGTAAGAGGGATACTGGTGCACGGAGCGTTGCTGGTACCCGGAGTACAGGTATTGATACTGCCTGCCGTAACGCCCGACGGCAACCCGTAGGACTGGAACAGCCCTATAGCCTGCGCGCTGCCGGCAAGCCTCATGGCCGAGACGGTTACCGTATCAGATGTGCCGCGCACCACCGTCTTGTCCGGCACGGTTATAGAGAAGTTAAAGGTTGTGCCGCTGCTGCAGCTGGAGCCGTTCCATGAGCCGCCCGAGGGGATGCAGACACCCGGCACCGAGCCCGGCGTGTTGCAGCCGGAGGGCACCGATGTCTGGTTGCCCGATATGTCGCTGCAGTAGTCGGAGATCGGTGCATCGTTGTCGCTAATGTTGAGCGTCGCCGCAGAGGTGCCCAGGGTATAGCCGCCGCCCGTGAGGTTAAGGGTCATGGTGGCAGCCTCCGTACTCTCAAGGGTGCTGTTGTCTATAGGCGTGAGCGTTATGCTGCAGGAGGCCGAGCCCGCCGGGACGCTTGTGTTTATGGCGCCGCCGCTTGCCAGAGGGCACGTACCGGAGAGGTGGTAGTCTGTCGAGCCCGAGCACGCGCCGGCAGTAGCCGACGTGCAGCGCGTAGCAGCGCCCGACATACCAAAGCCAAAGGCCATGGCCGAGGCTGTCGATCCGGTGCGGCTTATGGTGTAGGTGGCGGTTGTGGAGGGCTCGCCAGGGCTACCCGACGCACTTATAGACAGCACAGGCATGCTGCCGACCGTTACGGTCAGCGGCCCGGAGTATATGTTGCCGTAGTAGCTGTCCGTGGCAATCATCTGGAACTGCGTGCTCGAGGTAAGGTTGCCGGTGCTTACGGAGTTGGTCCAACCGCTCATTTGCGTAGCGTTGTAGGGGCCGCCGTACATAAACACGGCGTTGGTGGTGCCGCGGTTGCTGGGGGTGACGCTCCAGCTAAGCGAGGTTGCGGTGTTGTACGCGATAGAGCTCTGGCTCGCAAACCACTGCGTAAACACCGGAGGAGTGTACGTATACGGCTGGAAGGTGACAGCATTCGAGTATATAACCCCGCTGTACCCCTGGTTCTGCGAGCCGTCGTTGTTGCACTCCATAATGTAGGTGACAGAAAACTGAGTTTCTGTAGAGAGTGCGCCCGTGCCGAGGTTGCCGGCCCCAGGGACAGGGTGTCCGCTGCGGCTATTCTGGGAGAGAAAAGGGGGGAATATGCCGCGCGCCACCGAGCCCTGCGCGTATATGTAGCAAATATCGGCGTTCTGCGTAGACCAAGAAAGCACAGACTGGGCGCCGGGCGCTACCGTGCCCGGGTTTGCGCCAAACGTAACGTACACCGGGACAATGCCCGCTGTTTGGAAGCTGGGCGATACGTGCGCTATGTCCAGCGCGCGGCTCACCGTGCTCATGCCGCCCCCCGCCACAAACACCGTCGCCATCACCAAGAGCGCCATAGCGCCCGTAAGCAGCGCCGCCTGCTCGTGGTGCCCTTGGGTCATCTGCCTTATTTTTTTAAATATATCCACGGTGTAGGTTACTGCGCTATAGGCACTAAAATCTGGATGGTGTTGGCGGTGTAGATGCCGCCCGCCTCGGTGGCGCTAACGGATACAAACGTAGTGTTGTCTGCAATGTCGCTTATCCCCAAGCCCCGCTCTCCCTGCGCAACATTGGAGATTATTTTGGTGCTTGCGGGTATGGCTATGGCCGCGTTGGCGTTTATCTGCTGGTTTTTAACCACCAGGCCAGTGGCCGAGTGCGACAGCACCGGCCCGGTGATGTTTACAAACGTGCTGCCCTCAGGCGCCATGGGCGGCAGTGGCGGCGGCATTACAAGCTGCACGTTGGCGGCCACCAATGCATCACTGGTGCTTGGCACCACCACTGCGGCACCGCCTACCTGGGCCGCAGCAAGGCTCACGCCCACCTCGCCCGCCTCGACGGTCGAGATAATGCGCGTGTCGGCCGCAATGGCAAAGGTGCGCGAGGCACCCTCTTGCGGCTTAATTGTTATCGAATCTGCGCTTACCGCCTCAATACTCCCCGCTACCGGCATGCCCGGCGCATTGGGGTTTATCTCTGCAGGTGTCTTGTTGCTCTGCGGGCCCACGCTGCCGCCAAACATCCCGCTAAAAAATACGGCATACACCGCGAGCATAGCGACAAGCACGAGCGCCGCCACCAAGATTAATTTCTTATTCATACAGAGAACTCCTTACTATTGTACGTCTGCTCCTTGCAGCCCCGACCTTTTATCCCCACCTAAGGCCGGGGTGCCGGCGTGCCCGCCTATACTGTATATATGGACAAAAGAATGTTGGCGGCGCTGGCCTTTATGGTTGGCATTATAAGCGTGGCGGGTGCTACCACTGTGCAGGCGCAGACTGCACAGTGCGGTATATCGGAGGAACGGCGTGCCGAGGTAACAAAGCTGATAGCGCTGTTTGATAAATCGGAGAGTGCCTACAACGGCCTATGGAAGGCTATTGCCCGCGCAGGCAGCGCCCCGGCAGGCTACGTCTCGCCCAATGTCTCACCCGGTATCAACCAAAACGCCGGTGTGACAGACTTTTTGGACGGCAAGACTATACTGCGCGCCGACCTCTACTTTGCGCACGACGAGTCGGCCAAGGCGCGCCTGGCCTGCCGCAACCTTAACTGCAGCAGCTATTCCCTGCCCTCGACACACTCGGGCGCTCAGGGGGCGCTGGACAACTACATTGATGCCATCGAGGCCTTGCCCAAGTTTGCCGGCCCCTCTGGCATGAAACTTTCCGGCTTGCCGCCGCGCATGATGGACAACCACGATGCGCGCGTCTTAAGCGAGGAACTGACAAGGACCTACTACTGCTCGGAGGATAGCGATCGCCCGGGTACCTCTCCCGCAACGCCAGTGACGCCCGCCACACCCGTTACCCCACCCGCAACTCCCACAGGCACCTACACACTGGAGTATGTCACCGGCCTCCTAACCCAGATACAGACCCTGACCAACAAAAACATCGCTCTTAACAACGAGAACGCGTCGCTTAAGGCTCAGCTCTTGGCCGCCCAGAGCTCCTATACGCAGAGCAGCCAGGCACAGTCCACAGGGAGCACCGGTACTACAGCGTCATCCGGCAGCTGCCCCGCTCTTACCCGCTCGCTTAGCCAGGGCGCATCGGGCTTCGACGTCTCCACGCTGCAGAGCTTCTTGGCGCGCGACCCTAGCATTTACCCCGAGGGCCAGGTGACAGCCTACTTTGGCCCGGCCACCGAGCGCGCCGTGGGCCGCTGGCAGCTGCAGAAGGGCGTTGTAACAAGTTCAGCAGACGCAGGGTACGGCAGTGCCGGCCCGCGCACCCGCGCCGCGCTCTTGGCCGCTTGCCAGTAATACTCAACTAGCAAGCATCAAAAAAAACCGCCGGACCTCCCGCGGTTTTTTGTACACTCCATCCCCGCATAAGCCTCCGATGTGCACAGGTCAGACCTGCGCGGAAGGCTAGCGTGCGCGTGAGTCTACCTCCTTGTACACCAGGGCGCTTATCTCGCTTATTGTCTTCTTGAGGCTTGCCCAGTCATTGCCTTTTGTCATAACGCACAGCGTGTACGGGCTTTGCGGGTGGTACACAACCCCGCAGTCATGCAGCTGGTCAACCGCACCGTCCAGAGCGCGCTCTCCAAACTTGGTTGCCACAGGCACAGATGAGGGGACCCCTGCCACAATGCCGTCCTTAAACGTTGCCTCTACAAGCCAGTGCAATACCTTCTCGGAATTGTCCACATCAAGAAACGCGGCATTATAGAGGATGCGGAAGATGCCCGAGTAGTTGCGCACGCTCACGGTTTCCTCAGAGGGTGCGCGCGGGTCTATCACACCGAGCTCCTGCAGCGCGCGGCCCACCTCCTGCGTGCCGCCCGGGTACTCGTAGTTTATAAACTTCAGCAGCGCAAAGTATGCGTAGTTGTCCGAGTAAACAAGAGTTGCGCGCAGCAGGTCCTCCACCGGGTAGCTCTTGGTATCCTCCAGTGTGTTGCCGGTATTATCAAAGTTTATTGCGGTGGGTATATCAAACTCCTCATCCAAGGCAAGTTTGTCGTACACAACTACCCTCTTGAGGATATCCGGGTCACTCTCGGCAATGGAGAGTATGGCGAGCACCACGGGGAGCTTAAGCAGGCTCGCCGGCGCAAAGTCGCTCGTAGCATTAACCCCCACACTGGTGCCCTCGCGCAGGTCGCGGTAATACACGGCAACCTCAAGCACATCTCCCTTTATTGCTTGCGCCGCATACCCATCCAAGCTGGCCCTAAGCCCCACATACCACGCGTGCGGCACTGCCGGGCTGCAGGCAAAGTCCGGACTTACATATGAGTAGTTGGTGCAATGGTCGTGCGCAAGCAGCGTATGAAACCCCGCGCCCGCTGCAAACGCCAGTGCCACACCGAGCACTGCCAGCCATGCGCAGGTCTTTGTCATGCCGGCATTATCGCACAAACTCCCAGGTTTGCATCTGCTCGCCAAGCCATTCGTCGTGAGCCCGGCGGGCGTTTACCTCGTAGAGTATGCCGTTGCGGATAAACCACACCTCGCGCGTCTCGCCCAGCCGGGCGTTTTGGCTGTAAAAGATTGTGGCGCGCACGCCGGCCACGGTCACATCCACCGGCTCTTTATACACGCCGGACGGGTTGTCCATCCTAAACCGCTCGCCCGAGACAACAGGCTGGTTGTACGGCGTAGCAAATATCTGGAACCCTTTGGGCTCGCCCGACTTGTCCTCAAATGTCACCGTCAGCGAGTCGCCTTTGCCGCCGTACTCCTTAACCTCGAGCTCCTGCGGAAATAGTATAGAGAAGTGGTACGGTACCGTGCGGTACTCGTAGTAGCCGGGCGGCACCTCGCGGTAGCGACTGTCGGTCACAATAGACCCTTCGGTAATATCGCCCCGGTCGATTGAGACAATATAGTAGTAGACGCCAAACGCCGCCAGGCCCACAAGCAGCACCAAGACCGCAACCACGGTCCACAGCCGCCACGCACGGCGCGCATCGGCAACTAGCCTGCGCAGGTCAGACCTGCGCAGGCTGCGCCAGGACTCCGGCAGCCCCTTTAGCCATAATAGTAAGCGGCGCATGTTAGTCTGCCGGGCGGATACCAATGGTAAACACGACACCCGTGCTGTTAGACGGCATAGTAAATGTCCCCGGATCCTCGGACTCCGACAAAGCCTGCTTCCATCCGTAGGCGGCAGTAGCGCCCGTGGTACCACTGCCCGACGTTTGCACATCGCCCGTTAGGTAGCCTGTAGGGTAGCTGGTCACACTGGCCCAGCTCGAGCCGCCGGCATACACAATCCATAACGTGTGCTTAAGCCCCCACGGGTCCGGGTTAAGCGCACCCGGGTCCGGGGCGGCCGTGGTGCCGCCAGGGTCTACAGACACGGTGTCTATGCCGTCGGCGATAGTGCCGTACCAGTCTCCTGCTGCAATGCGCAATACCTGTGCGGCGGCAGTCTCCGATGCATTGGTGGCAAAGTTAACAGTAGCGCCGTCCTCGGTGCCGTCGGCAACCTTGGCCCACACGTTGGCCTCGGCAAAGGTGGAGCGGTCTTGCGTTGCAACATCGGTCCACCCGCCCGCGCCGTCCGGGTCGGTAATAGTGACGTTGCCGTCAAAGGTAATAAGTGCCAGCAATAGGTCGCCGGAGTCAACGGTTGCCGGCATGCTTATGTTGTGCGTTGTAGAGTCGCCCACCGCTGTCTCGGTCACAGAGAGTATGTCCGGGAAATTCCCCGCGCCCGGCAAGGTCTGCGGTACCACGGCCGTGGTGCCGCCGCCGAGGCGCACGCCGCCCAACAAGCGCACGCCGCCCAACAAGCGTATGGTGCGCGGTGCCGATTGCACTAGCGAGACGTACTGTATGACAACAAGGCCCCCGGTGGAGGCACCGTCGGATGTGCCGGTGTTGTAACTGCCGCCGCCGCCGCCCGCGCCATAGCTACCACCTGCACCTGCCGCGCCGCCTCCGCCGCCGCCGCCCCCGCCCGCGCCCGGGCCGCACACTGTGTTTGATGCCGAGTCAGTCCACTCCTGGTACGTACTGCCGGCACCGCCGACGCCAGGACCTGCCTCACCACCGTAGTCAATCCCATACCCGCCTCCACCACCGCCACCCAGCGTGCCGGCCGTGCCGTCAAAATCAACATCGCCGGCTCCTATGCCTTTGCCGGTACCGTCTACGTTATTGCCGCCATCGCCGGGCCACGGAAAAGGGTCACTACCGCCGGCATTCGCAATACTGGGGAACAGCAACAGCGCGGTAGTTACCGCGGCCCGTATGTCCTCCAGGGTGTCGTACCGCGCAAATGCCGGGCCGGGCTGCGCCGATATTTTTGAAAAACTTATGTAGGCGTCTTGGCCATTGTCGCCGCCATTGGCGCCGCCGCCGCCGCCTGCTCCACCAACATAGTAAATCCCATTGACCAAAGCTTCAATAGCGTCACCACCGCTGCCGCCCGCGCCATCCGGCCCTGCCGCACCACCACCGCCGCCTCCCGCCACTGCCGTCGCAGTATTGGTCGCCCCGTTGCCGCCCGCGCCGCCTGCGTACTCTACGTCGCCTATGCTGTTGCCGGTGGTGCCGCCGGTACCACCCACGTTGTTGCTGGTGGCCGCGCCGCCGCCGTCTGCTATAACCGTGCCGCTGCTGCTAAACCACGTGTCACCGCCCGCGGTGGGAGTAGTACCATTTGTGCCGGCGGCGCCAATGGAGTACGTAACAGACGCGCCCGCGGTTAAGGACAAGTCGCTTATCATGGCGTACGCGCCGCCTCCGCCAGCACCGCCGCCCTCGTCGGCGTCACCCTGGTCGGAGCCGCCGCCAGCGCCTATAACGTGTATCTCGTTGCTGGCGCTATTCCAGTCGGCAGGGACCGTCCAGCTGCTGCCGGAGTTTAAGCAAATGGTGATGGTGCCCAAACTGGGCGGATTAAAGATTATTAAGGGCCGGTAGACAATAACAACAAGCCCCTGCCGGCCGTTAGCACCGGCCCCGGCATCAAAGTCGCTGCCACCGCCACCGCCGCCGTAGAGCCCACCGGTACCTCCTAAGGTCTCGCTAAAGCCATCACCACCGCCGCCGCCCGAGCCGGGGCCGCAGTTGTTGCCGCTTACACTGTCTGTCCAGTATGGGTAGGTGCTGCCGCCGCCGCCCGCGTTACCATCGCCGCCGCCGCCACCACCGCCCAAGGTGCCTGCCTGTCCGTTACCCGCTCCGCCGCCAACGCCGTCAACATTGTCTCCGCCATAGCTAAGGAAGACTGTACCGCCCGCATCGCCACCACCGGCACCACCGCCGCCGCCGCCCTCGTTGCCGCCATCGTTGTCCCCGCCATCACCACCAGCGCCATCGGGGCCTGCAGCGCCCGCACCGCCGCCGCCCCCGCTGACGCCGGTACCACCGGTACCCCCCGCAAACTCCGTGTCACCAATACTGTTGCCGGTGGTGCCGCCGGCACCTCCGGTGTTGCCCGATGCATTGGTGCCGCCGTCTGCATAGACAATGTTGGTGCCCGCAGCCCACGTGTCGCCGCCGTTGGAGGTGTCGGCAATGCCGCCGGCTCCAATAGAGTAAGCGATAGTCGAGCCCGTAGTGGTCGAGTAGTCGTTTATTGTCGCGTACGCACCGCCTCCGCCGCCGCCGGCAGTGTCACCGGCGCCCCCGCCGCCAATAACGTGTATGGAGTTGTCGCTGTTGTTCCAGTCGCTGGGCACAGTCCAGGTAGAGCCGTTTGTTAAGCAAATAACCTTATTCTCTATCGAAATGGGGATGCGGTAGGTAATAACAATGATGCCGTCTTGCCCGGCGCCGCCGTTGGCGCCGGCGCCGCCTCCGCCTCCGCCGCCGTAGAGGCCGCCCGCGCCGCCGGTACTGCTGTCTCCGCCGCCGCCTCCGCCGCCCGGGCCATAGATAGAGCCCCATGCCGACACATAGTAGGTGGCGCCGGCGCCGCCGGTGGTTGTATCGGTGCCGGCGCCGCCGCCGCCCGTACCCGCTGTGCCTGCGCCGCCCGGCGGCGTACCG
>Ga0172380_10002219_pt1 | contig 30857 bp, 24 predicted proteins | sample Leawe162metaG_FD_119747 | JGI IMG/M metagenome (GOLD analysis project Ga0172380, IMG submission 119747) | Leachate microbial communities from a municipal landfill in Southern Ontario, Canada - Leachate well 162 metaG | ecosystem: Engineered > Solid waste > Landfill > Unclassified | place... | reverse complement strand
GATCACCCAGTTGCAACCGATCGGCATCGTGTTCCCGATTCCAGAGGATGCTCTGCCGCGCGTAATGAAACGGCTGCGCGGCGACAAGCACATCCCGGTGGACGCCTTCGATCGCGCCCAGAAGGAAAAGCTTGGCAGCGGGCGGTTGCTGGCTGCGGACAACCAGATCGATACTGCAACCGGCACCATCAAGCTCAAGGCCGAGTTTCCCAACGCCGATGGAGCGCTCTTTGCCAACCAGTTCGTCAATGTAAGGATGCCCGTCGAGACTCTGTCCAACGCGACACTGGTGCCGACGGCGGCGATTCAGCGCGGTGCGGCAGGCACGTTCGTCTATGTCGTCAAGGACGACCAGACGGTCGCCGTGATTCCGGTGAAGGTCGCCACCGTGCAAGGCGAGACCACTGCCATTGACAGCGGGATTGCCACGGGAACCAAGGTCGTGGTCGATGGCGCCGATCGGCTGCGTGAAGGCGCGAGTGTCGAATTCGTCGTTCGCGATAAGTCGGCTCAGCCAGCGAGCGATGCGGCACAAAGCAGTCAGCGCAGCGACATCAAAGACAAAGATCGGTTGTCGGCGAAGCGAAACCCGCGCTCCAGGAGTGGCGCCTGAGCCAGGGCCTGTTCTCTGCGCCAGCCATGAATCCTTCGCGTCTGTTCATCCTCAGGCCTGTGGCGACCTCGTTGTTGATGGTCGCCATCCTGCTTGTGGGCATCGTCGCCTATCGCGTGCTGCCGTTGTCTGCGCTGCCCAAATTCGATTATCCGACCATCCAGGTGGTGACTTTGTATCCGGGCGCGAGCCCGGAGATTGTCGCCTCATCGATCACCGCCCCGCTTGAACGTCAGTTCGGGCAGATGCCGGGCCTGAACCAGATGTCGTCGACCAGTTCGGGCGGCGCCTCGGCCATCACGCTGCAGTTCAGCCTCGAGCTGCCGCTCGACGCGGCGGAACAGGAAGTGCAGGCTGCGATCAATGCGGCGAGCACCTACCTGCCGACCGACCTGCCGCAACCGCCGATCTACAGCAAGGTCAACCCGGCCGACACGCCGATCGTGACGCTGGCATTGACCTCGCGCACCATGCCCCTGCCGGAAATCCAGCGCCTCGCCGACACACGGCTGGCGGCACAGATCTCGCAGATTTCCGGCGTCGGTCTGGTCAGCATCGCAGGCGGACAGCGGCCGGCCGTCCGCATTCAGGCCAATCCCAAGGCGCTGGCCGCCTACAACCTGTCGCTCGAGGAGGTGCGGATTGCGATCGGTAATGCCAATTCGAACCAGGCCAAGGGCAGCTTCGACGGACCCACCCGAGCCTCCACCATCGACGCCAACAATCAGCTCAAATCGGCCGAGGAATTCAAGGCCATGATTCTTGCTTACCGCAACGGTGCAGCAGTGCGGCTGGTCGACGTGGCCGAGGTCGTAGACGCGGCGGAGAATTCGCGTCTTGCCGCCTGGGCCAATGATTCGGCGGCGATCATCATCAATATCCAGCGCCAACCCGGTGCCAATGTTATTGAGGTGGCCGACCGCATCAAGCGGTTGCTGCCGCAGTTAAAGGCCTCACTGCCAGCCGCAGTCGATGTCGCGCTGTTGACAGATCGCACCCTGACGATTCGCGCCTCTGTGCGCGACGTGCAGTTCGAGCTGCTGCTCGCCGTGGTGCTGGTGGTGATGGTCATCTTCCTGTTCCTGCGCAACCTGGCTGCGACACTCGTGCCGAGCGTGGTGGTGCCGTTGTCGTTGATCGGCACCTTCGCCGTGATGTACCTCGCGGGTTTCTCGATCAACAATCTTACCCTGATGGCACTGACCCTCGCCGCCGGTTTTGTGGTGGACGACGCCATCGTGATGATCGAGAACATCAGCCGCGCCATCGAGGCAGGCGAGCCGCCGCTGCAGGCGGCACTGAAGGGCGCAGGGCAGATCGGCTTCACCATCATTTCGCTGACGCTGTCGCTCATTGCTGTGCTGATTCCGCTGCTGTTCATGGGCGATGTGGTCGGACGTCTGTTTCGCGAGTTCGCCATCACCCTCTCCGCCGCCATTCTGATTTCAGCCGCAATCTCGCTGACGCTCACGCCCATGATGTGCGCCCGGCTCCTGCGCCACACGCCCGAGCAAAAACAGGGACGCCTGTTCCGTGTGAGTGGCGAATGGTTCGAACGGGTGATCGGCCGTTATGCACGCATGCTGGACTGGGTGCTCGACCGCCAGGGGGCGACGCTGGTCGTGGCAATCGCCACCCTGGCGCTGACGATCCTGCTCTACATCGCGATTCCGAAAGGCTTCTTCCCTGTCCAGGACACGGGCGCAATCCAGGGTATTGCGGAAGCTTCGCCGACGATATCCTTCGCCGCGATGGCCGAGCGTCAGCAGGCGCTGGCGAAGGTGATACTCGGCGATCCGGCGGTGGAGAGCCTGTCGTCCTTCATCGGTGTCGATGGCAGCAACCCGGCCTTGAATACCGGCCGCTTCCTGATCAACTTGAAACCCTTGTCGCAACGCGATGGCAGTGCCGCCGATGTCATCCGGCGGATGCAGGACAAACTGGCCGGAATCGAGGGCATCGTGCTCTACCTGCAGCCGGTTCAGGATCTCACCATCGAGGACCACGTGAGTCGCGCCCAGTACCGGTTTTCGGTAGAGGATGCCAATGCCGACGAACTGCGTGCATGGGTGCCGCGTCTGGTCGAGCGGCTGCGCCAGGACATGCGGCTTGAGGACGTGGCAAGCGACCAGCAGGAAGGCGGATTGCAGGCATACGTGGAAATTGACCGTGCCGCCGCCAGTCGCTTCGGTGTCACTCCGGCCATGGTCGACAACGCACTCTACAATGCTTTCGGCCAGCGCGTCGTCTCCACCATATTCACCCAGACCAATCAGTATCGCGTCGTACTCGAGGTGTTACCCGAATTCCGCAATGGAATGAGCGCGCTTGACAACATCTATGTAGCCGCACCGAACGGCGGGGCAACGGGCGCGCGGCTGCCTGGCGCTGCTGTACCTGCCTCCCCGGGCGCGAGCAAGGCGCACCAGATTCCGTTGTCGGTGCTGGCCAGAGTGACCGAGCGGACTACGCCGCTGGTCGTCACGCGCATCGGCCAGTTTCCGGCAGCCACGATTTCTTTCAACCTGGCGCGTGGCGCAGCGCTGGGCGATGCAGTAGACGCCGTCGAGGCGGCGCGGCGCGACATCAGCCTGCCTGTCAGTGCACAGGTGAAGCTCCAGGGTTCGGCTCTCGCCTTCAGCGCGTCGCTCACAAACCAGCTGTGGCTTATCCTGGCGGCCATCGTCAGCGTCTATATCGTTCTGGGCGTACTTTACGAAAGCTACATTCACCCCATCACCATTTTGTCGACCCTTCCCTCGGCCGGTGTCGGCGCGCTGCTTGCCCTGCAGCTTTCTGGCAACGACCTCGGCGTGATTTCCATCATCGGCATCATTCTGCTCATCGGCATCGTGAAAAAGAATGCCATCATGATGATCGACTTCGCCCTTTCAGCCGAGCGCGAGCAGGGGATGGCGCCGCGTGACGCCATCTTTCAGGCCTGCCTGCTGCGCTTTCGTCCGATCATGATGACCACGATGGCGGCGCTGCTGAGTGCGCTGCCGCTGATGATCGGTACGGGCGTGGGGTCGGAATTACGTCATCCGCTCGGCATCGCAATGGTTGGCGGACTGATTGTGAGCCAGATGCTGACGTTATTCACGACGCCGGTCATTTATCTGGCATTCGACCGGCTGGGACAAAGGATGGGCGCGCGGCGCGAGGGTTTGGCCGCGGCGCGCGCCGCGACGGCGAGTGGCGATTTTCCTTGAGGCGGGTGGCATGAACATCTCGGCGCCTTTTATCGATCGCCCGGTCGCAACGACTCTGATCACCATCGGTCTCACGCTGGTGGGCATGGTCGCCTTTCTGCTGCTGCCAGTATCACCACTGCCGCGCGTCGACATCCCGACCATCGCAGTTTCTGCAGCACTTCCGGGCGCCAGTCCGGAGACCATGGCGGCAACGGTCGCCATGCCGATCGAGCGCGCTCTGGGCCGCATCGCCGGCATCACCGAAATGACTTCGAGCAGTACGCTCGGTACGACCCGCATTGTGCTGCAGTTCGATCTCGACCGCGACATCAACGGCGCCGCGCGTGACGTGCAGGCAGCGCTGAATGCGGCGCGCAGCGCGCTGCCTTCCGGCATGCTTGGCAATCCCACCTATCGCAAGGTGAACCCCGCCGATGCGCCGATCATGATCCTCGGGCTGACCTCGGACACTCTGACCCAGGGACAGATGTACGATGCGGCCGCGACCGTCATCGCGCAAAAGGTTTCCCAGATTGCCGGCGTGGGGCAGGTTCAGGTCGGCGGCAGTTCGCTGCCTGCGGTTCGGGTCGAAATCAATCCCCAGGCGCTGGATAAATATGGCATCGGCTTCGAGGAGGTGCGCGCCGCGCTCGCCGGAGCCAATGCCAACCGGCCCAAGGGCGCGCTGGAAGATGAGGGTCGCCACTGGCAGATCGGCGCCAACGACCAGGCGAAGGCAGCCGCGGACTACCTGCCGCTGATCGTCGCTTACCGCAATGGTGCTGCGGTGGGACTCACTGATATAGCGGACGTCACCGACTCGGTACAGGACCTGCGCAACGCGGGCTCGGCCAACGGCAAACCGTCGGTACTGGTGATCATCAGCCGCCAACCCAACGCCAACATCATCGAAACGGTCGATCGAGTCACTGCGCTCCTGCCTGCGTTGCGGGCATCGATACCAGGAGCAATCGACCTTTTTGTGACGATGGAGCGTACTACCACGATCAGGGCGTCGTTGCGCGACGCCGGGAAAACGCTGGCAATTTCAGTTGCACTGGTCATGCTGGTGGTGTTGCTGTTCCTGCGCAACGGTCGCGCTGCCTTGATTCCGACTGTCGCGGTGCCGGTATCACTCACCGTCACATTCGCGGCCATGTACCTGTGCGGCTACAGCCTGGACAACCTGTCGCTGATGGCGCTCACCATCGCCACCGGCTTCGTGGTCGACGACGCGATCGTGGTCGTCGAGAACGTGTCGCGGCATATCGAGAACGGCGTGCCGCCGGCGGAAGCGGCGCGGATCGGAGCCGCGGAGGTTGGGTTTACAGTGCTGGCGATGACCTTGTCCCTCGTGGCTGTCTTCATCCCCATGCTGCTCATGGGCGGATTCGTCGGACGGTTCTTCCAGGAATTCGCGGTCACGTTGTCGGCGGCGATCCTGGTGTCGCTGGCAGTATCGCTTACCACCACGCCCATGATGTGCGCCCGCCTGCTGGTACCGCTGAAGGAACGCCGCAAGGGCCGGCTTTACGCATGGAGCGAGCGTGGTTTCGCGACGGTACTCCAGGGTTACCGACGAACGCTGGCCTGGTCTCTCGATCATGGCCCGCTCACGGCGCTCATCCTGCTGGGAACGGTATGCCTCAACGTCTATCTGTACGTGATCATTGCCAAGGGTTTCTTCCCGCAACAGGATACGAGCCAATTGACGGGACGCATTCAGGCTGACCAGAGCATTTCCTTCCAGTTAATGCGGCAGAAACTCTCCAACTTCATTGACATCGTGCGCGCCGACCCCGGCGTCGAGAGCGTCGTCGGCTTTACCGGCGGCGCGCAACGCAACACGGGGTCGATATTCGTTACGCTGAAACCGCTCTCCGTGCGCGGGGAAAGCGCCGACAAGATTGTGGCGCGGCTACGCGTGCAACTTGCGAAAGAGCCAGGCGCCAGCCTTTTTCTCAACCCGGTGCAGGATATTCGGGTGGGCGGACGGCAGAGCCGGGCGTCCCACCAATACACGATCCAGGCTGATGATCTCGCTGATTTGCGTTTATGGGAGCCGCGCATCCTTCAGGCACTCACTCAGCTGCCCGAACTCGTCGATGTCAACTCCGATCAGCAGACCAGGGGTTTGCAGACTTCGCTGGTCATCGATCGCGATGCCGCGGCTCGACTCGGGGTGACACCGAGGCTGATCGACGCCACGCTCAACGATGCCTTTGCCCAGCGCCAGGTTTCAACGATCTATGCACCGCTCAACCAGTACCACGTGGTGATGGAAGCCGCTCCCGAATTCTGGCAATCGGCCGAGGCGTTGAATTACCTTCATGTCAGCGTTCCGGGAGGGGCGCAGGTACCGCTGTTGATGTTTGCGCGCCATGCGCCGAGCGAAACCTCGCTCAGCGTCAATCACCAATCTCAGTTTGTCGCCACGACTATCTCATTCAATTTGCCGGCAGGGGTGTCGCTGTCGAAGGCAATTCGTGCGATTGAGGATGCCGTCGCCCGCCTCGGGGTGCCCAACACGGTGCGTGGCAGCTTTCAGGGTTCGGCGCGCGCCTTCAGGGCGGTACTCGAGACCCAGCCGATCCTTATTTTTACTGCGTTACTCACGTTGTATATCGTCCTGGGCGTACTCTATGAGAGCTTCATTCACCCGCTCACCATCTTGTCGACGCTGCCGTCAGCGGGCTTGGGGGCACTCGCTGCCCTGATGCTGTTTCAGACCGAATTCAGCGTCATCGCGCTGATCGGCGTGATAATGCTGATTGGAATCGTCCAGAAGAACGCCATCATGATGATCGACTTCGCGCTCGCGACCGAGCGCGCCGGAAAACTGAGTTCCCGCGATGCCATTTTCGAGGCCTGCCTGCTGCGCTTCCGGCCGATCCTGATGACGACCGTGGCGGCGCTGCTCGCCGCCATTCCGCTGGCACTGGGCCAGGGCGGCGGGGCGGAACTGCGCCAGCCGCTCGGCATAGCGATCGGCGGTGGGCTGATCCTGAGCCAGATCCTGACGCTTTACACCACGCCGATCGTGTATCTCTATCTTGACCGTTTCAGCCTGTGGGTCCGCGACCTGCGCCGCAGGCACGATTTTGTCGCTGGCTTCGCGCCCCGTGCGGCAGATTCGCAATGACCGCCTCAATCCAGGCCAGGGCAAGCCGTGCGCTCTCCGTTGCCTTCTTGGTGGCGGTGAATGTAGCTTGCTCGTCGGTCGGACCGGACTACGTGCGTCCCAGCGTCAACGTGCCGTCAGCTTACAAGGAGGCGGCGTCCGGGCAGAAGCCGCCACAGCCGCGTGACGGATCTGCACACGAGCGATGGTGGGAAATCTACGGCGATACCCAGCTCGACGCGCTGGTCGAACAGGTCAATGCAGCAAACCCGTCGATTCATGCCGCCGAGGCGCGCGTGCGACAGGCGCGGTCGCTTGCCAATGCCGACAAGGCGGCACAATTCCCGACACTGTTCGCCGGAGGCACCAACGATCTCGGCCTGCTGGCGAACTGGGAGTTGGACCTGTGGGGGCGCATCCGGCGCAGCGTCGAAGCGAGCGGTGCCGCCGCCCAGGCGAGCGCGGCCGACCTCGCGGCGGCAAAACTGTCCATGCAGGCGCAACTGGTGCAGAGTTACTTCCTGCTGCGGGTGCAGGATGCTGAGATCCGCCTGTTGCAGGATACGGTCGCCGCCTACGAGCGATCACTGCAGCTCACGCGCAACCAGTATGCGGCAGGCGTTGCCGCCCGGGCCGATGTCGTGCCGGCGCAGGCGCAACTCGGCGCGGCGCAAGCGCAGATGCTCGATGCGCGCGTCGTCAGGTCACAACTCGAGCACGCCATTGCCGTGCTGATCGGCAAGGCGCCCGCCGATTTTTCCCTCGAGGTAGCGCCGATCAACATCACTGTGCCGGCAGTGCCGACCGCTTTACCGGCGGACTTGCTGGTGCGGCGCCCCGACATCGCTGCGGCTGAGCGCCGCATGGCGGCGGCCAGCGCGCAAATCGGTGTGGCCGAGGCGGCGTCCTACCCTGCGGTCAGCCTGTTCGGCGGCGTGAGCATTCGCCATAGCGTCGGAGGAGAAAAGACGACGATGCCGCTATTCGACGCCGGGGCGATCCGCGCGCTAAGCGCGAAAGCGGGAGCCGCCTACGACGAAGCTTTCGCCGATTATCGCCAGGTGATCCTGAACGGTTTCCGCGAGGTCGAAGACAATCTGGCCGCGCTGCAGCTCCTTAACGAGGCCGCCCAGGCTCAGGCCGAGGCAGTGAAGGCGGCACGCGAATCGATGACGATCACGAACAACCAGTACCGGGCGGGCATCGTCAGCTACCTGTCGCTGGTCGTGGTGCAGGCCGGCGCGCTGAACAACGAACGCGCCGCGCTCGGCATCCTGCGCCGCCGACTGATTGCCAATGTGACCCTGATCAAGGCCTTGGGTGGCGGCTGGCAGGGTGATACGTCAAGTGAGCGCGCGCCCTAGGGCGTGGCCCCGGTTCTGTCCCGGCGCAGGAATTCTGCAATTGCATCGGCACCGAGTTGTGCCGCGGTGAAGCTCGGATCCTGGTGGAATGTCTGCGCAAATCCTGTCTGCTGGGCGGGCAGATAGCGGGCGTGGTTCTCGACCGCGTCAGCCAGCAGCGGGCCAAGATCGCCTACTACATCGTTGACCACTGGGCCAAAGCGCCAATGTGCGTAATGTGAATCCGCCTCCCAATCAATGCCATGGGCATTGAGGAAGACACACGGCCGGGGTTCGACCAGAAATTCATAGACCTGGCTGCTGACGTCACCCAGGTAGATGTCGGCAGCAGTGAGGTAGGTCATCTCCGCCAGTGCAGCGCTGTCGGTATCGATCAGGATGTTCCGTGCTTGGCGGTACTTGTCCGGCAACCGGGCGCCGTGGCGCCAGCGCCGCTTGAAGAGCACCAGGTGGGGTGCGAAGATGAGATTGTACGAAGGGTTGTCGACAAAAAAATCGAGAACGGCATGTCCCATGCGGGACCATGAACCGATACGCTGATCAAAGTGCGGGTTGTAGACGACAACCGGGTTGTCATTGTCGAAAAAACGCCGTCGGGATGGGTTGAAGGCCCGCACGGCCTCGAACTTCGGCCATCCGGTGATGACGAACTGATCCGGGCGCAGATAGCCCAACTGGCTGAAGCGCTCGGCATACTTGCGGCCGGGCAGCAGAACCAGGTCGAACAAGGCCATGGTGGCGTCGGATGTGCCCTTGCGGTCACCTGCACCGTGCCGGGTGTGGATGAGTTTGAGCTTGGCCAGGTGGTGGCTGGTGCGCAGGCGCCGGCAATGGCGCTCCGGCGCAACCAAGGCGTCCAGGTTGGCGAAGAAATCGAGGTTGTCAGAGAGGATGCGGTTCTTGCGGGCGAACGCGAATTTGGAAACGATGGGATCAATCAGGTCGTACCACCAGGCCGGATCCAGGCGGCGCAGCTTGCAGTGGTGCCCTGGATAAAGCTCCCCGATCTTCCTGGCGCTGGCGAGTTCCGCCTCGCTCGATGCGGCGATGGTCACTTCGATTTCGGGATAGCGACGCGACAATTCGAAGGCGTAGGGCGCCGCATGCGGCACCTGGTGCGTCGCGTAATGATTGAAGAGAAAGCCCACCCGCATCACGCATTCTTCCTTCCGGCACCATCCCACGATTCGCTCATTGCTTCGATCGCGCCTGAACCGAGCTGGTTCGGGTGTCGGCGATCGACCCAGTCAGTATACACTGACGGGATTTCCCGAGACCTGACCCATGTGCGGAATTAGTGGCTTTCTGTCAAACGATCCTGGCGCTCCGGCCAACGCGCAGGCGGTTCGGCGCATGAATGACGCCATTCGCCACCGTGGTCCGGATGCCGATGGTGTCTGGCAACATGGTCCGTGTGCGCTCGGGCATCGCCGCCTGTCGATCATCGATCTTTCAGTCGAAGCCAACCAGCCGATGTGCAACGAGGACGGCAGCATTGCCCTGGTGGTCAACGGGGAAATCTACAACTTTCAGGAACTCCGCAAAGACCTCCTGGCCAGGGGGCACAAGTTCCGCTCCAGGAGCGACAGTGAAGTCATCCTTCATCTGTACGAGGAACATGGGCCCGATTGCGTCCGGCGCCTGTCCGGAATGTTTGCCTTCGCGCTTTTCGATACGCATGAAAACCGGCTCCTGCTCGCCCGTGATCGCAGCGGGAAAAAACCGCTGTTCTATCGACGGCTGAACAGTGGTATCGCTTTCGCATCGGAGGCGCATGCCTTGCAGACAGGATTTCCGGAGGAAGCGCCGGAAGTCGACTACGGTACGATCGACGAATTTCTCACGCTGCAATACGTGCCGTCACCGCGGTCGGCCTATATTGGCAATGCCAAGCTGCCCGCGGCCCACTATGCGGTATTTACGCCGGGCAGCGGCGCCAGCATTGAACGCTACTGGAGCAAACCGGAAACCGGATTGCTGAAAGGCTCCACCGGCGATCTCACTGACGAACTGTTGAGTCTGCTCAAGATTGCCGTCAAACGCCGCTTGATGTCGGACGTTCCGCTCGGCGCATTTCTCTCCGGTGGTATCGATAGCTCGATGATTGTGGCACTCATGGCCACGCAGTCCGCTGCGCGTGTGAAAACCTTTTCGATCGGCTTTCCCCATGCCGATGACAGCGAACTGAAGTATGCGCGGCTGGTCGCAGAGCGCTACAACACGGATCATCACGAAATGATCGTCGATCCGACAATGACAGACGTGCTCGGTCCCATCGTCCGTCACCATGGCGAGCCCTTCGCCGACAGTTCCGCCATTGCGATGTACTACCTCGCGAAAATGACCAAGGAACATGTGACGGTGGCGCTTTCCGGCGATGCCGCCGACGAGGTTTTCGCCGGCTACAAGCGCTATCGGACTGCGCGCCTGGGCCACATCTACGACGCCCTGCCACCCATCCTCCGCTCGATTTATCGCAGCGCGCTGATCGGGGGACTGCATTTTCCGGCGCCTTCTGCGGCGCGTTATGCGATGGCGTTTCCGGGCGGAGAAGCGACCCGGTATCCATCGCTGGTCGGCCATTTCACGCCGGAAGATAAAGCAAGTTTATACCTGCCGCCGATGCTGGCCGCCCGTTCGCGTGCCACGATAGAGCGCTTCGAGCGCGTACTGGGTGAGAGCAAGTCGGACTCGGCCATTGGCCGCCTCGCCGACCTCGATTTTCAAACCTATTTGACCGACGATATCAATGTCAAAGTCGATATCGCTTCGATGGCGCATTCACTTGAAGTGCGTTGCCCCTACCTTGACAACGATGTCGTCGAATTCGCATCCCGGCTGCCGGCCGAGATGCTCATGCGCTTTCGCGGCAAATACCTGTTGCGCCATGCCGCCACAGGGCTTGTTCCTGAACCGATACTGAATCGGCGCAAGCGCGGCTTTGCCCTGCCCTTGAAACGCTGGCTCTGTCACGATCTGCGCCAGATGACGCAAGATGTGCTGCTCGACCGGACCGCACGTGAGCGCGGGCTGTTCGAACCAGCCTACGTCAGCAAGCTCGTTGCTTCGCTTCAGCACGGGGCGACGCAAGTGGACCGGGTCTGGACCCTGCTCATGCTCGAACTCTGGTTTCGCGAGTTCATCGACAAGCCGCCTCTGTCTTCACGAGTGCTCCAGGAAAACCGGAAAGTTTTCACTGCGGCACCATCGCAATCGCGCGTAACGGGTTAGGCCGATGATGCCGCCAGCGCCTGGCGCAGCCGCTGAGCATCTGTGGCGACGAAGCAGCCGCGCTCGAGCGAGTAGGTCCGCACGGAAACCAGCAACTGCCAGCCGTTTTCACAGCGCCGAATGCGATACCGATGGTAGCTTGCCCAACGCTCGGCATTCCTGCCGATTGCCGATGCAGTGGGCACGCCGATTGCCAAATTGCGTTGTTGTGGTGCATCCAGGTAGGTTGCCGCGGAGAAATGACCATGACCATGCAGGATCAATTCCACTTCGTGCCGGTTGAGCACGTCGCGCAACGCCGCCCCGTCAAGCAGTGATTTGCGCCAACGCACCGTGTGCTGTGCCGGAGGATGATGCAGCAACACGACGCGAAACAGCCCGGCGCCGGCGGTTTGTTCCAGCATTTGGTCCAGACGCCGCAGTTGTTTTTCACCCAGGCGTCCGGTCGCCAGGAAAGGCGCCGAAGGCGCCGCCGTGGACAGGCCGATCAGGGCGACTTGGCGGCGTATGCGTAGGCTGGGGAACAGTTCCTCCGCACTGGCCGTCGAGCTTCCTGCATCTCCTGCCATGTAAGCCGACCACTGGGCGAAGGTCTTGCTCCAGGGTTCGGCGATGTAGGCATCGTGATTGCCGGGTACCAGGGTGATGTTTTGCGGCGTGCCAAGTCGTTCCAGCCAGGCTGCGGCCTCGGTAAACTCGCGCGGCAGGCCGAGATGGGTGAGGTCGCCAGTGACGGCGATATGATCGGGGTGTCCAGCCTGGAGGTCGGTCATGAGTGCATCGAGCACTTCGCTGCGGTGCTCGTGGCGGCGGCGCAGCAGCCACGAGAGATAGCCGGAAAGCCGCTTGTCGAGCAACTCGCTGAGCCGGATGCCCGCCAGCGAGGTCAAGTGCAGGTCGGACACGTGCGCCAGCACAAAATCATCGTCGGACGACGCATCATCGTGTTGTACAGTGAGGAACTGGAGCTTGGGCGTGCTCATTGAGGTAGTATAGTTGCTGCGCTGCAAGTGACCAACAGTCGCCCAACAGTCGCTGAGGTCCGTCAAGCAACCATCATCCAGGAAGTGTAAATAGTGCCCGTCATCAAAAAATACGCAGTGGTGCTCGGGGATAGCCCGGTCCGTCTGTGGGGGCTGACCTCGGCCGAGCGTCTTGAACGTCAGTTGCAACAAGCGAGTATCGAGGTGTGGCATGACACCCTGGAGGCATTGCCTGCGGGTTCCGTCGTGATCATGCTTCGAGCCGATTATCTGTACGACAGCCGGGTCATCAAGGGTCTTGCCAAAGCTCAGCAGGTGTTGCTTGAGATCGAGAGCAGCAGCGGGAACGTGCCTGTCGCTGCCCAGGTTGATGTGGCCCACGCCAGTGCCGTTGGCGAATTGTTGACTGGCCGCGGTTCGGGCATTCCACCGGCAGGTATTGCCCTCGTCACGGTAACGCAAGTGGCACAAGGTTTTGATGCGGCATTGCTGAAGCTGGATACGCCTTTTGTGTTGCCGCTCAACGAGGAAACCCGGGGTGCGCAGGAACAACTGCTGTTTTCCGGTTCCTACAAGGGCATTACGGATCTGGTCACCAAATGGCTCTGGCCGGTTCCGGCGCAATGGGCCACTCATTTGTGCGTCGGCTTGCGGATCACCCCCAATCAAGTCACTGCGCTCAGCCTGGTGCTTGCCATTCTTGCCGGTTTGCTGTTTGCCCGCGGCGAGTATGCTTGGGGACTGCTGGCGGGATGGATCATGACCTTCCTCGACACCGTGGACGGCAAACTGGCGCGCGTCACTGTGACCTCCAGCCGTTTGGGGAATATTTTCGATCATGGTATCGATCTGATCCATCCGCCATTCTGGTATCTCGCCTGGGGTATCGGACTGGCTTCGAATCCGACCATGGTCACCGCGTTGCCGCTACACTGGCTGTACTGGGCTATCTTTGTCGGCTATATCGGCGGGCGTCTTTGCGAGGGGGCCTTCCAGCTATGGATCGCTTCATTTTCCATGTTTACCTGGCGGCCGGTCGATTCCTACTTCCGGCTGATCGTCGCCCGGCGCAACCCAAACATGATCATGCTGACTGCGAGTTTTGCCCTCGGCCGGCCGGACCTGGGCCTGCTGGCGGTGGCCGCCTGGACCGCGCTGTCGACAGTAATTCTGCTGCTGCGTCTGCTCATGGCCTTCCCGGCCAAAGGGCGCCCGGAAGGCATGCGATCCTGGCTGACCGAGATTGGCCAGACCGTGGATGAGCATGCTCTGGCGGTGCGCGTGTTCACCCGAATCAAGTCTGCCGAAAACAAGCGCTGATGGTGTTCGATACCATGCCGGTGGTGGCTACCCCGGCGCTTCATCCTGCACCAGACTTGGCGGCGCTGCGGATCGGCGTCGTCCACAATCCCGGCAGCGGGGTGAATCTGCGGACGCCAGCGGCGATGAGTCGGGCCTTCGGCAACCATCCAGAGATTCCGCGTCGCGATGTCAAGGATCCGGACTCGGTCGTGCGAGCGCTGGACGAACTGGCGGCGCAAGAAGTGAATACATTGGCCGTCAGCGGCGGCGATGGCACCGTGCGTGCCGTACTTGACGCGCTCCTGGCGCGCAAGCCGTTCCAGCGCCAGCCGTTGCTGGCGGTGTTGCGGGCTGGCACCACCAACATGATCGCCGGCGATGCCGGTATGTGCGGGCCTCCGGATATTGCACTCGCTAGCCTGATCGAACGTGCCGCGCACGGCGGCGAAGGTCTCGACATCGTCCAGCGCAAAATTCTGAGAATCGATCCCGGTTCGGGGCAGGCGCCGATTTACGGCATGTTCTTCGGTGCCGCCATGATCTCTCAGGGAGTTGAGTACTGCAAAAGCAAGGTTCACAGTGTCGGTTTGCGCGGTGAAATCGGCCCCGGCGTGACCTTGCTGCGATTCGTGGTGGCGATGGCACGAGGTGACCGCGATATCGTGAGACCCGTACCCGTCAGTGTGTCGATCGATGGTGCAGTTGCCACTGCCAGCGACTGCGGCGTCATGCTGGTAACCAGCCTGGAGCGTTTGTTCCTGGGATTGCGACCTTTCTGGGGTGAAGAAGATACGCCACTGCACTTCAGCTTTGCGCGCGCGCAACCGCGCTACTGGCTGAGAGCACTGCCGGGTATCCTGCGCGGCCGGCGCAACCGCTTCATGACATCCGCCAATGGCTACGTCAGCCATAACGTGCACCGGCTCCAACTCGGGCTTGACAGCCCGTTCATCGTGGATGGCGAATTCTTTTCTCCAGTACCGGGTAGCCCGCTGGTACTCACCGACGGCGGTGCGATGGACTTTTTGCGTCTGCGATGAGCGCTGCCCTGCAGGATGTGATCCTGGATCTGTCGGGAAGGCAGGCACCGGACTCGGTCAAGGCGCTTGGGGCCGACCTGCGCCAGCGTTTTGGCGCGCACGTGCTGGCGGTGTTGTTCTACGGTTCTTGCCGCCGCGCCAACGACGATACTGGCGGCATTGCCGACCTCTATCTGCTGGTGGATGACTATCGTGCAGCTTACGGTCGTTTCCTTCCGGCAATTGCCAATCGAATGCTGGCGCCCAATGTTTATTATCTTGAGATTCCGTTTGCCGGACGCACCGTGCGTGCCAAGTATGCGGTGGTGTCCTTGCGGCAGTTCGAGCAAGGTACGGCACACTGGTTTCATTCCTACCTGTGGGGCAGGTTTGCGCAACCCTGCGGATTGCTCTACGGCAGCGATGAGGCCATACGTCGGCGTGTGCTGCAGGCGTTTAGGCAGGCTACCGTCACCTTCGTGCGGCAGGTGTTGCCCCGGCTGCCGGCCGAGTTCGACGCCGAGACCTTGTGGACAAGAGGCTTGCTGCTCAGCTATGGGGCGGAATTGCGGCCGGAGCGTCCAGGCAGGATACGTGCGCATTATGCCGACGCTGCCATTGAATTCACGGCGTTGACGCATGCAATTGCCGTGGAGCAGGGCTGGGATGTCGCGCCGACAGGACACTATCGCAACCCGAGCAACCATTGGCAGCGGTGGTTCTGCGCCCTGAAGTGGGTCTTGCGCCAGTTGCAAGGCAAACTCCTGAGCCTGCTTCGCTTGCTGAAAGCTTCATTGACGTTCGACGGCGGCATCGCCTACATCGCCTGGAAAATTGAGCGCCATTCCGGCGTGAAGGTTGAAATCACACCTTTCATGCGGCGTTTCCCGCTGCTGGGGGCGTTCGGAGAGCTCTGGCGGATCTGGCGGCTGGGGGGATTCCGTTAGCCAAACTCGCGCAATTGGGATCGGGATGGTTGCCGAAGTACGGCTTATTGTCTACATTGCGCGCTTCGTTTTATTGCGGTACTGATTTTGGAAAACCTGACCCGCCTGTGCATTGTCCGCCATGGCGAAACTGACTGGAATGCCGAGAAGCGCATTCAGGGACATCTCGACGTGCCTCTCAACGAGGCCGGATTGAGTCAATCCCACGCAACGGCGGGGGGCCTCGTCGAATTGAAGTTTCGTGCCGTGTATAGCAGCGATCTGCGTCGATCCTGGCAGACCGCAGAGATCGTGGCCAATCGGCTTGGTCTGCCGCTCCATCCTCTGCCGGGGTTGCGCGAGCGGCATTCCGGCGTGCTGGAGGGGAAAACCCTGGAAGAACTGGCGGCAAGCCATCCTGAGGCCCATGCACGCTATCTGGATCGCAATCCGGATTACGCATTCGGTACGGGTGAGACGATGCGAGTGTTCTCTGCCCGCGTGGTGAGTTCGCTAGAAGGCCTGATCGAGTCGCATAGGGGAGCCAGCTTGCTGCTGGTGACCCATGGCGGCGTACTGGATGTGATTTTCAGGAGAGCGACCGGACGCAGCCTCGATGCGCCGCGCGACTATCCGATGCCCAACGCCGGCATCAACTGGTTCGAGCACCATCAAGGCGAATGGCGCCTGGTGGCCTGGGCAGAACAGTTCCACCTTGATCCGAACATGGACAGCGGTTCAGACCATCCGGAATGAGCCGATCATGTCTCCCGGGAATCCGGGTCCTGAATTGGTTGGGTTGTTGGTTTCGTAATAGAATTCGCGGTCAAGTGTACTCAATTACCCCGGTGGTTTTGTGAACGACGCATGAATTCATTAAGCGTAATCCAGCAATTGATGATCGAAGAATTTGGCTTGGAGGCAAGCCAGGTAGGCAGCGAAGCGAAACTTGAAGAGCTCGGCGTCGATTCTTTGGCGACCATCGAGTTCATGTTTCTGCTGGAGGACAAATTCAAGCTGCGCATGTCCGACAATCCCGTGGCCGTGAAAACCGTCGGCGATATCGCACGGGAGATCGACCTGCTGCTGGCACAGCAGCAGGCGGCCTCCAGCTCTCCAAGCTGATATGCGGCGTGTAGTCGTCACCGGAATGGGTGCCATTGCACCACTGGGAAGCGATGCACGCACTTTTTTTGAGGCACTTCTGCAAGGTCGTTCGGGCGTTCGCCGGTTTCAGCCGTCCTGGGCTGCGGCGGAATACAACCAGATTGCGGCTCCAGTCCTGTCCGAACTGGCGCAACACTTCACCAAGCTGCGCCGGATAGCCCTGGATCGTGTGGCGCAGCTTTCCCTGCAGGCCGTCAAAGAATCGCTGGGGCAGTCGGGCATCGACTTCTCCGACGACGCGGGGGAGTCTGCGGGAATCTACTGGGGTACCAGCTTGGGCGGGGCGACCAGCCTTGAGACAGCCTATAACGACGTGCTCGTCACGCGAGCCGCGCGACTCAAGCCTTCGACCATCGTGATGGTCATGAACAACGCTGCAACCGGGCAAATCGGTATCGAATTCGGCATCCGTGGCCCCAGCTACACTTTTTCTTCCGCGTGCTCCTCGTCCACTGTGGCGATCGGCGAGGCCTTCCGTGCGATACGCTTTGGCCTGATCAAGACGGCGGTTGCCGGTGGCGGCGAGGCCTTGCTGACTCAGGGGGTAATCAAGGCGTGGGAATCCTTGCAGACACTCGCCAAGGTCGATCCGAATCGACCGGAGACCTCCTGTCGCCCTTTTGCCGCGGACCGTACCGGGTTCGTTCTGGGGGAGGGGGCGGCGGCATTGATTCTGGAAGATGAGCAGTCGGCCAGGCAGCGTGGCGCGAACATCCTGGCCGAGATCGTCGGTTATGGCAACACCACCGATGCGGGTCATATCGCCCAGCCCGACCAGGGGGGTCAGGCGCGTGCCATCAAGGCAGCGCTGACTGAAGCCGGCATGGCACCGCAGCAGATCGACCACATCAATGCGCATGGAACGGGTACCAAGGTCGGCGACTTGAGCGAGACCAATGCCATCAAGCAGGTGTTTGGCGAGTACGCCCACAGTGTGCCGATCAGCGCCACCAAGGCTTTGCACGGACATCTGATGGGCGCGACCGGTGCGTTGGAAATGATTGCGGCGATCGAAGCCATGCGCGGTCGCATTGTGCCGCCAACGGCGCACTTGAACAGCCCTGATCCGGAGTGCGATCTGGATTACGTGAGCGAGGGTGCGCGATCTTTGAGCAAGCTGGATGTGGTGATGTCGAACTCGTTTGGTTTCGGTGGCAATAATGCAGTGGTTATTGCCAAGCGCTACGTGCCCTGATGCGCTGACCAATCGCTGCGGGACTGTGCGAGCGCGTCTGTGGCGGCCTGTTGCGTCCCGGTTGCTTTGTCAGTAGCAATGGGCGGCAAAAATCCCCTTCATGGACTAACTCCGGCATTGGCTCTGGCCCTGGCCTTTGCCATCGTTTTGGACACCCTGGCCCAGTTGCTCTGGAAATACGCTGTCGCAGGGCTGCCGGAGAACGCATCCCTGCAAGCCACACTCCTCGCGGTATTCAGTCAGCCCTGGTTTGCCGTGGTGATCGGCCTGTTCGTGGTGCAGTTGTGGAACTGGCTCGGCGTGCTCAAACATGCCGACCTGAGCTTTGCCCAGCCGATCACTTCGGTCAGTTACCTCTCGGTATCCGTAGCTTCCTGGTGGTTGTTCGGCGAGACGATCGGACCGCTCAAAACCACAGGGATTTTTCTTATTCTGGCAGGGGTCTGGTTGACCAGTCAGGGTCCGCGCACCACACGGGCGAATTCGGAGCAGCCGCGATGAGCACGATGGAGCTTGGCATCGGATTGGTCTTGATCTGCGCGCTGATCGAAGGCTTTGCCCAGGTGTGCCTGAAAAAGTCATCCGTGCTCGTTGAGGGAAGGCTGACCTGGATCGGCATGGGGATTGGCTTTTTTTGCGTCGAAGCCCTGCTTTATTCGATAGCCTTGCAATGGCTGGACATCAGCGTGGCTTACCCGCTCGGTGCTGCCAGCTTTCTGGCCGTGAGCGGTTTTTCCCGCTGGCTTCTCAAGGAGTCCCTGGATGCGCGGCGCATCGCCGGGTTGGGGCTGATCGTCCTGGGTTGTGCGATGGTAGCCTCGCAAGGGTGATGGATTCCGTGTTTCAGGTCGATTGGCGGACAACTGTCAATGAGATTCCGAAAAGTCTGTGGGAGGCCTGCTTTCCGCCGCCTCTGGAGGGCTTCTGGTGGTATCGGACGCTCCATGCAAGCGGGCTGGAGGATCAGTTCCTGTTCCTTTACGGACTCATCCAGTGCAATGGAGAACCGGCAGGCATCGCGCCAGTTTTCATGATGGATGTGCCGATGCAACTGGTACTTCCACCTGCGCTCATACCCTTGACGCAGCTGATTGGTCGATTGAAACCTTCATGGCTTTATCAACGCACCTTGTTTCTCGGTTCCCCCTGTGCCGATGAAGGCCACTTGGGCCTGCTGCCCGGTGTTAATCGCCCGAAGGCGATGCGGGCAGTACATCAGTCCTTGCGCGTGCAGGCGCGCAAACTGAAGGCGCCGATGCTGGTGTGGAAGGATTTTCCGGCGAGCTATGACGACGATTTTTCAAGCTTGGCTCGGACTGAGGGCTTGTTCTCGCTCTGCAGTTATCCGGGCACGCTGGCAGAATTGCCCGGGACCACCAAGGAAGAGTATTTCGCCTCACTCAAAGCTTCCCGACGCCATATATTGAAAAAGAAAATCCGGCGGAGTGGCGAGAAGGTCGGAGTCAAGGTCGACGTGATCCAGTCTCCCGATCGGGCCACCATGGACGAAATCTTCAATCTTTTCTGGCTGACCTACGAGAAAGCCACGACCAAGTTCGAGCGACTCAACCGGGATTTTTTCGATCAACTCGCCGAAGCGCCCACATCGCATTTTGTCGTGCTGCGCGAAATGGGAAGTGGAACCATGCTCGCTTTCATGCTGTGTTTTGCCTCGGAACATCATGTCATCAACAAGTTCATCGGCATCGATTACGCCCGCCCCAAAGAGTGGCTGCTCTATTTTCGGCTGTGGGATGCCGCCCTGGATTGGGCATTGAGACGTGGTGCCCGATCCATCCAGAGCGGACAGACCGGCTATGCGCCAAAGATCGAACTGGGACACCGCCTGGTGCCGCTCACCAATTATTGTCTCCACCGCAATCCGCTGATGCATCTGATCTATGGATTGGTGGCGAAAACAGTTTCCTGGGCTACACTTGATGAAGATCTGGCGCGCTTCCTCAAGGCGCACCCGGAAGAGGAGAGCCGCTAACCATGGCCAACTTGCTGGTCGTCGATGACGACGATTTTTTCAGGTCGATTACGCGGGAAACTCTCGAAGAGTCGGGGTACACGGTAGAAACCGCCGAAGACGGCCTGGCAGCCTGGGAAAAAATAGACCGCGCCCCGTCACAATTCGACTTGATGCTGCTCGACAAGCAGATGCCGCGGCAGGATGGCATTTCGCTGCTGAAACGCATCAAAGCCGATGCCCGCCTCAAGGAACTGCCCGTGGTCATGCTGACTGGCGACAACCGCCAACAGGACATCATCGAGGGTTTGGCGGCTGGCGCATCCTATTACTTGATCAAACCCTCCAGCGAGGACGTCCTGCTGCTGGTCATCAAGAATGCGCTGGACGAGTTTCGGAAAAAACGTGATTTGCTCGAACTGGTCGGCAAGCACGAGAGTAGCCTGAGCCTGTTGCGCCGTGCAGATTACAGTTTCAGAACCCTGGCGGAGGCGAATGATCTGGCGCTACTGCTTGCCGATGCCAGCATGAACCCTGCGAGGACCGTCAATGGTTATGCCGAACTCCTGATCAATGCAGTTGAGCACGGCAATCTGGGCATTACCTACGCCGAGAAGGGACAGTTGATCACGGCTGAGCGCTGGGAAGAGGAGGTCGCCAGCCGTCTGAGAGATCCGCGCTTTGCCACACGCCGTGTCGATGTGACACTGGAGAAAACACCTGTCGCCAGCATTGTCACGATTACCGACCAGGGACAGGGTTTCAATTGGCAGAACTATGTCGAATTCAGCCCGGAGCGGGTGTTCGACTTGCATGGGAGAGGGATTGCGATGTCCAAGGCGATCAGTTTCGACAGCCTTGAATATTGTGGCAATGGCAGCAAGGTGGTTGCTACAGTGCGCTACCCGGTTTGATTGGAAACCGGGTAGAAGTTGTTTGGCAATGCTGCTGAAATCGGAACGGGCGCATTAGCCAGACAACCTCGGAAAAATTCTGCGGAGAGCTCAACCACCTTATCCCGCTCCTGGTCGAGCGTGATGATGTGGTAGCAGTCGTGGAGCAGTTCAACGCGTACCGGACCACCTAGGTGTCGAGCGACATATTCGGCATTGCGCGGGCTGGTCACGTCATCATGGGCGGCATGCAGCACCAGCGCCGGGGTTCCGATAGTCGGCATTTCACTTTTGACGAGTTTGATCAAATGCCGCAACTCCCGCAAGGAGTGGCCCGACATGCCCAAGTTGCCGGCCAGTTCGCTGGCTCCTGACATCATGCTGTTATGGATGTAATCACGCAGACGTTCATTCTTGATGCCGTAGGGAAAGTTTTCGATGAAGCGGATATTTTTGCCGAAAGGGGTATGCAGAAACAGCGGCAGGAGAAATGAGAGTTTCGGCACTGCCCAGCCGTCATAGTACAGGGTCGTCGAATACAGTCCCAGGCCGCGAATTTTCCCGGGATGCTGGGCGGCAAGGTGCATCGCCATCACTGCGCCCATCGAAATTCCGGCGACGAACACCTGGGCGTGGTTGCGATCGATTTCGCGCCAGGCATCCTCAATGCTGCGGTACCAGTCGCGCCAGTTGGTCTGTTCCAGATCGGCCTCGCTGCCGCAGTGTCCTGCGAGCTGGACGCCGTAGACGCTGAAACCCTGCTTTGCCAGCCCGCGTCCGACGGTTTGCATTTCCACCGGCGTGCCGGTCAGGCCGTGAATCAGCAGGATGGCATCGGTACCGTCGCCGTAGCGAAAGCTCTTGTCCGGTATTTGCGCAGCTTCTGCGTCATCTCCCCCGGATGCGCCGCCGGACAAAGGCGATTTGCCTGTCCATCGGTACAGCCAGCGGCGCCAGGGGGCAATCGGTGCAACCGGGCGGTGATTTGTCGGTAAAGTCATTTGCGAAGTCTAGCTTACCGATAAAAGCCAATACGTAAAAGTTTGTGACACGAAGGCAAGACTCAGACCGCTAGGCGTCCCGATACCCAGACGGCCCAATGAAATTCCTATGGGAAAGCGCAGACGGCCAAGCCGTCTATGTCACGGACGAACCGGAATTATTCCGCTCCGCAACGTTTTAGCAGCATCTCGAACAATTGAATGCCGAGATCGATTTCTTCTTCGGTGATCAGCAGCGATGGGGCGAGGGTGATGACATTCTTGTAGTAACCGCCGATATCCAGCACCAGTCCGAATTTTTTGTCACCGACCTGCAAATCGCCTTTGAGTCCCTCGTTGAACACCCGGTCGGCCAGTTCCCGGCTTGGGGCATAGCCGTCACTGGTGCATAGTTCGATGCGCAGCGCCAGGCCGATGCCGCTGACGTCGCCGATGACTTTCCAGCGTGATTTCAGGGCTTCGAGCTTCTTCAGGAAATAGGCGCCACGGGCACGGATGGCCGGCTCGAAGTCGTGTTCCTGCGTCATGCGCAGCACTTCAAGCGCCACCGTGGTGCCGAGGGGGTTGGACGCAAACGTGGAGTGGGTCGAACCGGGTGGAAATTTTTCCGGGCTGATCAACTCTTCACGTGCCCAGATGCCGGAGATTGGATTGAGGCCATTGGTGATGGCCTTGCCGAACACGAACACGTCAGGAACGATGCCGAAGTTTTCCCAGGACCACAGCTTGCCGGTGCGATAGACACCCATTTGGATTTCATCAACGACCAGCAGGATGTTGCGTTCCTTCAGGGTTTGCACCAGTTTCTGCATATAGCCAGGGGGCGGAATGATGTAGCCGCCAGTACCCTGGATGGTTTCGATGTAGAAGGCGGCGAATTCGCATTCCTTGGCCTTGTCGTCCCAGAACGAGTTGTACTCGGTCTCGAACAGGCGCTCGAACTCATGGTGGCAGTACATGCCACAGGTTTCCTGTTTCATGCCGTAAGGGCAGCGGAAGCAGTATGGATAGGGAACGAAATGTGCCCGGTCGGAAAAATGGCCGTAGCGGCGCCGGTAGCGATAGCTCGAAGTGATCGCCGATGCACCCAGGGTACGGCCGTGATAGCCGCCCATGAAGGCGAACTGATGGGTCTTGCCAGTGTGGTTGCGGACGATCTTGAGCGAGTCCTCGACCGCCTGGGCGCCACCCACGTTGAAATGCACCCGCCCCTTCACACCGTATTTTTCTTCGATGTAGCGGCAAATGATTTCCGCGAGTTCGACTTTTTCCTTGTGCAGGTACTGGCAGGCCAGTTGCGGTAGGACATCGATCTGGGCTTTCAGGACATTGTTCAAACGCTGGTTGCGGTAGCCGAAATTGACCGCCGAATACCACATCTGCAGGTCCAGGTAGGGCGTCTTGTTTTCGTCGTAAAGATAGCTTCCTTCGCAGGAGGCAAATACCTTGGGGGGATCAGCGTAATGAACCGTGTCGCCGTAAGAGCAGTATTTTTTATCCTTGTCGAGGATGTCGATGATTTTCTGATCCATGCGCAATGTTCTCGGTTCTCTTTTCTCGGTTTGTTTACTCTGGGTGCTGCTCAGGCCAGGAGGGCAGGGCTGTTTAGCGGGCCTTCCTGAGGCCATTTTCTGACCTTGGCCAGTACGTCGGCAAAACTCTGGAATGGCTGGTAGGCGATGCCTTGCTGGAGACAATAATTCACCAGAGATCCCTTGGCAAACACCACATCGGCTTTCTGGGCTAGACAGGCATCAGACTTGCCATCACCGATCAGCACTACCGGGCCGCCGCACTCCTGCACCAGCTTGCGCGCCACTGCGCACTTGCAGACGCCGTTGCCGGCGGTGCACTCCTTGCTCAGATAGGGAAAAGAGAGGCTGATGCCGTCCGGAACAAAGTTCAGGTGATTGGCATAGATCGGCAGTTGCGGGAAAGCCGCATGGCGCGTCGAAATGTTGATGGCATGATCGAGCCCGTCGCTAACGATGGCGAGCTTGGCAAACCGGCTGACATATTGATGAAAGGGTAGGAAGCTGGCGTCAAGCTGGATGCCGCGAAAGAAGCTCTCCAGCGTGACATGATCGGCCTTGACCAGGCCGATTTGGCGCTGCATGCATTCGACGGCACTGATGTCGCCGGCCAGCCATTGCGTTTCGATGGCTTCCCATTCCGGCGGGGCGAACCGGGCCAGCAGGGTGTCCACGGTATCGCGGACGGAAAGGGTGCCATCAAAATCGATAATGAAGAGCAATGCTTGCTTTCCTTCCGTCTCAGCCCTTGATGATTCTGGGAAGCAGCATCTGGTGCCTCGGGCAGATGGATTTTGGGTTCTGGTAGACGCTGCCGGCGAAAGCCTTCAGGTAGCCGCGCAAAGCCTTGAGGTCGACAATCTCATCGACGAAGCCTTGCTGGGCGCAATACCCCGGGCGTGAAGTGTCGTAATATTTTTTCGCCATTTCGTTCATCTTGTCAGCAATCGGCTGCAGCGGCTGACCGGAATCCTTGTCCTTGACGGCGCGCCGCGCATAAGTCGCAACAGCGGCGGTTTCACCATGCATCACGTAGATTTCAGTGGCGGCGGTGCCAAGGGTGAATGCATTATGTCGATTGGCATTGGGTCCACCCATGACATAGTGCGCTGCCGCGCTGCCTTTCCTGAGTACCACCAGCATCATTGGTACATCAACCTGCTGGATGGAGTATATCAGGGTCGAGCCCAGGCCGAGCAGCTCGGCCTTTTCGGCGATATCGCCGACATCGATGCCGGTCGTATCCTGCAGCCAGATCACCGGCACACGGTCGCGGCCGCAGTGAGTGGCAAACTCGCTCATCTTGATCAAGCCCTGGCGATAGAGCTTGCCGCCGATACCCGGATAATCCGCATATTCGGGATAGCCCTTGGGCAGCAGGCCCTGGCGGTTACCAATCACGCCGACCAGCATACCGTCGATTTTCACCAGCCCGGTGTAAATCTCCGGACCGTAATCGGGGCGGAATTCCATGTGTTCGCTGCCATCGACCAGACGTGCCAGGATGTCTTCGAAGACGTAAGTCTCTTTCTGATTGACGGGCAGCAGGTGGTACAGGTCATCGCTGGGCAGGACCGGTTCCGCAGGTTCGGCGACGCGGAAGAACATCGGGTCGTAGGCGGGAATCGCCTGCATGTAGGCCTTGATGCCATCCAGAACCCCTTGCTCTTCCTCGCACACATGAGTGAAGAATCCGGTGTCGTAATAATGCGTTTCGACTCTTCCTGGCGGCCGTTCCTTGATATCGCGAGTCACCGCGATCAGTTGCTCGAGGCCTTCGACATCGAAGCCGCCGCGCGGCGACATGCCGGAGACGATGCCTGCGCCGCCCACGGCGATATTGGCGTCCTTGTGGGCGATCAGAATGGTCGGGGTGATGCCCTGATAGCCGCCACCGGCCGGATTGGAACCGTAGATACCGGCCAGGATCGGCACGCCGGCCTGTTCGAGTTCGGCGTGGCGATAGAAAGGCGTACCGCCACCGCGCCGACCGGCATAGAACTTCTCCTGGTCGGGTAGTTTCACACCGCTGCAATTGACCAGCCATACCAATGGGATATTCAGGCGCTTTGCCAGGTTCGTTACCATCAGGATGTTTTCCGATTGCCCGGCAATCCAGGCGCCGGCGAGGACCTTGTTGTCAAAGCCGATGATTACCGCCCAGCGGCCGCAGATTTTTCCAAGGCCGTCGACCACATTGGTGGTGCCTTCTTCGTTGTTCTCCGGGTTGTAGAGGCTGTGCAGCGGCTGCCAGGTCCCTGGATCGACCAGGTATTCGAGACGCTGCCAGATTGTCCATGAACCGCGCTCGTTGATTTTTTTCGCAGGAATGCCGACGTTCTCCTTGGCCTTTTTCAGCGCGGCAATTTCCGCCTCGATGGCTTCGATTTTGGCGCGGCTCTCTTTGGAACGGGCGATGCGGTTTTCCTTGAGGGGTTTGCCGAAGCTGGGCATTTTTTCAAAATAAGGTCTCATGTTTATCTTCCTCTGCAGTCATAAAATATGAAGGAAAAGGGGGCAGAGCATGTTTGCCCTGGCCCCCTCGATACAAGCTGTGTCGGTTCCTATTCGCGGTTGGGCGTGAATCCGAGCGCCATGCCGGAGATGATGACTTTCTGAATATTCGATGTGCCCTCCACGACCTGCAAGGATTTGGAGTCGCGGTAGAAGCGCTCGGCCGGATACTCGGTAGAGAATCCGTAAGAGCCGAAGATTTTCATGCACTCGTTGGCCGCATGCACGGCGGCTTCGGAAGCCGCGTACTTGGCGACCGAGGTTTCATATTGGTTCGGCTTGCCTTGATCCTTGAGCCAGGCGGCTTTATACACCAGCATTTGCGCGGCGTGATGTTCCACCACCATTTCTGCGATCTGTGCCTGGACCATCTGGTGCTGGGAGATGGTCTTGCCGAACTGGGTGCGCTCGTTGGCGTACTGAATCGCCAGATCCAGCGCCCCGCCGGCCACGCCGAGAGCTCCCGCGGCACAGCCCATGCGGGTCTGGTTGAGTTGCCACATGCAGATGCGAAATCCGTCGCCCGGCTTGCCCAGCACATTTTCCTTGGGCACTTTCATGCCATCGAAGGCGAATTCGCCGGTCGGTGCGCATTTGAGTCCAAGCTTGGTTTCGATGGCCCGGGCAGTGACCCCCGGCATTTTCTTCGGCTCGATAATGAAGGCGGTGATGCCTTTGTTGCCCTGGGACTTGTCGGTATAGGCATAAAGCAGGCCGGCGTCGCCGAAATGCGCCTGGGAGATCCACATTTTCGAGCCATGAATTTCCCAGTGGTCGCCCTTGTCGATGGCATGGGTCTTCATGCTGGAAACGTCCGAGCCGGTGTTCGACTCGGTCATGGCGAAGAAACCGAGTTGCGTGCCGGCGACCCAGCCGGAGATGTATTTGTCCTTTTGCGCCTTGGTGCCAAACTTGTTGACCGTCAGGGCCGGTCCCAGGTTCTGCATGTTGAAGGGCAGGCGCCAGGAGGCCGATACCTTGGCGATCTGTTCGGCCATCAGCACCGATTCCATGAATCCCATGCCGCTGCCGCCGAATTCCTCAGGCACGGCACAGGAGAAAAATCCCAGCCCGCCCATTTTTGCGACCCGGTCAGGGCGAAACTCGTGCTTGCGTTCTTCCTCTTCGAGGGTCGGCGCGATTTCCTCGGCTGCGAAGCGTCGCGCCGTATCCTGTATCAGTTGCTGTTCTTCGGTTAGTCCAAAATTCATGTTTTTCTCGCTTCTGTCATTGAAATAGCTTGATTACGCGATGACCAGCAGGACGTCACCATCGCTGACACTGTCGCCCTTCTTTACGCGCACTTCCTTGACCGTGCCCTCACCGGATGCATAGACCAGATTCTCCATTTTCAGCGCCTCGATCACGATCAGTTCGTCGTCTTCCGTGATGGAGTTACCAACCGCAACGAGGACATCAACAATCTTCCCCGCAAGTGGTGCCAGAATTTCCGCCATGATTTTCTTCCCTGTAGTGACAGCAACGTCCGACATAATGACTCAAATCGGCATGTTCAGCAATCGCAGGGCTGCGTTCAACAAGCACTGACGCCTTGTTTTTCATGGCTATGGCATAAGTCCGGGGGTTATCCGATGAGGCAGAGTACCTCTCCCTTCTTGACGCTGTCGCCATCCTTGAAAAGGACCTTGGTGACCGTTCCGGAGACCGGCGCGGTAATCGAATTTTCCATTTTCATGGCCTCCAGAACCAGCACGACATCGCCTTCATCGACGTGGTCGCCTTCGCTGACCTCGTAGCCGATAATCATGCCTGGCATGGGCGCCTCAACACCGGTATTGTTGCTGGAAGCGGCTGCGGCCGGCTTGGCAGGTTTTTCCGTGGCAGCCCGGGGGGTGGATTGGGGCGGCGGGGGAGGCGGCGGTGGCATCAGCGTGCGCTGAGGCTGCAGCGACGCGAGCGTCGGCGCGGACGCTGCCGGTTTAGCGGCTGCCAGGGCTGCCAGCAAGGGAGCACCACCGACCTGCTCGATATCCAGTTCGATCTGCTTTCCACCCAGGGTGATTTTGAAGGAATAGGCGCCAGAACCCTTGGCAGGCGCAGCCACGGCCTCGGCCTGTTTTTCAACAAGCAAGCCCGACTTCGCCTTGTTGCTCAGTTCCTGTTCGCGCTGAACGTCTTCCATGGTGCGCGGTTTGGCTTCGGCAGGAATTTCTTCCAGGCCGTATTTCCATTTAAGGAAGCGTTTCCCGGTGGTCGGATAGAGCGCATAGATGAGCACGTCATCGATGTCCTTGGCCAGTCCTTCAACGTCTTTCTTGGCTTTGTCCATCTCCGGTTCGAGCACGTCGGCGGGACGCACGCTGATCGGCGTTTCTCCGCGGGGATAGCCCTTGAGCGCTTTCTTCTGTACCGCGGGGTCGATCGGAATCGCCGTCTTGCCATAGAGACCGTAGCACAGGTCCTTGACCTGGGCGGTGGTCATTTTGTAGCGTTCGCTGGGCGTGTCGAACAGTACGTTGTTGACCGTCTGGATACCAACGATCTGGCTGGTCGGCGTGACCAGCGGGACCTGACCCAGTTCGCGGCGAACGATGGGAAGCTGGCGGAAGACTTCATCGAGCTTGTCCGATGCGCCCATTTCCCGCAACTGATTGACCAGGTTGGAGAGCATGCCGCCCGGTGTTTGATGCAGCAGGACGTTGATGTCGATGATGGAGAGGCGGTCATCGAGCAGATGACGATATTTTGGTGAAATTTTTTCGATGTACTCGCTGCAGCGGGCCAGCAGCTTGAGATCCAGGCCGGTGTCCCGGCTGGTGCCGCGCAAGGTGGCCACCAAAGGCTCCAGGCCGGGGTGAGAGGTGCGATAGGCCCAGGGCGAGAGACAGGTGTCGACGATGTCGATGCCGGCTTCGATGGCCTTGAGGAAGGCCATGTCGGCCTGGCCTGAAGTGAAATGACTGTGCAGATGGATGGGCAGCTTGACCGTCGCCTTGAGCGCCTTGACCAGAGTGTAGGCATCGTAGGGATTGATGAGTCCGGCCATGTCCTTGATGCAGATGCTGTCGGCGCCCATGCTTTCGAGGTCGCGGGCTTTCTTCAAATAGTATTCGAGGTTGTACACCGTGCCGCCCATGCGGGATTCGGTCAGGGAGAAGCACATGCATCCCTGGAAGTGCTTGGCGTTTTTCTTGATGGTCCGGACGACGGTCTCGAAATTGCGGTAATCGTTGAGGGCGTCGAAAACCCGGAAAATGTCCATGCCATTGTCGCAGCAGCGTTGCACGAAGGTTTCCGCCACATCATCGGGGTAATTGCGATAGCCCACCAGGTTCTGGGCGCGCAGCAGCATCGAAACGGGGGTCTTGCGGATATGTTTTTTCAGGGTGCGCAGCGTTTCCCAGGGGTCTTCCGCGAGGAAACGGTGCATGGTGTCGAAGGTTGCGCCACCCCACACTTCCATGGAGTAGAAACCGGCGTTATCCATTTCCTCGGCGATCGGCAGGAAATCCTCAACCCGACCGCGCGTGGCAAACAAGGACTGGTGGCCGTCGCGGAAGGTCAGATCCTGGATCTTTACCGGGTTAGTCACTGCGACGGTCTTGTCGTCCGAGAGTCCGGCTAGCAAGACGCCGTGCTGTTCCTGTTTCATCCTGACTTACCCCCTTTATGTGTAAGGATAGAGGTTTGTTGCTCGATCACAGCCGCTTGCAGCGCCAACTAGGCCATCAGACAAAGCGGAGAAGTTTGCTTCATGCGACATCATGCATTATAGGCATTATATTGCATGAAGATCAATCCATTCCAGCACTTCTTTGTAACCGTGCCGAATCAGTTGGTCGCAACCTCGCGGTAATCGATCAGATATTTGCCGGGGGTGCCGGAGTAACTGCCGAGTGTGCGCAGCATGGCGTCCAACGCTGCGGTGTCGGCGCCCGCGGCAGAGGTTTCGCCTTTGAAACGCAAGCTGTTGGCAGCGATTTCTCCGCTGCCGTTGATCTGCAATCTGCCGCTCAAGGTGGATAGGTCGACGCGCATGGCCTGGCCTTCGCCAACCAGCCGGAAACGATAATCGCCGAGCTTGCTGCCTGGCACTTCCGCCACTGCGGCGTCTTTCCAGACCAGTTCGATTTCCCCTGAGCAGGGATAGCCTTGCCAGGCGCAGGTGAAGTCATTCGTGCGCGCCTGGATGGTTCCTGCCCAGCCATAGCGGCCGAGGGCGCCGGGAAGCAACACGAGCAGCATCGGTGCGGGCAAGGCGGCATCAATTTGCTCAAGCGTGATGCCGTCAGTCCTCAATGCGATCAGGGCATTGCCTTGATCGAGACTGGTTTCGAGCGCGAGGCGACCGCGCCAAAGCTGGCCAGGATGCAGTTGCCAACGGATGTTTTGGGCGATCTGCCAGGTTGTTCCGTCGCTGGAATGCGACAGAATCATGCCACTGCCATTCCAGACCGTGCCCTCAGCGGAGGAAAGGCGCCAATGGCCTTTGCTGCCGCTTTCTACCCAAGGCGCCAGGGCGGATGCCGGCCAAAGAATGACTGCCGCAAGCGCAAAAAACAGGAAGAGCAGGGTGAAACCGAGGAGCCGCGACCGCATCGCAAATCAAATCAGGGGAGCCGTGCTCAACCCGGCTCAGGCAGGGCGAACAAGGCATCGATGCGGGCGACACCGGGGGGATTGGCGGCAGCGGGCGCACCAGGCACATCGGCCGCATCGATCCGGCACTGCACCAGACGCAGTCGTGTATCGCGCTGCAACACCGCCACCCACTCCAGCCAGCGATCAAAGGGCAACTGGGCACGCAGCCGTATCTGCCGTGGTCCCTCCAGTTGCAGTTGCGTGCCGCCCAGCGTCAGTCCCGTGGTG
>Ga0172380_10002218_pt1 | contig 30861 bp, 38 predicted proteins | sample Leawe162metaG_FD_119747 | JGI IMG/M metagenome (GOLD analysis project Ga0172380, IMG submission 119747) | Leachate microbial communities from a municipal landfill in Southern Ontario, Canada - Leachate well 162 metaG | ecosystem: Engineered > Solid waste > Landfill > Unclassified | place... | reverse complement strand
GGCCTGGTCGCCGAAGGATTCGCCACCGCCGCCAGCCTGGCCGAGGCCAGTGCGCTGCCCGTCGCCGTGGCGTTTGACGCCAACAACCTCGCGCCCGTCGGCGAATTGCTTTGGAAATCCAACCGCAAGCGCCTGAAAATCCTCTACGCCGCCGATGACGACTGGCTGCAACGCTGCGTCGCCTGCAAGAAAATCACCCCGGTGGCTGACGCCACCTGCAAGCACTGCGGCCAGCCGCACGGCAAGCAAAATGCCGGTGTCCTGCGCGCGCAAGAAGCAGCGCTCACCACCTCCGGCGCATGGCTGGCGCCGACTTTTTCAGCGCCGCGCCCGGATGATCGCAAGGGAGACAACGACTTCAACGATCTGCGCGTGCGTGAAGGCGAGCAAACCGTCGCCGCGCAGATAAAAAACAAGCTTGACGCACTCGAATGGCATATCCACCCTACCCATGGCGCGGGGGGCTTCCCTCCAGGGGGGGCGGGGGAAAGCGGTAGAGAGAAAAAAACCGACCTACCATCCATCATCCAGATCGACGAAGCCGTCCAGCGATTCGCCATGATCTACGGCGCAGGGGGAACGTGGTTCGATAGCACCGAACACATGTTGATCCCAAAAGCCGACCTGCAAGACATCCTGCCAGAGCACGGTATGCGGGACATGCGCAACCAAAAGCGCGTCGTTCGCCTGGATGAAGTCGGCTTCGACCCGGCGGAAAGCGACCCGCGCATCAAATGCAACCTGTGGGGCGGCTGGCCAACAACACCAAAGCAAGGCTCATGCAGCGTCATGCTGGAGCTGCTTGAGTATTTGTGCAGCGGCGAAAGCAACCCGCGTGAAACCTTCAAGTGGGTGCTGAACTGGCTGGCTTACCCCATCCAGCACCCCGGCGCCAAGATGCGCACTGCGCTGATTTTTCACGGCCCGCAAGGCGCTGGCAAGAACCTGTTTTTTGAAACCGTCATGCAGATTTATGGCGAATACGGCCGAATCGTCGATCAAAGCGCCATCGAAGACAAGTTCAACGACTGGGCCAGCCGGAAATTATTCCTGATCGCCGATGAAGTCGTCGCGCGGGCTGAGCTGTATCACGTAAAAAACAAGCTCAAAGGCATCGTCACCGGCGAATGGATCCGCATCAACCCCAAAAACGTGGCCGCCCACGACGAACGCAACCACGTCAATCTGGTGTTTTTATCCAACGAACGCCAGCCCCTGGTGCTCGACAAAGATGACCGGCGCTACGCAGTCATCTGGACGCCAGAAAAGCTGCCCGAAGGCTTTTACGCCGACGTAAAAGCCGAACTCGACGAAGGTGGCATCGCCGCGCTGCACTACCACCTGCTGAATCTCGACCTGGGCGATTTCAACGAACACACCAAGCCGCCCATGACCCAGGCCAAAGCCGACCTGATCGAAGAAAGCGCAGACAGCATCGATGTGTTTGTCGATGAGTGGATCGCCGGGGAAATAGAAATAAAAGGCGAGCCGCTGCCGTTCATCCCCTGCCTAGGCACGCATTTGTATACACATTACAGCGCCTGGGCACGCGAAAGAGGCTTCAACAATATCCGGAATCAGAAAAAGCTGATCGGGCACCTGGCAAAAATCCCCGGCTGGTCAGCCGGAAAACCTGTCACCACTAAAAAATCATTCAGCGACCCAACCCGCGTAAGTCGAAAAAGGGTGATCCCGAGTGATGACGCCATGGAAAAAGCCGCAATCAACCGACGAGAACAAGCATTTACCCCGCCGCCCGAAGGCGGAAAGCTCGCCTGGATCACCGATTGCTACTTCAAATTTGCCCAGGCAATCGGGGTTGAAGCATGAATTCACTGAAAATACGCCCATCGTACTACGCGTACTACGCGTCATACTACGCGTCCATCGCTCTGAAAGCCGCGTGGATACTTGTACTACGCGTACTACGCGTGACGCGCGCGTATACGCGTAAACAAAAAAATTGTGCACCCTATAAAAATAAAATAACTCTCTCGCGTTTACAGTTTTCCCGTAGTACGCGTAGTATGAGTAATATCAACAGCTTAACGCGTAATCACACGCGTAATCACCACCCCTTACGCGTAGTACGGGAAATTAAGCATCTTCTGGTGAAAAAATGAGCACAACAGCCACCCAAGCCGACTTCGCCCGCCTCATGGGCGTCAATCGATCCACCGTCACCCGCACCTGGAAGCAGGCAGGGCGGCTGGTCATGGTGGGCGATCTGGTTGATGTCGAAGCCAGCAGGGCGCGCATCCTGGCAACAGCCGACCTCGCCCGCAGCGATGTCGCCGAACGGCACGCCGCCGAGCGCGGCGCGGCGGTAGGGCAGGGGGTTGAAGCCGTAAAAGTCGGCGCTGGTGATACGGCAACAGCGGCAACAGCGGCGGCAACAGCGCGTCCCGAAGCACCACCACCCACCACACCCGCCATCGACCACATAGGCAACAGCTACCAGGCCGCCAGGGCGGTCAAGGAAAAATACGCCGCCCTGTCTGCCAAGGCGGAATACGAACGCCTGATTGCCGACCTGCTGCCACGCCAGGACGTCGACCAGGCGCTGGATGATCTAGTCGCTACCGTCCGCAGCGGACTGGAAAACCTGCCCCACCGCGCCGCCGGTCAGCTCGTCGGCAAGGATTACGACGCCATCATCGCCCTGCTCAAGCAAGAAGTTGTGGACATGATGAGCGAAATGCACAAATCCGCCCGCCAGCAATTAGCCACGCTGACCGGGCAAAACGGGCCGCAGGCGGGGTTTTAGCCGTGAATGCACCCCTGAACACCACCCACACCCTAGCCCTCGCCGCCATCGCCCGCGGATGGAAGCCAAAGCAACCGCTCACCGTGTCCGAGTGGGCAGATGCCAACCGCATCCTGTCTGCCATCGGCAGCGCCGCGCCGGGCGAGTGGAAAACATCGCGCACGCCCTACCTGCGCGAGATCATGGATCAGCTCTCCGAGCATTCGTCCGCCCGCAAAGTTGTGCTCATGGCCGCCAGCCAGGTCGGCAAGACCGAAGCCGCCAGCAACTGGCTGGGCTACATCATGGCGCACGCCAAGGGCCCGGCCGCAGTCGTCATGCCGACCGAAAAATCCATGAACGACTGGGCGTCGCAAAAATTCGACCCGATGGCGTCCGAAACCCCGGCCGTCGCCCGCGTGCTGGCCAAGCGCACCAACAGCAGCAGCGAGAATTCCGCCGCCCGCAAGCGCTTTACAGGCGGCATCCTGTATTTCAAAACCGCCGGATCGACCGCCGAACTGAAATCTACCTCCCTGCGCTACGCCATCGCCGACGAAGTCGATGAGTATGACTGGACCACCACCCAAGGCGACCCCCTCGGCCTGCTTGAAGTGCGCCTTACCACCTTTCACGACCGAAAGCTATTCATCGCCAGTAGCCCCACCGTAAAAGACGCCAGCCGAATTGAAGAAGAATTCGAGGCAGGCGACCGCCGCCGCTACCATGTCCCCTGTCCGCATTGCGGCGAGCTGCAACCGCTGGCCTGGGGCAACCTGATGATTGGCAAAAAGCCCAACGCACCGCGCCAAGTCGTTGACGCCTGGATCGTCTGCCGGGAGTGCGGCAGCGAGATTTACGAATACCAAAAAACCGACATGCTGAAAGAGGTTGGCCACGGTGGCTTCGCCCGCTGGATTGCAGAAAACCCCGAAGGGAAATACCCCAGCTACCACATCAACGCCCTGTACTCCCCCCTCGGCCTGGGCCTGACCTGGCGCGAGCTGGCCGTCGAATGGATGGACGCGCAAGACGACCCCGCCAAGCTCATGCGCTTCATGAACACCCGCCTTGGCGAAACCTGGGCAGACCGCAGCCGCGACCTGAAGCCAAACATCCTCGCCGCCCGCGCCGAACCCTACCAGCTGCGCACCGTCCCGCCTGGCTGCCTGGTGCTCACCGCTGGCGTTGATACGCAAGATGACCGGCTGGAGATCCACATCCTTGGCCACGGCCAGGGCGACATCACCTGGACGCTCGACTACCACGTCTTGCATGGCAACCCCGCCGATCAAGCGTTATGGGACAAGCTCGCCGATTACCTGAACGCCGTCGCCTTCCAGAATCAGCAGGGCCGCACCCTGAAACTCGAAGCCAGCGCCATCGACACCGGCGGACACCACACACACGCCGTCTATGATTTCGTGCGCAGCGGCCGCATCCGCCGCGCCATGGCCACCAAGGGCGCCAGCACCCCAGGCCGCAGCATCCTCGGCAAGCCGTCGCACCAAGACGTCAAGCGCAACGGCCAAACCACCCGCCGAGGCGTCGCGCTCTACCTCATCGGCGCGGATACCGCGAAGCACCTGCTCTACAACCGGCTTAACGGAGATGATGACCGCCCGCCGCACGAGCGAAAAGTCCGCTTCAGCCAGCAGCTCGAAGCCCATTTCTACGATCAGCTAGTAGCCGAAACCTTCAACCCGCGCAAAAACCGCTGGGAAGTCAAAAAAGGCAAACGCAACGAAGCGCTAGACACCTGGATACTCGCCCTCGCCGCCAGCCATCACCCCGAACTCTACCTGCACAAATGGCGAAAATCCGACTGGGATCGCCGCCGGTTGATGCTCGAACCCGATGCCCAAGAAGTGAGCGGGCAGGTGGCCGACCTACCCACATCTGCCCCAGCAACATCCACCGCCCCGGCAGCCGAAGAAGAATCCGCCCCACCGCCACCCCTCCCAGACGCCGCCGCCCGCGCTTTCGCCGCCATGCTCGCCGCCAGGAAAAACCGCCATGGCGAACGGCGATAATCTCTCTGACCTCATCGAACTCGCCCGGCGCGAAATGCCGGACATCCCCCCAGAAGTCTGGCAACGCTTCGCCGTCCTCGCCAGCCTGAATTTTGGCGCCAGCAAAATCTACATCCCCAGCCAGAAGAAGCGCCACCACCTGAACAACATCGAAGCCCTGGCACAAGAAAAAGAAACCGAATCCGCCGAAGCCATCGCCCGCCTGCTAGGAATCTCCGTCCGCCACGCCCGCCGGTTAAAGCGCCTGCGGTAAAAAATAATTTAATTTATTTTGAAAAAAGTATTGACTTTTATTATTAAAGGAATATACTATTATCTAACGGTTAGCGATTGGCGCGAACCGGGAGAAAAAGGAGAAATGAAAATGAAAATCAAACAATACACAGTAAATTCCAAAGGCCTTAAAGAAATCCACCGCTTTCTAGCCGAGAATCATAAAAAGGGCGGTGACCACTTCGACGAAGAAATGCTCCGCGCCTGGGCGCGGAGTGCAGAATTCCAGCTTAGCGAGGGGAACTCCGCCAGCATTGAAATACGGTCGTCGGACTCGGTATCAGGCCACACAGAAAACATGGTCATCAGCGATGAAGGCCTCGACCGCGAAGAGATCGAGATCGAAGAATGAGCGGCGGAATCCGGAAAGGCGCGGGCGCACCGAAAAAGGCGCCCGCGCTGAAAAAACAGCCGGTTAGCCTGAAGCTCCCGAAGTGGCTAATCGAATGGATGGACACCCGCCCAGAAAGCCGCGCCGTCCTGATCGAAAATTCCCTGCGTGAGACGCATAAAATCACCCCTCCCCCGAAAACAATACCGTAAAAAAGCGCGGACATTTCTTGCCTAGAAACTGCCCGCCGCATCCTCGATCATGGCCCCATGATCGAGACTCCAACCACCGCACCGACCAGCTTCCGCGCAGGGGATTCTGCCGCCTGGAAGACCGCGCTCCCTGAATACGACGCCGCTGACGGCTGGTCGCTGATCTACCGGATGATCCTGCCATTCGGCGCTGCCGCTGAGTTTTCTGCCACCGCCGGCACGGGTGGCGATTACGCCGTCAGCCTTTCCGCCACCGCCACCAGCACCTGGCAGGCCGGGGCGGGAACGCTGCTCTCCCGCGTTGAGCGCGGATCGGGGCCTGGTCTTGAGCGCGTCACCCTCGGCCAGCAAGCCGTCACCATCCTGCCGAATCTCGCCACCGCATCCAGCTTCGACGGCCGAAGCATCGCCGCCAAGGGGCTGGCCGACGCCCGCACGGCACTCGCGCAATACATGGCAAAAGGCCAGGCGCATGTGGCCGAATATCACATTTCTGACCGCGTGATGAAATTTCGCACCACGCAAGACATCCTCGACCTCATCGCTTACTACGAGCGCGAGGTCGCCAAAGAACGCGCCACCGCCGCGCTGATGCAGGGCACCGCGCCAGGCCGCGTCTACACCCGGTTCTGATCCCATGCGCCTCAGCGAAAAAATTTCCCGCCTTTTTGCCCCCAAAGAATCCGCCGCCGACCGCGCCGCTTGGCTAGAAAACACCACCCGCAGCGTCGCCACCCAGGTGCAAAGCCGCCTGATCGCCGATCTGCGCCAAGCGCAGCGCAGCTTTTCCGCTGCCGAAACCCCGGCATGGACAGCCAGTTGGCCCACCCATTCGCAAGGCATCAACACCGACCTAGAACGCCAGTTGCCAACGCTCCGCGCCCGCGCGCATGATCTAGCCAGAAACAACGAGTGGGCCATCCGCTACATGTTGCAGCTCGACGATAACGTCCTGGGCGAGCAGGGCATCCGGCTGCAAATGCGGCTCAAACTACCCGATGGCACGCAAGACAGTAAAACCAACGATTTGATGGAAAGCGCCTGGAACCGCTGGGGCAAGAACTGCGAAGTCTCCGGCCTCTGCTGGCGCGAAGTTGAAACCGTTGCACTCGCAGGCCTCGCGCAAGATGGTGAAATTCTTTACCGTCTGCGCCCCGGTGCTGGCCCGTTCGGCATCCAAATCCAGCTGCTTGACCCGGCGCTGCTGGATGTGTCTTTGCGCCGCGACTGGCAAGGCCGCCGCGTCCGCATGGGCATCGAAATTGATGACGATGGCAACGCCATCGCCTACTGGCTGAAAATGTCGCGCACGGGTGAAGCCGCCCCTGACGTCATGAGCGTCGGCCATCATGTCCGCATCCCCGCCGCACAAATCCGGCACGCCTTCATCTCGCGCGAAGTTGGCCAGCTGCGCGGCTACCCCTGGTTAGCCGGTGGCGCCCGCCGCCTATGGATGTTGCAGGATTTTGAAGAAGCCGCAGGTGTAGCCTCCAGCAACGCCGCCAAGCGCGCCGGTTTTTTCGTCTCGCCCACGGGCGACGCCCCACCCGGGTTTGCCGACACCATCATTTCCAGCGTGCTGGATTCCGCCCGCGCCTCGGGCAAAGTGCTCACGCCAGACGAAATTCAGGCCATCACCGCCGCCGCTGAAAAATATGCCACCACCGTCCCCGGCCAGTTCGACACGCTGCCGAACGGTTACGATTTCCGAAAATTCGACAGCGACTGGCCGAACATCGACGCCGCCAGCCACGTTAAATCCCACCTGCGCGGCTGGACAGCAGCGCGCGGCATGAGCTACGTCACCCTCGGCAACGACCTCGAGAGCGTGAATTACAGCTCCGCGCAAGTCGGCATCGTGGGCGAGCGCGAACATTTCAAAACCATCCAGGGGCAGCTCAAAAAAATGCTGCATACCGAAGTTATTTCCGCCGTCCTGCCCTACCTGATCCTGCGCACCCCCGGCCTGAAAAGCGCGCGCCTGGATGATTATGCGCAGGCCGTCAGCTGGCAGCCTCGCCGCTGGCAGCCGGTCGACCCCGTAAAAACTGCCAACGCCAACGAAACCAATCTGCGCCTAGGCCTCACCAGCCGCCGCCGCATCATCCTTGAGCGCGGCGATGACCCCGACGAAATCGCCGCCGAAGTCGCCGAGGAAATGGAAATTTACGGCCCCATCGGCACCCCCGGCAGCGCAGCGGCATCGACAGATTCAACCGATGCCAACGATGCAGAAAACGCCAACGCAGACGCCAACCCAGCCAAAGCAAAACAAGCCCCGCGCCGTATCGCCAGCGCCGACTTTCCCAAGCGGACATTTCTTGCCTAGTTTGGCACTTGATAAACAAGGAGACTCCCGACCATGAGCAAACCCGAACAACCCATTGGCGCCCGCAGCCGCATCGATGGCACCCTGCACCGCAGCCTGCCAGCCAGCTTAAGCCTGCGCGCGCAAGACCCCGCCCAGGCCGACGATGGCCTGTTGCGCCTGCGGCTATCCGTCGCATCCGACCAGCCCTATTTGCGTAATAGATGGTTCGAAGACCCGTGGGTCGAAACCCTCGGCCTGAAATCCGACGAAGTCGACCTCACCCGCCTGAACGACGGAGCCCCCGTGCTGGCGAATCACGACCGATACACCGCCATCGGCAACACCCCATTGGCCGGAATCGGCGCGGTTGAAAAAGCCTGGGTCGAAGGCAATCGCCTGATGGCCGACCTGGTAATCAGCCGCCGCGAAGCATTGGCCGACCTGCGGCAAGACATCGCCGACGGCCTGGTGCGCAACGTCTCGATCGGCTACATCATCAACGAGCGCGTGCTCGTCAAGGCCAACGGCGAAGGCCAGCCAGACGAATACCGCGTCACCAGCTGGACGCCCTTCGAGGTCTCGCCCGTCGACGTCCCCGCCGACGCCAGCGTTGGCATTGGCCGCGCCGCTGATGGAAACCCAGCCCCAGAATCCCTCGCGCCGCAGTACCGCGTCGTGAGCTTACCGCCCGCCGAGGGCACCCACCAAGGAGATCGCACCATGACTACAGCCAATCAAACCCCGGCGGCCACCCCGACCGCTCCCGCAGCACCCACAGAAATTCGCGTCGCACCCACGGTCGACCACGTTGCCGCCGAACGTGAGCGCGCCCGTGAAATCCGCGCCATGGGTCGCCAGTTCGACGCCAGCGACCTGGCCGACGCCGCCATCGACAACGGCACCGGCATCGATGCCTTCCGCGCGCAGATTCTCGGCCGCATGAAAGATAGCGGTAAACTCCGCCCCGCAGAATCCCCGGAAATCGGCCTGAGCGAGCGCGAAGCAAAGCAGTACAGCTTCTGCCGCGCGATGCTGGCCGCTGCTGATCCCCTGCACGCCGCCAGCATCGCCCCTTTTGAGATCGAATGCTCGCGCGCCGCGCAAGATAAGCGCGGCGACTCCCGCGACAAAACCCGCGAAGCCGCGCTCACCATCCCGGTCGACGTCCTCGCCCGCGGCATGAGCGTTGATAGCGCCATGGCGGCTGCCGTCGCCCGCAACCTGATCGCCCGCGCCTCATCGCGCGGCCACGAAGTCGCCTACCGCGATTTGCTGGTCGGCACCCCAACCGCAGGCGGCAACACCGTCGCCACCGAACTGCTCGGCTCCAGCTTCATTGACCAGCTGCGCAACGCCATGGTGCTGGATCGTCTCGGCGTCACCTGGCTGCGTGACCTTAACGGCAACGTCGCCATCCCATCAGCCACCGGCTCAGCCTCCAGCTATTGGGTGGCGGAAAACGGCGCCACCCCCGAATCTCAGCCAACCTTCGGCCAGGTCTCATTAACACCAAAAACCGTCGGCGCATTCACCGACTACAGCCGTCGCCTATTGCTGCAATCCTCGCTCGACATCGAAGCCTTCGTTCGGGCCGACCTTGCCGATATCCTTGCCCAAGCCATCCAGTTCGCCGCCATCACCGGCACAGGCGCATCCAATGAGCCGCTCGGCCTGTTGAACACCTCCGGCATCGGCTCCGTCGCCGGTGGCACCAACGGCGGCGCGCCCACCTACGACCACATGGTCGACCTCGAATCCGCTGTCGCCATCGCCAACGCAGACGTGGGCACCATGGCCTATCTGACCAACGCCAAAGTGCGCGGCAAGCTCCGCAAAACGCAAGAGTTCGCCAGCACCAACGGCAAGGCAGTCTGGACCAGCGGCAGCGAACGCGGCGTCGGCGAAGTGCTGGGCTACGATGCAGTAGTCACCAACGCTGTGCCAAGCAACCTCACCAAGGGCACCGCATCGGGCATCTGCTCCGCCATTGCGTACGGCAACTGGGCAGACCTGATGATCGGCATGTGGGGCGGCCTCGACATCATGCTCGACCCCTACACCGGCGCCACCTCCGGCACCAAACGCGTCATCGCCCTGCAAGACGTCGACGTCGCAGTTCGCCGCGTCGCCAGCTTCGCCGCCATGAAAGATGCCCTCACCAACTGATAATCCGCCCCTCCTCCAGGGGAGGGGCCTCTTTTTTTTGAAAGGAAGCAAAATGCCCAAAATCCTCATCATCGAATCCTGCGTAGTCAATCACGGCGACGACCGTGGTGGCGTACATCAATCCGCCGGAGACATGCCCGAAGTGCCAAAAGACCCCGCCCGCGCCCTGGTAACCGCCGGTCGCGCGCTCTACATCAACAAAACAGACGACCCCGACAAGCAAGGCCGCAACACCGCCAGCCGCGAAATGGTTAGCGCTGCTGAAGCCATGGCCAAAGCCCCCCGGAAAGCATCGCCCGCACCTTTGGTTGCAACCCAGACTGCAACCCAGACGCCCGAAGTAGCTGGTTGATCACTCGGAAAACACGAAAGGACTCACCATGAAAAACCTCCGCCTGCTCTTTGCCGCGCTGCTGCTCTCGCTGGGCAGCTTCATCGGTTTCGCCCACGCCGCCGCGCTGTCTGATTATGCCGAAAACAAAACCGTCGACGCCATCCTGCGCGGCCAGACGCTCGGTGCGCCTGCCACCGGCTACGTCGCGCTTTACACCACCTGCCCAACAGACAGCACCGCAGGCACCGAAGTCACCGGCGGCAGCTACGCCCGCGTCGCCGTCACCAGCGCACTCGCCAACTGGGCCGGCACGCAATCAGCGGGCAGCACCACCGCCAGCAGCGGCACCAGCGGCACCACCAGCAACAACGGCACCATCACCTTCCCCGCACCAACGGCCAACTGGGGCGTCGTGACCTGCTGGGGCATCCTGGACGCTGCAAGCGCAGGCAACCTCTGGATTTACAGCGCCCTGACGGTAAGCAAAACCATCAACAACGGCGACGCAGCGCCAGCCTTTGCCGCAGGCGCCGCCACGTTCCAGATCGACAATTAAATCATGACCCTCCGCGACGAAATCCTATCAAGGCCAGACTGCGCCGACGCGCTTGCCGCAAGAGATTGCGGTGCGCTCGCGGCTATTCTCTCGGTTGGGCGCACCAAGATCATCAGCAAGCCCATTGGTTACGGCACAGTGCTCGCCACGCTTGGTCGTGGTGTTGGTGGGGCATTCCTCAACACGCTTGAGGAGCTTGGCAACACAGTCGATCCTGACCTTAAATGGACGCTCAAGACCATCGAAAATGAATCATTTGATCTTGGCGAAAAAGCTACGCGGGACGGGATTGATGGGCTGGTAATGGCTGGTATTTTAAGTGCAGAAGGCGCAGAAGCACTCAAAGCATTGGCCGGAGTGCCAGACGTAGTAACCGCACAAGACGTACAAGCCGCGCTGGAGGGCATCTGATATGGCGACTACTAAGCAAATAGTAGGGGCGCGGACTGCGCTTACAGTGACCGGCCTTGCTACGTTGGCATCGGGTACTTATGTCACCTCAGCAACGTACCCAGCTAACGCAAATGATCCGCTAGACGTGATTGTCGAGGTTGAAGTCGCCACGACCAATACACCAACGGGCAATAAGCGCGTGTCAGTTTTTGTCAAGGAATCGCTTGACGGGACGAATTTCCGCTCTGGTCCAGAAAGCGGCACCACGACAACCGATGAAACGAACTTGCGCCACCTAGGGAATATCCCGATGAACAGCGTTACCACGACACAGCGGGGCACATTCTCAATCGCTGAACGCCTCGGCTACTGCCCGCATTCGTTCAAGATCGTGCTGAAAAATGATTTAGGCGTAGCACTGACCAGCGGCGCTGCATACACCAGCGAGATTAGCTCAACCGTAGCTTAATTGGGGCAGGCGATGGCAAACATCATCCTCCCCCGTAAATGGACTCAGCAGCCGCAGTATCCGGTTGAGATTGACTGGAATAATCCGCTTGCACTAGATATTATCTCAATACAAGACGCACGTGGCTTCGACTACGTTACTGGCCAAGGAACCCTAGCAAATAATGATTCAATAAATACCGTATACACTGAGCAAGGTGAGGGTAAATCTTTTGGCACAAACTCACTATCTTTCCCTATTGCTGCAAATATAGGTGACCCATATGGCGGCTCATTACTGTATTTAGGCACTCAGCATACAGTATATTGGGGTATTGGTAGTGAAAATAATGGTATGGGTCTTGCGTGTCCCAGTGACTCATTCGGTATAGCCAATATCACCAGCACTACAGGTGCTAATGATGGCAGCACAAGATGGCAAGGCATTGGGGTAATTGTTGGCGTTTGTTACGGCCAATACGCCCCCATGGGTTTATGGGTAAACGGGGTCAGATCGCTCAGTGCAGTTAGAAATACAGGTGTTGTAATCCCGGCTAATACCTCCATAATGACCAAAGAGCCTGCACAGATAGGCATTTTGTCCATTCGATGGAAGCGCAAATTAGGTGAACCAGAAGTTCGAGCCATTTCCGAAAACCCATGGCAGATATTCAAGCGCCGCAGCCGCAGGATATGGGTTGGCGGTGTGGCGGGCGGGGATATAACCCTCGCCGCCGCCGCCGCCAGCCAAGCCACCGCCAGCGCCAGCCTCACTACCGCTATCCCGATCACCGCCGCCGCGCTGGGCATTGGCACCGCCACGGCATCACTCTCGACCGCCATCCCGCTATCCGGCGTCGCGGCATCGGTTGCCTCGGGCAGTGGCGCATTAACCGCACAAGTCCGCCTGAGTGCCGATGCCCTCGCGCAGGCCGTGAGTGCCGCCGCGCTATCAAGCGGCATCATCCTCACCGCTGCCGCCGTTGCCCAGGCCGCCGCTGCGGGCACGTTATCATCCGCCATCCAGCTCATCGCCAACGCCGCCGCCCAGGCCTCGGCACCTGCCAGCCTGACAGCAGGCAGCAGCGGGCTTGCCGCCAATGCCCAGGCCAGCGCCAGCGCCAGCGCCGCGCTAACCATTCAGATCCAGCTATCCGCCGCTGCCCTCGCACAAGCCGCCGCCAGCGCCAGCCTGACAGCCGCCAGCTCAGGATTAAGCGCCGCCGCCAGCACCTCGGCCAGCGCGCAAGGCAACATCACCACGCAAATAAAATTAAGCGCCGCCGCCCTGGCCGAAGCCATCGCCGTCGGCGGGCTCACTGCCAGAATCGACCTCGCCGCCAATGCCATCACCACGGCAGACGCCAGCGCCTGGATGCTCACAGCCGTCCAGCTTGCCGCTGATGCGTCCGTCATATCCACCGCCGCCGCCGCGCTCACCGGCGGCTCGCTATCCGTTGTGCGCTATCAGGCGCTGACTGTCGACGTCTTTCCCGTCGAGCTGACGGTCGACGTTTTCCCCATCATCCTCACCGCCGACGTCTTTTAAGGATCGCCATGACTATCCCATCCCTGACCACTGGCGACGATTTCACGCTGCCGCTGATACTTAAAAAAAACACGCTGGCCTTTGCCATCTCAGGCGCGGCCGTTGTAAAGGCCAGGCTGGTGAGCGTTGATCGCCTGACGGTTTTATCCGACGCCGCCACGCAAGCATCCAGCACTCCGGGGGCAGACTGGCAAAACTCCCTGGTTGTTATCAAGCTGCCATCCATTTCAACCGCAGGCATCCAGCACCAAGGCCTCGCGCTGCTCGAAATCCAGGTAGATGACGGCGCAAAAATTACCTGGTTCGTCACCGTAAAAATCGTGCGCGGCAGCATCGAATAAAGGCTTTTTCTCGCGGACATTTCTTGCCTAGAAACACCCATTCCATAGCCGCAAAATCGCGCTATGGACCTCACCCCCGACCTCTCGATTTTTCTAGCTGACTTCGCCGAACCCGCGACGATCGGCGGCGAGCCCGTAATGGGCATCTTCACCGCCGATTACGCCGTCGCGTTCGACGAAGTTTCCGGCGCCGCTCCCGTCCTCGAAATCGACCCCGCGCAATCGCCCGCCCTGGCCACAGGTGCGCCGGTCAGCGTAGCAGGGGGCGAATACACAATTGCAGAGATCCAGCCAAAACACGGCGGGCTCACACTGCTCCGGCTGCGAAAGGCCTGACCTCTATGGCATCCGTCACCGAAGCCATCCTCGCCCGCGTTGCCGCCGCGCTGATTAACGCAAGCAGCGCAGGGCCGCGCGTCTATCGGCACCGGCTGGACGCGTTTGAAAGCAGCGAACTCCCCGCGCTAAATGTAATCCGTCGCGAAGACGGCCTCGATCCACTCGGCAGCAACGTAGAACGCGTGCTGGTGAATTTTGAAATCGAGTGCCTGGCCATCGGCGCGAACTGGGAAACCGTAGTCGACGCCCTGCACACGCAAGCGCACGCCGCGCTGCTGGCAGACGCCCCCCTGAGCTTGCTAGGCCGCGGGCTGCGCTACCTCGGCAGCGTAACCGAGGGCGCAGCCATAGACCAGGTCGTCGGCAAGCTTACCGCCCGTTATCAGATGCAGGTGGTTGTCCGCCCAGGTGACATCACCCAGGCTATTTCTTAATTTTTTAACAGGAGTAAAAAATGATCACTTTTGGCGCAGGCAAACTTATCGCAGTCCCCACCAACTTATCCGATGGCAGCGTCATCGCCAACCCAACCCCGGTCATTCTGGGCACCATGCAAGACATCGCCCTGGATATTTCCGTCGACCTGAAAACCCTCTACGGCTCCAAGCGCTACCCAATCGCCGTCGGCCAGGGCAAGGGCAAGGTCAGCGTTAAAGCCAAGTACGCCGACATTTCCGGCGGCATTCTGGGCAGCCTGTTTTTCGGCAAAGCATCCACCGCAGGCATCAAGGCCGCCGTGTTCGACTTTGCCTTTACCATCCCCGGCACACCCTACCAGGCCACCATCGTTCCGCCCAGCACCGGCACTTTTGTTGCAGACCTTGGCGTCGTGTTTTCTGCCACCGGCGTGCAGCTCACGCGCGTGGCAACTGCGCCAGCCGCCGGGCAGTATTCAGTGAACGTCGCCACTGGCGTGTACACCTTCGCCGCCGCTGACACCACAAAAGCCGTACTCATCAGCTACGAATACAGCGCAGCATCGGGCGGCAATTTTTGGAATATCTCGAACGACGTCATGGGCTACACGCCCAGCTTCACGATGCTGCTGCAAAACAGCTTCAACAACCAGACCATGGTCGTCAAGCTTAACCGCTGCGTGTCCGGCAAGCTCTCCGTGCCCATGAAAAACGATGATTTCGCGATCAACGATTTTGAAGCCGAAGCCTTCGCCGACGCTGCTGACTCCATCGGCTACATCTGCCTGTTCTAAGCATGGGCGCTGACTTGGCCATTAACCTGCCGCCCGCGCCGGGCGCAGGTACTTGGCGGCGCATCATGGCCTGGCTGCGCGGGCGGTTTTCCCGCCGCGCGCTGCTCAAGCTCACCGGCGTGCGCACCGTCACCCTCGAAGGCCACGTGTACGCCGTGCGCGCTGTGCCGCTCGGCGTAGCGCGCGATCTGGTGCCCGCCGTGCTGCGCGCCTCGCGCAAGTTCGCCGCGTGGGAGATTGATGACGATCTCTATGCCGACATGATCACCGTACTCTCGCTTGGCCTGGCCGAGTCGCCACGAAAGATCGAAAATCTCAGCGTCCCGCTATGGCAGTTGGCACCCGTCATCGACTGCATCGCCCGCGCCAATGGTCTGCCCGTGCTGGAGGCGGGCAGCGACGTGGGAAAGCTGCTGGCGACGCTGACGACATCGACTGGGACGGCCTCTACGCCACCCTCATCAGCGCCGCCGGATGGACATGGGAGCACGTCGACCGATGCGTAACCCTCCCACAAGCCACCGCGCTCACCACCTACTGGCAGACTGTGCCGCCCCCGGCGATACAGCTAAAACGCATCGCCCTGGCGCTCGGCATTCCGGACACCGCGCCGGAACCCGCACGCAACCCGGCCGCCAGCAGCGAAGCGCAGATGCAAGAACTCATGAGCAGCGGCATGGGCGTCCTGCAAGGGCGGCCAGATGATCCCCTGCTCGATTTTCTTGACCTGCCACCAAGGACATAACAGGAGCCCCAGCCATGGCCGCTGAAAAAGCCCAACTGATTCTCGGCGGCGACATTTCGCCGCTGCAAAAAAAACTCAACGAAGCGAAAGAAGACCTTCAGCGGTTTGGCACGGCAGGCGAGAGCGCCTTCAGCGGCACGCTGGGCCCACTCTCGGCGCTGCAATCCAAATTCGTCGCCATTGGCGCACTGCTCGCAGGCGGCGCCGTGTTCAAAGAAGCGATTGCCGAAACAATAAAGCTCACTGAAGAAAGCACGAAGCTGGGCGATGCGCTTGGCATTTCCGCCGGAGAAGCCAGCATTTTGCGCGAAGCACTAGAGCAAGGCAACACCTCGCAAGATGAATTCGTCGCCGCTGCCAAGGGCTTGTTAAAACAAGTGAAGCAAAACGAAGCAGGCCTGAACGACATGGGCCTGAAAACCCGCGACGCCGCCGGTGAGCTACGCCCGCTGACCGAGCTGACCATGGACGCCATCAAAGTCCTGAATGGCTACCGCGCCGGGACAGACCGCGCCATCGCCGGTCAGGAGCTATTTGGCAAAGGCTTCGAGATGACCTCGAACCTCGCGAGGATGAACCAAAAAGACATTAAAGAAACCCAGGCGCAAATGGAAGCGCTGGGCATGGTTGTCAGCGAGGAAAGCACGGCCGCGTGGAAAGAATATGACAACAGCACAGACCAGGCCAACACAACGCTGAAGGCGCTCAAAACTACAATTGGTGGCGCACTCCTTCCGGTGCTAAGTAAGATGAGCGATGCCTTTGTTAGCGCAGGCCCCCCGCTGGTTAAATTCACGCAACTAGTTGCGGAATCATTTTTGGCTATTATTGATCTTTTCCGCCTGGTGAAACAGGCATTTGTTTCTGTCGGGTCTGATATTGGGGCTGTTGCGGCTGCCGCTGGATTTGCATTGAAAGGCGATTTTTCTGGCGCAATGAATGTTTTTAAGGCGCGCGCTGCAGACGCCTACAACGAAACAAAACGCTTGAAAGATTTATGGGAAGGCACAGGCGATTCGTTCCTTGGCAAGTTTCGTACGCTACAGTCCGCAAGGGCAGAGCCTGCACCAGACGATTCTGACAAAAAAAGCGCCGCCGGGTTAATTAAAAACAAAAACAAAAACGGCGATGCCAAAAAATCTGGCGCTGAAAAAGACCCCATGGATCAGAGCTTTTTATCCACCTACGAAGCGCGGCTGGCGGAAATAAAAAACCTTTACGAGCAAGAAGACGGCTTGCGCCAATTTTCTAAATCGCAAGAACTCGCCTACTGGCAAGAGTTGCAGCAGACCTACACGCTGACTGCGAAAGACGAGCTGGCAGTGGCCAAGCGAACGACTGCGCTGAAACTCGAAATCCGCCGCGCCGAAGCCAAAGACCTTCGCGCCATCGATGCGCTGGGTGTAGAGTCCCGCCGCGCCGCCGCGATGGGTCAGGTCGCAGTTGATGAGCAAGCCGCCCAGTTCGCGCTGGAAAATGGCCAGATCACGCAGAAGCAGTTGATTCAGATTGAGGAAGAATTCGCCCGCCGGAAGTTTGAAATTGAATACCAGGCGCTATTGCAGCGCATCGAGTTGGCAAAGAATGACCCCACAGCATCCCCAATTGCGCTGGCGCAGCTGAAAGAACAAATGCTACAAGTCGAGCGGGATTACCTCATTCGCCGAAATTTTTTACAGCATGAGGCTACTGCTGAGAGCGGTGCGATTTGGGCATCATTTACTGGCAGTATTGAAGGGTTATGGGATAAAGGCATCCAGTCGCTACTGAATGGAACGCTTACCTGGCGCAATGCCTTCCGCGCAATTGGCGCGGAAATGGCCTCGTGGTTTGCTATTGAGGTAGTAGGCAAAAAAGTCAAGGGATGGGTAATTGGCGAGGCCGCTCAGACATCCGCAACCGTAGCAGGTACTAAAGCAAGAACATTAGCAGAAACTTTAGCATCCAAAAATAGTGTGACCTTGTGGGCAGCAACAGCAGTAAAAAACATCATGACTAGCGCCTGGGAAGCAATGGCCGGCGCCTGGAAGGCGATGGTGGGGATTCCAGTTATCGGACCAGCTCTAGGTGTCATCGCCGCAGGGGTTGCGTTTAAAGGTGTTTCCGCTTTGGCTAAGAACGTCTCCTCTGCCGAGGGAGGTTATGACATTCCATCCGGTGTTAACCCGCTGACGCAATTACACGAAAAAGAAATGGTTCTGCCAAAAGAATACGCTAATGTGATTCGCTCTTTAGCAGGCATCTCCTCGTTTAATGACCATCCGCCGATTATGGGTAGATACACCATGCCGCAAGGGGTTAACCAACTTGCTCGTATTCACGAAGAAGATTCATCTCTCCCGCAAAAATACGCCAACGTCATTCGCGGGTTTGCCGCTGGTGCCAATGAACCTGCGGCTGGCGGTAGCGGTGGCGCTGTCAATGTTCACATCAACACAATGGACGTTAAAGGCGTGAAGGATTGGCTTAAAAGCAACCCCGATGCACTCGCCCCCGCGATGCGCCGCGCCGCCCGCAACTACTCCCCGCGCTCCACCACGTCCCCGCTTGGCAAGGTGTTTTAATGAGCAACGCCATTTTCCCTGATTTGCCCGGGCTAAAAGCCGAACGCAGCGCAGAGCCGCAGTTCACCACCCGCATCCAGCGCGGCGTCTCTGGCGCTGAAGCCCGCGCCGCCATGCAGGCCTACCCAACAATTAAATTCAGCCTTGCCTACGACGTCATTCGTCACGGCTCGGACATTGACCTGCGCCGGTTAAAAGGGTTTTTCCTCGCCCGCCGTGGCGCGTTCGACAGTTTTTTGCTGACCGACGAAACAGATTTTTCCGTGACCGATCAACCCCTCGGCACGGGTAATGGCACAGCCACCCAATTTCAGCTTGCGCGCACCTGGGGCTATGACGCAAATTCGCAGTTCACCGAGCCCGTCATGAACGTGAACGCCATCACAAACATCAAAGTCGCAGGCGCAATTACCGCCGCCTACACCATCAACAGCACCGGCTTGATCACCTTCACCACCGCACCCGCCGCCGGTCAGGCAGTCACATGGGCAGGCAGCTACTACTACCGCGCCCGCTTCGCATCCGACAACCTCTCGTTTGAGCGTTTTCTGCAGGACTTGTACTCCGCCAGAAAAGTCGAACTCATCGCCTCGCTGCAAAATAAAATATGAAAACAGCATCCGGCGCCTTGGTCACCTTGCTGAATTCCGGCGTGGAATTCTTCATGGCGGACTTATACACGCTCACCCTGAAAAACGGCACAGTGACTCGCTACACCTCGTTCGACGCCGATCTAACCTGGAACAGCAACACCTGGTTATCCGGCGGCCCGGTCATTGATCGCGGCAACACCCGCACAGTCATCGGCCTCGAAGTGGACACCCTCTCGCTAAAAATCAGCCCCAAGGATACCGACCTCATCGGCACGCAATCCTGGTTTGCCGCCGCCGCTGCAGGCGTGCTGGATGGTGCGCAAATCAAGCTAGACCGCGCCTTTATCGAAACCCTGCCCACCGTCGTGGGCGTGCTTAACATGTTCACCGGCGCCATAGGCCAGCTCACCCTAGACCGCATGATGCTGGACATCACCTGCAATTCGATGGTCGAGTTGCTGAATATCAAACTGCCGCGCAACTTATACCAGGCAGGCTGCCAGCACACACTGTTCGACGCCGGATGCGCCTTGTCCGCCGCAGCATTTGCCGTCAGCGGCAACGTCTCAGGCAGCGCCACGCGCACATCGTTCGCCACCTCGCTGGCCGCTGCGGCCGGATATTACGACCTGGGCGCAATCCAATTCACCAGCGGCGCGCTCTCTGGCACCAAGCGCACGGTTAAAAGCTGGGCGGGCGGGGCGATCACCCTGCTAAACCCGCTGCCCGTTGCACCGGCTGCCAGCGACACCTTCACCATCTGGCCAGGCTGCGACCGCACCAAAGCCACATGCGAGAGCGCCAAGTTCAACAACGTGGTGAACTTCAAGGGATTCCCCTTCATCCCCGTGCCGGAGACATCGTTCTAATGGATACCATCGCCACCCGGCAAGCCATCATCCAAGAAGCCCGCCAGTGGCTAGGCACGCCATTCCATCACCAGGCCCGCGTGCGTGGCGTGGGGGTTGATTGCCTGCAACTGCTGATCGGCGTGTATTCCGCCGTCGGCTTGATGGCCGAGATTGACGTCGGCCCTTACCCATGGGACTGGCACTTTCACAAGAGCGAACAGAGATACCTGAAGGGCATGAAAAAACATGCCAAACAGGTAACCAAGCCCCTGCCGGGCGATACCGCGATGTTCACCTTCGGCCACTGCGCCAGCCATGCCGCTATTGTCATTGACTGGCCGCAGTGCATTCACGCATACCACGGCCAGGGCGTCGTTGAAACCGATGCAGTCAACGGCGCAGAACTTTCCGGCCGCCTGCATTCATTCTGGTCGATTTTGAAAGGCAGTAAATAATGGGCGGCATCTTCGGCGGCAGCCAAACCATATCCACCAGCGAGACCCCGCTCGCGGGCATGGCCATCCAAAGCTCCAGCTTTGGCAAGCCGCTCGCCCTGGTTTATGGCCGCGCCCGCGTCACGGTGAACATGATCGGCTATTACGACTTCAAGGCCATCCCGCACACCACCAGCAACTCGTCATCCGGCGGCAAGGGCGGCGGTGGCGTCACCAGCACCAGCACCACTTATACTTACCAGGCCAGCATGTTGTTTGGCCTGTGCGAAGGGCCAATCAACAGCGTTAATGCGTTTTGGGTGGATAAAGAGTACACCGCCAACGCCAACATCTTCAACAAGTTCCTGGGCTCCACAATCCAAACCGCCTGGAGCTACATGGCCAGCAACCACCCGACCGAGGCACTTGCCTACCGCCGCGTGGCCTACGTGAGCGCCGCGAATTACGACCTCGGCAACTCCGCCGGGCTGGGCAATCACTCGTTCGACATTACCGGCCTTTTGCCCTACGCCGCTGGCAGCATTGACGGCGCCAACCCCAAGGAAATCATTCTCGACCTACTCACCAACGCAGAGCATGGCGCGGGCTTCCCCCCGTCGGCCATTGGCGACTGGGCGCAGTTTTCCAGCTACTGCATCGCTAATAACATTTTTCTATCACCGGTTTTCGACGCACAAACCGAATCCCGCGCGATGATCGACGACTTGATGCGCATCACCAACGCCGGAATTTATTTCAGCGAAGGCGTACTAAAAATCACCCCATTCAGCGACGCCGCCGCCACGGCAAACAGCATCACCTACACCCCGAATGTCACCCCTGTTTATGACCTGAATGATGATGATTATTTAGATCACGAGCAACCCGTGCGCGTCCTGCGCACCCCGAACGCCGACGCCTACAACCAGGTGCAGATCGAGTTTTCTGATAAAGCCAACCAGTTCAACACCGCCATCGCCACCGCGCAAGACCAGGCCAGCATCGAGGTGTACGGCCTGCGCCCGCTGGAAGTTATTAAAGCCAGCGCCATCACCGACGCAACAACCGCACGGCTCATCGCACAACTCATCTTGCAGCGCGTGCTCTACACCCGCAACACCTATGAATTCAAGATCGGCTGGAAATACGCGCGCCTCGAGCCGACAGACTACATCACCCTGACCGACGCCCGCCTCGGGCTGGATCGCGTCCCCGTGCGCATCCTCTCCATCGAGGAAGATGAAGATGGCGGACTGAGTATTTCCGCCGAAGACGCCCCCACCGGCGTGCATTCTTCACCGCTCTACACCCAGCAGCAAGGGCAGGGCTACACGGTTAACTACAGCACCCCGCCCGGCAACGTCGCAGCCCCCGCATTTTTTGAAGTGCCCGCCACGCAGGCGCTTTCCGGCCTCGCCATCGGCGCCGCCGTCACCGGCACCATCAGCGATTGGGGCGGCTGCGAAATCTGGTCAAGCAACGACGGCACCAGCTACGCCTACATGGGGCAGGTATCCGGCGGCGCACGCTACGGCACCGTCAGCAACGCCATCACCGCAGCCGTTGGCCAGGTGCCGCGCGTCACGCTCTCCGGCAACGGCGGGCAGATGTTGAGCGGCTCCGCAGCAGATGCCACGGTGCTGAGCACCCTGTGCCTCATCGACAACGAATTCTGCGCCCACACCACCGCCACGCTCATCTCCGCCAACGTCTATGACCTAACCCTCGCCGTGCGCGGCGCGCACAGCACCGCAGCCGCCAGCCATGCCGCCGCCGCCAAGTTCGTGCGCGTGGATGATGCCATCGCATACAGCGATTCCCTCGCGCTGGACATGATCGGCAAGACTATTTATTTCAAGTTCCTGAGCTTCAACAAATTCGGCGGCGGCAAGCAGCAGTTGGCGGATGTCACGGCTTACAGCTACGTGATTACCGGCGTCATGGCCAAGTTGCCACCCCCAGCCATCGGCGCCCCTGCGGCCCTAGCCAGCGAAAACAGTATTTTTCTGAACTGGACCAATCCGGCAGATGCCACCACGGACCGCGTCGAGATTTTTCGCAACACCACGAATGATGTGAATACAGCCAGCATCATCGGTGCGGTGCGCGGGCCGGTGGGGTTTTATGCAGACTATCTCGGCGCCCCAGCCCTCACGCGCTACTACTGGCTGCGCACGGTCAACAAACAAGGATTCCCCAGCGCATTCACGGCTGCCGTCTCAGCCACCACCGGCACGGTGTCAGCCGTGCCACCGCCAGGCTCAGTTGTCCATTCGATGATGGCGGCAGATGCCATCTGGGCAGGAAACATCAAGGCGGGCGAAGTGCAAGCCGGGCACATGGCGGCCAACTCGATCACGGCAGCGAACGCCGCGATTGCCGACGCAACGATCGCCACCGCAAAAATACAGAATGCCGCGATCAACAACGCGAAAATTGCAGACTTGTCGGTTAGCACTGGAAAAATTGCTGATTTATCAGTCAGCACGCTGAAAATTCAAGATCAGGCGGTGACGATACCTGTGGCGACTTTTGCGGTGACTGTTTCAGGGCTTAGTTCTTTCGCTGTTATAGATCTTGGACCGAGTCCTGTCCCTTTTGTCATATTGGCCTCAGTGAATTTAAGAAACTCTATTGTGGGAGGCACCTCGATTGCAGAGATTTACGTAAATGGGGTCCACATACAAAGCCAATCCATAATTATCCAATCGGGGATGGTCTCGTTCAATCGCCGAATAGATGGGTATTCAGGAATAGTAACCGTCGAACTTAAGGCGGCTTCATCTAACACTACGTCGACCAACTTCGGGATCGTCTTACTGGGAATTAAAAAATGAAAATACTACTCGACGCAACCCTTCAATCACTCCCCTTCGTCGTTTCTGACGCCTCTGGGCGCATCCTGCGCACTGGGTCTGCCCCCGCGCAAATGATCGACATTCAGGCGCTGGCCGGAGAATATGTCTTTGCTGGCACGGCGGCGGAAAATGACTATATCATCAACCCCTCCGGCGCGGCTGAAGCCGTACCGCGACCCGCCTCGCCCGTGGCCATAGACAAACTCACCGCGCTGGCCGACGCAACCGATGCCGTCACCCTGAGCGATGTTGCCGCTGGTGCGCTGGTTAATGTATCCGGCCCCGTGAGTACTTCTGGCGTGGGCGATGGCACGCCCGTCACCCTGACTTTCCAGGCAGTTGGGCGCTACACAGTCACCGTGCAAAACTTCCCCGATCTTGATTTTACGGCGGTCGTCGATGCAACTTGACCTCGCCAAATTTGCCGACGCCGCAGCCTGCCGCCGCTGGGCAGCCGAGGAAATCGACGCCGCTGCCGGTCGCGCCCGCAGCCGCTACCTCACCACCGTGCCCGGGCAGGAGGCCACGTACACCGCAAAATACGCCCAGGCGCAAGCCTACATTGCAGCCGCTTACCCGGCAGATACCACCCCCTACCCATGGGTCGCGCAAGAAGCCTCCCGCACCGGCATGACGCCAACGCAAGCCGCTGATCGCATCAAGGCAACGGGCGACGCCTGGGCCAACGTCATCGGCCCCGCAATCGAGGGATTGCGCATCGGCGGCAAAGACGGCCTGGAAGCGCGGCTGACGATTCCTGACGTATTAACTCACTGCCGCAGCGTGATCGCGGCGCTGGAGGCCGTATGAAAAACCGCCTGCTGAACATCCTCATCGCGCTCGACCAATTTGTCTATGTGCTCATCACGCTGGGCTACGGCTCGCCAGACGAAACCATGAGCAGCGCCGCCTATCGCATGGAAGCAAAAGGCCGCATCGCCGGGCGCATCTTTCGCCCCCTGTTCGATTGGATGTTCAGCCCGATTGAAAAAGATCACTGCTGGAAAAGTTTCGTTTCAGAAAAAACCCGATCACACCTGCCGAGGAATTTTTAACATGGCCGAACCCGCCACCACCACAGGCATTGCCGCCGCCGCCGTCGCCACCGGCGCGGGGATTTTTCTTGGCATGCACACCGACGCCCTTATTGTGGGCTTCGTCGCCGGGCTTGTAGCCTTGCTGCATGTCCCGCCAGAAGCCACCCAGCGCACGCCGCTGCGCATCTTCGCGCTGGTCGCTGGCAGCGCATTTCTATCCGGCATTTTCTCCCCCATCGCCTCAGCTGCGATGGTGGCTTATTTTGACTGGGCAAAATCGCTTGGTGAAGATGCGATGCGCTTCACGACGGCCGCCAGCATAGGCGGCGGCGTGCATCTCCCGTGGGTGCGGCAATGGTTTGCAGGGAGGGTTGAAAAATGACCCGCGACATCCTGATTATCATTGCCGGTTTTCTGGCGGCAACGATCATGGTTAGGGCTATTTGCATCGTTTATCACGCCTATTACAAAACCCACAAACGCGGCAAGCTGCATTTCGCCGGTTTCGGCTACAGCTACATCGCCCTGGGTGCCGCCGCCGCAACCGCGCTCGCCTATGTGGTGACAGGCCATTTTGCCTATGTGCAATGGGCAGTCTGGCTATTCCTTGCCGCCAGCGCAGGCATGATTCTATTTGACCGGAGGCCGCGGCGATGAGCAACTTTGACCGCGCATTTGCAACGCTGATCGGCCACGAGGGCGGCTATGTCAATCACCCCGCCGACCCCGGTGGAGAAACGATCTGGGGCATCACCATCGCAGTCGCCCGCGCCAACGGCTACATCGGCAAAATGGCAGATATGACCGTGGACGTCGCCAGGACGATCTACCGCGATAACTACTGGCTGCCAGTGCTAGACGATCTCCCCTATGCCATCGCCTTCCAGGTATTTGATGGCGCCGTGAATTCCGGCACCGGGCAATCCGTGCGCTGGCTGCAGCGGGCCATTGGCGTGGCTGATGACGGCCAGCTTGGCCCCGTCACAGTGGCCGCAGTAAAAGCCGCCGACCCACTTAAAACCGCCGTGCGATATAACGCCCGGCGCTTGCAATTCATGCGCCGCCTGAAAAACTGGCCAGCCTTCGGCAGCGGCTGGGCAGGGCGCATCGCCGCCAATCTTGAGCAAGCCGCCAAGGACACCGCATGAACCTCATCCCGCCCCTCTACCGCTGGCTCGCAGGCATTTTGCTTTTAGCAGGGGTGCTGCTGGCCAGCTACCAGCATGGGCGGCAAACCATGGCCGGAGAGTTTGCCCGGGAACGGCTAGACAACGAGCGATTAGCCGCCGCCCAGCTCGCAGCCAGGCAGCGGCGCATTGATGCGCTATTCGCCAGCCTGGAAGCCGCGCGCACCGCGCAAAAACCAAAAGACAAAATCATCACCAAGGAGATTATTAAATATGGAACAACCGTCCCTGCTGATCGCCGCTGCGCTCTCGATGGCGCTTGGCGCGTGCTGCACGACGCCGCCGCCACAGGCCAGCCAGCCGACCCCGCCAGCCTGGTTGCTGGTGCCGCCCCATCCGTTACAGACGCTACCGCCCTCGAAACCGTTGGCGAAAACTACAACCGATGCCGCGACGCCATCGATCAGGTAAGCGGCTGGCGAGCATGGTACGGCTTGGCATCTTCACCCACCGATGCCCATCACTTATCAGCGCATGCGCAGGGTGGGGCGAATGATTAAATCAGCCGTGAGAATCATCATCCTTGGCGCTGTGTGCGTAGTTATGTGGGCTGCGCTCATCGAATATGTTTTTTTGCCGACACTGCACATGCTGGGCGGATTTTTCAGAATGGCAGCAATCAGATGACCATCAGCAACTGCCTGATATTTGCCGTCTGGCGCACCATCCGCCGTGGCGGCGTATTGATCCTGCAGCGCTCTCACGCCGGGCCATACCTCCACGCCATGTGGGCAGCGCGGCTGCCATCCACCTTGCCAGTCGAACATTTCAGCCCCACCGACAAATCACCAGGGCTACACCTTGACCCGATTTTCAGAGGCGAAATCGAACCCCGTGTCGGCGATTCCCACGCCACCCCACCAGAAGAAAAGTGCGCATTCAGCCCGGTTTTTTTAATCTTCTGGGCCATCAATTTTTTAGGCTGGGCAGCATTGATCTGCTTGCCATTTGTTTTATTTTGATTGCCTTTGTACGCTAAAATTCCCGTTGCAAATTGTTGCAATTTACGACTGCCGTAATTTTGTGTAGTTTCACCCCTGTTTTGACGTGTTTTGCCGTGTCTTTTGGCAGCCTATAATTTTATAACTATTTGATTTTATGCTATTTTTTTAACTTGTTTTAGGATTGTGATTCCGGTTGTCGTGGGTTCGAGTCCCATCAGCCACCCCACCCCTTCTAGTGATTCGCGAGAGTGCTCACTAACATTAGTTTTCTCTGTACGGAGATTTGCCGGATCCAGCGCGACATTACCGGCGTAATTTGCTACGTAGCCAGGAGCCAGATGGGCGTAGCGCATGACCATATCCATGCTTTGCCATGCCCCGAGCTGCTGTAGCACGGGCAGGGGGGTTCCGGCCATGACATGCCAGCTGGCCCAGGTATGGCGCAGGTCGTGAAAAGTGAATGCGGGATCAATACCCACTCTGCCACAGGCTTTGAACCAGGCTTTGGTGGTGGCGTGGAAAATCGCGTTATCTCGATAGGTAAAAACATACCGGGCATTTTGTCCGGCGCATTCTTTGAGTACGGCAAGCGCGTCATCGTTGAGCGGAACGGGAAAATGTTTTTTCCCTTTGGCGCTGCCCGCCCAGATCCACGTCACCCGCCGGTTGATGTCGATGTCCTGCCAAAGCAGGCCGGTGATATTCGCTCGGCGCAATCCGGTGGCCAGTGCGAATCGCGTCATAAGCGCAAGATGTGGCGGCAACTCAGCAATCAGTGCGCGGGCTTGTTCTGGCGTGATCCATAGAAAAAAATCCTTGCTCGTTTCCTGCAGATAGGGAATGCTCGGCACGCCGGGCAGGTGGCCTTTTTGATGGGCGTAATTGATCACGGCAGAAATCACGGCAAGATAGCGATTCGCTGTAGCGGGCGAATTGCCTTTTTTGATTTGCGTTTTGCGGATGGCGATGAGGGCGTCCGTGGTGATGGCTGTTACCGGCATGCCGGTGAGATGCTCCGTGAGCCAGCCCAGTCGCTGTCGATCTGTCTCGAAACTGCGCTTATGGATCGCGTGTTCATCTACCCATGAGAGGGCAGCTTCATCCCAGGTGATTACGCGGGTGTCACCAAGTTTCTTTTGTCGCCAAATTTCAGCACGGCGGCGGTCGTGATACTCCTGCGCGGCTTCGCGGTCTGTCGTGCCAGTCGTTTCTGCAACTCGCTGGCCGCCGATCTGCCATTCACAATGCCAAATTTTTCCGCGTTTTCTGATGGACATGAGGGGCTTTCGAGTGAGTTGGTCTTGTATTTTGACCTGAGCCACTCGGCAAGGTCAACGTCGAGGAATACCCAGCACTTGCCCGGCTTGGCCCCCGGCACCTCACCGGCGCGCGCCTTTGCCTCTAAGGTGTGCGGGTGCACTCTTAAAAATTGAGCGGCTTCGATAAGGTCGAGCGTGCGCATATTATGTTGTTCTCGCCCGCCATGCGCAGCGCGTGTAGCCGAAGAAAAAACACAGCGAGAGCAAAAACATTCCCCACTGACCAGCCTGCCATGTCTCGACAATCCACAACGGCTGTGCCGCCATGCCAATTAAATAACCAGCCCGAGGCGGCTTTGTGCTGGTGGATAGCCAAAATGCCAGCCCAGAAAGAATGAGGATGGCCGCCTGGATCATGACTTTGATTTTTCGTCGTCGGCGAAGGCAAGCGCCCCCGACTTAAGGTATTGCAGTAGCATATCGGCTGGCCTTGTCGCTATCTCAGCGAGAGAGCATAGGCGGGTTGCCGCATCATGCCGTGCGCCACTTGTAATCAACCCCAGGGTGAACTGGGCCTCCATGTACTCAAGGGATAAAATTCTTATGGCAGCATTGTGAATATCGCAAATGCGCGTAGCGCTATCAAGCCACTCAAGAAACTGCTTATCGTCAAGTGGCACAACTGTTCCTGGGTACTCTGCGACGATCTTCTTTCCTTCGCCCCATCCAGAATTTATAGTGAGGCCGCTTGAACTTATCCGCCAATCGTTTTCGTTTACGTCTTCAGTCCTACGAATCATTTTTCATTCCCGTCAAAAAGTCGGTGTTGGCGATACGGCGCTTAGCGCCGAGTTGGGGGTCTTCATTGCCGGCACCCGATCTGCTTGCCGCTGTTGTCAATCCGTGGCGTCAGCCCTCCGTTCATCCCTTCGAGGTACTGGCAGCCGGTGAGTGCGTCGGTTCGCACTGCTACTCCGCTTCGTTTTCCCAGCTCGCCAGGGTCGCTGTCGTCGCGGCCGATCGGCAGTTTCCCAATCATGGCCACCGCGAAATAGAGGCCGATGGCCCACTTCGCCAGCCATTTGGTGTAGCTCTTCAGTTCTTCAGCGTTCATCGCTCTTCCCTTCAAAAGTCGGTGCTGACGGGACGGCGACCCCCCAACCCGTCAGTCGAGCCGACCTGCGCCAAAAGCGGCGCAGATCGGCTCACTTCTGCGATGGGGGAAATCATGGCTTCATCATCCTTGGCTTATCGGCTGCCCCCTGCTTTCCTTCTGCCTGGCGGCCGGATTCATAGTTCGGGCGATCTATTACGGGATTGTCTCCGATTAGAGCCAACCGCGAAACATCAAACCAGGTTTGATCCTGCAGTTTTCCCTCTTTATCAACCCCGGGGTTGACAACCGCTTGAATGCACCCGTATAGATCAAACCCTACCGATGTGACAACCCCCGTAAACCCCGTAACTCTATCTTCAACTCTCATTCCAAGTAAGTTATGTGTTTTTCTATGTGTGTCATTTGATTTTCCTTTTTTTTGTTTAGTTCAGATTCGATCTCATCAGTATTTGTTTGCTCGCTATTCATAGATAGATTGCACCCCAAGTGCCGACCATCCGCATCGAGGCGCGGCATAATGGCCCCACCGGGTACGAGTTCCAGCAGCTTGGCGCTTTCTTTCCGCAGCATTTTATTTGATTCCGCATAAGCGGCTTCAACAGGTGTCGCCATCGTCACATCCCCCATTTCCAAAGTGGCGACACTTTCGCCGGTGGTAAATAACTATCTACGCGCAAAGGCGTGCCCTTCTTCGCCTCGCTTGGCTTTCTTCGCGATGGTGCAATTTCACCATCACCAATGCCCCACATCGGGTATTTCTTTGACGCATATCTATAGCTAACGATCTTTGCTACGCCTGCGGAATTCATGTGGTTCAGTGCCCGCATTGCGCCGTCCAAGGTAAGCCCGCACCGCTCAGCAATTTCCTCCGGTGTGCGTGGGCTGATCTGGATTGCCCGTGCGATCTGGTGCATGATCTTCGCCTCGGTTGAAGTGGTGTATTTTGTTTTGCGCGGTTCCATTTTTAATTTGCTTCGTCTATTTGGTGGGGCGACCTGACGTTCCACCGGGAACCCCCGGAGACAGGTTGTATGGCTGCACATGGATAATCCGTAGTACCACTAGCACCCCTTGGTCGTTAAGCCGTGCCGTACAGGATCATGAATCCTGTAGCAACCTTAATCTGCTCCAGCGTAGATTGCACAGCCGTCTTGAAAGCACGATCCGGGCGAATGAGCTCATACCAGAACGACACCTTGCCGCTGTTGTCACGGTATTTGAGGCGGGCTTCGACTGGATAAGCATCGCTGCTGCCGTCGAACACCGGCATCCCGAGCGTGAACCGCTGGAACACCTCCATGCTGGTTCGCGTGTCTTTATCTTCGTCCTCGACGTATTCGAAGCGCACGCCACCAGACTGCAGGTTAATTCTGCTTTTCAGTTTCTTGTCGGCAGTTGCTTCAAAGGCCAGCGCCATCGTGAGAATTTGTGCGCCTGTCGGCATACCTTCTACGTTCGCGATGTCACCAAGATTATCTTCTAGCCAGGTGGCGAATTCCGCCTGGCTCATTGTTTTACGGTCTTTTTCAATCCATCGCCTCCATTCGACGGATAGCACGGGCGCGAATGTGCAGCGATGGTCGCGCCATTTGGCTTCATCGGCAGCGTTGTCATTGATCACGGCCTCGAGGAAGCAGCGCGATTCCTCGCTAATAATCCTGGCGTAGATTACACATTCATCGAGGCTACCATGCTTCTTGGTGTACTCGATGAAACTCTCCGCAGTGGTCATGCTGACTGTCCCATGTTTGCGCGTCGGGGCGGGGAGCAGATGCTCGAGCGAATGCACGTAGTAGTCATTTGGTGCAACCAGGTATGGGGTCCCATTCTCTGGCTCGATGAAGGCTTCCAGGTCTGACGTGATCGGTGAGCGCGGTACGCCGACGGCAGAGCCGAAGCGTAATAGCGTTTCAGCATCGCTGCGCCGGGTTTTTGTGTCGGGTGTTTTAGTTTGATCGGTCATGTTAATACTCCTTATGCGGTTACAGTTTTAAGTTCGCCACGTGGTTCGATGGCAACAGGTTTTAATTC